>Ga0233425_10004295_pt1 | contig 24147 bp, 18 predicted proteins | sample Watercolumn_Towu_2_FD_181712 | JGI IMG/M metagenome (GOLD analysis project Ga0233425, IMG submission 181712) | Freshwater microbial communities from Lake Towuti, South Sulawesi, Indonesia - Watercolumn_Towuti2014_140_MG | ecosystem: Environmental > Aquatic > Freshwater > Lake | place... | reverse complement strand
TGCATATCAATCTCCTGTGGATGCGGACTGGACCGTTTGACGTGTTCGACACCAGCAGGATACCTCAGCTTCTCGAAATGCGCTACTCTCCCAGGAGCATGGGAAAGTTATTTAATTCTCGTTCCTAAGGCGCTCTGCGCGGTCTGCGGCGAGGAGATTATGAACGAGCGCGAGGTGGTGCGTGATGGGGTCACGCTCTGCCGGGCGTGCGCAGGAGAGGGGTACTACGCCACTGCTGTTGCTTTCGAGGCCCCGGCGATGGAGTTTGCCGTGACGCCATTCGCGAGCGCCCCGGCATCCCTGTAGGTCCCCGATCGAGTTTCGACACCGGCTGGATTACCCCGTGGCCGGAAGGCGTAGTACAATATGCCTCCCGGCCATTTCGCAGATCCGTGCTGCGAACCCGTCTGAGGTCCGGCCGGGATGAACATAGCCCGGAGGATCCAAGATGCGTTCTGTTGAACTCACCCCCGTCGTCGTCCCTGAATTTGGCAGCCCCAGTGGCTTGCCAGAGTTGCCCCCGGCCGAGTATGAGGCCCGTCTGGCCGCGGCGCGTGCTCGCATGAGCGAGGAAGGTCTCGACTTCCTGGTCGTCTACGGCGATCGGGAACACGCGGCCAACGTGGCATTTCTCACCGGCTACGATCCGCGCTTCGAGGAAACCCTGCTGGTGATCGGCCGCAGGGGCCGGCCGCTGCTGCTGGTGGGCAACGAGGGCCTGGCCTACTCCGCCATCAGTCCGCTCGATCTGGAGCGGAGCCTTTACCAGACCTTCAGCCTCCTCGGCCAACCGCGCGACCGAAGCAAGCCCCTGACCGCGCTCCTGGCCGATTTCGGAGTGGGCCGGCGGAGCCGGATCGGCGTGGCCGGCTGGAAGTATTTCGACCGCCGCGAGACGTCCACCCCGGCATCGTGGCTGGAAACCCCGGCATTCATCGTGGACACGTTGCGCGAGCTTGCCGGGGGTCAGGAGTTCGTGACGAATGCCACCGCACTGCTGATGGATCCCGAAGCTGGGCTGCGCGCCACCAACTCGGCCGATCAATTGGCCTACTTCGAGTGCGTGGCGACCTGCTGCTCGCAGTCGGTGCGGGATTTGCTGATGGGCCTGCGGCCAGGGATGACCGAGTTCGCCGCGGTCCAGCTCATGCGGCTGAATGGCATCCCCACCGCGTGTCACCCGAACCTGGGCAGCGGCCCGCGGCTGGCCCTGGGGCTGATGAGCCCGTCCGGCCGTGTGCTGCAAACCGGCGACCCGGTGCTCATCGGGCTGGGGTTGCAGGGCGCGTTGGTCGCACGGGCCGGTTTCCTGGCCCATGGGCCTGCGGATCTCCCCGCGGGCGCCGCAGACTACGTGGAGGCCGTCGCCAAACCCTACTTCGCGGCCGCGGCCGCCTGGTGGGAGAGCCTGGCGATCGGCGCGAGCGCCGGCGAGATTGCCGAGACCGTGATCGGCCTGCTCAAGCCGGCGGGGCTGGGGCCAGCCCTCAACCCGGGCCATCTGATCCACCTGGATGAGTGGGTCCACTCCCCCTTCTGGATCGGCTCGCCCCATCGGCTGCGCTCCGGCATGGCGCTGCAATGCGACATCATCCCCACCCCACCCGCGCCCTACGCGCCCTCAAACGTGGAAGATGGCCTGGCGCTGGCCGACGAACCGCTGCGCGCCGAACTGGCCCGCAAGCATCCGACGAGCTGGGCGCGGATCGAGCAGCGCCGGCGTTTCATGACGGAGAGCCTGGGTCTGCGGCTGCGGCCCGAAGTGTTGCCCTTCTCCAACTGGCCGGCCGTGCTCAACCCGTACCTGCTTGAGCCGGGCCTGGCGTTGCGCATGTCATCGTGAGCTGCAGGAAGGCCGGGGCCAGAAGCACAGATGGGCCGGGAGTCGAACTCCCGGCCCATCTGTTATTTCGACGTCACAGCACCGCAGGCAGGTCACCCGTCACGCTTGCGACCTCGCGTGCCCGCCCTCGAACACCGGCAGATGCTTCGCCGCCAGCGCGAACGCGACTACCCCGCCCGTCAGCAGTGCCAGCGTGATCGCGAACTCCATCGGCGCGGGGAAGTAGCTGCCGTTGTTGGCTGCCACCAGGCTGGGCACCGCCAGGTTGACGCGGTTGGCGATCACACCGATCACCACCAGCGCTTGCGCGGCCAACAACTTGCCCCGCGATGCGCGCACGCCTGGGAGCAAAAGCAGGCCAGCGGGCAGCAACACGGTCAGCGCCAGCTCGGCCAGCCAGGTCGCGTCCGTCCAGTCGAACGGCGTCAGCGCCGTCCATGCCATGCGGAGCGTCACGTCGGCAACCTTGATGATCGCGTAGATCAGCAGCACGACTGCGGTCGCGCGCGCCACGGTATCCAGTAGATCCATGTGCGCCTCGTGCCGCATGAACCGGGCCGACAACAGCGACTCCACCGTCACCATCGCCAGCCCCACCGCCACCGCCGAGGTAAAAAAGAGCACCGGGAAGAGCGGCGTGTACCAGAGCGCGCTCAGCTTCGAGGGGAAGATCAGGAACATGGAGCCGAGGGAGGACTGGTGCATGGTGGACAGCGTGATGCCCAGGATGATCAGCGGGATGGTGATGGCGCGCAGGATCCGCCGTGGCCTGGGCATGCGCAGCCGCTCGAAAAAGATCGGCGCGAACTCCAACGCCAGCACGGCGGTGTAGGTCATCACGCACCAGGCCACTTCGAAGAGGACCGAGTGCACGTTCCAGTAGATCAGCGCGTGCCAGATGCGCCAGGGCTGCCCCAGGTCGTAGAGCAGCCCGACGATCGCCAGCAGGTAGCCCAGGAACGCAGTCAAGATAGCCGGCCGCAGGAGCGGCTCGTACTTCTCGCGGTGGAAGATGTGCACCGTGGCCGCGATGACGAAGCCGCCGGCCGCCAGCGCCACGCCCGACATCACGTCGAAACCGATCCACAGCCCCCACGGCGCCAGGTCGTTCAGGGCCGTGGATGCGCCCAACCCGCGGAAGAAGCGCACGGCGGTCGCGTAGGCGCCGACCGCCAGGATAACCGCGGCAACCGCCCACGCCGCAGTGACGGCCGGGGTCATGGTGAAACCCAGGAAAATGCGGCGTTTCTCGGGCTGGAGTTGACGGGTCAACGCACTCATCCTTGCACCTCCTGCGGCGGATCGGCGGGCGTCATTGCGAGCGGTTTGTGCGAAGCAATCTCCGACTCGCCTGGCGCTGGGGATTGCTTCGGGGCAAACGACGCCCCTCGCAACGACTCGCTGGCGGCAGCAACAGCCCTGTGCTCCATTCCACGCTGTCGCCGCGTGATCAAATAGGCGAACGTCATCAGCGCGGCTGAGCCGCCGGCGATGCCGGGCACCAACGACATGACGGCCCAGGTCTTGCTCGGCAGCGGGAAGAGCGGCAGGCTGGCCGGGAAGCCGATGGACGCAAACGCCACGTCGGCCAGGTAGAGCACGGCCGTGCCGCCCACCTCGTGCTCCCCATAGACGTGATCTATGTAGCGATCGGGCTGAGCGGCGATGCGGCCGTGTGCTTCCGCCAGCAGCGCCTCGCGATCGCCGTATTTGACTGCGCCGGTGAGACATGCCTTGGCGCACGCAGGTTGGTTGCCCTGCGCCAGCCGCTCCCCGCACAGAATGCACTTCCGCACCAACGGCGCTGCGCTGGACCACTCGTACTTGGGCACATTGAAGGGGCAGGCAGTCATGCAGTAGCGGCACCCGATGCAGCGGTTCGCGTGATAGATCACCGCGCCTTCGACCGACTTCTGCAGCGCCGCTACCGGGCAGACCGAGACGCAGGCCGGCTCCAGGCAGTGCATACACTGGCGCTTGACGAAACGCCACGCCAGCCGCGTGCCCGCTTTGGGGACCTCGTGGAACTCGACCAGGCTCCAGGTACGCGCGGTGAGGTCGGGCGGGTTGGTGCGGATGGGGCGGAAGCCCGTATCATCCGCCGCCAGATCCTTGGCTTGCTTGCAGGCCACCTGGCACCCGCGGCAGCCCACACATTTGGTGGTATCAATCAGGAGTCCATAGCTCATGGGAATGACCTCCATCGCACAGATGTCACCCTGAGCGGGTCTGCCCTGTGAGGTTCGTTGCGGCGAGAATCCAGCGAAGGGTCTCGTCTTGTCGCGCGAGATGCTTCGCTGGAATCACGCCATCACTTACCACACGGGGCCAACCCGCTCAGCATGACAATCCATCCTACGCCCGCCGGATGTCGCACAGAAACGCCTTGAACTCTGGGATCATCGTGTTGGCGTCCCCGACGTTCGGCGCCAGGATGTTGGCGCTCTGGCCCACGCTGAGGCCGGTGTAGCCCCAGTGCCACGGCAGCGCGATCTGGTGCAGGGTGCGGTTGCCGAAAGTGAACGGCTCCAGCCGCCGGGTGACGGCCACTTGCGTCTCGATGCTGCCGCGCGCGGTCTCGACGATCACCTTGTCGCCGTTGCGCAGCCCCTTCTCCTTCGCCAGCTCCTCGCTGACCTCGACGAACATCTGCGGGAACAGTTCGATCAGCCACGGCAGGTTGCGCGTCATCTGACCGGCCTGCCAGTGCTCGCTCAGCCGGTAGGTGGTGGCGACGATAGGATAGCGGCCGGGGTCGCCGCGCTGCTGGATCTCCTTGGCCCAGATCGCGATGGTCGGGTTGTTTTGCATGCCTGAGAGCGCGTTATGCACCGGGCTTTCCCACGCTTCGTAATGCTCCGGCAGCGGGCCATCCACCAGCCCCGTGCCGAAAAGCCGGGCGCGGCCCTCCGCGTTCATGATGAAGGGCAGTTTAGCCTTGGTCGGATCCACCGCCAGGGGCGGGTAGCTGCCGTCGGGCACATCGCCGACCCACTTGGCGCCGTCCCAGCGGATGACCGGCCGTTTGGCGTCCCACGGCTGGCCGTCCAGATCTACCCCCGCGCGGTTGTAGATGATGCGCCGGTTCACCGGCCAGCTCCAGGCCCAGTTGGCGTAGAGGCCGATCCCCGACGTATCCTTGTCGTCGCGGCGTGCGGCCAGGTTGCCCGCGTCGGTGAAGCTGCCGCAGTAGATCCAGCAGCCGCATGCGGTCGTACCGTCGTCCTTCAGATTGGCGAAACCATTGACCAGCTTGCCGGTCGCCAGATCGTAGCCGTTGATCTCGCGGGCGACCTGGGCCGGATCGGGATGCTCGGCGTAGTCCCACGTCAGGCCCGTGATCGCGCCCGCGTGCGGCCCGCCTTCGCTGCGATACTGCTCCTGCAGGCGGCGCATCAGTGTGACGACGATCCCCAGGTCATCGCGGGCCTGGCCGGGCGGTTCGACTGCCTTCCAGCGCCACTGCATCCAGCGACCGCTGTTGGTGATGCTGCCTTCTTTCTCGAAGGAGGTCGCGGCGGGCAGCAGGAAAACCTCGGTGGGGATGTTGGCCGGCTTGACGCCGGGCCGCTTCCAATGGCTGGCGGTCTCCGTTTCCCACAGATCCACGGCCACCAGCCATTCCAGCCGATCCAGCGCGTCTCGCTCCAGCTTCAGGTTCGGCCCGCCCACGGCCGGATTCATGCCCCAGCACATCAGCCCGCGAATGACGCCATCGCGCATCGCATGGAAGAGCGGCATCCACGAATAGTCGGCGCCCGCGCTCGCCTTCGGCAGGTTGCCGAAGGCGAAGTCGTTCTCCGGTTTGGCCGCATCGCCGTACCACGCCTTGAGCAAGCTGACGATGTACTTGGAGGTATTGCTCAGCCAGTTGGCGCTCAACGGATCGCTGCTTTTGGGGGTTGTGCGAGCGATATAGTCGGCCAGCCTGGCGTCGGCGGCCACCGGCGCCCGCAAGTAGCCGGGCAGGTTGCCCCACAGCAGCCCGTGATCGGTAGAGCCTTGCACGTTGGACTCCCCGCGCAGCGCGTTGATGCCGCCGCCCGCGATGCCCATGTTGCCCAGCAGCATCTGCAAGATGCCGTAGGCGCGGATGATCTGCGTGCCGTAGGTGTGCTGCGTGGCGCCCATCGCATAGAGGATCGTGCCTGCCTTGTCCGCCGCGCCGGTGGCCGCAAAGGTCGCGCACACCGCGTCGAACGTCTCGCGCGTCGTGCCGGTGATCTTCACGACCGCCTCCACGGTGTAGCGTGCGAAGTGGCGGCGGAGGATTTGGAAGACGCAGTTGGGGTCTTGCAGGGTGGGGTCGCGCCTGGGGATCCCCTTGTCGTCGAGCTGATACCCCCAGGTAGCGCGATCGTAGCTGCGCTTGACCGGATCGAAGCCGGAGAAGAGGCCGTCGAGCGCGTCCGGGCCGCGGTAGTCGGGGTGGATCAGGCAGGCGGAGTTGGTGTATTCGCGCAGGTAGGTCAGGTTGTAACGCTCGGGGCGCGCCTGCATGTCATCCAACACGTAGCGGATCATCCCGCCGATGAACGCGATGTCGGTCCCCGAACGGAGCGCCGCGTAGATGTCGGCGTGGGTGGCGGTGCGGGTGTAGCGCGGGTCAACGACAATCAGCTTGGCCCCACGCGCCTGCGCCTCCTCGACGTACTTGAACGACATCGGGTGGTTCGCCGCCGCGTTGCTGCCGATGATCAGGATGCAATCGCTGTTGGCGATGTCGTTCCAATGGTTGGTCATGGCCCCTCGACCGAAGCTTTCCGCCAAACTGGCGACGGTGGAGGAGTGTCAGAGGCGGGCTTGGTGTTCCAGGTAGACCAGACCCAGGCTGCGCATCGCCTTCGAGAGGAGGTAGCATTCCTCATTATCCAACGCCGCGCCGCCCAGGGAGGCGATTGCCTCGGTGCGGTTGACGGTCTTGCCGGCGTCATCGAAGCGGCGCCAACTGCTGTCGCGCGTGGCCTTGATGCGCCGGGCGATGCGGTCAATCGCCCACTCCCAGCTCACCTCCTGCCACTTCTCCCCGCCAGGAGGCCGATAGAGGGGCACGGTCAGCCGCTTGGGATTATCCGCGATCTGGGCGATGGCCGAGCCTTTGCTGCACGCGGCCCCGCGGTTGATCGGGTGCTGCGGATCCCCCTCGATGTTCGTCACCTTGCCGTTTGCGACCGTGACCAGGAACCCGCAGCCGCAGCCACAGAAGGGGCAGATGGTGAGAACCTCCTGGCCGGCGCGCGCCTGGCCTGCCAGGTCCAAAACCGATGGGGCACGGGGCGCTACATTGACAGTCAACGCAGCGACTGCTGGCCCAGTGGCGACGGTCTTCAGGAACGTTCGGCGTGAAATTGGCATATGCGGCCTCCTGTGCCGGATGTCACAAGCCCTGGTGACGCGTAATAATGCAGAGACATCGTGCGGAAGCAGTCTCCGTGGTTTGGGATGTCCAGCGCTCGCAAACGCTAGGGCTGCGCGTACTCCCACATATTGCGATAGTGCTCGATGACGAACTGCTGTTCCGAACTGATCTGGTTGCCTTTCACGGTTGGATCGTGTACAATATAGCAAACCCGCGTTGATAAATCGTGAATTTTCGCTCGATTTGAGCCGCGATGTGGGAGTTTTTCGCGATCTTTGCGATCTTTTTCACTGACAGAGGCAGTTCGTGGCCGATGAGTTGCGCCTGGAGTATCTGGGCGGTATGCAGATCACACGCGCTGGGACACCCTTGACCGGCTTTGTCTCGGTGAAGGCGCCTGCGCTGCTCTGCTACCTGGCGGTCACCGGCCGGCCGCAGTTCCGGCTGGTACTGGCCGGCCTCCTGTGGGGCGACCTGCCTGAAGAAGATGCCAGCGCCAACCTCCGCAAGGCCCTTTCCAATCTGCGCGATCTGGCCGGCGACCACCTCATCATCACGCCCCACACGGTCACGTTCGATCGGCGGAGCGCGTACTGGCTGGATGTGGCGGCTTTCCTGCAGCGAGTAGACAGGGAGGTGAGTGGACAAGGAGATGGGGAAGCTGGGAGACAAGGATTGCTGGCGCATTCCCTTGTTTCTGTGCCCACCTCCAGCTTGCCCACTTATCTACCAGACCTCCACGCCGCAGCCGATCTCTATCGAGGCGACTTTCTTGATGGGTTCTACGTGCGCCATGCGCCGATGTTCGAGGAGTGGGTGTTGGGGCAGCGCGAGGGGTTGCGCCGCGTGGCCGAGCATGTCTTGAAGAGACTGGCCCGGGATTATGCAGGACAAGGCGAGGTGGGTCTTGCCATGGACTACACAGCGCGTTTGTTGGCGCTGGATCCCTGGCAGGAAGAAGCTCACCGCCAGATGATGGCCCTGCTGGCGCAGCTCGGGGAACGTAGCGCGGCGCTGGCGCAATATGAAACCTGCCGGCGTTTGCTGCGCGAGGAATTCGGCGTCGAACCGATGGCCGAGACCATGGCCTTCTATCGGCGCATCCGAGCTATCGGCGCGCCCCGGCCGCACAATCTGGCGGCCCCGGTCACATCCTTCGTCGGCCGTGCGGCCGAGCTGGCCTTGCTCGCCAGCCGGCTGGCCGATCCGCGTTGCCGCTTGCTCACCATCCTCGGCCCTGGTGGGGTGGGCAAGACCCGGCTGGCGTTGGAGGCTGCGTCGGCGGCTAAAGAACAGATCAACGATGCCTTCCTCGATGGGGTCTACTTCGTGTCTCTGCTCGCTGTCTGTTCGGCGTCGGCGCTTGCGGCGGCCGTCGCCCCGGCGATTGGCTGTCCGCTGTCACCCGGCGCCGATCCCCAGGCCGAGTTGTTGCGTTATCTGCGAGACCGGGAACTGCTCCTGGTGTTGGATGGCTTCGAGCATTTGGTCGGCGAAGCAGGTTGCTTGACAATCCTGCTGGAGCACGCTCCGCGGGTTAAGCTGCTGGTCACCTCTCAGCAGCGATTGAATCTGGCCGGAGAGTGGCCTCTGGAGTTGGGCGGGCTGCCCTATGCGTCGCTCGGCACAACTGCGGGAGTCGAAACTTACGACGCCACCCAACTCTTCCTCCAGCGCGCACGGCAGGCTGACCCGGCGTTCGCGCCAGCGACGCTGGACACTCAGGCGATTACCTTCATCTGTGAGTTGGTCGAGGGTCTGCCGCTGGCGATCGAGCTGGCCGCATCCTGGGTCAAGGCAATGCGTTGCCTGGAAATCGCGCAGGCGGTGGAGAGCGGTCTGGACGTCCTCACTGCGTTCCAACGCGATTTGCCAACGCGCCATCGCAGCATCCAGGCGACCTTTGAGCATTCGTGGCGTCTGCTCTCAACCGTCGAGCGCCAGGCGTTGCGCAGGCTCGCGGTCTTCCGGGGCGGCTTCACCAGAGAATCGGCAGAACGCGTTGCAGGGGCCGATTGGGCGCTCCTGACAGCTCTGGTGGATAAATCGTTGCTGCGCCGGGCGCGCTCTGGGCGGTACGAGATGCACGGGTTGTTGCGGCTGTTTGCCGCCGAAAGGCTGGCCGAAGCGCCGACCGAAGGCGACGACGTGCGGGCGCGCCATGCTTGCCACTATCTGGGAGAATTCATGGCCCAACGATTCGCCGAATCGCGTGACGGGATGCAGCGGGAGGCGCTGGAGGGCTTCCGGGAGGAGTTCGGCAACGTGCAGGCCGCCTGGGCCTGGGCCATCGAGCTGGAGCTGCACGATGCGATTGGCCGCTCATGCCTGCCGCTGGCGCGGTTCTATGCAATGTTGGGCTGGCGGCGCGAGGGCGAAGCGGCTTTTGGCGCGGCCGCCGATCGGCTCAAGGCCGGCCTGCCGCTGGCGGACGGGGCAGTCAACCAGCGAAGGGTGGTTACCGGGGCCGTGCTGGCCGCTCATGGTTCCTTCTGCGTGCGCACGGGTGATCTGGCCCGCGCGCACGCGCGACTGCACGAATGCCTGACGCTGCTCCAACCCCCGGTGGAAGGTCGGATCGAAGCCGCCTTTCCCCAGTTGGGACCGGGTTTCCTGGCGGATTGCGAGGGAGGATCGGTTGACGCTGAAGATCACCTCTGGCGCTGCCTGGCCATCTTGCGTGCGGCGCATGATTTGCTTCCGAATGCTTGACTTCTGACACCTGACTCCTGGAGGGATTCATGACCGAATTTGTGGACGCACGGGCGCTGTTGCGCGAATTCAAGGGTGACACGTATCTGCACGGACTGGGCGTGTTGCCGCAAGTCGGCAGGGTGACAGCCGCGCTGGGGCGGCGGGCGGGCTTCATCGGCTGCCGGTTCCCCGGCTGCGATTGCTATATGGATGCCATTCGCGGCGCGTTGCGCGTGGCCGGCGTAGAGATCGTGGGCGAGACCGAAGGCGCGGCGCCCAATGCGCCGCGCGAAGACCTGGCCCGCATCACTGAGTTCCTGTTGCGCGCCGATCCGGACGTGATCGTCAGCTTCGGCGGCGGCAGCACGATTGACGCCGTCAAGGCCGCCGAGGTGTTGCGGACCCTGGGCGGCACGATCGAGGATTACTTCGGGGCGGGCCTGGTCACCGCTGCAGTTCAGAAGCAAGGCAAGGCGCTGACCCCGCACGTTCCCATTCAGACCGCCGCCAGCTCGGCCGCACACCTGACCAAGTACTCGAACATCACCGACGTGCATTCGGGGCAGAAGAAGCTGATCATTGACATGGCGATCGTGCCGCCGCGGCCGGTGTTCGACTATGAGACCACCTTCGACGCGCCGGCCGGCCTGACCGCAGACGGCGCGCTGGACGGCATCTCGCACGCGCTGGAGGTGCTCTATTCGGCGGTGGGCAAGTCTGAGTATGATCGGACCGCCGCGGTCGCCAGGACGGCGATCAGCCTGGTGGTGAAGCACCTGCCGCGGGTGCTGGCCGATCCGCGCGGCGCGGCGGGTCGTGAGGCGCTCGGCTTGGCCACTGATCTGGGCGGCTACGCCATCATGATCGGCGGCACCAACGGCGCACACCTGACCAGCTTCTCGCTGGTGGATGTGCTGTCGCATGGCCGGGCCTGCGGGATGCTCAACCCGTATTGGACCGTCTTCTTCGCGCCGGCCATCGAGGCCCCGCTGCGCCTGGTCGGCCAGATCTATCGGGATGCCGGATACAGCGCGGCCGATCTCGACAGGCTGGCGGGTCGCGACCTGGGTCTGGCCGTCGCGGAAGGGATGATCGCGTTCGAGGCCGCGGTCGGCTTCCCCACCCGGCTGGCCGATGTGCCCGGCTTCACCGCTGAACACATTACCCGCGCGCTGGCGGCCGCGAAGAACCCGCAGCTCAAAAGCAAGCTAGAGAACATGCCCGTGCCCATGACGGCCGAAATGGTGGATGACTACATGGGCCTGGTTCTCGAGGCCGCGGTCAGCGGCGAGTTGTCGGGGATCCGCAATGTGGGTTGCGGGTGAAGTCTTCCGCGGTCGCGGTGATCTGGATTGTATCAGCCTACCACAGGCTGCGCTATCCCCAGATAGCGCGCGGCGGCGCCCGTCAGCACGCGGGCTTGCAGCGCCAGGCTCGCCAGGGGCACATACTCCGGCGTGGCGTGGGCGCGCTCCAGTCCGCAGCCGTAGTATACGGCGGGCAAGCCTCCTTCGTTGGCAAAGATCGAGGCGTCGCCGACCGCGGCGAACGCGGCCACCGGCAGCGGCTCGCCGGTGACTTCTCGATACGCCTCCCGTAGCGCCTGCGCCACCGGCGCGTCCTCTGCGGTGCGGAAGCCATCCCGGGTCTTGGTCAGGTTCAGCCGGATCGAGACGGCGGCCGTCCTGCGGATTGGATCGAGGCGGCGGTCGAATTCGGCCTGCACTTCCGCAAAGCGACGGTGGGGCGCATACCGGCGGGTTCCCACGAGCCGGCACTGCGCCGGGACGCGATTGTAGAAGTCGCCGCTCTCGAATTGACCGATGAAGAGGGATTCGGTCTCGACATACGGCAGCGCCGGTCCGGCCTGCAGTTCGTCGTTCCAGGCGCGCAGCATGGCCGCCACATCCAGGCCGATCAACAGTGGGTGCGGCGTCTCGGCCGTCGCCCGAAGCTCGTGACACGGATCCTCAGTCCCCTCAATGCGGATCTCGTAGGTGCTCATCCCCCGGCCGGTGATCGCCAGCGTGTCGAGCGGCCCTTCGACGCAGATCACGGCGTCGCCCACGCCCCCGCGTTCCACGAGCCGCAGCAGGCTTTGGCCGCGGCCCACGGGCGCCTCGTGGAGGCCGTAGGCGCACACCATCAGCCGGCCATGCATCCGCTCGCGTACTGCTGAGAGGAGCCGCACAACTTCCAGGACGGCCGCCAGCGGCCCCTTCATGTCGCACGCGCCACGGCCATAGAGCACGCCGTCCTCGACGCGGGGCGCGGCCTGTTCGACTGGGATGACGTCCAGATGCCCGGCCAGCTCGAGGGTGGGGCCGGGGTGCACGCCGTTGACATAAGCGATGACGCTCGGCGAGCCGGGGATCTCCGCGTCGAGCTGGGCCTCGATCCCCAGCTCGCGCAGGCGGTCGGCGTAGTATGCCGCAGCCGCCTGCGAATCGCCGGTCGGGCTGGGGATCGCGACCAGCTCAAAGGCCCAGCGCGAGATGTTTGCCGGGTCGAGCCGGTGTTGCAGTTCCGCGGTGATGCTGTCCATTTTCTACCTCGCTGCGCTCTTGACAAACTGATGCGAGAAACATATCATACGGGCGACCATTCGTCAACACCGCGCGACGACCCGATTTCGCCCGGCGAATATCGCACCACTCTGACGAGGATACCTCCATGACTCAACCAGCCACGCCAAGCGAACCGACTCCTGTCACCGACGCCGAACGTTTGCGCCACCTCATGCTCGATTTGCGACAGATGAAGAGCTTCATCGCCGATCCGCTGGTCATGGCGCGCGCGGATGGGGTATGGTACGAAGACGTGCACGGCAAGCGCTATCTCGACGGCCTGTCCGGCATCTTCGTCGTGACGGTAGGGCACAACAACCGCCGCGTGATCGAGGCCATGCACGCGCAGCTCGACCAGGTGGCGTTCACCCCCCCGCTCCACGCCACGAACCTCCCCGCTATTCGCCTCGCCGAAAAGTTGGCCGAGATCACGCCCGGCGACCTGAACACGATCAAACTGATGAGCAGCGGCTCAGAGGCCACCGAGGCAGCCATGAAGATGGCGCGCCAATATCACCGCCAGACGGGGCATCCACAAAAGTACAAGATCATCTCGCGCTATTGGGGCTATCATGGCGCCACCTTCGGCGCGCTGAGCGCGACCGGCACGGTGCGACGGAAGTGGATGTTCGAGCCGACGCTCCAGGGCTTCGTTCACGTCTGGCCGCCCACCTGCTACCGCTGCCCGTTCGGGCTGAGCTATGGCGGTTGCGGCATCCGCTGTGCGACGATCATCGAGGACACGATCCAGCTCGAAGGCCCGGAGACGGTCGCGGCGCTGATCCTGGAGCCGATCGGCAACACCGGCGGCATCGTCACCCCGCCGCCGGAGTATCTGCCGCTCCTGCGAGACATCTGCGATCGCACCAACGTGCTGCTCATCTTCGACGAAATCATCACTGGTTTTGGCCGCACCGGCCGGATGTTCGCGGCGCAGACCTTCGACACGCTGCCCGATCTCCTGTGCATGGGCAAGGGGATCACCAGCGGCTATGCGCCGCTCGCCGCGCTCGCGTGCCGGGATCACATCGCGACGGCCTTCTGGGGCGAAGATGAAGACCAGGTCGAGTTCGCCGATGGGCACACCTATGGCGGCAACCCGCTTTCATGCGCCGCGGGCCTGGCCAGCATCAACGAGATCGTGGCGCGCAACCTGCCACAGCGCGCACGCGAGTTGGGCGGACAACTCCTGCATCGGCTGGAGGCCGTGCAAGAGCTTGGCGTAGTGGGCGAAATCCGCGGCCGCGGCCTGCTGATCGGCATCGAGCTGGTGAAGGATCTGCGCACAAAGGAGAAATTCCCAGCGGATGCCAAGCTCGGTCTCAGGATCGGCCGCCGCGCGCTGGAAAAAGGGCTGATCCTGCGCTACGACCCGGACTGGATCGCCTTCGCACCGCCGCTGGTGATGAGCGACGCTGAGCTGGATCTGATGATGGATATCTTCACCGAGAGCGCGCGGGAGGCGCTAGCCGCGGGGTGAGCTATTCCGGCGCGGCCCACATCACCGCCTCCTGCTCCAGCTTCAGCCCCCGTTCCAGCATGTGAGCGATGACCGGCTGCATGTCATCCAGCGAAGTTCGGCCTTGCAGACGGGTTAGCAGGATACGGTCGTTCTCCGTCAGCGGCCGGGCCCAGCGGAGGTGCGCCTCCAACGTCGCCACGTCCATGCGCTGCGGCGCGAAGCGCGGGGCGATCTGCCGGCGGAGTTGCGCCAGGATGTTCAGCCCGCCATAGTCCAGGTCGGCCCAGACCTGGAGCGGGACTGCGGCCGGCAAGGTCTCGGCCAGGCGCGCCAGCAGGTGGCGCACCGGCGGCGCGGGGTTGCCCCACAGACACAGCGCGGCCAGTCCAGCCCCCTCGTGCCGGATCAGCTCGTAGAAAGACGCCAGATTCTCCACGCACACCACGCGCGCCACGCGCGTCGTGTCAACTTCGGCGCGCTGTACCTCCGCGATCATCACCGACGGCACACCAACGGCCGGATAGAAAGCATCCAGGGTCACGACCTGTCCGCCAGTGTGGATCAAACGCCACGGTCCATACAGGAAAATATGTGTCGGGTTGGGCGTCAGCCCCAGCTCGCGCAGCGCCTCGTCCGGCGTGAGCTCGTTCCAGCCGGGGCCGTGCCGCCGGGCCAGGGTCGCCAGGCCGGGTCGTAACCGCTCGAACGCCTTACTGTCGTTGAAGGTGCGCACGCTGAAAACGCGGTAGGGCGTCTCTTCCGTCACGTCGTCCAACGCCACCAGCGCGGCCAGCAGATCGCGGTTGAAGTCGGGGTCGGCCAGGGCGAATGGCGCGGGGGATTTGCCGGCGCGGAGCTGGGCCAGGGCATGATCGAGCGCCAGGAGGCGCCAGTCACCAGAAGCGAATCGGAACCGTTCCCCCAACAACACATCTCGCAGCGCCGCGGCCTGAGCGGCCACGGGCGCGCGGCCCAGCCACGGGAAGATCTCCGGGGCGCGCTCCGGCAGCAGCGTCGCCGTGTCCAGCAGATGCCCCGTCTCACCCGGCAGCCAGGCCAGCCGGAGGAAACCGCGCCGCTCCAATGCTTGCAACTGCTCGTTGGCTGTCTGTCGCGGAGCCGGGTCGAGCTGGGAGGTGTAGCCGGGCAGCTCCAGCTCGTCCAGGCGAACGCGGATGGCGCGCACGAACGGTCGGCCCGGCTCGTGTCGTTCATAGATGTCCAGCAGCGCGTGAAGGATATTGGCGACGTCAGGAGAGGCCGTGAAAGATAAGAAAGACATCACAAGGGTGGCACACTACCTTCTACGCTGGACTGTGATCCCCGTTCCCGTTGCCACGCGCCGGGGGAAGTTGGCCAGGAATGCCGTTATTACCTCTAGCGAAGGCGCCATCAGCGCGACATCCACCAGGCGGAGCAAGTTGTTCGGCCCCCAGACCGCGGATGCGAAATGCGAGTTCGGCCGGTACTTCGCCGAAACGGCGGTCGAGGATGCGCAGCAGCATCTCGGTACGTTCTTCACGCATTCCTTCCTGCCGCCCCTCCTGCCAGCCTTTCTGCCGACCTCGTTGCAGCCCCAGGTCAAGCCCTTCTTCCAGAATCGCGTTGTACCAGGGTGATTCACGTAACATAGCCATGTCCCACCCGATCATTCACTTCACGAGGTAGACGGAGCCATCTTCAGTCAGATTATACCCCGGTTGCCTGTCGCTGTCCAGCCCTTTCTCCATCTCACACCTCGCGCTCTGCCACTTCCCGCTTGTCAATCTCCAACACGAACGAATGATTATCTTGCCGAACGACCGTACGGACGCTGTCCACGTAGGGCAGGAGGCCGCCGGCCTTGTCGGGCGGGGTGGCAAGGAGGACTTGCAGGCCAGTGTCCACCATGAACTTGAGCGCGCTGGCGGTGCGCGCGGTGTCCATCTTGCCGAACGCCTCGTCAAAGAGCGCCAGCCGGATGGTATCGGATGGCCGCGCCTGGTTCAGGCGGTAGGCCTGGGCGAAGCTGGCGGCCATGGCGACGTAGAAGGGCGTGGTGGTTTCGCCGCCCGACTTCTTGGCGCTGATCTGGCTGTGCAGGGCGCGGTCGCCGTTCGGGTAGTGGATACGGATGTCGTAGGCCAGGTAGTTGCGGTAATCCTGGAGGCGGCGCAACTCCTCCACGCGTTCGTCGTCCGCGCCGATCGTCAGCCGCTCGAACAGGAGATCCCAGCCCTCCTGATGCGCCCGCCGAAAGTCCGAATCGAAGAGGGACGCGCCGAGCACGGCCCGGCTGTCCATTACCATATCGTAGACGCGGCGCAGATCGGGCGCAGGGCTGGCGATGAACTCGTAACGCTCGCCGCCGAAGCGCAGCTTGCTCAGAGTAGTGTTCAGGTGGTCGAGCTGGCTGCGCGCGTCCTCGATCTGTTCGCGCAGCCGATGGATGAAGTTCTCCACCAACTCCTGTTCGGCCAGCCCGCGCTGGCGCGCCACCCGCGCCTCGTATTCCGGCAGCTCCGACTCGACGTAGCGTCGGCGCTCGGCGGTGTAGCGGCCCGCGTCCTCCTGGCTGTCATAGCCGAAGTCATAGCGCAGGCTGTAGGCTTGCTTGGCCTCTCGCAGCCGGTCGCGGCTGTTGCTCTCGGCCGTGGTATAGCTCGTTTCGGCGCGTTCGGCGTTTTCCAGCACGATCTCCAACGCCTGGCGCTCGCGGCGGCGAGCGTATTCCTTTTCGACCTCTTCAGCCATGTCGGCCGCTTCTTCCGCGAGGAGGAAACCGCGCGCCGCTTCCACTGCGGTCGCGCCCTCCCGCTCCAGGCCGGGGATGATGTCGCGGTCGAGGGTCTGCGCCTGCCGCCGCAGGTCGCCGATATTCTGATCCGCCTGCGACACGCGGGCTTGTACGTCATCCACGGCCAGGCGCGCGCGCTGCGCGGCGGCTTGCAGCGCGGTGATCGTGCGGGTGTCCAGCGCGGCCAACTCGCCGCGCAGCGCCGCCAACGATGCCTCGACCTCCGGCAGCCGCGCCAGATCGGGCAGGCCGCGCTCCAATTCGATGAGGCCGCGCACACGGTCGCGGGTGAGGCTCAGCCGTTGCTCCAGGCCGGCGTGTTGCCCGGCCAGAGCGGCCAGATCATCACTGAGCGCGGCCAGCCGCGCTTCCCGTTCCGCGATCTGTCGGGGTATCGCGCGGCCGCCGATGAACCAGCAGCGGTAGTGCCGTGGGTCGAGGTGGCTGGTGGTAAACTGACGGCGTACAAAGCACTCGCGGGTGACGGCCTGGCGCTGGTCGCGCAAATCTTCCAGGGCCTCGCACTTGACGTACCCGCCGAGGAGCAGATCCACGTAGGCGCGGGCGACGGGGTGGTCGGTTTTCACTTCGGCGGCCAGGCTGTCGGGCCGGGGGCGACGGATGTCGCCTTCACGAATGGCGCGGAGGATGCGGTCGCCGTCTGGTAGGCCCACGCCGTGCAGGTCGTCTTTGAACCGGCGGCTGCGGTAGATGCGCATCGCGGCGTCGTAGTGGGCCGGCGGCGCGAGCAGGTGAAAGCGGGCCGGCCCCAACACCCCTTCGACCGCATCCTGCCACCCTTCGCCGGCCACATCCAGCGCCTGGCAGAGATAGATCACCTCGTCGGCGGCCAGGCCCAGCTCGGCGCGCAACAGGCGGCGCAGCCGGCCGGCGGCCGGCGCCTCGGCTTCGTAGGTGGCGTCACGGTCGCCGGTGCGCAGTTGGGCGATCTCGCGCTGCACGCGTTCGCCTTCTTCACGCAGGCCGCGCACTTTTTCCGCCAGCAGGGCGCGTTGATCGGCGTAGGCGCGGCCGAGGGAGTCGAGTGTGGATTGCAAATTGCGGATTGCAGATTGCAAATCGTCATTGCGAGCGGTTTTTGCGAAGCAATCTCCTGCTTCAGAGCCTGGGATTGCTTCGTCGCACACCCCGCTCCTCGCAATGACAGTTATGGCCCCCAAAAATTCCGACGGCACGGGCTGCCCGTCGGCCAAGAGCAGGTCGCGCAGGGCGCGCATGGCGGTCAGTTCGGCGGCGAGCGCGGCGGAAAGCTCGACGGCGCGGCGTTGTAGGACGGTCAGGTCGGTCTCGGCCGCGGCGATGGCGGCGCGCAGCTCGGCCTGCCGGCTGGCGGTCCGGTCGGTCTGGAGCGCAATCTGCGCCTGGAGCAGCGCTTCCTGGGCCAGCTTGAGGCTTTCTGCCAGGCCATCGCGGGCGAGCTCGGCGCGTTTGAGGCCCAGGTCGGCCTCGTCGCGCTCCAGCCGACGGCGCTTGAGGTCGGCCAGCACCGTGTCGGCCTCGGCCTGGCGTTTGACAAAGCCGTTGGTGATCCGCCGGCAGCGGTTGGCCAGCCGCTCCGCGTCGTATTCTTCGATGCGACCCAGCTCAGCGATGCGCGCCGCGATGTCGGCGACGAGGGTCTCGAAGTGGCGCAGCGTCTCCAATTGCTCTTGCAGCGTCTTGACGTCCACCAGCGCCTCGTCGAGCAGGTAGTTGTGGACGAAATCACGGATGTTGGTGAGCGGGCTGAATGCGACCCCCTTGACGATCTTGGCCGGGAAGGTGTCGCGGAGCTGACCCAGGCGGTTCAGCAGGTTGGCGCGATAGTCCTCCAGCCGGCTGAAGGCCTGCGCTTTGGCGCCCGCGGGCAGCGCGAAGTGCTCCAGGTGGCGGCGGAAGCTGCCGGTGTCGTGGAGTTGGCCGGCGGTCTTGAAAAACCAGGCGTCGTTCAGCTCGGCGTTGTGGACGATGAAATAGGCGATGTCCGGGCTGTGGTTGTCGGCGTAGGCGTCCACCAGCGCGCCATGGACGAAGCGCGTCCCGTCGGGGTTGGCGAACTCCAGCGCCACCAGCCCGGTGCAGTCCCCGCGCAGATAGCGCTGTCCCTCCACGCCCAACTCTCCACGCACGTAGGAGCTGAGCGTGCGCCGCGAGCCGGCCATCGCGGCCTGGTTGAACTTCACGTCGCGCTGTCCGCCCACCAGCGCGAACTGCACCGCGTCGAGGATGGTGGACTTTCCCGCGCCATTGACGCCGATGAAGTAGGTCGTGCCCTGGCAGGTGATGGCGGCGTCGGTGAAGAGGTGCCAGTTGACCAGGCGGATGCGGGTGAGGTGTTTCATGGGCGTGTTCCGGGGTGCGTCGCGCCCATCATTTCCGGCTGTCGCGCGGCGACAAAGGCTGGTTGCCTGTGGCTGACGTTGAGGATCGTCATGCCCACAACCTGCTCGCCTTCATACCGGATGATGATGTCATCATTCGTCAGTTCGGAATCGTCGGCGTGGCTCGGCTTCTTGAAGTTCACATAAAGCACGTCGGCCTCCTCGTCATAAGCCAGCCAAATACGTTTAGCAGGCGTCATTAACAACTGCGGCATCAGGGTCAATATTCTGTCAGCTTCTAGCGCTACCGCTGCCATAGGATCCGTTTCCTTTGGAAGACTATTTCGATTTCCTGGCCCCAGACGATATCCGGATCAAGGGCCACCGCATCGGCATCGAGTCGGTGTTGTACGAGTACATCTTTCGTGCGCGGACGCCCGATGAGATCGCTGATAGATTCCCCAGCCTGAGTCTGGAGCAAATCCTGGCGACGCTGCTATACTATCAGCGGAACAAAGCCCAGGTAGACGCCTATCTCGCCGCATGGATCGAGTTCGGGGAACGTATGCGGGTAGAACAGGCAGCCAACCCGACGCCAGCGATGCTGCGCCTGCGCAAGTTCAAAGCTGAACGCGAAGCGGCCAAACGCGCGTCGCTCGAGCAACAGCCAGCATGAGCGCCATCAAGTACTTGCTGGACGAACATGTCAACCCGCGCTACCGGACGGCGCTGGTGCGACGCGAACCTGAAATGGTTGTCAGGTGTATTGGCAATGTCGGCGCGCCGCCAATACAAACCGGCGATCCGGACATTCTGCTCTGGTGCGAGGCCCGTGGCTTTTCGCTGCTGACCAATAATCGGGCATCTATGCCGGTGCACCTTCGAGATCATCTTGCCGATGGGCGACATGTTCCGGGCATTTTCATCCTCAACCCCAACATGACGATGGGCGAGACCATTGACGAGTTGATTCTGATCTGGGCGGCATCGGATTCGGACGAATATGTTGATTAGTTGAGGTACCTTTTCGTGAGCTCGTGAGACCGACCGATCGTTATTGGCACCAGTATTGGACTCGTCGTTCACACCCCTCATCACTCTTCTTCCTCCCCACCCTCCGTCCCACCTGCCCGATACCGCTTCACCCACGCCTCCATCTCGTCGGCCGTCTGCACGGGCAGGATCAGCTTGAGCGAGCCGCGCAAGCGGAGGCGGGCCTCGCTGTCCCGCACGTTGATGCTGCGGCCGTCCAGGGTATCCACCAGCCCCAGCTTGCGCAGCCGGCGCAGGAGCGTCTCGTATTGCATCACGCCCAGGTCGCGCTCCTTGCCGGTGATGGTGCGATACTCCTCGCGCACCTCGCCCACGGTGACGACCGGGTCGGCGGCCAGGCGGAGTTGTTCGGTCTGCTCTTCGTACAGCTTGCGCAGCACCACGATCATCAGCGATTCGTCGAGCTTGTAGCGCACCCGGCAGTAGCTGAAATCCGATATGGCCTGGAAGATGCGATGGTAGTCGTCGTGCAGCAGCGTGAAGCCGGCCAGCCCCAGGCTCGCCTCGAAGATGGGCCGATGGCGGAAGACGGTGTAATAGTCCTCTTTATCCGCCTCTACGTCCTGGTAGAGGAAGGTCTGACCCAGCAGCCGGTTGATGATGCGCGGCACGTCTTTGCGCGTGCGTTCGGGCAGGCCGGTGGATTCGAGAAGCGTGTCGGTGTCGAACATAGGCGGTTACTCGGCAGGTTGGTAGAGCGGCAGGTTGGTAGACTGGTTCATTCGTCCATTCGCTGATTCACTGATTCGCCCGTTCATCGGCCGCAGTTTCACCAACTCGAACGGCTGCACGCGGTACGGGCCGATCTCCACCGGTTCGCCCCGCGCCGCCTCGACGCCGTAGTAGACTTCGGGATGGTGGCCGTAGGCCAGGGTGAAGATGGCCCACTGCATGTCGGCGTAGAAAGCGGGCGGCAGCTCGCTGGCGTGGATGCGGCCATTGCCGTTCAGGAAGCGGCCGACGAACTGCTGGATGCGCTGCGGTGTGATGCCAGCGCCGATCTCGCGCAAGGCCACCTGGCGCAGCGCCTCGGCGTCCCGCGGGTCGAGGAGCGGCCGAGCGATGAGCGCCGGGTCGAACAGCGCACGCGCCGTGGGCATGGTGTAGAAGCTGTCGCGATCGGGCGCGTGCACGGGGGTCTGGCGCGGGCCGGGCGCGTCCTCCGGCAGCAGGGCCAGCCCGGCATCGCCCAGGCGCGCCAAGCCCTGGGCCAGTGCGACCAGCCGCTCCTTGAAGTTGCCGTCGGCGCTGCCCATCTGATAGCGCACCTGGCGCAGCGACGTGCGCAGGTATTGCGTGTGCCGTCGATCAATCTCGGCCAGGAGCGGATCCAGCCCCTCCAACTGGGCGACGATGAAGCGCAGCGTATGGCTGATCTCGTGCTCCGCCTGGGCGGGGGTCAGCCGGCGTTGGGTCGCCAGATCACTCGCGGCGCGACTGAGCCACGCGTCATCCATCAGCCAGCCCTCCAGGCGGTTAACGATGTCGCGGCGGTAGCGTGACACGTGGTCGCTGGTCTTGAGCGCGTGATAGGCGGCGCCCAGGGCCGGCGCGTAATCGTCGAACTGCAATCGCATCAACTCGGGCACAGGTTGATCCTTTGTGACGCGCTCGGTGTAGCGGCGGATGTTCTGGTTCAGCTCATTGAGGCCGCGCGCCATGCCGCGCACGTTCTCATAAGCCTGGGTCACGGCCAACGCGGGGGAGAACTCCTCGTGCTCGCTGGTGAGGAGTTGGTGCGCCGCGTAGAGTTGGCCGGTATATTCGCGCGGCCGCTGCTGGCTGATGGCGCGAAACGCTTCGAGCAGGGTGAAGGCATAGTCCGGCAGGATGATGTATTCCGTGTAGTCCGCGTTCTGCTCGCGCTCGATCCAGCCCGATTCGGCCAGCCGGCGGAGCATCCAACTGGCGAACTCTTGCAACGATTTCTCGCTCGTCAGACCCGCGTCACCATCTGCGGCCGCCGAGGCGGCCACCTCGGCCGCGGCCTGCGCGTCCCCCAGGTAATCTACGATCTCGGCCAACACGATCTCGCGCGTCAGCCCGAAGCGATTGAATTCCGCCAGGTCGTAGATGCGCAGCAGCACAGCCATGTGGTGGCGCTGCAGGTTCACAAAGCTGCCGGTGCCCAGGATGTTGAAAAGCTGCGGCGGCAGGGTGTCGAAAGGATTCGCGTCGGCGCCTGACACGGTTGGTTTGCTTGCTGGTCGGTGCATCGGCCGGCCGGTTGGTTCGTTGGTTGCTTGCATCTTTGTCACCCTATCACCCTGTCACCTTGTTGTCGCCGTTGCCGTCCCATACCAGGATATCGCTCGGCGCGCAGCCGAGCGCGCGGCACAAGCTGGCGAGCGCGTCTAGCTCGATATAACGCGCCTCGCCGGCATCGAGCCGGTAAACCAGGTCCTTGGGCACGCCAGATCGCGCGGCCAGCCCGCGCAAGGTGACGCGCTGCCCGGTGGTCGCCTGCAGGCGGCCCAACAGGATGGTCAAACGGCTGGTTGTGATGATCTCAGTCATGGCATATCCGTGGTCGAACCTTTGTTCTATCTGGGCCAATCATACACCCATTTGGCGCGTTTGTCAAGATGGTTGTACGGGCAAATAGACATCTCAGCTAGCCGGTTGCGAGGATTCTCCTGACGGGGCAACTGGTGAACAAGCGGGGCGCAGCAACACAGCCGTGCCTTTGCCGAAGCGGAACGCCTGGGCGCACCTCGCAAGGCGATCATCTTCACCGAATCGCGACGGACCCAAGACTGCCTGCTGCGCCTGCTGGCCGACAGTCCCTACGCCGAAAGCATCGTGCTCTTCAACGGCTCCAATAATGACGAGCGTTCGCGCCAGATCTACAGCGATTGGTTGCAACGGCATCGCGGCACCGATCGTGTCACGGGGGCGCGCACGGCGGACATGCGTTCGGCGTTGGTGGACTATTTCCGGAAACGGGGCCAGATCATGATCGCCTCCGCATTCCGATCTCCTTGCGTCAGCAGATCGAGCACTCCGCCCGCCGCAACCGCCGCTCGCTGAACCAGGAGGTGATCCTTTGGCTGGAACGGGCGGCGCAGGAGGTTGGGATGACAAAAACCTTTGGATTGAATGACCATAGCATGAGCTGCTATATCACCCAACAATGGACACTGTCTGTCCGGTGCGGCCCGACGCTAAAGCGGCCGTGAGCACCCGGTGGTGCAAGTGCGTCTCTTCCGGCGTCGCACACGCAAATGGTTGCCGCATCCCATCTCGCCCGTGCACGAGCTCATCGCAGAAGGCCGCGTACATCTGGAGGATGCTGTCCGAGAAGCCGAACTCGAAGATGCCGCCGGTGATTGCGGCGTAGGGCGGCGTGTAGCCGAGGTCGAGCGTCTCCCAGCTTTGCGGCCTGCCTGAGCGGAAGGTCAGGGTACGCAGTGTCTTCGGATATTTGGTGGTGAATTCGGCCGAGAACTCGGAGCCGTGTATCTTGATGAACCAGGTGTTCGTCTCGCCGGGGGCGATGCGTTTGGTGCTCCGCTGTAAATCTGCGCGTGCAGGTGATGAGGCACAGCGCAGTAGAGCGCGTCCACCTGAGGGTCAGCGAGCAAATCGCGGTAATCGCTGACCGCGGTGGTGATGTCGCACAGGTTATCGGTGAACCAGTCCAGGCAGGAGGGCTTGGTGTCGGCGACGGCCACTAGCTTCGGACGGACACCCATGTTTAGCAGGTGGCCCCACCGCTGCGTCGCGCTGGCGAATTCTCGAGCCATCAGCCCGCATCCGATGATGCCGAAGCGGATGATAGATTCAGTCATGCTGCCCTCGCTCCTTGGCGTGACTCATGTTGTCCCACGATCACGAATCTGCCTGTATCTGGCTCCAGGCGAGCCAACAGCGCAAGCGCTCAACTAGCAGTTGCGAGTGAACCGTATCATACTTCCGTTTACCTGTCAAGGCCGGCCTCTGGTGGGCAGTGTATCCCTTTCGGTTGAAATTCGCGAACGACTGGACCTCTGGTAGAGTAGGGGGCATCCAGTTGCCACATTTTCACACGGAAAGGAAGACACCCCCCATGCCTAACCTGCAGCCAGAACGA
>Ga0233425_10004294_pt1 | contig 24148 bp, 15 predicted proteins | sample Watercolumn_Towu_2_FD_181712 | JGI IMG/M metagenome (GOLD analysis project Ga0233425, IMG submission 181712) | Freshwater microbial communities from Lake Towuti, South Sulawesi, Indonesia - Watercolumn_Towuti2014_140_MG | ecosystem: Environmental > Aquatic > Freshwater > Lake | place... | reverse complement strand
CATCGGTTTCTCGATGAACTGCTGCTCCGGTTGAACACGGTCACGCTGTCTGTCCCGACCCTTCGAGACCGGAAGGGAGATATCCCCGTACTGGTGGAGCAGTTCCTGAGAGATATTGCCGGCAGCAAGCAGCCGAAGAAGCTCACGGCTGAAGCGCTCGAGGAGCTTCTTCGTTATGAGTGGCCCGGTAATGTACGCGAGCTGGAGAATATCATTCATCGTGCTGCGATTCTCGCAGATGGGGACGTGATCGGGCCGCAACATCTCAACATCGTCCATCGGGCAACAAGGGTGCGCAAACGGGCCCGCCCCGTGCGCCGCAGGCCACGGCTTTCACCAAAGCGAAAAGGGCGGAAGAAGTGAGGTTAGGAACGGCGCCGAGACTGCGAGCGCTCTCAGCGGCTTCGAGATGAGTCGGACTGCTTCGGTCCAGGTGAAGTGGATGCAGACTTGATACTGGCGAGATGTTGGATTTCCGATTTGAAGATCGCCTGATTGAGTCCTTCAGTCTCTACGACAAGAGTGAAAAAAAGAGGGGAAGCGTCGGGTATTCGCTTCTGGATTTCATGAAGCATCGTCGTGTCCGTCACTGCGCGTGATGCCTCGATGACTCCCGAATCCGCAAAACCCAGCAGGAACAAGAGCGAACTTCCTTCAGGGCCGTTCCCTTTCGCCACCACGGCAAAGTCCTTCTCATAACTTCCCCCCTTAAGATCTCTCGGAGAAAACGTCTTTCCGGAATCTCCTGCCCCTCCGGAGATTCTGACGCTTGCCGGAGTTATGGTGTAATCGAGGTCGAGGACATGGAGGAGGTTCTGAAGGCTGTAAAGCGTCTTGAAGGATCCGATGAAAACGATATTATTCGACTTGAGGTCGTCTACCGTGAATTGCGACGCGAGCTTTAGTGAGAATCCGCCGCCGGAGTGCTGCAGGAAGGGGAGAATCTGCGCCAGCCCCCATGATGCACTGGGACGTAAGTATGTGAAATTGCTTTGGACGAATCTCTTTGCGAATTCCGGATTCTGTTTGATTACCTGCTTGTAGTCGTCAGGGGTATTGATCTTCAGGTCTCTGATGAAGTTGCCGATGGTACCATCCTGTCGACGCTCGTAGAGAAAGAAGAAATCGCCCAGCACGACGAGCGTTGGTCTGGACCCCTGAGCGACGAATTCCCGCCAGATGGGATTTGCGCCAATCCCCTCAATGGAGCTCCTGCCTGAACTCCCTCCGATGTACCCTGCCACAAACGCCACGACGACCAGAATCACTGACGCCAGAAGAACTGACCGGGAGGTCTTCGGGTGGACCGGCGGCCTCTCCTCTGTTGCTACGAACTCTACCTGATAATGGCCTTTCGGAATGGTGAGCTTGTGGGGAGGGAACTTCTGGGTCGTGAGGTAGTAATGCTCGAGTTTCTTGCGAAGATTGTTCAGATAAACGCGGACCGTCGGGTCCTCTTTGGGGTCGAACGACGAATCCTTTCCGAAAAATTGAATCCCGATGGTGAATTCTTTCGGAACACGCCCCCCCAGGGTCTCCTCGAACAAATAAACGAGAAGTTCCTGATACCGCTTGGATTCCTTGAATTCAGGGCTTTCCAGAATCTCGTTGAGAATCCGCCGTTTTTCTGAGGCGCTTGTCATCCGGGTCTTTGATGATTTGCCCGGAAATTTACATGTTAATTTACCCTTGTGCAACAGTTCTTATCTTGCTTGCTCCCAGTATAGAGCGTAGATTGTTGGCGCATCGACCGCACATCCTGCCATTATGCCGCTTTCTTCAGCAACTGCAACGGAGGCACTATGATTCGGTGGTTCTGGGGGCTTCTCTGCGTCACATTGTTCCTCGCGGGGATAACGCTCGCAGGTACGACAGGCAAGATTGCCGGCTCCGTCAAGGACAGAAGCACGAAACAAGGCCTCCCAGGCGTTAATGTGGTGATCGAAGGGACCTCACTTGGTGCGTCGACCGACGCAAACGGAGAATATTTTGTCCTTGGTGTTCCTCCCGGATCCTACAAAGTCACGGCTTCGCTCATTGGATACGGCCGCATGAGTCAAACTGAAGTCCGCGTTAAAGTCGATCAGACGACCCCCCTGAATTTCGAGCTCTCCGAACAAACCATCCAGGCTGGTGAAGTGACCATCGTTGCCCAAAAGCCGAGAGTGGAACTCGATCTCACCGCCAGCAAAGAAACCATGACCCGTGATGAGATCGCCAACACGTGGGGGAAGAATATCAAGGAAGTGGTGGCTGATATCCCGGGAGCGAACATCAACGGCGGGATCCGCGGAAGTTTCGGGGGAGACGTTTCCTACCGCCTCGATGGGATTGACCTGCGCGACGTGGGCTCGAATACCAACTTCGCGTCCGTGAACATGTCAACAATTCAGGAAGTGGAGGTTCTTACGGGTGGATGGAACGCTGAATACGGTCAGGCGAACGGCTCGATTATCAACATCGTTTCCCGAAAGGCGACAGACCGGCTGCACGTCATCAGTACATACAAAACGAGGCCGCCCGGAAAATACCACTGGGGAAGGAATATCTATGACCAGAACGACGTGTTCCATACCGTCATGACGACGCCTGAGTTCTGGGACACCTCAAAGACCTGGCGGACGCAATGGATGGGACCGACGGAATCTCAAAAGGGCAATCTGGGTGACGGGAAGTTTGCCCAGATGACGCCGCAGCAAAAGGCGGATTGGTGGAGGCAATTTGTCAATGACAAACGGAGATTCCCGCAAATGGACTACACGAATCGGACTGAATGGGAGCAGGAGATCACCGTGTTCGGTCCGGCAACATCCGATGTGAGTTTCCTTCTGTCGGCACGGTACAAGGAAGGTGTCGGGATCTATCCGTCAGTCCTGAAGTACAATCCGGATATGACGCTTCAGGGCTCGCTCGAGTGGGCACCTCGTGTTGCAACGATGGTGAGCGTCAACGCCCTGTTCACCAAGTTTACCAACTCTGGAGCCCCTCGCACAAGCTATCAGTCTTCCGAGACGATCGTCGCCGACAACGCGTCGCAAAACCTTCCGTTCATCAGCGATCCCTACAATCGGTTTAAGTACTGGCTTGCCGGACCGGCGAACAACGGGGGAAGCTTCGGGGATGGATCAACTGTCCGCGCACCCGAGAATGCTCAGTTGCTGAACCTTCAGGCCAAGCTGACTCACGTATTCAGCCCAAGCACGTTCCTGAATCTGGCTGTGCAGCATAGCCAGATGTCCTATCGTCTCGATTTCCGGGATGTTGCCCAAACCGCGAATTTTCGCAGTTATGGACTTCCCCTCCCGACCGACTCCGTGACCCTGTATGGAGTGAGGCTTCCGTCCTTTGGCAAACCCCCCTCATCAAATCTGTTCGACACGCAGCGCTGGGGCTACGCGGGGGACGTCTGGCGGAGCGAGTCGGACACGCGAAGCTTTAGCATCAAAGCCGATGTGACGAGCCAGATTCTCAAGAGCCATCTGGTGAAGGCGGGATTCGTGTTCTCGCTCCAGCAGATAAAGACTCTGATTCATGAGGGGAATATGATCTCCTCTCCGTACGTCCAGGTGAACGATATTGTCCCGATTGTCGACCGTCCCTACGAAGGATCATTCTATCTGCAGGACAAAATTGAAGTTGGCGCCATGGTGCTCAATGCAGGCGTGCGGCTCGACTTCTTCAACGCAAACAAGAATGTCTCGTCAGACTTTTACGATCCTCTCATGATCTCTCAGTACACGGAGGGAAATTCGGGACAGACCGGGCTGATCGGGTACCGCATGGATGGAACGGGGCCCGGCTATACCAAGACCCCCACGCGTTATGCAGTATCACCGCGTATTGGCATCTCCCATCCGATCACCGAGACCACGGTGCTCCATTTCATGTTCGGAATCTTCAATCAGCGCCCGTCGTGGGTCAAGCTCCTCTCGAATCCGGTAGTGTGGACCGACAACAGAGCTACCGGAAATCTAGATGACCTCATCAAGGCGGGATTGCTGAATTCTGACTACAACATTCCTGACTCGATCCTCGTGACCTATCGGTACCTCGGCGCGAAAGTGGGTAATCCGGCGCTGACATGGGAAAAGATGACGCAGTTCGAAATCGGGATCGTGCAGAATATCGCCGACATCCTCTCGCTCGACGTGGCGATGTACTACAAGGATGCAAAGGATCTTACGTCTCTGGGCATCGACCAGGGTCCGGCAATGGGACAGATCAAAGAGTCTGGGGGGAACGTCGATGTGCGTCTCTATGGCGATCCATTTGTTGCAGACAATCGTGACCCTGGAAGATACATCGGCAACTTCACGACGACGGTGAACGGGGCCTGGGCAGATGTACGTGGGATAGAAGTAAATCTCAAATCTCAACTGCGGTGGATTAATTTCGACATCGGCTACACGCTCTCCTACCTCGCCACCGGCAGATATCACGACAGCAAGATCTTCAAAACCTCTGCCGTTTCCGGGGTGAAACTTGCGGACGATGCGTTCTCCGGAGCCAACAACAGTGACGGCGGTGGTATTGGAGTAGACGATGCGCTCTGGAATCCCCATAACTCGGTGCTCGTGAAGCTCAGTGTGCGAAGCCCGTCTGAGTTCGGACCTGCGATTGGCGGTTTCTATCCGCTGGGAGACTGGAGCATCAATTCTTCTACCCGCTGGGTGCAGGGCGACGAGTACACATGGTATCCGAGCGACTACACGGACATCAAACTCCCGAACAACAAGCGCTGGGAGGATCGGTGGAATTCGAATGTGAACCTCACGCGATTGGTGCGATTGTATGACAACCTCACGCTGAAACTCTTCGTCCAAATCACCAATCTTTTCAACAGCAAGCACCTTCGGATGTTGAGAGGAACAGACCTGACCAACTACGAAACAAGCGGCATCCTTCCGTTCCAGTCGACGACGAAGGAACCGACTGAATGGAATTGGTACACGAACCAGCCGCGGCAAATCTACTTTGGCACGACGATCGAATTCTAATCCCCTTGAGGGTGGACCTGTGGTGAGAAGAATGATTCAATCGAAGAAGACCTTTCTTGGTGTCCTCTTACTGGTTCTGGCCTTGCCGCCTATCATGCAAGGGCAAAGCGTGAATCCCGAGAGGCTTACGCGAGGCAAGTACTGGATCAAATGCCTGCCGAATGGAGCGCTTGACAGAGAGACGACGGTGGGAAATAACCAGTGGACATCACTCTATCCCGGTGACTACAATGCCCAGGGTGAATCCGCTGGTGGGTGGGATGCCGGCGCCGTGTACAATGGCGCCATGATCGCAGGCCAGCCTGTTGCGTGGTTCTATCGAAGCGTGCAGTACAACAGCCCTCATGTCTACGCCGTAGCGCAAACGACGGTGACGCAGAACTACAATCTCGTCAATGCCGGAAGGGCGGAAGAGTACCTCGACGGAACCATCGGTTCGTTCCAATACGACGCCTCTGGAAAAAGGCATCTCAAGTACGAGCTCAAGGGTACGGTTCGCGTGTGGAGCCAGCCGAAGTATGATGACTTTGTCATCATGGAGTGCACGCTCACAAACACCGACGATACCACGTTCAACGACTTCTACTACGTGCGGATGGTGACGCCTGACGGACCGTACCGCCCGGGATCTGTGTCCGTTGGTTGGGATAAGGAGTATGAGTGGGATCCTGTCGCGGGCGATACGCTCGGCTTCATTTTCTATGATGACACGTCGCTCCCGCCTACGACGACGGCTCCGTCCTATTCGATTCCACCGGGCGACTCCACGGGGAACTCCGGCGATCCAGGCAACATAGGAATCCAGGGCTCGAGGAACTACAAGCTCTATTCGCCCTACGTGTACGCCTACAATTTCTATCTCGACGATTTGCCGCTCAACAAGTTCGGGCAAAAGAAAATCTGGAGGAAGATCGTTTCTTCCGATTCCCGGGCCGATGCCGTGGAACTTCTCCCTTCACGGTACGACGCGCTTGCACAGTACGATAACCTCGTGAACTTCATGACCACGAATGAACAGCCGAAAACGAGCTGGAAAGCCGCGGCGGCCGGCAGTGTAGCGGGAGCCGGCAGCAAATGGGAGCGAAATCCGAGATACCTGTACGCCATCGGTCCCTTTGATATTAAGAAAGGGGAGTCGATTCGCTGGTACGAAGTATTTGTGGCAGGGCAGATGGATCGGAATGTGTCGATGCTCGGTGGGTACGAAGCGACACGGCGGTTCAAATCAGAGGGGATCGCAAATCTCAAAGAAAATTTCAATGCTGCGCGAACCCTTATCAGGAACAGATTCCAGATTCCGTTCGGAACCATTCCACCTCCCACACCCGCAGATGCTCCCCGGGTCGGAAACGCAAATGAGCTCAAAGCCGTCCCAGCAGGAAAAGACATCGGCAGCCAGCGAGTACAGGGTGTTCAGCTGACGTGGAAAGCCGTGCACAAAGGATACGTAGATCCGCAGACTCGCCGTGCGGATTTTGCGAGCTACAGAATCTATCAGTCGAGCATCACTATTGAAGGTCCCTGGAAGTTGATCGATTCAGTTTCAGTTCAGCGTGCAGACAGTTCCATCGTGATCGGATCGGACAACAACCAGTACGTGCAGTACTTCATCAGAGCCGAGCCGAACGTTCCGTATCGGTACTGCGTGACGAGCATTGACCAGACCGGAAATGAAAGTGGAATGACGGGATACACCTTCTATCCGGTATCGGCAGAGCCCGGTCCAACCAATGTTCAGAGTGAGGTGCGAGTGGTGCCCAATCCGTTCCGTCAGGTGAGCGGCTTTGCGGAAACCGCGGAATACAAACGTCTCTCGTTTATCAATATTCCTGCGCGCTGTACGATCCGAATCTATACGCTCGCGCTGGACCTTGTGAAGACGCTCGAACACACGAGCGGAGGCGGAATCGAAACGTGGGGATCGCAATCGGGCAAGGACTACATGCTCACGGATTTTGCCCAAAACGTCCAGCCTGGTATCTACATCTACCAGATAGAGTCGCACGTCCCCGGTCATGAAGGTGAGACCTCGACCGGCAAGTTCGCCATCATCAAATGAAGAAGGCGTCTATGGATTTGTATGATCGGAGTTCAAAGCCTGTGAGAGTACCCAGAGCTCTGGCGGCGTTCGCGTTGATTGTGCTGATGGGCGCGGAGAGCGTTGCTCAGGTTGGTACGAATCCCGTTGATTGGGGAGTCCAGCCGCTCGGAATCAGCCGTGTAGGCTCGGCCGGCTGGCAGTTTCTGAAACTCCCGACCGATGCACGCAGCGCTGCGATGGGAGGAATCAAATCAGCCGTCAGCTACGGAAATGCGAATTCAGCTCTCACAAATCCGGCGTCCGCGGTCGATATCCGGGACATGGATCTTCAGTTCTCCTCAATGAACTGGGTCGCCGACATCAAGTACAACAGCATCTCGTTTGTTCAGAATCTTGGCTCGTACGGAACTCTCGGAGTGAACTGTGTCTATGTCAACTATGGCGATATGATCCGCACCGTCGTCGGGCAGGGTTTCGATGCAGTGGGCAATGATCTTGGGATTATTCCGATCACAGATGGGCTGGGAACATTCACAGCACACGACCTCGCTGCGGGTGTTGTGTACGCCAGGCAGGTGACAGAATTTTTGCAGGTGGGCGGGAACTTCCGCTATGTCGAACAACGAATTGACGATGCCGCGATGCGCAGTTGGGCAATTGATGTCGGAACGTTGTACTGGACAGGGCTCGGCAGCCTGAGAATCTCGATGCTTGGCAAGAACTTTGGGGCCGATGGCGAATTCCTCGAATACGAAGGCCGCATTGCGCAGGCACCGACAAAGGTCAAGATGCCGATGATCTCTATCCTCGGACTCGCCTATGATGTCCTTGCACCGACGAAAGACGACAACCAGCGCCTGACGATTGCGGCAGAATACATGAAGCCGAACGACGGTCCGGACAAGGTCCATCTTGGTCTTGAGTACTTCGCGTTCTCAAATATCTATGTGCGCGGGGGCTATCGGTTCAATTATGACGAAGAGTCATACACCGTGGGATTCGGCGCTGAGTATTCTGTCAGCGACGACCTGAAACTGAAAGCTGATTACGCGTTTGCTCATATGGGAAGATTCAACGCAGTTCACATGTTCACTCTCGGATTCGGTTTCTAGTGCCATTTCTAATAAATAGTCTTGTTTTCTTCACCGCAGAGACGCAGAGCGCGCAGAGAATCGCGGAGCTGACGTAGCGGATCTCTGCGGTCCTCCGCGTTCTCAGCGACTCTGCGGTAAAAACCAGAAAAACGGAACAGCACAAGATCACTAGAGCCTATCTCAAAAACACTCACGCAAAGGCGCCAAGCCGCCAAGGGTTTTCAAACTACTAGTTTTTTTGCGACTTTGCGGCTTAGCGTGATTCTCTTCTTAGTTTTTGAGGTGAGTTCTAGTTGGAACTGGCACTAGGATCCTCCCACATCGGACAAATCGAATTTGAATCAACTCTCATCACACACCTAACATCCTGAGGTGGTCATGAAGCACTTCTCAACAATGTTCTTCGTCATTCTTGCACTCCTCCTCGCGACGTCAGCTGGATTCGGTCAGATGATGGTGCAGGATGACTTCAATTATGTTGCAGGGACGGACCTTTCGGCGAACGGCTGGTCAAAAACATCATCAACGCCTGCACATCGGGCAATGACTATAGAATCTCCCGGACTGCTCTATACCGGCTATATCGGATCGGGCGTCGGGAATGCAGTACTGGCAACTGGATTTACCGAGCGGTACTCAAAATCCATCACCGTGCCGACGTCCGGAAACCTGTATGCTGCGTTCATGATCAGGGTCGACACTGCCTCGACCGCTGGCGGGTACGTTGTCTGCTTCTTCTCGAACAATGCGGCACGCGGGCGGGTGTGGGTCAAGAACGACGGCGCAGGAAAACTGAAGTTTGGAGTGAGTGGCAAGAGCGCCAGTGCAGCTGTTGCGTATGATACGGCGACCTACTCGTTCAAGACCACGTACCTTGTCGTACTGAAATACGTCATCAACACTGCGACGACCACAGACGACAGGTATGCGATCATTGTCAATCCATTGCCCGGCAAACCGGAGCCGTCACCGAACGTCGGGCCCAACACAGACACGGCAAATGATCTCGGTGCGAACACTTCCGGCAGCAGCGTGTCGATCCAGGGTCGAGACAGCACCGGCATGAAAGGACTCGTGTATGTCGACGGGATACGAGTCTCGCAGAACTGGTCTGATGTGGTTCCGCCGCCGCCTTACTACTACAAAGGTTCGGGCAATGTCGACGATCCCGCAAACTGGGGGTCAAACGTTGATGGTTCCGGAACACGTCCCGCGGATTTCGCCTCAGACAACCAACTCTACTACCTTCTGAACACGAAGTCCGTGACTCTGTCTGCTCTCTGGGGTATCTACGGGTCAGGGTCCAAGCTCATCATCGGAGGCGGTACGAATCTCACCGTCGCGACGGGAGGATTCTTGAGCGGCACTGTTGATGTAGCCTCAGGAGGTTCGCTCACGCTCACTCATGCCGACTGGCCGACCTTTGGTTCAATTGCCGGGATGGTGAACTTCGACAATGCGGCAGGGATCAAACTTGCAGAGAGCAAGACGCTGCCTGCAAGCTCAGACTATTTCGCGCTTGTGAACGGTGACCTGAATCTGAATGGGTTCACGCTAACGGTCAAAGGGCGATTCCGCTGCAACACGAACAAAGTGACGGGGAGCGGGACGTTTATCCTTGATTCCGCTGCAACGCTTGGGGTCTGTTCTCCGCAGGGAATCACGCCGACAGGCGCAACGGGCGATATTCAGTCGACAAACAGGACTTTCTCACGTTATGCAAACTATGTGTATTTCGGCACAGCCAACCAGGTGACGGGGACCGGCGTGCCCGATACAATTGCCAATCTTGCGGCCTCACTCGCCAATCGCAACTTGACACTCTCTCTCTCCAAAGCCATGGCAGTGACGGGCAACCTGACGTTTACTTCCGGAAAGTACAAGCTGGGGAATTTCAATCTGACGTTCTCCAATCCGGCCAGTCAGTCGGATTCAAGCTACGCAATCACAGATGGGACAGGCGCTCTTGTCCGTCCCGTCGCGAATACAAGCAGGAAGACAATGCCGGTTGGATCTGCAACAGAGTATCGTGTGTTGGCTCTCACGATGGACGGAACTCCGGCCGCAACGAATATCGCCGTAAGATATGTTAGCGGCGATCCGGGATCAGCAGGCTATCCTGCCGGCGTGACGAATCACTACAAAGGCGGGTATTGGGTCGTGACCAGTGACGGCACGCCTGGCCAGACATTCCGGCTTGGTGTGGGTGTCCTAGGAATAACCGATCCGGATACTTCGGTACAGAGACTCATCGCGCGGACGTCTCCGCCTGTACCTTGGTCTTTTGCCGGAGTGGCAAGTAGCTACTTAGCCGGGACTCTCTCTGAAGCCGCGGTCTCAAGTCTCGGTCAGTTTGCCGTCGGCAACGGCGGCTCCAACGTGTCGCCATCAGCGAAACGCTATCAGAGCGAAGTCTTTGCCAATTTCAAGCTCGAATCCGATATCGTGTTCGGTCAGGCCGGCACAAAGACACTCTATCTGGACCTCTACACCGGCCAGGGTGACACTGCGAAAAACCGTCCACTCGTGGTTTTCATACACGGCGGCGGATTTAAAGGAGGCAGCAAGGTCGGGAACTTCTCCACGCTCCTCTGCGGCGGCCTTGCGAAGCGAGGATACGTCATTGCATCCATTGACTATCGAACGGTCTCCACCATCGCGAATGATACAGAGCAATTCGAAGCAATGTTGAGGGCACTGCAGGACTCGAAGGCTGCGGTGCGGTTCTTCAGAAAGAACGCTGCAACATACGGGATCGATGCCACCCAGATCTTTGCGACAGGAAGCTCTGCGGGATCGATCACCGCGCTTCATCTTGCCTACCTTGATTCGGCTGAGGTCCCCAAGACCATCTCCTGGGCAAACGTGGGTGGATCATTCGAAGGAACGAGCGGAAATTCCGGCTTTTCGTCGAAGGTCCAGGGCGTCATCAGTAACTGGGGCGCGATTGGAGACACAGCGTGGATGAAGAAGGGTGATGTTCCTGTGTACTGTGTTCATGGGATCGCTGACTCGACGGTGTACTATGATCGCATTCCTGCCGACGGCCCATTCCTGTACGGCAGCAAGCATGTCTATACAGCAGCCCAACGGCTCGGGCTTCCGAGCGGATTGCGGTCGTTCAGCAACACGGGACACACACTCGATGACAGTGCAGTCAAACAGGACAGCGCCTACAAAGACATGAGTGCGTGGCTGTATACTATCCTCAAGCCGACGACGACAGCAGTGGAAGACGACGATGCAATGCTGCCAACGTCGATCACATTGCATCAGAACTATCCTAACCCGTTCAATCCGACCACCACCATCGAATACGATCTTCCGAACGCCGCACAGATTTCGCTCAGGGTCTTCAATCTGCTGGGACAGCAGATTGCAGTACTTGTCGATGGGGTGCAGCCTGCCGGGAGGCACCGCGTGGTGTTCGACGCCTCAGGATACTCCTCGGGTCTCTATCTGTTCCAGCTCCAAACCGGTGGTGCAGTCCAAACCCGGAAAATGGTTTTGGTGAAGTGACCGCTGTATGAAACGAGCGCTCGGTCTGGCACTCTTGCTGATTGCGCACGCTCTTGGAGCTCAGAGTCAGACGCAGCCCGAGAGATACAAAGAGATCCTGTTCGACTCCCTCGTTGTTACGAAGGATGTTCGCTACGGGCCTTTGCCGGTCCATCTTCTGGATTTCTATGCGCCGCAGGCTTCTGACGGTGAGAGAGCACGACCCCTGGTGGTCTACATCCATGGCGGTGGATTCAAAAACCAGACGAAGATCGGCTCGTTTCAAACTCGTGTCTGCACGACTCTCGCAAAGAGAGGGTATGTTGCGGCATCCATTGAGTACCGATTGACCAAGGATATTCCCGACACCACAGCATACATGGAAGCGATGATGCGGGGATTGCAGGATGCCAAGGCCGCGGTTCGGTATTTTCGGCTCAACGCGAAAATGTACCACATAGATCCGAATCGCATCTATGCGACAGGGAGCTCAGCCGGATCAATTATCGCGCTGCACATGGCATATCTGGATTCCGCGAACGTGCCGTTGTGGATTCGATGGGAAAATGTCGGTGGTTCATTTGAAGGGAGCAGTGGCAACCCGGGAGCGTCTTCTGATATTCAAGCGGTTATCAACTGTTGGGGGGCGATCGGGGATACGAGTTGGATGACGGGAAAAAAGGTGCCGGTGTATTCTGTGCATGGCCAGACCGATACAACGGTCTTCTATGAGCGCGTTCCGTCTTATAAGTGTTTCAAATATGGCAGCAAGCATATCAGTGCCGCTGCTCAAAGGTTGGGACTCGCATTTGGTGACCACATCTTCCCAAATACAGGTCACACGCTCGACAATGATGCGGCGAAGCAGTTCGAGGCAATTGAAGAATTCTCCAAATGGCTGTATCAGGTCCAGAAGCAACAGGTGAAGTAGTCGAGAGGAGAACGATGAAGTACTTTCGGTGCTTGATTCTGCTGGCGGCTGTGATGACACAGATTTGCCTCTCGCAGTCCATCGCCTACTATGTAGACGCTGTCATCGGAAATGACACGAACGATGGCAAATCTGCTGAAACGGCCTGGAAAACACTTGCGAACGTCAATGCACAGACCTTTCAGCCGGGAGACAGAATCTACCTCAAGTCGGGCTCGGTGTGGACGGGCCAGCTTCTCCTGCGCGGATCGGGCACGCAAACGAATCCGATCATTGTCGATATGTACGATGGAACAGCCAAGCCAAGAATCGACGGAAATGGGATCATCGGGACGGCCACTGTCTATCTGAACAACGGCAAGTTCTGGGAGATCAACAATCTCGAGATTACGAATGACGCCGCCACAGGTGCCGACCGGCGGGGTGTCCTTGTTGCAGCGTCCAACTTCGGCCTGGTGCAGCATATCTATCTGAAGAACCTCGATATCCATGATGTGAAGGGACTGCCAGGCCAGGATGACAAGAACAAGCGGACGGCCGGCATCGGGATTGAAACCACAAGCGATGGCTCGGTGCCGACAAGGTATGACGACGTTCTCATCGAGGGATGTACAATCTATAATGTGGACAATACAGGGATCTATACTGATAACCTCATGACCGGTGCAAGGAGTGAGTACCCTGGCACGGAGCATTGGCCGGATCGTTGCTTCACCAATGTCCGTATTCGAAAGAACATCATTCATCACATCGCCAAGAATGCGATGATCATTCGCTTTTTCAAAGGCGGCGTCGTCGAAAACAATGTGTGTTATGAAACTGCCTTGAAGACGACAGGCAACACGATGTATACGTCTACGTGCGATGGGACCATCTTTCAGTTCAATGAAGGGTATCTGAACCGTTCGCCCGGTTTTGACGGGAGCATGTACGACGCAGATCTCCGGAGTCCGAATACCATCTGGCAGTACAGCTACAGCCACGACAACGCTCATGGGCTGTTCTGGACGTGCACCACGCAGACTGATTCGAACGTCGTCTGTCGCTACAACATCAGCCAGAACGACAAAGGGATTATCTTCTGCATCAGCTATGCGAACACGATGGTCAGTTGCTACAACAACACCGTCTATTGTGGATCTGCAACGTCTCCCGTCATCCTTTCGGAACGAAATGGTGGGGATCCTGGACCGAGGTCCTATCGATTCATTAACAATATCATCTACAATCTGAGTCCGAACGCCTCGTACGATTTCCGCGCATCCGGTTACACCCGATTCTTTGAGAGCAATACGTTCTACGGATGGCATCCGGCGAATGAGCCGGCAGATCTCAAGAAGATGGCGACAGATCCGATGCTCGTCAACCCCGGCTCCGGCTCCCTTGGGATCGCGACGCTGGATGGATACAAACTGAAGCCCGGTTCGCCGTGCATCAATAGTGGGACGACGATCCCTGCTGCGGGCGGCTTCGATTTCTGGCAGAATCCTGTTCCGTCAGGTGGCAAGACAGATCGCGGCGCATTTGAATACCCACAGAGCACCGGGATCAACGATCGGTTGTCGAATGCTAACCGCTATCTTCTGGCGCAGAATTTCCCCAATCCGTTCAATCCTGATACAAACATTGAGTACAGGATGCCCGCGCCTGGACGCGTATCGCTGGTAGTATACGATCTCTCTGGCAAGAGTGTGAGGAACCTCAAAGACGGCAAGTCGAATGCCGGCAACTATTCTGAGCGCTGGGATGGGACCGATGACCACGGCTTGCCTGTCGCATCGGGAGTGTACTATGCCCGCCTCACATCCGATGTTGGTGTTGCCTCTGTCAAAATGATCCTTATCCGATAGCACTCACCTTTGAAAAGGTCAATAATGATGACATCACGACGTGAACATCTCCGCATTGCAGGTCTCCTGATCGTTCTCGTGTTGCCGCATCTTCTGTGCGCCAGTCCCAACGGTGCCGATGGCAAGCGCCAACTGCTCGGCAAGCTCAAACCGCGCCATTCGGGCCAGATTGCCGCTTCCCCATGGGGAATCCAGATCGGGTCGCTCGAAAAAGACCACCTCGCGCGGGCAGCAGAGATTGGCATCAAATGGACCAGGCTCCAGGCGAATTGGAAGGAGATAGAACCGCAACGGGGCGTCTATGAGTGGGCCAAGAACGATCAGGCGTTTGCGTACGCGCTTGAGAACAATATCACTCCCTTCGTGTGTCTGGCAGGCAGTAATCCGATCTACTGCAAACAGTCCGCTGAGATTGACGCGCGTCAGAAGGAGATCTATGGATCGAGCCTGATGCCTCCCACAAAGGATCCCGAGGCGCTCGCTGCGTGGTTGAAATTCGTGCGCGCTACCGTTGAGCGGTATAAGAATAGAATCCATTACTGGGAGATCTGGAACGAACCGAATCATCCTCACTACTGGGGTGCACCGGTTGATGGCACGGAGTACGGACATCTCGTCCGGGAAACGGCGAAGGCAATCAAAGCAGTAGATCCGACTGCAAAGCTGATCGGCGGGGCTCTTGCCGGACTCAACCCTGAATTCACCGACAAATTCCTCGCAAACGGAACGGCAGGACTTATCGATATCATCACGTTCCACAACTATGGTGAACTACCCGAGGAACGTATCTACAAAGCGCTCGAGGTGTGGGATGTGATCAATAAGCACAATTCTGGACTGGAGCTCTGGCAGGGCGAGTGTGGGTACCCGTCGCACAGCAGCACCCGGGATTATCGCGGTTCGAGCCCTTGGGGACTCAACGTGCAGGCGAAATGGTTGTTGCGTCAGTCCTTCACCGACGTGTATTTCTGCCGGACTACGATGAGCAACTACTTTAAGCTCGTGCACATGGGGGGACGGGGGGAGCTCCCGAAGAGATCTTTTCTGACGTCAGTCGACAGCTTGCTCGGTTTTCCGACACGCGGCGGTGCACGGGTGAAGAGCGTCGGCGTGAACGAAAAATGTCTTCTCAGCAATCCTGATTTGGCGCCAAAGCCGGCCTTCTTTGCCTATCAGAATCTCTGCTCGGTGTTCGACTCGAAATACAGGGCTGTCAGCACTCGTTCAAAAGTCACCGTTCTTGATCAGGGGATTTTCTATGGTATTGGTCGAGAAGATGACGCGTTTCCGTCGATTCCCCTGGTCTCGTCGTTCAAGTCCAGGGAGGGGCTCTGCTTCCTTGCATACTGGCTCCCATGGCATCCGCAGGAGATTGTGAAGGATGCATCCATCACGCTTTCAGTCGAGGGTGTCGGTTTTAAGGAGCCCGTTCTCGTCGATTTGCTCGACGGCGAAGTCTATGACATCTCGGCGAAAATTGTCAACGGCAGATGTGTCTTTGACAATCTTCCGCTGACCGACTATCCGTTTGCGATTGTCGAAAAGTCCGAGGTGCAATTCGGCAACTAGCCGGGATCTTGCCGCCCGGGTGTACATCCAGCACCGTTGTTTTTTCTTTTGTCCCTTCTCAATCCATTGCCAGGTAAGGATTAGGTATGTCGCAACGCCGTGCCCTTTCACTCATCTCGATCATTCTTCTTACCGTTCTCTCCAATCTCGCACGCTCCGAGGGGCGAAAAGAACTCTCGCTGAACAATGGGTGGAAGTTCACGCGTGAGAATCCCCCGGAAGCTCAGAAACCGGATTTCAAGGATGGATACTGGGAGAGCATCTCATTGCCGCATACATGGAATGCCCGCGACGGTCAGGACGGCGGGAATGATTACTATCGGGGCACAGGCTGGTACAGAAAGTCGTTCTCCATTGAAACTGGCTGGAAAGGCAAGAGAGTCTATCTGAAGTTCGATGCCGCTTCATCGTCGGCTGAAGTGTTTGTCAACGGAACCTCGGTCGGAAAACACAAGGGAAGCTATAGCGCATTTTGCATCGACATCACTTCTGAACTTCGGGGCCGCAAAGAGGCGCTCGTCGCGGTGAAGGTCACCAACGCCAAGGATTCCACAATCTCGCCGCTTCGGGGCGACTTCACGATCTATGGCGGACTCTATCGCGGAGTCAGGCTGCTCGTGACGGATGAACTCGCCATTTCACCGCTCGATGACGGATCATCCGGTGTGTACGTGAAACAGAAACAGGTCAGCGACGCAGCAGCCGAAATCGAGGTGATTGCAAAAATTCTCAACAGCTCCGCAACACAGAAGTCGCCCACGGTGAGGGTCTCCATCCTGGATCACAAAGCGAAGCCTGTGCACAAGTCAGAGGTCAACGTGAATGTTCAGCCGGTCTCGACTTCAGATGCCGTGCTGTCCTTTTCGCTCCCGCAGCCTCACCTCTGGAATGGTCAAAAGGATCCCTATCTCTACAGCGTGGTCACGGAGGTAATCGAGGGCGGAAAAACGGTCGACCGCGTCGTTGAGCCGCTTGGCGTCCGTTCGTTCACCATCGATCCGGAGAAAGGATTCTTCCTGAACGGAAAGCCGTACCGGCTCTACGGTGTCAACCGCCATCAGGATCGGGAAAACATGGGATCGGCAATTACCGAGAAAGAGCACGTCCAGGATTTCCGAATGATCGAGGAGATCGGTGCCAATGCCATCAGGCTCGCGCATTATCAACAGGCAAAGCCGTTCTATGATCTCTGTGATCGTGGTGGAATGGTTGTCTGGGCAGAACTGGCGCTCGTAGATGAGATCCACCCGAACAAGGAGTTCGCTCAGGTATGTCAGCAGCAGCTTCGGGAACTCATCAAACAGAACTTCAACCATCCTTCCATTTTCTTCTGGAGCCTCCAAAATGAGCTCATTCCTGACAGCAATCCCGAGCTCTATGCTCAATTTGTCAGGGATCTGAATGCTCTTGCGAAAAACCTCGACCCGACTAGGATGACTGCTGTTGCCAGCCGCAGCAAGTATGACGGAAACGATGGCATCAATTCAGCTACAGATGTCATCGCATACAATGTCTACCGCGGATGGTACGAGGGAAAACCGGAAGATTTCGGGAAGTACGCTGACAAGCTTCGCCAGAATTTCCCTCACCACAAGATCGCAATAAGCGAGTACGGCGCGGGGGCGAGTATCCGGCAGCACGAAGATCCCCCAAAGAAACCCCCCACACGCGGGCCGTGGCATCCCGAGGAATGGCAATCGTATCTTCATGAGGTAACATGGAAAGCTATGGCTGAACGCCCGTCCCTCTGGGGAACATTTGTGTGGAACATGTTCGATTTTGGATCCGATGGCAGAAGCGAGGGAGACCGGTACGGCCAGAACGACAAAGGCCTTGTGAGTTTTGACAGAACGGTCAGGAAGGACGCATTCTATTGGTACAAAGCGAACTGGAATCCTGAGCCGATGGTGCATATTACGAGCAGGAGATACTCGCCCAGACCGGCAGGTGCGGTGAACCTGAAGGTCTATTCAAACTGTGAATCGGTTGACCTGATTCTAAATGGTGTCCCGATAGGACAAAAGACATCCGCCGACAAACTCTACATTTGGCAGGATTGTCCATTGAAGGAAGGTAAGAACGAAATTGTCGCCATCGGTACGGCAAATGGCAAACGCGTGAAGGACATCGTAGTGATCGTCGGAGGAACGAAAGAACACCCGTGACGGGGTGTTGCTAGTATTGCTTGATCCGCTCACAGCCCCACAGAAAAGGATCGTTGATGCAATCGGGCGCGATAAGGATACCATTTTCCCAGCTGGAGAAAGACCTCGCTCGCATCCTGGTCAAATACGGATTCGATGCCAGAAGAGCAGATCAATGTGCTCATGTGTTCGCCTCCAACACGCTCGATGGCGTGTATTCTCATGGGATCGAGCGTTTTCCCCGTTTCATTCGGCATGTTGTGGATGGTTATGTCAAGCCCGATGCAGAGCCATCATGCAAGAACAGAGCAGGTGCGATCGAGCAGTGGGATGGTTGCCTGGGGGCAGGTATTCTGAACGCACTCATCAGCACTGAGCGAGCTATCGAGCTGTCGGCGGAATTTGGACTCGGCTGTGTGGCCTTATCGAACACAAATCACTGGATGCGCGGAGGATACTACGGCTGGAAGGTGGCGAAGGCGGGATTCATCTTCATCGGCTGGACGAACACAGTGGCGAATATGCCTGCCTGGGGCGCCGTCGACTGTCGACTCGGAAACAATCCGCTCGTCATCGGCGTGCCGTACGGCAATGAAGCAATTGTGCTCGATATGGCGATGTCTCAATTCTCGTATGGGAGGATGGAGCGGCACAGCCGGTTCGGCGATCCGCTTCCAGTGCCTGGAGGCTTTGACAAGCAGGGGAGCCTGACGACTGATCCAGCCGCCATTCTCGAGTCCGGCAGGCTTCTGCCGATGGGCTACTGGAAGGGATCCGGACTGGCCTTGCTCCTCGACATCCTGGCAACGTTGTTGTCCGGGGGGCTCTCTACAGCAAAAATTTCCCGACTCGAAGCTGAGCATGCTCAATCTCAGGTCTTTTTCTGCATCGATATCTCTCATCTCGGAAATCATCAACAAATACAACAGGCAGTCCACGAGATTATCGAGAATCTAAAGGCCTCCACGTCACACCGCACCTCGGATCCAGTTCTCTACCCTGGTGAAAACGTTTTGAATGCAAGGAAAGAACATTTGGCTTCGGGAATACCTGTTCAGGAATCTTTCTGGAATGAAATCCAACGCCTCTAGATTCTTCATACGAGACCTTTCTCCTGTTCGTGGAGTCGCCGGCCGGCTCAAGATGCGAATGGTATCTGCTATCTTGCTCGTTACGCTCTCTATGTGCCTCACGGCTGCCGGGCAGGAGAGCACGCAGGCTCCGGTCGTAAGGTTTGCAGCTGACATCGAGAAATTCCTGAAAGCAGATTCACTCAATCCGCCTCCGAAACACGGCATTCTTTTTATTGGCAGCAGCATTTTCAGGCAGTGGACTCAAGTCAGGGAGCATATGGCTCCACTTCCGGCGTTCAACAGGGCGTTCGGTGGATCGAGGACTCACGAAGTACTGTATTACATGGACAAGATTGTCCTTCCCTACGAGCCGAGGATCATCGTCTACTATTGCGGCAGTAATGACATTGGTGGAGGTGTGAAGCCGGAGGTTGTGCTGGAGAATTTCACTGCGTTCTGCAAGAAGGTGAAGTTGAAACTGCCCGAGACCAAGATTATTTTCGTGTCGATCAACAAATCACCCAGTAGAATGGCCCGATGGGGAGCGATGGATTCGGCGAATGCGATGATCGGAGCGTACTGCCGCTCGACGAACAATCTTGGCTTCATTGACGTCAATCCCGTTCTCTTTGACGCGGAAGGGAAACCTAGACTGGAACTGTATCGTGACGACAAACTGCACTTCAAAGATCCGGCCTATCTCGAATTCACGGCAGTCATCAAGCCAGTAATCGAGAAGGCGTGGAACAGCATGAAATGAAAGGTTGACGACATGCGCAGAGAATTCCTCAAGTCACTTCTTGCTCTCCCGGCGATTGCCGCGTTAAACATGATGCCAACGACGCTTCGATCAGGTGCGCAGGAGAAAGTGCCCAGAAAAGGTGGGCCGAAACTCAAGATTGGATTGAATGCCTATTCGTTCAACGCCCCGCTCCTCGCCGGTGAAATGTCGCTTGACGAGCTCCTCGAGTTCTGCGCTGAGCAGAATCTAGAAGCAGTCGACCTCACCGGCTACTATTTCAAGGGATATCCGTCGCCGCCAACGGATGACGTCATCTTTCATGTCAAACGCAGGGCATTCCTGCTTGGCTTGGACATCAGCGGGACCGGTGTCAGGAACGATTTCACATATTCGGAGGAGAAGAAACGAAAGGAAGATGTCCAGCTCGTGAAGAACTGGATTGATGTTGCAGCGAAACTCGGTGCTCCTGTCATTCGCGTGTTCGCAGGTAAACAGATCGTCGATGCATTTACCTGGAATCAGGTTGCAGAATGGATGGTGCGGGACATCAAAGAATGTGTTGAGTATGGACGTCAACATGGCGTCATGATCGGAATTCAGAACCACAATGATTTCATCAAGACGTCTGAGGACGCGCTTCGGATCCTGAAGATGGTTGACTCGCCATGGTGTGGCCTGATTCTCGACACCGGGAGTTTCCGCGGTCCCGACCCATATGCGGAAATCGCAAAGGCAGCCCCGTTTGCCATCAATTGGCAGATAAAGGAAAATGTGTCCATCGGGACGGAGCAGGTTCGCGTTGATTTGATGCGACTTGTTCGTGCCATTATGGAATGCGGATATCGGGGCTATCTGCCGATAGAAACACTGGGCGCAGGAGATCCAAAAGTGAAAGTGCCCGCGTTTCTCCGGGAAGTGCGATCTGCTCTGACACACTGATGTATCCAAGCCGCGTCGCTCGTCGCCCCACCCTTTTTTAATTTTGTTTCCTTTGTGTTTGAATATTCAGACATTTCATGAGTTGCACTCCCTTCGACCGTGATCATCTTAAGCAAGGAAAACTTCATGAACGCATACCGGATCTCCGCTCTTGCATTCCTGACGCTGATGTTCTTTGTGGGAACAATCCTGGCTCAATCTCCGCTCACTACGCTGACTGCCCAGGAAAAGAAAGATGGCTGGAAGCTTCTCTTTGACGGCAAAACAATGAACGGCTGGCGCGGCGCCTATATGGATTCGCTCCCCAGAAAGGGATGGATGGTCCGTGATGGCATGCTCATTGTGCAGGAGTCAGGCGGCGGTGAAGCGTCGTTCGGTGGAGATATTGTGACGACGAAGGACTACAGCAATTTCGAACTCAAGCTGGAGTTCAAACTGACGGATGGCGCGAACAGCGGGATCAAGTACTTCGTCATCGAGCAACAGCCGAAAACGCCGGGGTCGGCAAAGGGGCTGGAGTATCAGGTTCTCGATGATGCGAAGCATCCGGACGCGAAGCTCGGCGTCAACGGGAATCGGACTCTTGCCTCGCTCTATGATATCATGCCGGCCGCGAACAAGAAGGTGAATCCCATGGGCGAATGGAATCAGGCGCGCATTCTCGTGAAGGGTAGGCACGTTGAGCACTGGCTGAACGGCGTAAAGGTGCTGGAGTTCGAGCGGGGCGGGCCGGAATTCCTGAAGCACAAAGCGGAGAGCAAGTTCAAGGATGTCCCGGGATTCGGGGAGTATCCAAAAGGGAGGATCTTGCTGCAGGACCACGGCAATCAGGTGTTTTACCGGAACATCAAGATTCGCGAGTTCTAAACCGACATCTTCAAATTCGAATCTTGAGCTTTGTGCTTCGGATTTGGGATTTCGGACTTCGGATTTCGATTTTTTGGATTGACTTTTCAAATGGAGAAACGCTATGTCGCCACGTTCACGTCGTGATTTCCTCAAACATGCCGGAGCACTCGCAGCTCTGGGTTCCCTCCCGCTCTCGGAAGCGCTGACTTCAAGTACGGGTCGTATGCGGGAAGTCCCCTTCCAACTCGGGATGGCCTCCTACACACTCCGGAAATTCTCGCTCGATCAGGCTCTCGAAATGACAAAGGCCGTCGGGCTTAAGAAGATAACGTTGAAGGATATGCACCTCCCCATGAATGTCACGCCCGCCGAAATGGCGGCTGTCCGGGAGAAAATGAAGAATGCCGGCATTGACCTTTCTTCATGCGGTGTTGTCTACATGAAAACAGCGGAAGAAGTGCACAAAGGATTTGCCTACGCAAAACTCGCGGGTATCAAGATGATGGTGGGCGTGCCGGAGCAGTCCCTCCTCGGCCTGGCAGAGGAAATGGTGAAGGAGACCGATATCTCTCTGGCGATTCATAACCACGGACCGACGGATCAGAGATTTCCCAGTCCCGAAAGCGCCTATTCACTCATCAAGAACATGGACAAGCGCATGGGATTATGCATCGATGTCGGGCATACTCAGAGGCTCGGGCTTGATCCCTCAGATGAGATTAGGAAATATTTCGATCGGGTATTGGACGTTCACATCAAAGACGTCAGTTCGGCGGATGCGAAGGGCAATACCGTGGAAATCGGCAAGGGCGTCATTGACATCATTAAGCTTCTGAAAACACTTTTGGATTTGAAGTACAACAAGATCGCTCATCTGGAGTACGAAAAGGATCCGGACAATCCAATGCCAGGTGTGATCTACTCGATCGGATACCTTCGTGGAGCACTGGGAGTTCTGTGACGGTGAACTGCCATTCTGGAACATGACACCTGAACCTCACTACTCGCAACTCAAAACACAAAACTCGAAACTCTCTTCTATGAAAACCCGTCGAACCTTCCTGAAGGAAGTCACTCTTGGCACCGCAGGCGCCGCAGTTGCATGGAACGCCCGCAGCTATGCACGTATCTTTGGCGCGAATGAGCGTGTGAATTTTGCCGTCATCGGATTGCACGGTCGGGGCATCGCACACATGGAATGCGTCGCGAACAACAGCAATACTCTTGTCACACATGTCTGCGACGTCGACCGACGGGAACTTGATAAGTTCGCTGCCGCAACGGATAAACGATTCGGTCAGGCGCCGGTCAAAGAGAAGGATTTCCGGAAGGTCCTTGCTTCCAAGGATGTCGATGTCATCACCATCGCGACCCCTGAACACTGGCAGGCGAGCATGGCGGTGATGAGTCTCCAGGCCGGAAAGCATGTCTACGTCGAAAAACCGTCGAGCCATGACCCGCATGAAGGGGAGCTCCTCGTGCAGGCACAGAAGAAGTACGGCAAGCTGGTGCAACTGGGTAATCAACAACGCTCCTCCGAACATACGAACGAAATCATAGAGCAGATCAAGAGCGGCGTGATTGGCCGTCCGTACTATGGAAAAGGATGGTACATCAATACACGCAAATCTATCGGCGTGGGCAAGGCGGTGCCGGTACCGGACACTCTCGACTGGGATCTCTGGCAGGGACCTGCTCCGAGAAGGACGTACAAGGACAATATCCACCCGTACAATTGGCATTGGTTCTGGCATTGGGGCACGGGCGAAACTCTCAACAACGGCACCCATGAGGTCGACCTTTGCCGCTGGGCGCTGGGATTGGGATATCCGAAGTCGGTCAACGCTTCCGGCGGGCGATATCACTACAAGGACGATTGGGAATTCTACGATACACTCGTCACCAATTATCAGTACGATCAAGCGATGATCACCTGGGAGTGCTTGAGCTGTCAGGGGAAGGGTCATCATGGACGCGATCGCGGAGTGACAATTCATGGCACGGAAGGAACCGTTTTGCTCGACCGGGGGGGCTACCAGATTTTTGACCTCAATGACAAGGTGCTGAAGGAGCAAAAGGCGGTCAAAGCGAGCTCCACGCAGGATCTCCGCAGCATCGACAGCATGACCACGAGACACTTCGGGAATCTCCTCGATGCGATCAGATCCGGAGAGAAACTTCGTTCACCGATCGCCGAGATCAACCCAAGCGTCGCAATCCTCCAGCTCTCTAATATCGCCTGGAAGGTGAATCGGACCCTTCAGCTCGATCCAAAAAACGGTCACATCCTGAATGATCCGGAAGCTGCGGCGCTCTACAGAAGAGAGTATGAGAAGGGGTGGGAACTGAAGGTCTGACGATCTTCAACCTGGCGTCTCTTTGAATCATGTCACCGTGGTATGATAGCTTCGCTTTTCGATT
>Ga0233425_10004293_pt1 | contig 24152 bp, 29 predicted proteins | sample Watercolumn_Towu_2_FD_181712 | JGI IMG/M metagenome (GOLD analysis project Ga0233425, IMG submission 181712) | Freshwater microbial communities from Lake Towuti, South Sulawesi, Indonesia - Watercolumn_Towuti2014_140_MG | ecosystem: Environmental > Aquatic > Freshwater > Lake | place... | reverse complement strand
CAGATTGCTGTATTTACCCAAAAGGGCAAAAAAACTGTAGGCCAGAGTCCAGGATTCGATATAGACATAATAAATGAATATGACCAGCGGACCGAATATACCGATGACCCCGAAGTATTTGATAAAACGGTTCTTCTGCCAGACGGAATGGAATATGCCGGGGGCCGTGCCGTGTTCAAAGCCTCCTCCGAAACGGCCCAAGGTCCACTCCACCCACATAAGCGGAATTCCCAGCAGCAAAAGAGCGACGAAGTAAGGTATCATAAAGGCCCCGCCGCCGTTTGTAGCAGCCTTGGCCGGAAAACGCAGAAAATTACCGAGCCCGACGGCAGAACCTGCCACCGCCATGATAATGCCCAGGCGCGAACCCCAGCTATCCCTTTTTCTCGGCTGATTCATAAAACCAACACTCCAGCTTATTTAAGGTTTTTTCTAATTCAGGCGTAAGTCTATCGACAAAATTAAGCATCTGCGGCTGAATAATCAAGGCTATTATATCGGCCTTGAGATTATTTTTCAAGTAGCTAATGGCTAGCGACAGGGAGGCATTGTGGGTAGAGTAGATATTCGCGGTCTCCAGGTCTTCCCCCTCCATTTCGCGGAATTCTCCGGGAGCGCCGCCGAAATCCACGGCATCGATTATGACTATGCTATCCGGCTTGTCTTTGATGATCTTGCCGAGGTAATTTTCCGGGGTAGGCCCGGAATCGTAGACTACATAGGGGACTTTATCCTTGATGCGGCCGGCAAGGATCGAGCCGATCCCGTCATCCTGACGGAGGGTATTACCGATACCCAGAATCACCACTTTGCCGCTAAGATGCGCCCTGAGGTGCTCCAGCATATTACATATTCTTGAGAGCTTCCTGAATCAGAGGAAGGATCGCTTCGGCCTCTTCCTTAGTAAGCCTGCCGAGCTTAGCGAAAGAAGGCTGGCCCTCTCTCCCGTGTATCTCTCTGGTGATCTGCAGTTTCTTCGGGCCGTTATTGTAAGAATAAATACTTACGATTATCTTACCGGCGTCGTATTCGTAGGCCTTACTGAACAGTTGTTCGTCCAAACTTGCGTCATACGGCATCTTCTTCTCCTTTTTTAGAATTTTTTCCCGTGCCTGTACGGCCGAGTCTTGTTATATTCTATCTTTTTGACCAGTATTTTCTCAAGGTCGATTTCGCGCGCCCCGCAGAAATCGAATATGCGTATGCAGCAATCCGCCAGTTCCTCGGCGATATTATCCTTGCTTCCGCGGGCACGCATCGCCTCCAGCGCCTCGGAGAGCTCGGAATGCATAAGCGCAATCAGTTCTCCGTCGTTACGCTCGTCCTCCCACCAACCCTTTGACCTGGCAATGCTATGGCACTCCCCGATCAAATCATTCAAACAGGGCCTTTTTCGGCTCGTCTTCTTTTTTCTCGGCTTCAAGCTTCCCCTCCATTCCCAGAAAAATCTTTTTGGCGATAGTCTCCCTGGCATAAGTGCTAGGAGAACTAATAGCGATAGTGGTATTGTCCTTATCGACCGGTTCTAGAAATATCCCTACCGGCGTCGTATCCTCTTCCGTTACATAAATGGCGATAAGATTCTTATCTGGCCTGTTGGCGTAGATATATGCGTGGATCTTGCCCAGAGAATCCATTACCCTTTTATAGCAGGTATCGTAATCGCTGTTGAAATCCTTTCTGATAGCATTCTTCTTTCCATCCTCAAGGACTTGGGTGGAGACCCCCAGGACCCCCTTGGACCACTCATTCAGCGTCGAGCAACCGGACAAGGCCAGAACGCAAAATCCGATTATCAAAATACTGTAGAAAGACGGTCTTTTCATCGGTACCCCCTATTCATTGATAAGTTGCCTGATCTTATCGAGATTTCTGCGCGTCTCCTCTTCGCCCCTCTTGGCGAACTCCGGGGCGCGGTGCAACTCCATCCAGAACATTCCGCTAGTATCCGGATGAAGGACCACGTCAGCAAGTTGAGCCTCCTTCTTAGCCACCTCCGACTGAAGGATCTCTACGCTTGAGAATATTATATCAAGAATATTGGTTTTAAAAGCATCTTTTAGGCGCTCTCCCAGACTAAACCACCTCTTCTTTTTGATATCCTGGGGGAGGTGCGCGGTTATATTCTCTTTTAGAACCTCATACTGACGAAGGATATCCTCCTTGGAGGGAGTGACATTGACGGCGATAATCTTTTTTACGCCCATTTTCAGGAGCGGTTCGGTAGGCAAAGGGTTAGTTATTCCTCCGTCAAAAAGCATCTCTTCCTTGAATCTGAAAGGCGCAAATACGCCGGGCATGGAACAGGATGCCATTATGGCGTCGACCAGCGGCCCGCGGTCGAATATGCGCGGTTCTTTCTTTTTAACGTCGCTGGCGATAATCTTTAACGGTAGCTTCACGTCGTAAAAGGTCTTGTTCCCCAAGTGCTTCTTCAGAAACTGATGCAGCTTATTGCCTTTAAGAAACCCTATGCGCGGAAAAGTAAAATCCATAAGCCCCCACAGGCCTTTAGGCCCCTTGAATTCCCGGGTTATCTCCAGGATCTCCTCGCTGGTCTTACCGGAACTCCAGAGCGCAGCAATAACCGCACCGATACTTGAACCGGCAATGACGTCAATGGGAACTTTCTCCTCCTCAATAACTTTCAGTACGCCGATATGGCAGAATCCGTAACCCACGCCCACCCCCAGTACCAGGCCGACAAGGGAATCACCCAGAGTGCGGGCGATCCTTCTTACCGCTTTGGAGTATTCGCAGTCGGGATCATCCAGAACCAACCGTTCATGGGCAGAAAAATCTATTTTGGGCAGGGTGGCAAAAACTCCCCGCTCAATAATCCCTGCCTGTTCTTCATGGGTCAAGCGCGAGAACTTATACTCATTGATGATTACCTTGATCTTGTCAGGGTTGAAATTAAATTCGTCCTTTAGGCGCTCGACAAGGCTATGCGTACGGCTCAAATCCACCTCGTCGGGACTGCTCAACACCTGGATTAAGTCAGACTGGTTCAGAATACTAAAAATACTCCTGTCCATGGATGCGGGAAGATCCAGTATAAGATAGTGGTAATCATTAACCAGCTGGCTAATAATATCCACTAGCGTCCTGACGCACCCTTCGTCGTCTGGCTCGTAGTGAAAACAAACGAGATCTATGCCGAATCTGTTCTTGGAGATGAAGGTGCGGATATTTCGCGAACTGTCGGCGCTTGCCGGGCCGAGATCAAAAACTTTCGGCTCCATCACTTCCAGCTTAGCCGGAAGGCTGTGGCGCCTATCCTTCGGTGCGATATCCAGCACAATCACGGACTTATGCGTCTCCCGCGCCAGGCTTAAGGCGATATTTAAAGCATAAATGGTCTTTCCGGCCTGCGAATAGGAACTGAAGACCGAAATAACCGTACTTTCGAATATGGTCTTATGATGGATATCCTTGCGCTTTAATCTTCTGGAGAGCGTCTGGCTGAGATCGATGGCAAGGCTGGGGATCTTCTTAAGGATATAATCAAACTCGTCTTTTTCGATAAACAGGAGTGAGCTGTCGTTAATCGCTCTGGCGGTAACCGAGTGCGGCTCGCGGGTCAAAAGAGAGATCATCCCGAAATATTTTCCGCGGTGAAGATACTCCAGCGTATTAGTGGCACCGAACTGGTCTTCGGTATAAATCTCTACCCTTCCGAGTATCAAACAATACAGCCCGCTGGGAGGCGATCCTTCCTTATATATAACTTCGCCCTTCCTGAATTCTTTTATTTCGGACCTATTCTTGATGATCTTCTTTTCTTTTGCGGAGAGCCCGGAAAAAAGCGGGATCTCGGTCAAGATCAGGTCTTTATCCAGTTTCTGCGGGTCTAAAGGCGGTTTGTTTTGCATACGTCTGCGAATTTTCTGGCGCTCTCCCTTACTCTGCGCTGATAAGTTAAATAGTCTATTTCTATCAGGCCGAAGCGCGGCCCGAATCCTTTATCCCACTCAAAATTATCCAGAAGCGACCAGTATATATAGCCTATAACATCGGCTCCAAGATTGATTGCTTCGTGAATTTGCAGGAGGTGATCCCGAATAAAATCCCATCTTAATCCGTCATCGGGGGTGCATATACCGTTTTCTAATATTAAAATAGGGAGTTTGAACATTCTAAGCCCGAGAATGATGTTTTTTATGCCTTGAGGGTAAACATCCCAACCCATGGCGTTCTTCTTCAGGGTACTATGCCTTTTTTCGCATACATCGACGATAAAATTCCTGGGGCCCCAACCTTTTAATTCCACCAGGCTGCGCGAATAATAATTGACCCCGATAAAATCCATGGCTTTTTTTGCGACAAGAGAATGGATTATATCAAGGTTAAAAAGCTTGTTCCTAATAGAACAGGCGATTCTGTTTCTAAGATTATTCTCGCAAGGAACATAATCCTGCATATTGTGGGCAAAACCTACCATCGGAGGCTTCAGGCCCAATTCCTTATATACCCTGTGGATCATGCGATATGCCTTAACGTGTGCCGAGAGCAACCTCCTCATCACCCCCCAGGCCTTGAATATTGATTTCTCACCCGGAGGCCAGGTACCGAAAACATAGGAGTAATACACGTGGACCGTCGGTTCATTGATAGTAGCCCATATATTTACCCCGTCTCCCAGGGTGCGCACAACCTTTTCGGCATAGCGCAGGAACAGTTTGACCGCGTTTTTATTTTGCCAGTCGCCGCGCTCGGCAAACCAAAGAGGGTTGGTAAAATGATGGAGAGTGACTATGGGCTCGATACCCCGATTCTTAAGGGCGCTGATAACGCTACGGTAATGCTCGAGTTCCTGCTGTGAAAATCTGCCTTCTTCGGGCTCTATACGCGCCCATTCAACGGAGAGCCGATGGCAATTGTGGCCAAGCTCTTTAGCCAGGTCAAAGTCTTCGTTGAATTTCCGATAATGGTGGCAGGCCTCTCCTGAACCGGTAAGGCCCATCTTCCCTTCCCAGGCCCACCAGTCGCTGTTGGAATTACCTCCCTCCACCTGATAAGCGGAAGTGGCTGCGCCCCATAGGAATTTAGACGGGAATTTAATCATTGCGGGTATTATAACATTAAAAAAACAAAAAATCCCGCAAAATTGCACGGGATTATAGCAAAGCCGATAAAGGTCGGCAACCCAGCCACCGTGTCCGCCATTTAATATGCGGCGGCTTTAGGTCTGTGGCTTTGCGTCCCCGCCTTTCGGCGCGTGCCCTTTTTGATGGCGCGTCCGCCGCTCCTCGCGGCGGAGGTTTGCCCTTATCGGCTCTATAAAAAGTATACTACAAAATCCCCCTGTTTTCAAGGGAGGCCGGAATTATCTTTTTTTGCCGGTTACCGCGGGTTCCGTCGGAGCGAGCAAATAGGCCTTCAAAAGTTCCCAAGTCTTGGGCCCGACCTTGCCGTCAGCTACCAATCCGTTTTTGGTCTGGAATTCCTGGATAGCCTTCTTGGTCTTCGGACCGATCTTTCCATCAAGCTCTCCGGTGTAAAGCCCGGCAGCCTGTAAGGCGGTCTGAATCTGCAACGGGGTAGGCTTACCGAAAGCCGCTACTGCAGCCGGTTCCGCTATAGGGGCCTCGGGAAGAACTGTTTTCACCTCTGGGGACTTTACTTCGACTGCCGCGGGAGTAGTAACCTCAACCGTCATCATGGAGTCCATGGTTGCCGGTTCCTGTAATTCGTCCGCCTTTTTACCGCAGCCCAGAAAACTTACCGCTAAGAATACCGCAACTGCCACTGCCAGAAACTGTTTCATGCGCTTCTCCTCTCTTATAATGAATTATTACAGTTTATACTCGTTTCCAGTAAATTCTATCAAAACAGCGGAAAAAATCAAATGAATTTTCCGCTAGGCTAAGATTTAATTACCGCCTGACGGCGGCAACGGGGGCAAATCACTCTTATACGCTCTGAACGGGAGATCTCTTCCTCTTTTCTCGGGGGAGAACCGGCCTTGGAGGCGAAATTAAACATCCTCAGATAGAAAAGTATTAATGAGGCATTGGCGAAGGATAGCGGGCCCAGACGTTTTGCCGTCCATTTATACTGATCGAAGGGCGCTATGGGTTCCCGGCAGCACTCGCAAAGAACCATCTCTTTTTCAATCTCCTGCTTAAGATCCTCCCTTTTCTCGGTAGTGGCAAATTCGAACTCGGTCGAGAGCACTATACCCTCAGAGGTCAGACAGTTCGCTTGGCACTGGCCGCAGAATATGCATACGTCCCAGTGAACGGTCATCTTGCGTTTGCATTTTCCTGACGAATAAGGCACATCCTTGACTTCAATGGCTCCCGTCGGGCAGACCTGACCGCAGGCGCCGCAACCGGTGCATTCCTCTTCATGAAAATACGGCCGGCCGCGGAAACGCTCGTAAGGTTTGACCGGCTCATACGGATACCTTATTGTATACGGCCCCTTTATCAGCGCCTTAACCGCTTCTCTTAACTCCCTAAGCTTTGGATATCTCATGCCTTACCCTGCCTGTAATCTTAAGCGTATTTGTCGCATACCGAATCTTTACAAAGCTTAACCCCGGACCTGTGCGCGCTCCTGGAAAGGACATGTGCGGATACCGGAGCGGTAAGCAGCAGAAAACCGATACACAATAGAGCCTTTATCCCGCACGGGCTGAAACCTTTGAAAAGAAAGAGCCCAAAGAGTATGCTCGACGTGCCCAGGGTAACGCATTTAATCGATGAATGCAGCCGGTTGTAGATATCCGGGAACCTCAAAAGCCCCAAGCAGCCGAAGAAATCAAAAAGCAGGCCGAGACCGAGAAAAATAAACCCGATCACCTCATTCATCGAAACCTCTTCCTTCAATAAACTTACCCAGGGCAAGAATCGAAATAAAACTCTGTAGAGCCCAGGCAATACCTATATCTATATACCAATCCCTCCCCGTAGGAATCCCTAGAAGGGCGCAGAAGCCTAAAATCAGAATCCCGAATATATCCAGAGCCGCCACTCTGTCCGCCGCGCTCGGGCCCAGGGCCAGGCGCAGAAAACAAAAAGACCCGCTCAAAAGCATGATCATAAACGCCCTATGCAAGAGCACCGACTGCCAGCCCAACAAGGTCGGGACCGGATAGAGAAATATCAGGGCAAGCGCTCCTAAAATAGCTGCCAGGCCTAGAGTCCAGCGTAGGCGTTTCACTCGAATATCCTCCTTAATATCTTTTCGAATCTGGCGACGATCATCTCCGTAGCCTTGTCAATGTCCTCTGACTTGACTACCGACCAATGCACATAAAGAAATCCGCCCGCTTTATCGATATCCACGGTCATTGTTCCCGGAACAAGGGTAAGCGTGTTAGCCAGGAAGGTCAGTCCGGTATCCGAACTCAAGGTGGTCCTGACCTTGACTATACCCGGCCTCAAGGGGATATCCGGATGTATAACCCGGTACGCTCCGTCGATATTCGCCTTAAAGCACTCCCAGGCAAAAAGCGGAAAATAATAAATAAGCCACAGATAACGCCAGGGCCTTTTAAAGAATCCCGTCTTCGAGCCGAAGATACCGGCAGTCATAAAGGAGGCGAAGACGCCTATGATTATCCCGGCGACGATATTCTGCAGGTCCAGGCTCCAACGCAGGAGCATCCAGGTAAAAAACGAAAAGACAAATAAGATTATCCTTGTCTGCATTATCTTGCCGCCCCCAGAATTGCGTCCCGGTAATTTATACCCGAAATCAAAACGTCTACCCCTTGATTGAAGAAATCCCTTAACGAAGGAAGGAGCAGGAGTCCGGCGCCGAGACAGATTATTCCCAGGATGAACATGGAAAACTGCATACCAAACGTCATCTTGTAACCTTCGGCCTTGCCCTGGACCGCCGAACCGAAAAACGCCGTAGTCTGGAACCTCAAATAATAAACCAGGGTTATTATACTGGTGATTACGGCGACCGCTGAGAATGCGATGTGCCCGGCTTGGACCGCTGCTACGATTATCAAAAGTTTGCTCCAGAAGCCAGCCAGCGGCGGCATACCGGATATGCTCATCGAGGCCATGAGGCTTGAAAACCCGGCGACCGGCATACTTGAATTCAGGCCTCCCATTCTATTCAGGTCGCGCGTACCGGTAGCCTGTTCTATCGCTCCGGCGTTCAAGAACAAAAGCGACTTTGCGGTTGCATGGTTAAAAAGGTGGAATAGCGCCCCCAGCATAGCCAGGGGCGTGCCTACCCCTAAAGCAAAAACAATATAGCCCACCTGACTGATGCTGGAATAGGCGAACATCCTCTTTATGTCCGACTGGGTGGCGGCCAGCAGCGCGCCGATAATCATGGAGAGCGCGCCCAAGAACATCAACGCAGTCAGCAGTTTACCGGATGCGCCCACCACGTTAAAGAAAACCCTGGATAAGGCATAAATCCCCAGGACTTTAATTACCACTCCGGAGAGCGCTGCAGAGACTGGAGAAGGAGCTGAGGAATGCGCATCAGGGAGCCAGGCATGAAAGGGAACCAACGCTGCCTTTAAACCGAAACCGGCAAGCAGTAATACGGTTACGAAATTGATAAGCAGCCCTGCCGGCTTAGCCCAGATAGCCTGCGCCATATCCGACATGTTCAAGGTAGAAGTATAGCTGTAAAGAAAAGCGATACTCAAAAGTATAAGAATGGAGGCGATCGTACCCATAATCAAGTATTTAAAAGACGCCTCCAGGTCTTCCGGCCGTATGCCGAAGGCAACCAGGACATATCCGGCAATGGAAGTAACTTCCAGAAAGACATAGAGGTTGAAAATATCCGCACTCAAAATCACCCCGTTCATCCCGGCAAGCATGAGCATAAAAAGCGAATAGAACTTCCATTCTTCGGTATAAATACGCATATACCCGGCGGAATACAAGAGAATAAGAAAACAAATAACGTTCACCAGCACCAGCGTCATGCCGGAGAACCCGTCGATAACCAGCGATATGCCCATGGAAGGCATCCATCCGCCTATTTTGAACGACCGCGCCCCAGAAGAACTCACCAGGAATACGCAGTAAAAAGACAGGACTGCCAGAGATGACGCCGTCAGAGACGAGACCGAACTCAACCGATCCTTCAGGCGGCTGTTAAGGAGCGCGGTAAGCATCGCCGCGGCAACGGGAGCAACTACAAAATAGATCAGGATACTCATCCCCTTAGCCTCCGGATCTTAGTGATGTCAAAAGTCCCGTATAATTCGTAAATCCTTATAGCTATCGCCACCGCAACAAAGATTATGGCTAAGCCGATGACTATAGTCGTCAGGGCCATCGCCTGCGGAAGCGGATCCACCATATTCTCGATCACCTGGTCGGAAGCTAGGATCGGGGCCCTGCCCCCTGTTCTGTATCCGATAAGGATTATAAACATATTCACCGAATACTCTATTATGCCCAAGCCGATAATTATCTTTATTATGTTGCGTTTCCTCAGGACGCAGTAAAGGCCTATGGAAAACAGCAATAGACACATGAAATACAGACTCATGCTTTTCTCTCCTTTGAAGCTAACCCAATAAGGACCAGGAACATCATAAAGAGCCCGCTTGCCACGGTTAAGGAAATAGCTATATCGCACAGGGGCATCAATCCCGAATTAAACAGAGCCGACCGCTGCCCTGGACGGGCAAAACCTATCCCCAGAAACCCCAGGGTAATAAGAAACAGGAAAGCGATAGCACCCGCACTTATCATGGTCACTCCCCGAGACTCGTTCATCTTTTTAAATACCGCCTCCCTTCCAAAGGCAAGTATAAGATGGATAAAAGATAAGGCTATGATGACCCCACCGGCAAACCCGCCTCCGGGACTGATGTGCCCCTGTAAAACGATATAAATCCCGTATAAAAAAATCAACCCTACGGTAATCCGGGTAACCGTCTTGACTATCAGGGTCATACCCGTCTCTTTATTTTGCATTGATCTTACCCATCCTTCTTGAAATGGCCAGCACCCCGATAACTGCGGTCAGAAATACCGCGGTCTCGGCCAGGACATCGAAACTTCTGAAACCCAGGGTTATCGCCGATACCAGGTTAGCCGACCCGGTCTTCTCTTCTCCGGAGGCGATGTAATCACCGGAGATGCTCATAAGCGGAGAACCGAAAGCCGGAAGCTCCCTGATGGCGAAAAACGCGATAGTAAGAAACAGGCTGATGAAGAAAAACGTGGAGACCGTATTAAAAAGCCAGCGGCCGTCAGCGATAAAAGGCAGGTCTTTATTTACTGTAGCGTGTATCAGGATAATTACGCAAAGTATTTCTACCACCAGCTGAGTGATAGCGAGGCTGGGGGCCTTAAGAATCAGAAAGGCCAGAGAGAGCCCCAAACCGGCAGCGCTCAAGCCTATAAGACTTGAAAGCAGGTCCTTAGCCTCCACCGCCACTACGGCGGCAAAAATCATAAACAGAAGAATTAAATGCAGCTCCATAATAATAAACCCGCTAGGCCTAACAGCATCCAGACCAGATATGTGGGGAGGACCCCGTTATGCAGAAAACGTAGCGGCCGGGAAATTATCGCCAGTTTCTTTGCCTGCTCATAAATATCCAAGGTACCTTCTCCGGCCAGACGGTAAACCCATTTCAATATCCCGTAATCTCTTACCGTATTGTAAAATTCGCTCCCCGTTACGGAATTCGGGGTAAAGTCAACCGGTTCGCCTCCCACAAAAATCCTATCCTTGCGCAGACGCGGCCTTATTCCGCTTAACCCGGATATGAACAAGCCTAAAATGAGGGCGGCGATTATCAATAATGTAGATAATCCGGCATACCAGCTCCCGGCAAAGACCGTTCCCGGGACCGCCGGAAAAATCAAATATTTGAGCGGTAGCCTTACGGCGAATACCCCGAAAATTAAAGTAACTGCGGCCAGAACAAACGGAGGAAAACACATGGAGGCCGGAGCCTCCTTTAAATCACGCTCCGGACGCTGCCCCAGGAAAACGGCATGGATAAATTTCATAAAAGTCGCCAGGGTCAGCCCCGAGCCGAACATGGCTGCAGCCAGGCACAGCGCGGCAACCCCTTTTCCGTAACCGGAACCGAGGCGTTCGATTATTCCCTGATATATCATCCACTTCGAAAAAAATCCGCTCAAAGGCGGCACCCCGGCGATGGAAAGGCTAAAAACCAGACAACAAAAATAGGTAACCGGCATGACCCTGCTTAATCCACCGAGGCTGTCAAGAGAAGAGGTTTTAGCCCGGTACTCGACGTTCCCGGCAGCGAAAAATAATCCGGCTTTATAAACCGCGTGATTCAGCATATGAAAGAGCGCTCCCGCGATACCGATCAGGCTACCCGTCCCCAACCCCAGGGCCATGTATCCTACCTGCGATACGGTCGAATACCCCAGCATCTTTTTCATGTCCGGCTCGACTAACGCCATCAAAGCTGCGCCCACCAGAGTCACCACTCCGGTAACCATAAGGAAAATATTCATGGCTTCATTCATAACAAACATATTCAGGGAGATGCGAGCCAACAGGTAGAATCCCAGCAATTTATCCAGCGATGCGGGAAGATAAGCGGCTACCGGTACAGGGGCGTCTTTGGAACACGAAGGAATCCACGAATGCATAGGCATTATACCCGCCTTGGCAAAACAACCTGAAGCAATACATATATAAGCAAGTACAGGCATGTAATTATTGCTAGCCAGGCTTAAATGAATATTATCCATCTGGAAGGTACCAGTAAGATAGAACAGGATGCCGATGCCGATAAGCATCAGGGCATCGGTGCCCCCGACAATAACAAGGGTCTTCTGGGCGGTCTTTCCGGTAGGATCATTTCCCATATTTATCAATAAATATAGCATAAGGGCCACCGACCCCCAGAAAATAAGCAGGATGGCTAGGTTATTAGCCAATACCGCCCCTATCGCCGCCACAGCCGTCAGAAGAATATACAGGTAGTAAAGCACAAGCCCCTTCCTTCCGCGCATGAAACGGAACGAATAGATAAGCGTAAGGATGAAAAACAGGCCGACTGCCAGGCATACAAACTGGTTTAAGGCATCGATTTTAAAATAGGGGTAGTCTAGGCTCATTTAATTTTTAGCAGATTACGCGCGATCTTCTTGGCATGATAGTAAACCCCCGCGGTAAAATCCAACATGTTCAGGAACATGTTGCATGCCATCGGGGTACAGACCCCCTGGATCATCCTCTCGTTCTGTTTTTTACGGTACTCGTCAACCATATAATCTATATGCTCCTCTTTCCTTAGGACGATCTTTACCAGGCTCAGATCTCCCCTCTCAAAGGCGAAGGCTATTTCGTCAAGGGCCTCTAGCGTCTTGACGTATACCGAATCATATTCCTTAACCGCATCCTCGGGAAAGAGCAACCTTTCTTCTATCTTTATCTGCACCCTTTCAAGTATATCCTTGCAGTAATCCCCGATAAGCTCGAAATCCTCCACAACCTCGGCAAACAATAGCGCCTTTTCGCGGACCTGCGCATCCTGATTATTCTTGCCCACTTTTACTAAGTCGGCGGCGATATCCTTCTCCATATTGTTCAGGGTATTCTCGTCTTCGAAGACCTGCGGGACAAGATCGGCATTGTGCTCCATAAAGGTGCGGTGGGTCATCTGCCACATCTTCAAAGCCAGCTTAGACATATCCTTCAGTTTATTCTGAATGCTATTCAGGTCGTCCATTAGGCCATCCTTCCTTTATCCTGTCGGTCTTCTCCCGAGACAACTTAACCAGGTCCCAACCGTTAAGAATCTTCCTATTATCGGCCTTATTGATGACCGCCACCCTTTCGGTACAGCAATAACAAGGATCTACCGCTGCCAGGGTCAGCGTTGCATCCGAAATTGTCCCCCCGACGGCCGCAACCTTGTCGGAAGCCACGTTCATAAAACTCGGGGCGCGTATTTTATGCCTTACCGGACGGTTAGTCCCGTCGCTTTTTATATAATGGATGCACTCCCCGCGCGGAGCCTCGGTCCTGCCTATTCCTTCCCCCGGCGGGATATCTTTGATATTGGCGTCGATCTCTCCTTTAGGGATTTTATTCAAGGCCTGGTTGATGATATTTATGGAATCCTCCATCTCCAGGATTCTGACCATAGTCTTAGCAAATACGTCTCCGTCTTTTTCAAGGACCACGTTCCAGTCGATGGTATTCAGAAGGAATGCTCCGTACGGCTCATCCCTTCTCACGTCGATATTTACCCCCGAAGCGCGGGCGGTGGGACCCACCACACACCAGTCAACCGCCTGCTCCTTAGTTAAGGTACCGGCCTTTTTAAGCCGGGCCTTTATAACCGGATCGTCATTAATCGCCTTGTAGAACATATTTAAAGAAGGCGCTAGTTCGTCCAAGGTCTTCTTTAGGGCCGGGATATCCTCGTCCTTAATATCGCGGCGCACCCCGCCGACCTTAAACATAGCGTAGTTGTTGCGGTTTCCGGTGATCATCTCGAACATATCCAGGACCGGCTCGCGGTATTTCCAGGCCCACATCCAGACAGTGTTGTAACCGATAAAGTGTCCCGCCAGCCCCAGCCAGAGCAGATGGGAGTGTATCCGCTGCAATTCGTCGATAATGGTACGGATGTAGAGCGCCCTTTCTGGCACGATGCTCGCCTCTCCTCCGAACAGATCCTCGACCGCAAGCACATAAGTATAAGGGTGGCTGGAAGAACAAATGCCGCAGATGCGCTCTACAAGAAAGGCGATCTGATCATAGTGCTTGCCTTCGGAAAGTTTTTCTACCCCCCGATGGTTGTAGCCGATGATAATATCTATATCAACGACCTTCTCTCCGTCCACATAGAGCTGGAAGAATTCCGGTTCTTCCTGCAACGGGTGATACGGTCCTATAGGAACGATTACCTTATGTGACATTCTTTCTCCTCAACGGATACTCGCCTTCCGGCCAGTCATCAGCCAGAAGCAGGCGTTTTAAATTAGGGTGGCCTTTAAAATTAATCCCGAGCATCTCCCATATCTCCCTTTCCACCCACTCCGCCCCTTTGAATAGCGGAGAAACGGAATCCACCTCCGGGCGCGTCCTGTCTTTGATAAGAGTACGCAGGGAGTATACTTCTCCTGCCTTGTCAAAAACAAAATGATAGATTATTTCAAAACCTTCCGGCAAATCGACCCCTGAGGCGGTGGAGAAACGCAAACCCAGGCTCTTAAAAAGTAGGTCTGCCGATTTATATACGTCCTTAGGATCAACGCTGAAATAAATCCTGCGCGCCGAGCGCTCATCCCAATGCAGGATCTTATTCCCTAACCCCTCCCTGATTCTGTCGCGCATATTCATTTTTACCTGCCTTTTCTTATTTTCTTCACCAGCTTGACGATCCCGTCGATGATCGCCTCCGGACGCGGAGGACACCCCGGAATATAGAGATCGACCGGCAGGATCTTATCCAGCGGTTCGCATACGTTGTAGCTATCTTTAAACATATGCCGCGATAGCGCGCACTGACCCACTGCCACCACCACACAAGGCTTGGGAACCTGTTCGTAAATAGTCTTCATGCGCGGCACGCTCTTCCTGTTCATCGCTCCGGTAATAAGTATGGCGTCGGCATGGCGGACTGAACCGATCAGCTGAATCCCGAACCTCTCCACGTCAAAACGGGGAGTAAAAAGATCAAGTATCTCGATATCGCAGTTATTGCAGGAACCCGCGCTTACGTGAAAAACCCAGATGGATTTAGTTAAGGCCTTGGCCCGTAAGTTCATTTATTGCCCCACCAGCGCCAAAATCACCGCTGCCAGTGCCGTGACCGCCGGGACCTTCCAGAAGAATCCCAGCGCCTGGTCGATCCTGACCCGCGGATTCGTGTTTTTTATCAATACCATTATAATCAGAATCGCAACATATTTTAACACCAGAAACAACGGACTCATGTCTTTACCCATAAACATAACAATCATAAACAGAGGCAGGGAATAAAGCATGACCGCCTTGGTAAGCTTGAAGACCGCAAGAGGTAAGCCCGAGTATTCGATCAGCGTCCCGCACATCAATTCCTGATCCGCCTCGGCGATATCAAAAGGCGGATAACCTAACTTGGCCTGCATGCAAATCATGCAGACTATAAAGGCAAGCCCTCCGGACCAGGAGGCGATAATAGAGCCGCTCAATGACTGTATCTCAAGTATCCTATTCAACTGAATAGACCCTCCGCATTTTACAATCACGGCGACGATCGACAAAATAAAAGGAAGTTCATAGGCCAAAATAAGCTTTAATTCCCGCGAGGCGCCCACTGAAGCCAAGGGGTTACGCGAAGAAAACGCGCCCAAAATCATGGCAATGGCCGGAATAAGCAACAGATAGATTACCACTATCAGGTCGCCGTTAAAACCCGCATTGCCGTAAATTACGTTCTGGCCGAGGATAGTAGCCACCAATCCGGCGCCCAAGAAACCCAGATACGGAGAAAGCAGGAAGGTGAGCTTTGCCTGCGCCGGATAGACAGTCTCCTTACCTAAAAGTTTGAGGATATCGGTGAAATTCTGATGCCAGGGCGGGCCGATGCGAAACTGCAGGCGGGCGGTTACTTTTCTATCCAGCCAACCGGCAAAAAGACCCACTACGGCGGAAAAAACTATGCCCGGGAAAATTAAGTAGCTAAACAGCAGTTTCATTTCTTTTTAGGCTGCACATCTTCCCTTGACCATTTCAAGGTACGAACAGCCAAATTCTCTCCGACAAAATAGATATTATTCTCGGTGTCTTCCCCTACCTCGCGGATATCTATTGCCTTCTCCGGACAGGTGCCCATACATTTCGGCAGCTGCGAAGAAGACCCTATGCAAAAATCACATTTGGAATCGAGGTACGGGATAAAATCCTGAAAGATTATCCCGAACGGACAGGCTATAGTACAGGTCTTGCAGCTGGTGCAGCGCATTTTGTAACGCTTGATGTGCCCGTCGGGGGAACGCTCAAGCGCATTATGATAGCACGAGTTCACGCATGGCGCCTCTTCGCAGTGCCTGCAGATGGTCGCAAAGGTGGCGTACTCCCGCAAAGAAGCTACGCCGTTATTTTGCGGATGATAAAAATAACCGCAAGCAACCTTGCATTCTTCGCACTTGTTACATATATCCAAGTCTATAAACAATCTCTTCATCTTTTCCCTAAATACTACCTGCTATATTAGTCCCAAATATCATGAATATCTTTCAACTCCTCATAAGTAAACACCGGGCCGTCTTTGCAGGCATAAAACCGGCCTATCCGGCAGTGCCCGCACTTTCCCAGGCCGCAGGACATATTCTTTTCCATCGATAAATAAATATCCTTGGGGTTGAATTCCAGGTCGAGTAGCTTCATGGTCACGAATTTCATCATAATCGGCGGTCCACAGACGATAGCCGCCGCCTTATTCACATCCAGGGGTAAGTCTTTCAGTATTGTAGTGACCAGTCCGACATTACCCTGCCAGGTTTCGTCACCAACATCCACGCTGGTGACGACATCGACCTTCTCCTTCTTGGCCCATTCGGGAATAGCATCTTTATATACGATATCACGCGGGGTACGCGCACCGTAGCGCAGGATAACCTTATTATAATCTTCCATCCGGGAGAAGAGGGTTAAAAGCAAAGAGCGTAACGGCGCCAGGCCTACGCCTCCTCCGACGATAAGGATATCCTTTCCCTTGAACTTATCCAAAGGGTAACCCTTGCCGTACGGCCCGCGGATGGCCACGCTTGATCCCTTTTCGATATCATGGAGCTTACCGGTTACCGATCCGGCCTTCATAATAGTTACCTCTATCCTATCTTTCACTTGAGGATCGGAAGAAGGAGTAAAGGGGGCTTCCCCGAATCCCGGAAGGGTCAACTCGATGAATTGGCCGGTGGAAAAAAAGAATCCTCCCTTAGGCCGCAAAACAAAGGTCTTGATGTTGGCCGTCTCCTGGATCACGTCTTCTACAAGCGCCTCAACCGGCTGATACGGATTTTTCTTCATTCAGTTTTCTTAATATGTGGCGGATATCAATTTTCCCCGGACAAACATCTACGCACCTGCCACAACCGCAGCAGGCCTGGTAACCTAGATTCTGGATGAAAAAGTCGAATTTCTTCAGATAGCGGTTTCTCAGGCGCATGTAACGCATGCGCAAAGGATTCGCCCCTCCGGCCACCCGGCTGAAGTTCTTCAAAAGGCAACCGTCCCAGCTGCGTACTTTTTTGGCCCCTCCTTCCGCGGGCTCGTCCGATAAAAGAAAACAATGGCAGGTATCGCAGATAAAAATACATCCCCCGCATTCAACGCAGGTCTTCATCTGCTCCTGCCAGATACCGGAATTAAACCCGGAGACCACGATATCCCTTAAAGACTCTTTCTTGGGTATCTTGTGATGCCCTAAATGTTCTTCGATACGCTTAACCACAGTCTCTCTTTTTGCGGACCGCCCAGAGATCTGGCCGAAAGTGGCGGGGACGAACAATTTCCTTATCCCCTCTATGGCCTTATTCCCCTTGGAAGTGGCGATATCCACCAGATAACCGTTTCCCGTCGGAGTTAGATTAAGGTCAAACCCGGTTACGGCATAGGGGTTGATGTCAAAGGAGCGGCAGAAACACGATTCCTTGAATGCGGTGCAATCGCTGGCGATAATCAACCCCTCATCCCTGCGTTCCCTATAAAGAGGATCGGCATCCACCCCTTGCAGAAAGACATAATCCTGAATTTTTAAGGCAAAGATGTCGCAGTTTTTTACCCCGCATATAGCCACAGGCCGGGGCTTTTCGGCTTTTACGGTATCGCTGAAATAGCCGCAAATATCTTCTTTGAAGTGGGTAAAAAAGGTACGGATGGGCTCAATCGCGCGGTAATCGTTGAAGGCCGCCGTTTCAGGAGCCTCTTCGGAGTATCTTTTCAGGCTGTAATCGTCCGAAGGAAGGTTAAAACCGTATTCGCACTTAACCTTGAAAGGTGAAGCGGACTTAACCGGGACATAAAGCTCATAATCCTCGGCGATGCGTTCGTAAAATTTAAAAATATCCTCGTTTCTAAGGAAAAGTGTATCCATTGACCAAAGAAATAATAAAATTGTTGTCTATGCGGTGAGGGTTAGATATTAACATAATTACCCTCGCCTGTCTATAAGTATTTCGGGCCTCTAAGCCATGGTTTTACGGAATTTCAGGGCGCTGAAGCCTATCACAAATATCCCCATAAATATGAGCGGCAATAACTGCAACCAGAGGATATCGATTCCTATCCCTTTAAGGAATATGCTCCGGATGACTACCATAAAATACCGCAACGGATTAAATACCGTAAACCACTGGATAACCTGCGGCATATTCTCAACCGGATAAGCAAATCCGGAGAGGAGTACCGTGGGCATATAGAAAAGAAAAACCGACATCATCGCCTCCTGTTGGGTAGACGAAATCGTAGAAATAAAAAGGCCGATGCCTAGCGTAGTAAACAAGTAAATGCAAGTGGAAAAGAGCAACAGAACGAGATTTCCCCTTAAGGGGATGTGAAACCACAACACTCCCAGCGCGGTAATCAAAGTTATCTGAATGAGCGCGATCACTCCGAAAGGCAGGAGCTTTCCCACTATTAACTCTATCGGCCTGATGGGACTGACAATAAGCTGCTCCATGGTCCCAATCTCCTTTTCTTTGACTATAGCCATGGCCGATAACAGAAGGGACATCATGGTCACGATGGTGGCGATGACCCCGGGAAGATAATAGTTGCGCGAAATAAGATTTCCGTTAAACCAGGCCCGGTCCCTTAAGTCCACGCTGGGAATATTTCTTATCTTACCGGTTGCCTGCGCCTCCTTGTGAGCAAGGTCATCCTGGTATTTTCCGATAACGGTATTGGCGTACCCCATAACAATCATCGCTGTATTGGAGTCTGTCCCATCGAAGGTAAGCTGCACAGCGGCATTTTTTCCGGCGTTAAGATTGCGGCCGAACCCGCGGTCTATGTGTATGACCACGCTGGTAACCCCACTGTCGAGAAGGTCGGTCTGCTCTTTCTCGCTGTTAATATAGCGCTCAGGGATGAAATATTTGGAATAGGTAAACCTGCGCAACAACTCGCGGCTCTCCGCTGTGTTATCGCGGTCGAATATGGCAGTAGGTACGTAATTTATATCCTTGTTGGCGGCGTACCCGAAAAGAAGAATTTGTAATAGGGGAGTGATAAAAATGATCGTCTTCATCCTCGGGTCGCGAAATATCTGCTTAAACTCCTTAACCAGTATCGCGCTTATTCTTTCAAACATCCTATGCCACCCTCTTTTTGAACCTTCTTATGGCAAGACCGAACATGAGAATCGCGAATAGAATAAGAAACATCATCTCATCCCACATAGCCTTTATTCCCGCCCCCTTCAAGAAACAGTTTCTTAAGACCACAATATAATAGCGGGCCGGGATAAGATATGTGACGGCCTGGACAACCTTAGGCATATTGAATATGGGATAAATAAAACCCGACAAAATAAGGGTGGGAATCATGGTGGTGAGACTTGCCAGCTGACTGGCCATCAGCTGGGTGCGGGCGACTACGGATATGTATATACCCTGGCTTAAGGCCCCGGTCAGAAAGAGAGCGCTTAGGATCATCAACAACAAATAACTACCCCTGAAAGGGACATGAAAAAGATACCTGGCCATAATCAACCCCACAAGAAGATCGAAGAAGCCGATGGCAAAATAAGGAAGGAATTTGCCGATAACCAGCTCCGGAGCTTTTACCGGAGTAGAAATCAGCTGTTCCATCGTCCCTCTCTCCCACTCCCGGGCAACGCATATCGAGGTAAGGAGCGCGGCGATAACCATAATAATCATAGCAATTACCCCGGGGATGATAAACCAGGTGCTGGTAAGACCCATATTGTACCAGATGCGCGAGCGTGCATCCACCGACCGGGGAGGATTAAGGCCGTGGAAAGCAAAATCTTTAACGATAAGGTCCAGGTTATACTTAGCAACTACGGCCCGGACATAATTCATGGCGATGGTGGCGGTATTGGCGTCGCTACCGTCAACGATAAGCTGCAGCGGTGCTTTTTTTCCGGATTCTATATAATGCGAGAAGTCTTTAGGTATCACCATAACCATGAGCACATCGCTGCGGTTGATCAGACGCTCAACGTCACGGTAATTATCTACGTAATGCTTGATCTTGAAATATTTTGAGTTCTCAAAATTGAGTAAAAAATCCCGGGTTAGCTGCGAACCGGCATCCTGGTTCCATACCGCAGTACGCACATGGTCGATATCAAGCGAAAGTCCGTAGCCAAAGATTAGCAGAAGAAAAACCGGGATGGCTAAAGCGAGAGATAGCGAACGCGGGTCGCGCTTAATCTGGACGAACTCCTTCCAGGCTATGGCCTTAATTCTTTTTAAGCTCTGCGCGGTCATATTCTTCTATAGACGAAACAAAAACATCCTCAAGCGAAGGCAGGATCCTGATGACGCTGAATTCTTGCGCGTGTTCCTTAACAAAGTAAGCGTTCACTGCCGGGATCGCCTTGGCGCTATCGTAGACCACGGCGTGAATATTAGCTCCGAAGAGGGCTGCATCTTTTACGCCTTCAACCTTCTTTACCCCCTCCAGCCAATTTTGAGCGGAGGCGATTTGAATCTCCAATACCTGGTTTTTCATACTACTGGTCTTCATCTCCTGCGGCGTCCCCTGTGCGATTATCGTACCGTGATAAATAAGCACCATCCGGTCGCAGTTTTCCGCCTCGTCCATATAATGTGTGGTTACAAAAATCGTCACTCCCCGGCTGGCCAGATCCTTTATAACTTTCCAGAAGTTGGCGCGGGTTATCGGGTCCACGCCAGAGGTTGGCTCATCAAGAAAGATTATTCTCGGTTTATGCAGGAGCGCGCACCCTAAAGCCAGACGCTGTTTCCATCCCCCGGCGAGAGTCGCAGTGACTTTACCCCCCATCCCCTCTAAGCCGGCAATACTTAAGGTGGCCTCAAAACGCTCCTTTCTCTCTGCTTTAGGTATCTTATAAATTCCGCTGTAGAAATCAATGTTCTCTGCGACCGTCAGATCATTATAGAGGGAAAACTTTTGGGACATGTATCCAATATGTTCTTTTATTTTATGCTGCTCGGTAATGATATCATACCCTCCCACCTTTCCGGAACCCGAAGTGGGAGGAATAATGCCGCAGAGCATCCTGATGGTGGTGGATTTTCCCGCGCCGTTGGGTCCGAGAAAGCCGAATATCTCGCCTTCGTTGACCTGAAAACCGATCTTGTTGACCGCGGTAAAATTCCCGAACCTCTTTTCCAGACCCTGGACGCTTACCGCAATCCCCTCATTCCCCATACTCTCCTAACCTTGTACCGTTTTGCCAGCCGATCGTGTCATGTTCTTTGATAATGGTGACAAACGCCTCTTCCAGTGTCTTGGCTTTATATTCCTTTTTGATTTCATCCGGGGATTCGCAACGCAGAAGTTTACCCTTATGCATCAATCCGACCCTATGGCAACGCTCTGCCTCGTCTAAATAACATGTCGAACAGAATATGGTTACTTTCTCCTTGAGAAGCTCATAAAGTATGGCCCAGAAATCCCGGCGGGAGACAGGATCAACGCCGTTTGTCGGTTCGTCCAGGAACAAAACCTTCGGAGTATGTATAAGCGCGCAGGCCAGGCCTAATTTCTGTTTCATCCCTCCGGAGAGCTTACCGGCGAAACGCTCCTTGAAAGGCAGGAGCCCGGAAAAACCCAGGAGACGCTCGATTGCCTCGGCGCGTTTCTCTTGCGCCACCCCGTAAACATCGGCATAGAAATTTATATTCTCTAAAACGCTCAGCTCTTCATAAAGCCCGAAACGCTGCGACATGTAGGCGATATTCTCTTTAAGTGGCTCGGACTCCTTGACGGTATGCTTACCATAAACCCAGGCCTCTCCGGAAGAGGGGTCGAGAATCCCGGTCAGGAGACGCATGGTAGTCGTCTTTCCCGCGCCATCGGGCCCGACGAGCCCGAAGATCTCGCCTTCCTGCACTTCTAAATTTAGGCCATTGAGCGCGGTGAGTTCGCCGAATTTACGGGTGAGTTTATCGGCCTTTATAGTTACCATAGCGGATTACTCTATTGTTATGTAGGCGTCCGCAGGCATCCCGGGTTTTAACTCGAGGCTGGAATTATCCACCCTGACCTTAATCCTGTAGACATATTTGACTCTTTCTTCAGAGGTCTGTATATATTTAGGAGTAAACTCTGTTTCGCTTGAGATAAAAGATACCCATCCTTTGTATTTTTTGTTCGGGTAAGTGTCGGTCTGCACAAAAGCGTCCTGGCCAAGCTTTACCCGGCCGAGGTCTTTTTCATTTATGTAAGCGGTCACCCAGATATTGTTTAAGTCAACGGCGGTAAAAACCGGGGCCCCCGGCTGGACTACTTCTCCTACCAGCCCGCTTTTTACCAAAACAAATCCGTTTAACTGCGAAATAAGGTCGGTAAAACCCAGCCTGGTCCTGGCCAGATCAAGAGAGGCCCGGGCATGTTCCATATTCGCGCGGCTGGAATCCGCCTTAGTTTTAGCCGAATCCCTCTGCTGGGTTGAAATCGCGCCGGCTTTATAAAGGCTTTCAGCGCGCACATAATCCGCCTGATCCAGCGCATACTGGTATTCATCGGCCCTCAATGCTGCCTCATCCTCCGCTACTATCTTAGAGAGCTCGTCAGTATTAAGCCTGGCCAGTATATCGCCGATCTTAATCACTTTTCCCTCATCGGTCAAAAGCTCGGTAATCTGCCCGCTCACCCTAAAAGATAGGCGCACATTATCCCCTTCGATATTGCCGGAAACCTTAATATGCTTGCCGTTATGGCGGGCTTCCTGCATAATAATAAAAGTTATCCCGGCGGCGATAGCGGCAGCCGCAATTATAAGGAATACCGGTTTAATTTTCAATTTTTTCATTTTTATTCTCCTTTAACAGTTCAAGGCCCATGGTCCGCTCAAGGCTCGCCTTAGCCATAGTATAATCGTATGTTGCCGAAGCAAGATTCTGCTCAACCTGCGCCAATGAGACTTCGGCATCCAGGACATCCAGGTTTATGCCTACGCCGCTTATATACCTGATTTCGGAAATCTTCAAAGCCTCCCTTGCTTCGGCGATATTATCTTTCTGAGAATCAATGATAGCCTGCGCTTCCTGCAGATTAAGGCAGGCCTGTTTAATATCGACGCTGATCTGATCCTCCAGATTCTCTTTTGAAAGCAGCGCCTGCGAATACCTGGCCTTGGCTACTTGTACCTTTGCCCGGGTGAGGTATCCGTCGAAAATCGGTATGGTGACTCCAATTCCGACATTCCAGTTGTTATGCGCGTTGTTAAACATATTAGCCACGTTATTAGAGGTATAGTAATAATTACCGCTGGCTTCGATCTGCGGAAAGTCGGTAGCCCTGGCCTGTTTGATCGCCCACTTGCTGATATCTATCCCAAGGATACGCGCAATCATTTCGGGCTTGCTGACATAAGCAATTTTAAAGAATTCGTCTTCCCGGATTTCAATCGGCTGATGTCTCAGCCTGTCTTCTACCTCAATTATGTCTTTGCGTTTAAGCGCCAGGAGCTTCCTCAGCTCCTCCTTTGTGATATCAATAGCGTTATCCGCTTTAATCAGCTCGGGCTCAAGAAGCGATACCTGTACCCGCGACTGCAAAAGGTCAAACCGGGAAGATGTACCATGCTCGTACCTGTCTTTTACCTCCGTATAGTGCGCTTTAGCCTGGTCTAATAACTGCTGGGCAATACGTTTGTTTTCATAAGCCAACAGCAAACCGAAATACAGCCGCTTGGCTTCAAATTCCACATCAAGTTTTCTAGCCCGTAACCCTTCTTCCTGGCTTTTAAAAGAGAGCTGTTTCTGCCGGAGGACCGCGGTATTAGCTCCTCCGCTAAATATCGTCTGATTAACGGAGAGACCCATCTCATTCTGGTTCTTGTAACCCGTAAACACCCCGGCGTCTTTGCCCCCGGACGTAGTAGAACTTCCGAGAAGCACTGCGCCCTGCTGCGTATACGAGGCATCGACGTTTACATCCGGCAGGAACGCGCTGCGGGCCCCTAGAATATCCGCTTTGGCCGCCTCTACTTCCTTCTCCTGGATCTGGATATCCTTATTGTTTCTATAGGCTAGACG
>Ga0233425_10004292_pt1 | contig 24153 bp, 15 predicted proteins | sample Watercolumn_Towu_2_FD_181712 | JGI IMG/M metagenome (GOLD analysis project Ga0233425, IMG submission 181712) | Freshwater microbial communities from Lake Towuti, South Sulawesi, Indonesia - Watercolumn_Towuti2014_140_MG | ecosystem: Environmental > Aquatic > Freshwater > Lake | place... | reverse complement strand
GTAACGTGAAGTGGACGCGGGGGGCGGCCAGGGCGATCCGCGTGAAGGCCTCCGACACGTGGCCGAACTCGGTCGGCGTGCTGCGGAGGAACTTCCGCCGCACGGGCGTGTTGAAGAACAGGTTGTGGACCTCGACGGCCGTGCCCACGGGACAGCCGCAAGGCACGACGCCGCTTGCGATACCTCCGGTCACTTCCAACTCGGCCCCGCTTTGGCTCTCGGGCGTGCGGCTGCGGAGCACCAGGCGGCTCACCTCGGCGATCGACGCCAGGGCCTCGCCGCGGAACCCCAGCGTGGCCACGCGAAAGAGGTCGTCGTCCGCGGCCAGCTTGCTCGTGGCGTGGCTGGCCACGGCCAGCGGCAGTTCTTCGGCCGCAATGCCGCCGCCGTTATCGACCACGCGGACCAGTTCCAGCCCGCCCTGTGCGACCGACACGTCGATCCGCGTCGCCCCCGCATCCACGGCGTTTTCCATCAACTCCTTCACCACGCTCGCCGGCCGTTCGATCACCTCGCCGGCCGCGATGCGGTTGATCAGGGATTGGGGGAGTTGGCGGATGGGCATTGATGTAGGCCGCGGAAGGTCGGAGGAAGGTCAATCGTCTTCGGCGATGAGATGCAATTGTCCAACGTCGGCGGACTGCCCCAGCGTCTTGCCGCAAAGATTGCGCAAGTCCACGGCCGCACCGAAACGGCGGAATACGGCGAAGAAGCGGTCGAAATCCCGGCCCCAGTAGATCATGGCGCACGACATGGGAGCGCCCTTGCCACCGTTTTGGCCGTTGACGAGGAACTTCAACCGCGTGTCGTAGAGAAAACAGACGCCCGCAGCTTGTCCGAACACGTACTTCTTCCAGTGTCCTGTATTGGTGGCGACGGGTACGAGCGCCAACACCTCCGAGCCGTGGTCCCGGTGTGCCGCGGCGCACTTCCGCAACCACTTCTTGATCGAGGTCCCGCGCTCCTTGTCGATGCCGTAGGGTGGGTTGACGTAGATGGTAGGGAAACGCCAATTCTCGAGCAAGCCGTCCTTTTCGGGAAGCCGGTACTCCGTCTTGGCATGGACTATGGAATACTCGTTCGAGCACGGATCGAGGTCAATCCGCCCGCCGAAGAATTCCCGCACGGCATCGACGTACTTCTCGGGGGTGCCCCAGTTCTGGCTGACCGTGTTGATCTTGCGTCCCGCGGTCATGGGTGAATCTCCTGCCAGTTTTTCTGCTTCAACGTGTCCAGTTCCTTGCGAAGGACTCCAAGCCGTTTTCCGGCCGGCGCGATGACGTTGAACCAGCCTTCGATCTCCTTCGGTCTGCTTGAAAAGTACGATTGCAGCACAGCGTCCGCGGCCAGTGCAACCTTGACCTTCGTGAACCGATTGGCCCCCTTCTTTCCGCTGTAACTCGCCAGAAAAGCTTCCCGCGCCGCCGTGAGGTTCTTCTTGGGGTGCAAGAGAACCTCGTCGATGAACTGCGCAATCCCCGCGTCGGTGAGGAACAGGAGCCAGTCGTACGACTGGGCCAATACCTTCAACTCCTTGTTGTGATTGTCGGATGTGAACCAGTTGCCGTGATTGCTCACAACGCCGGCCGTAAGGACGAAACGCGAGAGCAGTTCCCGGTCGTCTGAAGCGATGACCTCGGCCAGCAGGGAATAATACTCTTCGCAGCGGATAGAGCCATCCTCCTTCTGGATCAGGCCGCCCATCCGGCCGTCGGCAAAGCGGATCTTCTGCAATGCGGAAACGGACCTGGCGACGTAGGCTCCCTGCTTCGCCTTCTCAATCGTCTGCGGCCCCTTCCGCATTCCCTCCTCGATCCCGACGCGCTTGCATTCGAAGATGGCAAATGGCCGGCGGCACAACGACACAACCGCGCAACGCCCCTCGTCGCCCGCGAAGTCGTCCAAGTAGGCGTTCAGGAACCGATCCCCAAGATCACACAACGTGCAGGCGTTGCGGAGAACCAGATCCTTTGCGAGCAGGGTGTTCGACTTCAAGGACTTTCGGATACTCCCAGGCAGCGCAAGCCCGCAGTGCTTCACGATCTTCTTTGTGGTCAGTGGGAGCAAATCCCGGTCGAACGTCACCGTTTCCATGTGCTCCGCGGGGTGAAGACTGTACTCGACATTGTGCGTAATGTCGGCGTTCGCAAACTCGGGCAACGGCCTTTCGATCGCAAGGTAGCGTTCCAGCCCCCACGACTTCAGGCTGTAGAAGGTGATGATCTCTACCAGCGTCCCGAGCGCGCGGCCTGCCGCCTTCTTGGCGTCTTTCGCATAGTGGAATACGTCCTTGGCAAGTAGGTTCTGGAGACGGTCAACCGACGGGTATGCCACTGCTGGATTCCTTTCGCCGCCACGCGGGCATCACACGCCGTATTCCTTGATCTTTCTGTAGAGCGTCCGCTCCCCAATCCCCAGCATCTTCGCCGCTTCCTCGCGGTTGCCGGCGGTTAGGCGCAGCGTCTCGACGATGAACAGCCGCTCGACTTCCGTCAACGGCTTGCCGGCCAGGGCCATGAGCGAGGCGGTGGCCGGTTCGCCGGCGGGTTCAGCCGCGCCGCCGAGTTCCTCGGGCAGGTCGTCGACGTCGAGCAGGCCGTCGTAATCGACCACGACCATGCTCTCGACTACGTTGCGGAGTTGGCGAACGTTGCCCGGCCAGTCGTAGCTCAACAATCTGTGCCGCGCGGGCGCCGACATGCCGCGGATCTGCTTGCCGTGCTGCGCGGCGAACTGGCGGATGAAGTAGTCGATCAGGATGGGGATGTCGGCGCTGCGCTCGACCAGCCGCGGCAGCCGGATGGTAACCACCTTGAGCCGGTGGTAGAGGTCGCTGCGGAACGTGCCCGCGGCGATCGAGTCCTCCAGGTTGCGGTTCGTGGCCGAGAGGATCCGCACGTTGACCTTGATCGGATCGTTCGAGCCGACACGGGTGATTTCGCCGTTTTCGAGCACGCGGAGGAGCTTGATCTGCGTGGGCAGCGGCATGTCGCCCACCTCGTCGAGGAACATCGTGCCGCCGTGGGCGTATTCGAACTTGCCCACGCGGTCGGTCGAGGCGTCGGTGAACGCCCCCTTCACGTGCCCGAACAGCTCGCTCTCCAGGATGTTCTCGCTCAGGGCGGCGCAGTTCAGGGCGACGAAGGGTTTGCTCTTCCGCGGGCTGTTCTGGTGGATGGCCTGAGCCACCAGTTCCTTGCCCGTGCCCGTCTCGCCCTGGATTAACACGCTGGCGTTGGTCGGGGCAATGCGCTTGAGCCGCTCGATCACGTCGCGCATCTGCCGGCTGTCGCCGATCACGCCCTCGAAGCCGAACTTCTCGTCCAGCCGGCGGTGCAGCTCGATGTTCGTCCGCTTCAGCCGGGCGCTCTCGGCCGCGCGCTCCGTGCTGGCGCGGAGTTGGGCGAGATCCAGCGGCTTGAGCAGGTAGTTGAACGCCCCCTTACGCATGGCCTCGACGGCCGACGGAACCGTGCCGTGCCCCGTCATGAGGATCACCTCGGCGTCGGGCTGCTCGGCCTTCGTGCGGCCGAGGATGGCCAGGCCGTCGACGTCGCTCATCACCAAGTCGGTGATGACCACATCGAAGGGGGTCTCCTCGATGAGCTTCGCCCCTTGCGTGCCGGAGGTCGCTACCCGGCAGTGAAAACCCACTCGCTCCAGCCCTTCGGCCACGGCCTCGGCGTGGGCGGCGTCGTTGTCGACGATCAACACCGCGACCGGCGGCCCGGCGCGGTTCTCGGCGGCGGACGGTTCTTTCGGCGGTTTCATGTCGGCGGCACGTTTGGTTGTAGAATCGCTCATAGCGAGGATGATACCGCAGGGGCGGCCAGCGGACCAGAACCCGCATGGTGGGGGATGCGGAGCAGGGAAGGCAAGAACGGGAACAAGGGGAAGCACTGTGACCGGCGTGTCGCCGCAAAGGTCCGACTCGGTTTCTGCCCCCGGCGCCTGCCCCAGACTTCCTCTCGCCCTGCCGGTCGATTACAATTCGGGCGTGTGATCTGGTTTTGCGATGGGGCCGGAGCGCCGTGTCGGCATGGCCGCTGCCGGCCGGGAGATCTGTCCGATGGCCATTGGCACAAAGGCGTCCGAAACGCGAGTAGTCCTCAACGGCATCTCGTGGGCGACGTATGAGGCCATGCTCCTCGACATGGAGCACTGCGGAACGCGCCTGACTTACGATCGGGGGTGTCTGGAAATGATGTCGCCGTCGCGGGAACACGAGCGTTGGAAGAGGCTCCTGGGCCGCATGATCGAAACGCTGACGGAGGAACTGGGCATTCCGATCAGCAGCGTCGGTTCGACGACCTTCAAGCTGGAACTGGAGCGGCGCGGCCTGGAGCCCGACGAGTGCTACTACGTGGCCAATGAGCCGAAGGTCCGCGGGCGCGATGAACTCGACTTGAGCGTCGATCCCCCGCCCGACTTGGCCGTCGAGGTCGAGATTACCAGCGACATCATCGATAAACTACCGATCTACGCCGATCTGGGTGTGCCCGAGATTTGGCGATACGACGGCGAGCGCCTCAGCGTCGTTTGCCTGCAGACCGACCGCACGTATGCCGAACGGACGCAGAGTGGCGTCTTCTCCTTTCTGCCGCTGGGTGAAATCGAGCGATTCCTTGCCGAACGCAACGCGACCGACGAAACGAGTTGGATTCGGTCGTTCCGCAAGTGGGTGCGAACCATACCAATCCGCTAGGCCGTGCCGCAGACGCCATGAACCACGACCGCTCGATCTGGGCCCATTGCCTGCAACACGCCGCCAAGAGCGACGTCGGCCTGCGGCGGGCCAACAACCAGGATTCGCTGGCCGTGGCCCCGGCCGGCAGTCAAGACGCCTGGGAGCACCGCGGGCACGTGTTCATGGTGGCCGACGGCATGGGCGCCCATGCCGCCGGCGAATTGGCCAGCCAGATCGCCACGACGGCCGTCCCGCTGGCGTACCAGAAGCTTGCCGACCGCAGCCCCGCGGAGGCCATTCTCGAGGCCATCGGCGACGCCAACCGACAGATCCACAACCGCGGTCAGGCGAGCCCCGAGTTCAAGGGTATGGGCACCACGGCGACGGTGCTCGTCTTGCTGCCGCAAGGGGCCGTGCTGGGCCACGTGGGCGACAGCCGCGCCTATCGGCTCCGCGGCACGCGTTTGGAGCAGTTGACCTTCGATCACAGCCTCGTGTGGGAGATGCGCAAGGCGGGCCAGCTTCCCGAGGACGACGTGCCCGGGTTCATCTCCAAGAATATCATCACTCGCTCGCTGGGACCGAATCCGGCCGTCCAGATCGACTTGGAGGGGCCGTTTCCGCTGGCTGTGGGCGATACGTTCCTGTTGTGCAGCGACGGGCTCTCGGGGCAGGTGAAGGACGACGAGATCGGGGCGATCCTCGCCACGCTTCCGCCCGAAGAGGCCGTGCAAACGCTCGTCGATCTGGCGAACCTTCGCGGCGGGCCGGACAACATCACGGTGATCGTCGCCCGGGTGTTAGGCCCGCAAATTGCCCAGGGAGCGGCCGGCGGTTCGGAACCGGCAGCCAAACCGCCGGCCGGCAAGCCGGTTCATCCGGCGATCTGGGCGGTGCTGGCCATCTTCGCGTTGGCGGCCGTCGGGCTCCTGGTGCTGGAATCCTGGCTGCCGGCGTTGGCTTGCTTGATCGGCGCAGTGGTGACGGCGCTGGTTGCCGCCATTTCGCGTTTCCGCGACGGCGAAGGCCGAACGGCGATCGACGGCCGGCCGCTGGGCCGCGGCCCCTACGTGGCCTGCGATTGTACACCCAATGCGCAACTCGTCGAGCGGCTGAAGGACGTGGCCGTCCAACTCCGCGATGCAGCCACCAACGAGGACTGGACCGTCGATTGGCACCGCTTCAATGGGCACCTCGGTCAGGCCACGACCGCCACGGGCGGCGGTGATTTCACCCAGGCCACGCGCGAGTACCTGCGGGCCATCGCCTTCATGATGGCGCAGTTGAAGAATCAGCATCGCCTGGGCAGCGACAGTGCCATTGATCTTTGATCGACATTCAACTCCCGGAGAAGCGCGCCTGGACGAAGGGGGTGCCATGACGGCCGCACCTAAGCCACTGCTGATTGGCCCGCTTGCGGTCGATCCACCGTTGTTGCAGGCCCCGATGGCCGGCTTCACGAACTTTGCCTTCCGGCAATTGTTGCGGCGGTTGGGCGGCGTGGGATTGCCGGCCACGGAGATGGTCAGCGCCCGCGGATTCCTGTTCGGCAACGCCCGTCGGCACGAACTGCCCGAGCGGCTCTGGGGTGTGGCCGAGGAGCCGCGTCCTTTGGCCGTGCAGATTTGGGACAACGATCCCGGTGCATTGGCCGAGGTCGGCCGCCGCCTGGCGTTCGAGTTCCACGTAAGCGTTGTGGACATCAACTTCGGCTGTCCCGTGCCGGACGTGTCGCAAAAGGCCCAGAGCGGGTCGTATCTCTTGCGGTATCCCGACCGTGTGGGGGCGATCGTTACTCGCGTGGCGGCGGCCTGCGCGCCCGTGCCCGTGACGGCAAAAATCCGCACGGGCTGCACGCGCGGCACGATCAACGCGATCGACGTCGCGCAGGCGGTCGAAGATGCGGGCGGCGCGGCCCTGACGATCCACGGCCGGACGGCCGCCGACATGTACCGTGGTTCGGCCGATTGGCACCGTATCGCGGAAGTGAAACCGCACCTGCGCCGTATCCCCTTAATAGGGAATGGAGACCTGAAGACGCCGCAAGCGGTGGTCGAGGCGTTCCGCCGTTGGCCGGTCGATGGCGTGATGATCGGCCGGGCGGGCCTCAAGCGGCCGTGGCTGTTCCGGCAGGCCACGGCGGCGCTCCGTGGCCAGCCTATTCCGCGGGATCTCTCGTTGTCCGAACAACGCGACCTGCTGCTAGAGCATTTTGACCTGATCGTCGGGCAATTCGGCCCGCGTAATGGGACGGTGCAAATGCGGCGGTACGCGGCCTGTTATGGCCAGGGCTCCCCCGGTGCCCGGGCGTTTCGTGCCGAAATCGCCCGGGTGGTAACGCCCGAGGAGTTGCGCGAGGCGGTTGCCCGGCATTTCCCGCAGGGCCCGTAGGTCGGCCTTCCCATGCCGACACCGGCGGTCTAGAAGGGCCGTCCTGCGGTTCTTGCACTGTCCCAACAGCGGCTGTGTTCTCCGCAACTTCTTTTGCTGTAGATGGTTGCAACATGTCCCTGTAGTCGCAGAAACTTTTGTGCCACATGCGTTTGTCACAATTGACGTTGCCGTGTACAATATGTGCAGGTTCTATTGCACAAACCCCGCCAAACCGCTTTGCGAGCCAATTACCATGAGCATTGAAGCACCTCACTCGGACGCGGATTTGCTCGACCTGTTACGGATCACGGGAGCGCTACGGATTACCGAAATGGCCGAGGCCATGGAAGTCACGCCCACCGCGGTTCGGCAGCGTCTGATCCGCATGATGACCCAAGGACTGATCCAACGCGAGCCGATCCGCGCCGGCAGGGGAAGACCCCTGCACAAGTACTGGCTCACCGACAAGGGCCTGCGGCAGAGCGGCACCAATTTCAACGATCTGGCCGTGGCCCTGTGGCGCGAGGTCCGCGCAATCCCCGACGGCGAACTGCGCCGCAGTATGCTGCGGCGGGTGGCGCGGGCGTTGGCCGCGGGCTACGCGGGACAGGTCCACGGCGAAACGCCCGCCGAGCGGATGCGGTCCCTCGGCGAACTGCTGTCGCAGCGACGGATCCCCGCCTCGGTCGAAGAAACCCCCAAGTCCATGACGCTCACCGCCCACGCCTGCCCCTACCCCAATCTGGCGGAGCAGGATCAGGGCATCTGCACCGTTGAGCGAATGATGTTCTCCGAACTGGTCGGCCAGGACGTGCATCTCACGCAGTGCCGTCTGGAAGGAGGAGCCGACTGCCGGTTCCAAGCCCGGTAGAAATCCGGTATACTGCTTCGTTGTCCCAAAGAGGACTCCCGGCTTTCTTGGCGAGCCCGGGGCGTCAGCCCGGGGACCGTGTTGGCCCGACGCGCCAGCCATCCCTCCGGCTGACGCGCGGTGCTCGCCAAGAGGTTTGCTCACGTCATCTAGGAGAACGCATGACCCAACCTTGGATCGAGGGACGATTCGAAGAAAACGTGCTCACCACGTCGGTCGAGCAAGTGCTCAACTGGTCGCGGCAGTCGAGCCTCTGGCCGATGACGTTCGGCCTGGCGTGCTGCGCAATTGAGATGATGTGCGCCGGCGCGGGCCGGTACGATCTCGACCGGTTCGGGGCCGGCGCGTTCCGCCCCAGCCCGCGGCAATCGGACCTGATGATCGTGGCGGGCACGGTCACCTACAAGATGGCCAGCCGCCTGCAGCGCCTGTACGAGCAGATGCCGGACCCGAAATACGTGATTGCCATGGGGGCCTGCGCGATCGGCGGCGGTCCCTACACCCCGCACGGCTACCACGTCGTCAAGGGCGTCGACCTGCTCGTGCCGGTCGACGTCTACATCCCCGGCTGCCCGCCGCGTCCGGAGGCGTTTTTGGAAGGGATCATGCGGCTGCAAGACAAGATCAAGGGGCACCGGATCGCACGCCAACCGGCCAGCGATCAAGGCGCGCACCTGGGCTTTGGCCGCCGCGGGGCCCAGGTCGAGGACGAATTGCCCGTCCCGCACCACAGTGGCTGCATCCAACTCGACGAGCAGCCGCTGGTCTTTCACCACCAGAAAGTCAAGCCGAAGGCCGACGCGAAGAAGTAGGGTGCGTGACACGCACCGGGCAGACCGCGGGCGATCGCGGTGGTTTCGCGCACCCTACGCTCAGAACGCTTCGCCGGAGATGATGCCGCCGTCGTTCGAGAGCATCAAGCGGTTCCACACCTCTTGCGAAATGGCGTCGACAATCCAGTGGCCGCTGCCGTCGGCCATGCCGACGTAGACTCCGCCTTGATGCTGGCTGCGGGCCGTCTGCTGCGCGTTGGCGCCGACTGCGGAAGCGGAGCAAGGCATGCCTTCGTTCGCCAAGGCCATCGCGCTACCGGCCGCTGCCTGGATTTCGGCGCAACCCAAGACGCCGTCGCCGCCGGTCTGGGCCTGATTGAAGTTCGGCCCGGAGTCGGGATTGGAATAGGGGTACGAGAAACCCAGGGCGGGCAGATAGTAACCGTGCCCCCAGAGCGTATTCGAGCAGCCGCCGGCCATGGCCCACACGCCGCGGGAATCACTCGGCGTATACCCGGCGCGGATTTCGGCCAGGAGGACCGTGTGCGACGAGCCGTCGGGGATGTCGGCCGGTTCGGCTCCGACCGAGGCGTTGGCGCCCATCACGCCGCGAACGAAGCTCTTCCCGCCGATTGTGTTGGGCACCACCGTGGTGTTGGCGTTCCATACCGCTTCGTCGGCTCCGTTCATGGGGAGCGCCCCGCCGGCGCCCGTGGTCTTGGTCATGAAACCCAGGCCGCCGTTTGCGGCGTAGTTGCCGCGCGCCCAATTGTCGCCCAACTGGTTCGTCGAGGAACTGCCCGAACCCATGAAAGGCTGACGGTTCTTGCCGTCCGTCGGACACTGCAACACGGGAATCCGCACCGACCGCGCGGGCATGTTGATCGCATTGGGGATCGGGAGCGTCAAGTCGAACTTCTCGTACAAGGTCTGCTGGTCCATGTACGGCAGGATCAAGATCACCCAACTCTCCCGGAGATTCGGGTTGTTCTTCTGTTCGGGGTTGACCGTGGTGGCCCACACCGAACCGGGGGGGAACTTCCGGTAGGCGCCGTCGTAGGCCTTCAAGGCGATGCTGACTTGGTGGATGTTGTTCTGGCAGGTCACCCGCCGAGCCGACTCGCGGACCGCCTGGACCGCCGGCAGCAGCAGTCCGATCAGGATCCCGATGATCGTGATCACCACCAGCAACTCGATGAGCGTGAACGCGCGCGGAGCGTGACGTCGCATGAGCCTTCCCCTGATCGCCAACTTGACTTGCCCTCTTTAGCGCATTATGCCCCCTGTTGCCCAAAGTGGCAAGTAGGTTCCGCCTGCCGGGCGGAACTTGCCCGGCAGGCCGAATGTTCCGCGCTCCCGCGCTCTGCGTGGGAACGAGAATACCGAGCCCTGGCCGAAAAAACGCCTGCCGGGCCTCTCGGCAAGCGTCTGGAAAAAGGCTATGATGTCCGTTGCGACGGGGGGACGCCCCACCCGCCGCAACGTACATGGCCGCCGCGAACGCGGAGCGGTCCGGCGGTTCTCAGAAAAGCTTCCAAAGGGCTCTTGCCGAAATAAGTGAACAAGGGTATAGTATCCCTTAGTTCCCGGTTCCGGCACGTCGGCGTGGGTGCGGCAGCGGCCGAGCGGTTCGGCGCGGCTGCGGCCTGCCGCGGCGTGCCTTTTCGACAAGATAAGGACAGCGCCCATGGTCACCGCCACGGAAAAGAGACCCACCAATCGCATGGCCAAGAAACCCACAACTCGAACGGCGGCCGCCGGTGCGGCCGGAACCGACACCGCCAACTCCATGCTCGAGTCGCACCCGGCGTTGAAGACGGCGGTTGCCCAGATCGAAAAAGAGTTCGGCGAAGGGGCCATCATGCCCCTGGGCGGCGAACACAGCGGAGTCATCCCGGGCATTCCCACGGGCAGCCTCTCGCTGGACATAGCCCTCGGCGGCCAAGGCATCCCCAGCGGCCGCGTGGTCGAAATCTTCGGCCCCGAATCGAGCGGCAAGACCACGTTGGCCCTGCACGTGATCGCCCAGTCGCAACGCCGCGGCGGCATCGCCGCCTTCATCGACGCCGAGCACGCCCTGGATCCCAGTTGGTGCAAGAAGTTGGGCGTCGAACTGGAGACCTTGCTGGTCAGCCAGCCCGGCTGCGGCGAAGAAGCGATGCACATCGCCGAGATGCTCATCAAATCCAACGCGGTCGATGTGATCGTCATCGATTCGGTGGCCGCCTTGGTGCCCAAGAAGGAACTCGAAGGCGAGATCGGCGACTCGCACGTCGGCCTCCAGGCCCGCTTGATGAGCCAGTCGCTCCGCAAGCTGACGGGCGTGATCGCCAAGGCCAAGACCTCGGTGATCTTCATCAACCAGATTCGGGAGAAGATCGGCGTGATGTTCGGCAGCCCGGAAACCACGCCCGGCGGCCGGGCCTTGAAGTTCTACAGTTCCTGCCGCATCGACGTGCGGCGAATCGGGCAACTCAAGGAAGGCGAAGACGTGGTCGGCCAGCGCGTGCGGGCAAAGGTCGTGAAGAACAAGGTGGCCCCGCCCTTCCGCGTCGCCGAGTTCGACATGATGCACGCCAACGGCATCAGCTACGAGGGAGACGTGCTTGACCTGGCCATGGCCAAGAAGCTCGTCGTCCGCACGGGCGCCTGGTTCCGCTACGGCGACCTACAATTGGGACAGGGGCGGGAGAAGGCCCGCGACTATCTCAAAGAGAACCCTAAGCTGACCGAAGAACTCAAAGCGAAGATCCTCGCCGATGGCGGCTATGTCGGCAAGCCGCTGGGCAGCGAGGACAAGGCGGAAAGCAGTGAGTAGTGGGTAGAGAGTAGGCCAATGACACGGGCCCCCGTATCGCCGGTGGTGCTGATTGCTGCCGCTTGCGGCTTAGCAGCCGTTGCGGCGCACGCCGGCGAACCGACGGCCATCGAGGCCGCCGGGGCGATGGAGAAGGTGCTGGTCGAGGCAATCGCCAAAGCGGAGAAGTCGGTGGTGGCGATCGCCCGGGTGCGGCGGCCCGGCAGTACGATCCCGCGGGAATCGCGGCCCGATCCGTTCGGCCGGCTCAGTCCGCCTCCCGGCCCGGTTCGGCCGCTGGAGCCCACCGATCCCGACTTCGTGCCCAACGAATATGCCACCGGCGTGGTGGTCGACGCGCGGGGGCTGATCGTTACGGCCTATCACGTCCTGGCCGAAGAGAGCGACTACTACGTCACTACCCACGACCGCAAGGTCCGCAAGGCCTGGGTGAAAGGGGCCGACCCGCGGAGCGACCTGGCCGTGCTGTCGATCGACGCCACCGACTTGCAGCCGATCGCGTTGGGCGATGCCTCGACGTTGCGGCGCGGGCAGATCGTGATCACGCTCGGCAATCCCTACGCCATCGCCCGCGACGGGCAGGTCAGCGCCGGCTGGGGGATCGTGTCGAATCTCGCGCGCAAGGCGCCGCCCACGCCCGAAGAGTCCGATTCCACGGGCAAGAAGACCCTGCACCACTTCGGCACGCTGATCCAGACCGACGCCCGGTTGAACCTCGGCACCAGCGGCGGCGCGCTGCTGAACCTCAAAGGGCAGATGATCGGGCTGACCGTGGCCCTGGCCGCGACCGCGGGTTACGAGACGGCGGCCGGATACGCCATTTCCGTGGACGACACCTTCCGCCGTGCTGTGGACTTGCTCAAGCAGGGGAAGGAGGTCGAGTACGGTTTCCTGGGCGTGCAGCCGGCCAATCTGCGGCCGGCGGAGGTGGTGGCTGGCCTGCACGGCGTGAAGGTGGATCACGTCGAGTCGGGCACGCCCGCTTTCAGGTTTGGAATCAAGGCCGACGACCTGATCACGGCCGTCAACGGCACGCCGCTCTACGAGGCCGACGGGCTGGTGCGGGAAGTAGGGAAATTGCCGGTGGAAGCGGTTGCGCGGCTGAGCGTGCTCCGCGACGGCGCGCCGCGGTTGGTCAGTGTGACGCTCTCAAAATACCCGGTCAGCGGCCGGAAGATCGTTACGCAGCCGGCTGCGGCGTGGCGCGGCATGAAGATCGACTACGGTACGGTACACGTTGAGGCCGAGGGGACCGCGAAGAGCAGTCGCCGCTTCACCGACGAGGCGGTGGTGGTGACCGAGGTGGCTGAAGATACGGCCGCCTGGGCTGCCGGCGTGCGTCGGGGCACGTTTATCAGCCACGTGGGTCGCACGCAGGTCCGCACCCCCAAGGAGTTCCACGCGGCGGCCGCCTTGCGCTCGGGTCCGGTCGACCTGCGCGTACTGGGGGAAAAGAAGAACCCGATCTTGACTGTCGGGCCATAATGCACCCCACGCATTGGGTGCATTGGATTTCCTAGAGAACCTAGACAGGAGAAAACGCCCAAACATACTGTAGAATATAGAGGCTACGTTCATTGCGAGGCGTCGCATCATGTCGATCCATGTGGACTGTCCGGTTTGCGGCCACCACTTCATCCGTCCCGATGGGCTGGCGGGCATGTCGGAGAAGTGTCCGCGATGCCGCGAGGTGCTCATCGTACCGGGCACGAACTCGCATTTCCGTCCGCCCGTGGCAGGCCAAACGAATCGCTACCGGCCGAGCGCCGCGCCGGCCCGTCCCGCACCGCCGCTGGAACCTGCGTCCCCCGAGCCTGCGTCCCCGCCTGCGCCCGACATTCGGCCCGCCGCAGCGCAACCACCCGCGACACCTCCGTCCCCCTCGGTCGCGCCTTCGGCCCCGTCGCCGCCCGCCCCGCCGCTGTCGCCCGAGCGGCCGGTCGCGAGGCCGGCAGAGCCATCGTCCGACTTGGAGTTCGGGATCGACGACGTCGAGTTGCTGCCGTGACAAGGGAACGAACGCCCACTGCGTGGCATTCGCACAGCGGCGATACTGTCGCTCGCGTTTCGGGCTTCGATGCGGACACATTCCGCATCACCCGTTACGGGGGATGATCGATTGCCATTCTGGCAGCGGCGATTATAATGAATGGTGGCGTCTGCCCTGCGTATGGCCAGTCCTTTCCTGGATATTTCGAGTATTGCTCATCGTCTTTTCGGCGGGCTGGACGACGTTGGTTGATCTGGGGCAGTTCGCGGCGCCGAACGATCGGCCCGCAACGTCTGCTGCGCGCAGAAACGCGATTGCACCTATGGGAAGCCAGCCATGAGACCTCGACGCAGCCCACAGCTTCTGGCGGCCGTTGCCGTAGGAGTTTGCCTGCTGGTGTTGCCGGCGTCCGGTGTGCGCGCCGGTGATATGGGCTATTCGGCGCTCTGGAACTACCTCAACTCGCGCGGCCTGCCTATGCCGACGGGCGCGGGCATTCCGGTGACCCAGGTCGAGGCATTGTATTTGGGCCATGCCAATGAGTTCATGCCCGATACGAGCGCCTTCCCCGGCAAGACGTTTCACGATCTCACCGGAGGCGGTACGACAAGTTCGCACGCCACTGCCGTCGGCAATTTCTTTTACGGCAGTTGGGGCGTCACCTCGGGCATAAGTGTGATCGACAACTACTCGGTGGACAATTGGGTGGGCAGCGGTTTCCTTCGTTACGGATCGGCTTCCGGTCCCGCGTCCGCCCCGGTTGAGAATCCGCGCGTGATGAACCACAGTTGGATCGGCACGTGGAACAGCGATGCCGCGGATAACGACATCCTGCGCAGGCTGGACTACACGATCAACCGCGACCGCACGGTGGTTGTGGTAGGGGTGAATAACGGCGCCGGCACCACCATACCGTCGCTCTTGGCCAGCGCCTACAATGCGATTGCCGTGGGGCTGACCAACAGCACGAGCAGTCTCGGACCAACGACTAGCGGCCTTGGCGCCCTGGACGGACCGGGCCGCGCCAAACCCGACATCGTGGCGGCGCAGGACCAAACGAGCTTCGCGGCGCCGACGGTTTCCGGCGCGTCGACGATGTTGCTGCAGGTCGCCAACGGCACCTATGCCAATGCCTACAACAACCCCGAGGTCATCAAGGCCATTCTGATGGCCGGGACCGACAAGAACGCGGTCAGCAGTTGGGTCCGCACGCAGACTCGGCCGCTCGACTTGCGTTACGGCGCGGGAGAGATGAACTACTTCCGGGCGTACCAAATCCTCACCGCGGGCGAGCAGACCCCCGGCAACGGCGCGACCGTATCGGCCACCGGTTGGGACTACGGTACGAACATCCAGGCCAACAATGCGCAGTCCTACTACTTCGACGTGGCGCCGGGCCAGGCGCAGGATTTCTCCGCGCTCTTGACCTGGAACCGGCACATTCCGTACTCGGGCAGCGGAGCGTTCCCGTCCACCTCGTCGCTGGCGACCATCAATCTGAAACTCTACCAGGCCGGCAGCGACTTCAGTCTCGGCGCCCTGGTCGATCAGAGCGTTTCCACGATCGACAACGTGCAGAACATTTTCCAGCGGACCCTGCCCAGCGGGCGCTATGCGTTGCAGGTGACGAGAACCGATGCCTTGAGTGAGTCCTGGAACTACGCCTTGGCCTGGCAATCGCTGGCCAGCACCGTGGTTCCGGTGTGGAACGGCGGCGCTGCCGGCGACAACAACTGGACGACGGGAGCCAACTGGAGCGGCGGCACGCCCACGGCGCCGCAGGGATTGGTGTTTGGCGCCTTGGCCCCCGGGGGCCACGCTACCAACTTCAACAACTTCGCGCTCGACACCCAGTTCGGCGGCATCGTCTTCCGCAGCGATGCCCCGGCCTACAACCTTCTCGGCAACAGAATCAGTCTCTCGGGCGCCGTGGCCAACCAGAGCGGCAACGACCAGTCGATCGGCCTGGGCATTACGCTAATGGCCGGCGCAGCCTTCGATACGGGGGCCAGGAAGATCACGGTCACCGGCGCCATCGCCGGCGCGGGAATGACCCTCACCAAGAATGGCACTGGCACGCTGGTTTTCACCGGCAACAACACCTACTCGGGACCGACCACCGTCAACGCAGGTACATTGCAGATAGGCAACGGGAACAGTTCCGGCGCCGTCGTCGGCAACGTCGTCTTGCAGAACAACAGTTCGCTGGTCTTCAACCGCTCCAACGACGTGACCTACGCCGGTTCGATCAGCGGCAACGGTTCGCTCACGAAGACCGGCGCAGGCACGCTGAGCCTTACCGGAGCCAACGCCCACAGCGGCATTACGACCGTCAGCCAGGGCACGCTGGCTTTGGGTAACGTCAACGCGCTACAGAACACTACGCTCGACACCGGCGCGTCGGGCGCACAGCAGGTGACCTTCACCGTTCCCGGAAACAAGACGTACTTTCTCGGCGGACTGACGGGGGCGGACGCGCTGGCCATCGCCGCCAATACGATCTCCGTGGGCGCAAACGGCGGATCCACGACCTTCTCCGGCGCAATCAGCGGCCCCGGCGGAGGTTTGACGAAGACCGGAATCGGCACGCTCACGCTCGCCGGTACGAACACCTACGGCGGCGCCACGGCCGTCAACGGCGGCACGCTCCTGTTCGATTCCACGGCCGCCGTGGGCGGCATTCCCGGCAACCGCGACATCACGATCAACGCCGGCGGCGCTGTAGCCTTGAATGCCGCCGATCTGACAGCCAACTTGTTCCCGCGGCTCGTGCAGTCTTCGTCCGGCGTCATTGCACTGACCTCGACCAACGCCACCGAAAACGTGGATTTCAACGCCGCCGGCTTCACGGCCGCCGGTCTCGGGGCCGTCGGCGCAGTGGCCTATTCCGGTACGCTCACGCCCAGCGGCGCCACCTATCGCCTCGGGGGTGGCGGGGGCACGCTCACCATGAGCCTCGCCGATGCACTCACCGGAGCAAGATCGCTGGTCGTCAACGGCAACGTCACCCTCCCGGCGGCCAACAACTTTGCCGGCGGCACGACGCTCAACGCCGGCGTGTTGGCTTTGGGCACCGACAGTTCGATCGGCAACGGCGCCCTGACGCTTGGCGGCGGCGCCCTCCAGAGCGCCGATGGCGGCCCGCGGACTCTGGCCAACACCCTGAACTCGCTGGCCGGCAATGTCACAATCGGCGGCAGCGGTGACGTAACGTTCTCCGACACCGCGGTTACCGCCCTGGGCGCCACGCGCACCTTTACCATCGACAATCCCAAGACCACCTTCGCCCAACAATTCAGCGGCGCGGGCGTCGGCATTACCAAGGCGGGCGCCGGAATTCTGATCCTCAGTGGCGCAAACACCTACTCCGGCCCGACCAGCGTCAACGGCGGTACGGTCCGGCTTGCCAACGCATCCGGGCTGGGAAGCACAGCGGCCGGCACCGTCGTCGTCCTGGGCGAACTCGACCTCAACGGCTTGAGCCTGGGCAGCGAGACGCTGACCCTCAACGGCTCCGGAATCGGTGGCAACGGGGCGCTGACTAACAGCAGCGCCATCGCTGCCGGTCTCAGCGGCGCGGTCGCGCTGGGTAGCGCAGCGGCAATCGGCGGCGCCGGCGACATCACCCTGAGCGGAGCGTTCGACTACGGCGCCTTCGCCTTGACCAAGACCGGCGCCGACAAACTGATCCTTGGCGGCCCTCAAACCTGGGGTAACGGCGCCTCGGCCACCGTACAGTCGGGAACGCTTCGCTACGAGCTCGGTGGAAGCCAGACGGTGGCCGTCGGCACCGGCAACAGCGCGACGATCGCCAACGCCGCGACCCTCGAACTGGCCGGCAGCAAGTCGGCCTTGAGCGACGGAACCCGTCACGTCAACGTCGTTAACAATAGCACCAGCGCCGCGGGTCTGATGATCGTCGGTGGTACGAATCAAGCGGTCGGCGGCATCAGTGGCTCGGGAAGCACGAGCGTGCAGGCCAACGCCAGCCTCACGGCCGACTACATTGTGCAAGACACGTTGACGATCGGCAGCGGCGGCAGCGTGACGATCCGGCCTATGGTTTCGGGCCTCGTGGCGGGCAGCACGTACAGCGCTCCGACGGGCTATGCGGGCGTCACGAATCTGGCTGGCATCGGCGATGCGGCCTCCATTACGTCCGGCGCGTCGCTGGACAGCGTGGTCCCGCCAAGCGGTGGTTTCGCCAGCGTATCCATCGTGCCCGAACCCGGGCTGTGCGTGCTGCTGGCAACGGCGGCCGCGTGCTTGGGATGGCGGTTCCGGCGGCGACGCCCCTATTCCAGCAGCTTCTGCAATTCCTTGTAGCTGGGACGCTCGAGCGGGTGCAAGGCGGCAGACGTGAGTCCCAACTGGTTGGCCCTGCGGATAGCGTCGGCAGCGGCCGCGTCGTTGCCCTTGAGATGTTGCGCTTGCGCCAGATGGAACAGGCGCTTCGGCCGCACGGCCTCCGCCAAGGCATTCTCCGCGTCGGCCAACGCCTTGTCGGGCTGCTTCAGGGCGATATAGACGCTCGCGCGCGAGTCGAGCATCTCGGCGACCGGACCCGCGACTTCGATCGCGCGATTGGCGAGCTTCAACGCTTCGTCGAGCTTGACGCCCTGCAACGCCAGCAGCACGGACAGGTTGTTGAGCGCCACGGGGGGCGGATTGCTGCTGTTCTTGTTCAGGATTTCGCGGTACAGGGCCTCGGCCTCCTCGTAGCGCTCGTGCAGCGTCCAGAGGTCGGCCTGGGCCATCAGCAACGGCACCGGCCGGTCGAAACGCTCGATGGCCTCCTTCATGAGCCGCTCGCCGCGCTGCAACTGCTCCTTGGTGGGCCGCCCCGGCTGCAAGAGCGGCAGAATCACCTGGGCAATCGCCACGGGATTCATCTTCGGCCAGATGCGTTCCAGCAGGGCCAATGCCTCGCCGGCATTTCCTTGGCGCGCGATGAACGAAACCACCAGCAATTCCTGGCCCGGACGGTCGTTGACGTATTGCCGCAACAGGTTCTCGGCCTGGCGCAGATAGCGCATTTGCCAAAGTTGTTTTTCGTCGCCGGTCAACATCGGCACGAGGCGTTCCAGGGCCTCGGCCACCATCAGCCGCCGGGTGCCGCCGTCGGCCGGTTGCGAGGCCGGCCGGTCGATGAACTCCTTGAGTAGGTCCAGGGCCTCTTCGTATTTCCCGCGACGCACGAGGAGTTCGGCCCGCAGTCCCGACGCGTTGAAATGGTTGGGCGCGACCTTCTGCAGGTGATCGAGCCAGTTTTCGGCGTTCTGGAGTTCGTTGCGCTGCAGCGCGGCGATGATGTAGGTCGCCAAGTATTGCGGCTGGTCGCCGGCGACGGCCAACAATCGCCGCATCGCGTCGTTGAACTTGCCCCAATCGTTGCGCGCCAAGTAGAGCAGCCCCAAGTTGTACCAGTCGTCGTTGCTCCTGGTTTCCGGGGAGCTTGCCAGGCGTTCCAGGATGGCCAGCGCCTCGTCTTGCCGCGCGCGGTCCGGCATGGACGCCAGGATCTCGGCTTTCGACCGCTGGTCCGGCGTGGAGGTCGGCTCTTCGGCGAGGTTCTGCTCGATCAGTTTCCGCGCCCGTTCCTGGTTGTGGTAGCCGCCCTGTCCGAAGAGGATTTTCGCGCGGACGCGCCGCGCCCATAGTACATCGCCCGGTTCGGTCTTGATTCGGCCGCCGAGGATCCGCTGCAACTGGGCCTCGGCTTGCTGCATCCGACCCGTGCCGAGGTAGAACTCGGTCACGGCGCGGATAACGGCCGGGTTGTCGGGCGCGGCTTCCCGCAGGGCTTCGAATTTCTCTTGGGCGGCGGCCAAATCACCCAACGCCTGGTAGCATTGCGCCAAGGTGAACTGCGTCTGCAATTCGTGGGCCGGCAGTTTCTTGACGGCCTCGGCCACGGCCGCTTTCGCCTTGTCCCCCTGCCCGGTGTCGCTGAGGAACCGCACGAGTTCCAACCAGACACCGGGGTTCTGATCGGCGAGTTCCGCTGCCTTCTGGAAAGCCCCGGTGGCCTCGACGGCCATCTTCTTGGCCGCCTCGGCGCCACCTTTGGCCGTTTCCTGGCGGTAGCCCGCGAACAGCACGCGTCCCAGCGAGAGATGGGTACGGAAATCTTCCGACGACTCGGCCGCCTTGCGGGCGGCCTCGATCGCCGATTCCACGTCGCCGCGCTGCACTTGAAGTTGCGACTGCAAGTGCCGCAAGTTCTCCGAGAGGACGCCCTGCCGCGACTCGTAGTCCTGGATGAGGCTCTCGGCCTCGGGGTAGCGATTCTGTTGGATCAGGAGTTGCGCCGCGCGGGTGTAAAGAACCTCGCCGCGCGCGCCCAACTTGATCGCCAGTTGGTACTGCCGCAGGGCTTCCGCGGTCTTGCCTTGCCGAGCGTAAATGTCGCCCACCCACACCGGAACCTGGGACCAGGAGGGGCGGGACTTTGCCGCGGACGCCAGCAGAGACAGGGCCCGATCGAAGCGGGGATCGTTGGCGAGGTTCGTGGGAACCTCCCCATACAGACGCATTGCTTCGCCCAGGCACCATTGCGGTCCCTCACCCTCGATCTTCTTTACTTCGTCGAGGGCCTTCTTCATGCCGGCGTCGTCGCGCGCCGCCTGCGCCAGCTCGAACAGGCGGAATCGCATCTGCAGATCGCGGGGCTGGCTGTCGGCCACCTTCCGATAAAAGCGCCGGGCCTCGGCCAGGTCGTTCGCCTGCAGGAAGGCAAAGTGCAACCCGTTCCAAAGACGCACGCGCTCGTCGGGGGAGAAGGCCGAATCGTTCTCCGCCAGCTTCTTCAGATGCGCCGCCGCTTCCTCGGCCGGATAACGCTGCAGGACGAATTCGGCGCGGGCCAAACGCAGCGGCATGCTGTCGCCGAACTTCTTCTCCGCTTCGTCGAGAATCTTCTCGGCTTCGTCGAACGCCTTCCGTCGCTCCGCCAAGACCGCCAGCCGGATCCACAACCCGACGTCTTCGGGCGACTCGTCGCGCGCCTTGCGCAGCAGGTTCTCGGCTTCCTCGGGGGCATTGCGGCCTTCGGCCAACGCCGCCAGGTTGATCCACAGGGCGGTCTCCTTGGGCCACTTGTCGCGCGCCGCGCGGAGCAGTTCCTCCGCCTTGGTCGCCTCGCCGCGGGCCACGAGCATCCGCGCCGCCACCAGAGGAATCCGCACGGAATCGGGCGCGGCCTTGCGCGCCTCGTCGAGCAAGTCTTCCACCTGGGTCCACTTTCGCTGCGACGGGGCGAGTTGCAGATTGCGGGTGATCAGGTTCTCCGCCAGCGCGATGGCGGCGTTCGCCGGCGGGGTTCCCAACTTGCGGAGCCTCTGGAACTCGGCCATCGCGTTCTCGACTTTGCCCATTTTCGCCTGGGAGTCGATCAGGCGGACCCGGGCGTCCCTGTAGTTCGGATCGGCGGCGAGCGCACGGAGGTACGCATCTTGCTCCTGGTCCGGGTTGCCGAGTTGCCCATAGCACTGTCCCTGGAAGAAGTCGATCCTGGCCTGAAAGTCCGTCCCCGCGAGGCCCTTGCGCGCCTGATCGAACTCCTCGATGGCCTTCTGCCAATTCGACTGCGACATGGCGATGCATCCTTCCAGGTAGGCCAGTTGCGGCGTGGGATACTCGCCATCGCGGAGCTCGTCGACCAACTTTTCGGCCTCCTTGGGGCGGCCGGCGTCGATCAGCTTCGAGGCGGTGCGCCACAGCAGATACTGTTTTCCATGCTTGTCGTTTACGGCTTTCGCGCCCTCCCGGAGAATGGACTCCGCCTTGCGCAAGGCCTGGATTTGCCCTTCCGGCGTCGCCTTCCCTGAGCGGACGACCTCGTCCAACCGTGCCGCATCCAGTTCGATGTCGGCCAGCGCGTCGTAGGGCTCGGGCTGGCCGGAATAGAGCTTGACCGCCTGGCGGGCGTACTTGCGTGCTTCGGCCAAGCTTGCCGCGGCCTCGTCGCGTTTTCCTTCCCCGGACAGCCGAGCGGCCTTGTTCTTTAGGCTCCGCGCCGCTACGCGGAGCGCCTGTTGCCGGCCGACGAGCGCTATTTGGTACTCCTGCTGCAACGCGAAGTCGTCGGGGTCTTCCCGCGCCGCCCGATCGGCCTTGGCCAACGCCGGCTCCACCAACTCGACCGCCTTCGCGGCGTTTGCGATCGCTTCGTCGAAGACTCCGCGAAACATCAGAAAGTCCGCGGCGATCAAGCGGGCCCGATACGAGTCGGGATTGGCTTCCACCAGCTTTGCCATCCAGCGGTCGGCCTCGTCGAGTTTCTTCGTGCGGGCCAGAAGCCACCCCAGTCGGCGATACGTCTCCACCTGCTGCGGCGTCAGCCCGATGGCTTTCTCATAGGTTTGCACGGCGTCCGCGTTTTGATTGAGGCCCTCTTGGCATTGTCCCAACAAGTCCCATAGCTCGCCGTCGTCGGGTTCGTCCTTGAGCAGGTAGTTTTGCAGGTGGTCCTGGGCCGCGGTGAACAACGGCGTGCTCTGGGCGGTCCGCTGTCGGGCGTCGACGTCGCGCTGCTGCGCAAGGAACGATCCGAAGGCGACGGCTTCCTTCGCGAGTTTGCGGCGCACGTCGGCGCGATCCTCGCCGCCGCCTTGGGCTTGGCGGAGCACCTTCTCGAACACGGCCATGGCCTGGGGGGCCTGCCCCAATTCCGCGTACAACGCGCCCAGCCGCACGGCGGCGTCGGTGTCTTCCGGCCGCTTCGAGCAGTACTCCCGCAGCTTGTCGCGTTCCTTCACCTGCCACTCATGCACCGCCTCTGCATCTTGTTCGCGCCGCGCGTTGCGGACCGCCTCGCGGTACTTGTCGGCTTCCTTGAGGAACACGTGCGCATTGCGGCGGACTTGAAACGCGTGCAGAAGGTAGATACCGACGCCGAAGACGGCGATGGATGCCACGAGAATGGCAAACAGCCGCACATTGAAGCTTCTCATAATGTACTGTCCTACGCCTTCCAGATCCGCTCGCGGCCGCCATGCACCCGTTGCGTCGCGTTCCGCGTATCGACCACCAGTTTGGCGTGCCGCACGATGAATTCGTAGTCGTAGGCCGAGTGGTCGGTGACGATCACCGTGCAATCCTGGGCCGCGAGGAACTCGGGCGTCAGCGGCGTGCTGTCCAGCGCGAAGTCGTGGTGCCGCGACCGCCGCAGCCGCGGAACGTGCGGATCGTTGTACGTCAAGACGGCCCCGCGCTGTTGCAGAAGTTTCATCAGCGCGAATGCCGGGCTCTCGCGGTCGTCGTCCACGTCGCGCTTGTAGGCCACGCCGAGCAGGCAGATGCGGCTGTCCCGCAGCGGCTTGCCGGCCGCGTTCAGGGCCTCCGCAACTCGGCCGGCCACGTACTGCGGCATGCTCGTGTTGACTTCGCCCGCCAGTTCGATAAACCGCGTCGCCATGCCGTAGCGGCGGGCAAGCCAAGTCAAGTAGAAGGGATCGATGGGAATGCAGTGTCCGCCCAGCCCCGGCCCCGGGTAGAACGCCTGGAATCCGAAGGGCTTGGTCTTCGCCGCCTCGATCACCTCCCACAAGTCGATGCCCATGCGCGTAAACAGCACCTTCAACTCGTTGACCAAGGCGATGTTCACCGCGCGGTAGGTGTTTTCCAGGATCTTGCTGGCTTCGGCCACCTCGCAACTGCTCACCGGCACGATCTCACTCATGGCTTGGCGATACAACTGCGCGGCCAATTCCAGGCTGGGCCGATCCACGCCGCCGACCACCTTGGGGATATTCCCGGCCGTGAAGCGGCCGTTCCCCGGATCCTCGCGCTCCGGGCTGAACGCCAGGAAGAACTCCTTGCCCAACTCCAGGCCGCTTTGCTGCAAGATCGGCAGCACGACGTCGCGAGTCGTGCCGGGATAGGTCGTGCTCTCCAAAACCACGAGTTGCCCCGGACGCAAGACGGCGGCGATCTGCCGCGCCGTGGCCTCGATGTACGTCAGATCCGGATCGCGGCTGTCGTTCAAGGGCGTCGGGACGCAAATCAGGAGGGCGTCGGCCTCGCACAAACGCCGCATGTCGTCGGTCGGCGCGAACTTCCCGTCCGCCACGCACTGGCCGATCCACGCCGACGGAATGTGCTCGACGTAGCTCTCCCCGGCCCGCAAGCGGCGCACCTTGTCCGCGTCGACGTCGAAACCGATGGTCCGATAGCCGGCCGCGATAAACGCGCGAGTCAGCGGCAGACCCACGTAGCCGAGGCCCACCACGCCCACCGTCGCCGTCTTCTCGACGATGGCGTCTTCCAGCGGCAGGCCCGTCGCCCGCCGCGTTTCGTGCCGGAGAGCAGCGGCCGGCATGGTCATCAGCGATTCGGGCATGAGTCGCTCTCGGGACAAGAAGCAGGCCGCAGCGCGGGCCTCAAATTTGATTATAGTCGGCCTTGTCGGACGGGCAAGCGAGTTGGCCCGCGCCACAGGTGGGCGCGCTGCTGGCGCCGACTGTGTTGCCCATACAACCACTACTTTCGGTACGTCGCCCCCACCCGCGGATGTACCGCACGGCAAGATACGCCCCGAGCAGGCCAACGATGGAGCCCGCGGTCCAGTAGCCGAGGTTGCCGTAGCGGAAGCCGTACAACAGCAACTTCACATACTCGCTGGTGATTACCAGGAAGCCG
>Ga0233425_10004291_pt1 | contig 24156 bp, 22 predicted proteins | sample Watercolumn_Towu_2_FD_181712 | JGI IMG/M metagenome (GOLD analysis project Ga0233425, IMG submission 181712) | Freshwater microbial communities from Lake Towuti, South Sulawesi, Indonesia - Watercolumn_Towuti2014_140_MG | ecosystem: Environmental > Aquatic > Freshwater > Lake | place... | reverse complement strand
CTCTAAGGAGGCGCTTGCGATCGCCGCCCTTCACCAAGACTTCGAGGGCTTTCCGGAGCCGACGCGGGGCGAGCTTCAGGAAAAGCTGCGTAGCTATGCGCGCGAGGCGATAGACGCCGTCCATCCGCCGCTCGACGTTCCTCAGGACCCTCATTCATCTTCGCCTGCATTGAAGGCGCTGTTCGCGCAGGTGATGGGTTTTCAGGCCAAGCTCAAAAGTGAGGAGATCGTTCAGGCCGAGACCTTCACTCGGCTGAACACGCTTGTCGAGCATCGCCGCTATCTCATCGCCTCCGGCGAGGGCGGCCTTCCGAACGAGCTCTGGCAAGTGATGTGTCTCGGCGGCATTCTGCTGATTGGCCTTATGTCGATCTTCGACATGGAGTTCCACGTCCATTTGATCCTCAGCGGCGCGATGGCGCTGTTTCTGGGATCGGTCGTTTTTTTGATCGTCGCGATGGACAATCCGTTCAAAGGCGGAATGACGGTCGATTCGGCGCCGATCGAATCGGTGCTGGCAAGCATGGGCCACTGATGCGCGCCGCGCGCATTGGAGCGCAGCGTCGGAGCGGGCGGGAGAGTCTTCGGGATTTAACTCAGATTGTTGCTCGGCGAACTTGCGCCGGCGCGCAATGGCTTGATCGGTCCGACATCGACCTGAATCTCGTCGCCCTCCATGCGAATCTCATAAGAGTGGAGCGCATTGCGGACGAGATGCGTCACGCATTTGCCGCTCGCGCCGTCGAATCCCCATTGATGGTGCGGACAGGTGACGGTTTGCCCATTGGAAGTCGCCTCGCTCAACGGCATGTCGGCATGCGGACAGCGTCCGCGATAGGCCCTGAGTTCGCCGCCGGTCGGCCAAACCAGCAGCACGCTCTTCTTGCCGGCGTGAAAAAGGCCCATGCCTCCCTCGCTAACGGCGCCAGTAGTACAAATTGTCGTGAACGCCATCACGGTCGCCTTCGGAAAATCAACTTCCGACAGGCCAGTGCAAGTTACAGACCAGTGAATATGGCCGCGCGGCGCAGAAATATAAATGACGACGGCGGCGCTTGACCTTTGGAATCCGCCAAGCTCGCGAATGCGCCTTCAAGACGTCGAGCATTATGATCTCGGCGAGAGCGGGCTGAACCGGATCGGAGCGGCTGGTGCGGGCGGCCGGAATCGAACCGGCACAGGCCTTGCGGCCCTACGGATTTTAAGTCCGTTGCGTCTACCAGTTTCGCCACGCCCGCAAACGGTTCGTTATAGGCGTCGCCGCGTTCGAACGCCAAGCGTTTATCTGCGGCGCCTGGGCTTGGCGTCAGGCTTGCCGATCGGCGCTTGAAACGACAGTCCGGTGTCCCAGGGAAAGAAAATCCAGGTGTCCTGCGAGACTTCGGTGACGAAAGTGTCGACCATCGGCAGGCCCTGCGGCTTGGCGTAGACGGTGGCGAAGTGCGCGTCGGCGAGCATGTCGCGCACCGCCTTCGCGGTCGCGCCGGTGTCGACGAGATCGTCGATGATGAGCACTTCGGCGCTCGGCCGCGCGAGAATCGTTTCGGTCAGCGGCTTGAGCACATGCACTTCGCCGCGCTCCATTTCCTCATGATAGCTCGCGACGCAGACCGTTTCGATGACCGTTATGCCGAGTTCGCGCGCGACGATCGCCGCAGGCACCAGGCCGCCGCGCGTCACCGCGACGATCGCCGAAAATCCGCCGATTGAGGCGAGACGCCAGGCGAGCGCGCGGGCGTCGCGATGAAATATGTCCCAGGAGACCGGAAAGATTTTGTCGGACCCGTACATCTGCTTCGAGCCTCCGCCGTCACGTCAACGCGCCAGCACCTTGGACAGCGATTCGATCATCGCCCGCGCCGCCTCTGTCGCGCGGGACAGAAGCGCCGCGTCGCGGCTGCGCAGCACGATCTGGTTTCTAATCCCGGCGCTGGTGAAAGCGGGATAGGAGCCGACGCTGACTCCGTCATGCGCGCGCGCGATCGCTTCCAGCCCCTCGGCATAGGCGCCTTCGGGAATGCCGTCAGCCTCGATGGTTTCGACGAGCACCGGCGGACCTGCCGCGAGTTGCGGGCCGACGACGTCCATCATGTTCTGCATGATCGTCGGCACGCCAGCCATGACGATGACATTGCCGATCCAGAATCCCGGCGCCTTGGAGATGGCGTTGAAAATCAGCTCCGCGCCTTTCGGAATGCGCGCCATCCGTCGGCGCGCGGGATTGAGTTCGGCCTCGGAGAAGCGCTCGCTGAGCAGCCCGATGGCGCGCGGGTCCTCGCCGATGTCGACGCCAAACGCGCGCGCCACCGCGTCGGCGGTGATGTCGTCATGGGTCGGACCGATGCCGCCGGTGGTGAAGACATAGGTGTAGCGGGCGCGCAGCGCGTTCAGCGCCTCGCCGATCGCCTCAACGTCGTCGGGAACGATTCGCGCCTCCATGAGATCGACGCCGATCTGCGCGAGATAATTCGCGATATAGCAGGTGTTCACATCCTGCGTGCGGCCGGACAGGATTTCGTCGCCGATCACCAGAACCGCCGCGCTTGCCGGCTTGTCGCCCGCCTTTCCTTGCGCCATTGCCGGCCTCCCTGCCGCCGATTATGACCATGGCGGCCGCGAACGCCAGCCCTGGCGCTCATTTCGCGGCGGCGGCCGGGACGAGGGAGAATTGCTCGACGGCGCGAGCCAAGCGGTGCAGCAGGCCGAGGCACGCGGCGGCGAAGACGACGTCGAGCGCGGGCGAAGCGAGACTGGCTTCCTGAAGAATCTGTCCGATCGCGCTTAACAGACTCACTCCCGCGAAGGTCGAAAGCCCATTGCGCCCGAGCAGCGTAAAGAACGGAAACAGCCGCGTCAGGCTCAGAAAAGCGGTGACTTTCGAGAAGTACAGCACATAGGCCAGTGCGGCGAAATCGATGATGCGGACAACGCCAAGATCGGTCTTGTCCCAGTCGAGATAGCGGCCTGCTTCGTCGACGAGCCCCGGCGCCAGGCCGAATACATTGGAGACGACCAGCGTCGAAACGAGGGTTAAGGCGAGCGCCAGCCGATAGGCGACGGCATGATATGGCACGCCCCGCGTCTTGATCGCCCCGCCGCAGTAGATTCCCAGCGCGAACATGAATTGCCAGGCGAAGGGATTGAAATACCAATAACCCGGCTCCGGCCATGTGGGGACGTTGAACCCCAGCAGGCGCGCGCCCGCGTAAATCGACGCCGAGACGGCGATCATCAGCGGGCCGCCGCGCAAGGCGCAGGCGAAGAGCGCCGGGGCAAGCGCGATCAACACGATATAAAGCGGCAAAATGTTGAAATAGGCGACTTGGTGGCTGAGCGCCAGAATTGCGACGACGCCACGCGCCGGGTCGGCGAAAGGCGTGGCGCGGCTCCTCTCGGCGCCGAGAAAATCGAGGTGCGTGACGTAAGTCGCCAGGCCGAAGAGGGCCAGCGCCGCCGCCGTCAGCGCGAGATGGACGCCGTAAAGGCGCAGGGCGCGCACGCTGAGCGCCGCCGTCGTATCGACGACGTTGCGTCTGAATTTCTCGCCATAAGCCAGGGCGACCGAAACGCCCGAGAGAAAAACGAAGGCTTCGGCGGCGTCGGAAAAGCCGAAATTGCGCGGCGTGATCGCGCCGAGCACATTGCCGGGAATATGGTTCACGAGGATCACGGCGAGGGCGGCCCCGCGCCAGAAATCTATTCCCTCGACCCTTTTTCCGTGCACGCGCGTTTCATGCCCTCTGGCGCCAGCGCTGAGCCGGTCGCCTGCGCCACAAAAGCAAGCCGCATGCCTCTCTTGATACCCAATCGCAGCCATCCCGCCAAGATCGCGCTCTCGCATTCCTTGGGGATTCGCGGCGGCTAGCCGGCGCAGCCTTGCGTCGCCGCCTCAAACCATTACTTTGTCGGATATCTTCGCCCGAGAAATCCGAGCCGCCGCCCTAGATGACCTTTATCGAATCCCATCTCGCGCCCGCCGCACGCAAGAGCGGGCAGATCAAGCTGCACAGGCCTGAGGATTTCGAGGGCATGCGCGCCGCCGGCAGGCTGACGGCCGAGGCGCTCGACATGCTCGTCGCACATGTCGGGCCTGGCGTGACCACCCAGGCGCTCGACGATCTCGTCTTCGACTTCGCCTTGGCGCATGGCGCCTATCCGGCGCCGCTGGACTATCGCGGCTACCGAAAATCGATTTGCACCTCGATCAATCATGTCGTCTGCCACGGCGTGCCGGACAATAAGCCGCTGCGCGAAGGCGACATCGTCAATATCGACGTGACCTTCATCCTCGACGGCTGGCATGGCGACGCCAGCCGCATGTTCGCCGTCGGCGAAATTCCGCGCCGCGCGCAGCGGCTGATCGACGTGACCTATGAAGCGCTGCTCCGCGGCGTCGGGGCGGTGAAACCCGGCGCGACGACCGGCGACATCGGCGCCGCGATTCAGCAATATGCCGAGAGCGAGCGCTGCTCGGTCGTGCGCGATTTCTGCGGCCACGGTCTCGGGCGCGTTTTCCATGACGAGCCGAATATTCTCCACTATGGCGCGAAGGGCGAAGGCGTCGAACTGCGCCCGGGCATGTTCTTCACCATCGAGCCGATGATCAATCTCGGGCGCTCGCAGGTGAAAATATTGTCGGACGGCTGGACCGCCGTCACCCGCGACCGCTCGCTTTCCGCGCAGTTCGAACATTCGGTCGCCGTCACGGAAACCGGCGTCGAAGTCTTCACCAAGTCGCCGGCGGGGCTCGACAATCCCTTAGCCGCGCACGCCGGCGCATGAAGAAGGCGGCTGACGCCGCATCACGCGAAGGCCCGGGCCTGCGCGATTCCGCGCCACATTTTCACGGTCACCGGCAGCGTCTGCGCGATCGGTTCATGGATGCGGGCGAAGCGGCGCTCGCCGACTACGAAATGCTGGAGCTGCTGCTGTTTCGCGCCATTGCGCGACGCGATGTGAAGCCGCTCGCCAAGGCCTTGATCGCCCGCTTCGGCTCCTTCGCCGAGACCGTCGCGGCGCGGCCGGAAAGGCTGCGTGAAGTCGACGGCCTCAGCGACGCCGCGATCGTCGAAATCAAGCTTGTCGAAGCCGCGGCGAAGCGCCTGGCGCGCGGCGCCTTGCAGAAGCGCCCGGTGCTTTCTTCTTTCATGGAGGTGCTCGATTATTGCCGGACGACAATGGCCTTCGCCGAGCGGGAGGAATTCCGCATCATGTTTCTCGACAAGCGCAACGCGCTGATCGCCGACGAGGTCCAGGGCGTCGGCACCATCGACCACACGCCGGTCTATCCGCGCGAAATCGTCAGGCGGGCGCTGGAGCTCGGCTCGAGCGCGCTGATCCTGGCGCATAATCATCCTTCCGGCGACCCGACGCCGTCCGCCGCGGACATACGCATGACCAAGGACATCGCCGCCATCGCGCAACCCTTCGGCATCACGGTCCACGATCATCTCATCGTCGGCCGTCATGGCCATGCGAGTTTCAGAGGGCTCAAGCTGATTTGACGCGAAGCGCCGCCACGCTCATCGAGGTCGACGCCATGCGCTCGGGAATGGTCTGAGCGCATTGTCCTATTTCATCACGCCGCTCATCATCGCCACCGCGCTGTTCATGGAGCAGCTCGACGGCACCGTGCTCGCGACCGCGCTGCCGGCGATGGCGGCCGATCTTCACGAAGACCCGGTGGCGCTGAAACTCGCCCTGACCTCTTACCTTCTCTCGCTCGCAGTGTTCATCCCGCTGTCCGGCTGGGCCGCCGATCGCTTCGGCGCGCGGCGCGTCTTTCGCGCCGCGATCGTCGTCTTCACCTTCGGCTCGATTCTGTGCGGTCTCTCGAATTCGCTCGGCGCGATTGTCGTCTTTCGTATCGTGCAAGGCCTCGGCGGCGCGATGATGACGCCGGTCGGACGGCTGGTGCTGCTGCGCACCGCGCCGCGTCAGGAACTGGTGCGCGCCATGGCCTATCTGACGATTCCGGCGCTGATCGGCCCGATGATCGGTCCGCCGGTCGGCGGCTTCATCGCCACCTATTTTCATTGGCGCTATATTTTCTGGATCAATGTGCCGATCGGCGCGCTGGGCGTCGTGCTCGTTACGCGATTCATTCCCGATTTGCGCGAGGAATGGACGCCGCCGCTCGACGTCGCCGGCGCGATTCTATCGGGCGTCGGCCTCTCCTGCCTCGTCTTCGGCTTCACCATCGCCGGACGCGGCTTCATTCCGACGCCGGTCGTCGCGATGATCGTCGCTGTCGGCGCGGCGGCGCTCATCGCCTATGTCCGCCATGCGAAGCGCACGTCCTATCCGATCGTCGATCTCGATCTCTTGCGCATCCCGACATTTCGCACGGCGGTCTTCGGCGGCTTTTTGTTTCGCATCGGATTGGGCGCGACGCCCTTTCTGATCCCGCTTCTGCTGCAGGCGGGGTTTGGATTGTCGGCCTATGAAGCGGGACTTCTCACCTTCGTTTCGGCGGCGGGCGCGATCGCGATGAAGACCACCGCGCAGCCGATCCTGCGAGTCTTCGGCTTCCGGCGGGTGCTGATCGTCAACGCGGTCCTTTGCGCCGGCTTTCTCGCCTTCAATGCGACTTTTACCGCGACGACGCCACATTTGCTGATCATGGCCGCGCTGCTCGTCGGCGGCTTCTTTCGGTCGCTGGAGTTCACCGCGCTCAACGCCCTCGCCTATGCCGACGTCGATCAGGACGCGATGAGTCGCGCGACGAGCTTCGCCTCGGTCGCGCAGCAATTGTCGCTGTCGACGGGAGTCGCCATCGGCGCCGCGGCGCTGGAGGCGGCGCGCGCGCTGCGCGGCGGCGGCGCGCTGCAGGCGGCGGACTTTCCGCCGGCGTTTCTGGTCGTCGCGGCGATTTCAGCGATCGCCGTGACGCAATTCCTGCGGCTTGCGCCTAATGCGGGCGCGGAGCTGGTGGGGCGAGCGCCCTCTTCCGCAGCTCAGTGATTGGCCTCAGCGCACCAGTCGGCCGATCGCCGCGAACAGGAATATCGCAAAGATCAATCCGAGCCACCTGAGCAGGTCGAAGCAAATCTTGATGGTGCGTTGCTGGCGCTCGCTGGCCTCCGTGACATTCCATACCTTGAGAAATCGCTTGAACGGATATGTCGCCTGCGCTTGGTCGGCCAATACGTAAAACTGCAAAGGCTTGGAGTGGTCTTCCCTAAGTTTGTAGCCGGGGATCAGCGTATCGAACAAAAAGATCAGGCCGATCGGCTGAATGCGTGGCGGCTCGCCCGAACGCCGCTCGTCGATGACGCTGAAACCCACGACGCCCGCGAGTTGTATGACGAGCCAGTAAATCAGCAGCGTGCCGAGCGCAAACCAGACGACGCGCTCCGGTCGAAAGCCATGGGCCGCCAAATTCCACAGCAAAAATTGCAAAAGCCCGACGAGACGATCTTCCATGCGTTGGAAGGCCTGGCCTATGGCGCTGGCGACCCCATTCGCCTGATCGACATCGTTGGACTTTTCACTAAAGGCATCGTTCTCGCTTTCGCAATAAAAGCCCCAGCTCTTGCAGAAGCTCCTCATCAACGTCGTCGTTTCGCCCTGGATTTTGAGTTCGCGCGCGGCCTCGGCGTCGCCAGCGCGTTCGAACACGCTTACGAACTGAGCGAAAGGCTGCGTTCCCTTGAATTCGTTCTTCTTCACCCAGGCGGTGACATGCTCGGGCTTTGGCAGGCTTAGGCTTGGCGGAAACTGCGGGATTTCGCGCGCGTCGCGCGGCCTCGCTTTCTCATTGGTCGCGCGTGGCGACAGGGCGGTTTCGCATTTGTCCTTGGCCGAATAGACGCGCTCGAAATGCAGGCCGTTGACGCTCACAAGGACGTCATTCTTCGTCACCTCGAAATCCAAAACGAATGTGCCCGTTTGCAAATTGAAAATACTCAATCGCGGTCCATTACCGTCCGGTCTTCCCGACAGGGACTGCATCCGATTTTTTATGTCGAGCCAAGTCGCGCCATCGACGATATCTTCGTTAAGGTAGATGATGCTCTTTTCCGGACGGTTCTTGTCGTCGACAAGCCAGGAAAAATCGCGCAGGCAAATCGAATATTTGATATGATTTTCGATCAAGACGAATGAGCCAGGAACAATCGACCGGACATAGTCGCAGGGCTTGGGAAACGGATTGTCCCCGTTGAATATCTGCGAGTCAGGCTCGGTAAAGCGTTGATATGCGTTACTCGCTTTTTTATTTCCTGCCGTGAATCCGAAAAGCTCCTCGCCCTTATCGGACTTCCGAACGTCGCCAAACCCGAACTCCACCGCAACGACGTCATCGATCTCGTTCTTGCGGATATCGAAGCTGCAACGCCCTTGCGACTGTCCCAGATCGAGCGCGCCGCCGACGTGATTCTTGAGAAAGACCAGATGCGAGAAGAAACTGCGCGCAAGATCGACATCGCCATCGACCTTTGTGTTTTCGATCTCCAACTGGTCGCCAACGAAAGAGCCGGGGAGGCTTACCGAGCCGCGAACGGTCGTGTCGATGATCGTCAATTTCGAAAGGTATGCGCCCTCACTATAAAACGAGCCGTCAATTTCAGACCGCGTGATTCGAACAGCGACTTGCGATAGGGAGTAGTCGAGGGATAAATCGCCTTTCGTTCGAAAATTTCTGATCTCGATTGGCGTTCGTCGGCATTCAGTCGAATTGGTGCAAGTGAATATCGATTTGTCCAGGACGATCGAATAGGCAAGATCAAGACCCGACAGATCGAGACCGTCGCAATAGATCCCGCCAATGATGCGTATGCCTTTCGGATCGATCTTCTCTTTCGCATCGCGCTCCAGATCCTTGACGAATGTCCTCGAGACAAGGCGTCTATCATGCTCGGACGCCTGAGCGCACACGGCGTCGGTTCTGATCTGCCGCGAATCGGGATAGCGCCGAGAGTTCCCGTCCGTCGCCGTCGAGTCGAGGAACAAGCGCCCGCGCGACGCGGATGCGCAAACGACGCCGCTATAATCAGCAACCAGGACAGCTTCGAGACCGCGCGTTAAACAAGCGAGCACGCGCGCCGCCTGCGTATTTCCACGCGGGGCGCAAATCTCGCCATAGCTCTTCGACTGATCGATCAGCCGCAGACCTTTGCCGCGGTCGGAACAGAATTTCGGCCTCGTCGCCTTCGCCTGATCGGACGAAGGCGCGGCCTCCGCTTCGGCCCGTCCAGCTCCGGATGGCTGCGGGCTGTTTTGAGCGGAAAGCGCCGAAGCAGACACGATGAGCGAGAGGAACAGAAGGAAGTGTGAGGCTCCCGCGATGAGCGCGCGCCAGAGACGACAATCGTCAGCCATCAGACACCTCGCGACGCCGTCGGCGTGAGGGCATTTCAAAATGAATGGAACAACCTTGACTGTTACGATATGTCGCGCGCGGAAAGCGTCAACGGTTGGGGCCGGCGGTTCGGGTCAAGAATCAGCCGCCTCGCGCCGCCCCCGAAACCCCGTCGCCAGCACATAGAGTTCGGCCGAATCCGCCCGGCTCGCCGCCGGCTTTACATGGCGTACGGTCGAGAAATCGCGCTTGAGCCGCGCCAGCAGCTGGCCCTCCGTGCCGCCTTGCAGCACTTTGGCGACGAAAAAGCCGCCTTCGGCGAGCACGTCGCAGGCGAAGCCGGCGGCAAGCTCGGCGAGCGCGACGATGCGCAAATGGTCAGTGGCCTTATGGCCGGTGGCGTTCGCGGCCATGTCCGACATCACGCCGTCGGCCGCGCCGCCGAGCATGTTCTTGATGAAATCCGGCGCGTCCTCGTCATTGAAATCCTTCACCGCGAAGGCGACGCCGGCGATCGGCTCCATGTCGAGCAGATCGACGGCGACGACCTTGCCCTTCCCCTCCTTCGCCTTCACCCGCGCGGCGGCGACCTGCGACCAGCCGCCGGGCGCGGCGCCAAGATCGACGATGCGGGCGCCGGGCCGAAACAGATGATAGCGGTCGTCCATCTCGATGAGCTTATAGGCGGCGCGCGAGCGATAGCCTTCGCGCTTGGCGCGGGCGACGTAAGGATCATTGAGCTGGCGCTCGAGCCATAGCGTCGAGGAGAGCGAGCGCTTGCGCGCGGTCTTGACCCGCGTCTTCAGCGACCGCCCGCCTTCGCGCCCCGACTCCTTCGTCACGCATGCACCTTGTCGCGCGGGCTGAAGACGCCGCTCGGCGCGGGCTCCATGACGATGTGCCGGTCGTGGAAGGCGAGCAGCGTGGAGCGATGGCCGATCGAGACGATCGTCGTGCGCGGCAGCCGCTCGCGCAGCATGGCGTAGACGTCGTCTTCGAGCTGTTCGTCGAGCGCCGAGGTCGCTTCGTCGAGGAAAAGCCAATCCGGTTTGGCGAGAAGCGCGCGGGCGATGGCGACGCGTTGCTGCTCGCCGCCGGAAAGGCGCTGCGCCCAATTGTTCTCCTCATCGAGACGCTCGACGAAAGGCGCGAGCCGCGCGGCGCGCAACGCCTCCTGGATGTCGGCGCGCGAAAAGTCGTTGACGCCGCCGGGATAGACGATCGCTTCGGCCAAGGCGCCGATCGGAATATAGGGACGCTGCGGCGCTAGCATCACTTTCGCGCCGCGCGGCGTCAATATGTCGCCGCAGGCGTAGGGCCATATGCCGGCGATGGCGCGAAACAGCGTCGACTTGCCCGAACCCGACGGGCCGGTAAGCAGCGTGGACTGGCCGGCGGCGAGCGTCAGATCGTCGACCGTCACGATTTTGCGTCCGTCGGGCAGGGCAAGCGTCAAATCGCGCAGGCGCATATCCGCGCCATCCGACGGCGAGACGATCCGCGTCGCCGACATTTCCGAACGCGCCGTCTCGATGGCGTGATCGAACGACGACAGCCGGTCCAGCACCGATTTAAAATTGGCGAGAGACGTGTAGTAGTTGATGAAGAAGGTGAGCGCGCTCTCGACCCGCCCGAAGGCGCTCGCCGTCTGCGTCATGACGCCGAGCTGGATGCGGCCGGCGAAATAGAAGGGCGCCGTGATCACATAAGGAATGATCGGCGACAGCTGACCATAGGTCGAGGTGAACGCCATCAGCTGCTTGCGTTTCTGCACGATCGCCAGATAGTTGACGATAATGCCGGAGAAGCGTCGCAGCAGCGATCCGCGCTCGGCGGGTTCGCCGCCGAGCAGCGCGATCTGCTCGGTATATTCGCGCAGCCGCGCCAGCGAAAAGCGGAAATCGGCCTCGCGCCTCTGCCGATCGAAATAGAGCCCGGTGAGCGAGCGGCCGATCAGATGCGTCACCAGCGTTCCCACCGCCGCATAGAGCAACACCACCCAGAACAAAAGGCCGGGAATATAGATGTCGGTTCCCGGCAGCGGGTAATTGCCGGACAAATCCCACAGCACATAGGCGAAGGAGACGAGCGAGCTTAGAGTTGCGATCAGCAGGATCGAATAGGAGTAGACGCCATAGCCTTCCTCGCCGCCGCTGATGAAGCGATTGACGTCTTCGGCGATGCGCTGGTCCGGATTGTCGGCGCCGCCGCCGACAAGCGCCATGCCGTAATGCGCATGCCCGCCGAGCCAGCGCTCGATGTAATGTTCGGTCAGCCAGCGGCGCCAGCGGATGACGAGCATGGATTGCAAAACGAATTCGACGATCAGGGAGAGGACGTAAACGAAGGCCCATGGCGTGAACACGAAGAGAAGCTGTCGCCAGAACTCCGCCGCATTCCGCTCCTGAATGGCGTTGAACCAATCGCGATTGAAGAAGGACAGGCGCACGGTGATGCCGACCTGTCCCTGATTGAGAAGCACCAGAACGACCACCATGGCGATGGCGATCGCATTTTCTCGCGCCGCAAAGGGCCGGAACGGCCAGACGCGCCCCTCGCCACGTTCGTTGGAGTCGAAATAGAGATCGGAGATGCGCGTCATCTCCTTGACGACGGGAATATGGGAGACCGCATATACGATGATCGAGAACACCGCGACGGTGAGCGGCATGGTCTCGGGCGGCGCATAGTCCTTCAGCGAGTCAGGCCACAGGCCTTCCGCCTGCATTAGGCCGATGAGACCGAAGACGATGGTCTCCGTCGAAAATATGCCGGCGAAGATTTTCAGGAAGCTCGACATATCTACCGCGCGCCATGTCGTATAGGCGCAGAGCGCCGAGGCGGCGGCGAGGACAAACAGACTCGAGTCGCCTTTGTGGACGCCGACCAACGCGGTAAGAGCCGCGAAGACGGCGACCGCCACGCTCAATTTCTGCATCTTTCACCTTGGATGTGAGAAGCCGCTCGGCCCGCCGCGAACGCGTCGCCGGCAAAGCCGTCTGATCCCCATGATAGAGGAATCAGTCCTCCTCAGGAATGACCGCGTCCCCGTTGACATGCGCGACAAGCACGGGCGAAGCCTTGAAGGTCAGCACTCGGCGCGGCGTAATTGTGGCCTCGACGCCAGTTTTGGGATTGCGGCCGACGCGCTCTCGCTTGGCGCGCACGTTAAAAGTCCCGAAGGACCGCAGCTTGACCGATTCTCCGCGCAGCAGAGCTTCGCTGATCTCGTCGAAGGTCGCGTCCAATATCTTGCGGGCTTCGGCGCGGGAAAGCGAAGGACAGCAGCCGTAGACGGCTTCGCGCAGAGCGGCCCGCGTCAAGGTGCTGCCCGGAGCAGTTCTTCTTACCATGCGAACAAAGCGCCCAATGCTCGCTTTATCGAAAATGGCCCGAACACAACTCCCCCTCGCGGCTTATGGCAATCGTCACTGGCAATAAACGGGCGCTGCGACCCGGTTGGGATAGTATGCATAAATTACCTATTTGCAAGGACAGTCAAGAGTTCTCTCGATGGGACGGCGGCGACCGCCCGCGCGTCGCGTCAGGACGAAATCGATCCGGTCAAACCGCCAATTTCACCTTATGTTGCGCCACCGGAATCATCGCGCGCACCTTACGAATGCGGTCGACGTCGACATAGGACGACACGAGCCCCGGACCTTCCGACGCCTTTGCGACAACATGTCCCCACGGATCGGCGATCAGCGAATTCCCGTAAGTGAAGCGCGTCTCATGCCCGGCCTTGTGGGCGCCGGTCTGCGCCGGCGCGCAGAGATAGGCCTGCATCTCGATCGCGCGCGCCCGGCACAGCACTTCCCAATGATCCTTGCCGGTCACCAGCGTGAACGCGGCCGGCAAGGCGACGATATCGACCCCTTTTTCGGCGAGCGCCTGGAAAAGATAGGAGAAGCGCAGATCGTAACAGATCGCGCAGCCGACGGTGAGGCCCTCGCAATCATAGGTGACGACGGAATCGCCCGGCTTGAACGCGGCGCTCTCGTGATATTTCGCGCCGTCCGGCGCGGTGATGTCGAACATGTGGATCTTACGGTAGCGCGCCACCTCTTCGCCTTCCCGATTGAAGGCGACGCTGGTGTTGTGCAGCCGCTCCTCGCCGGGCGCCTTTTCGAGAATCGAGCCGGCGTGGATAAAGACCTTATGCTCTCGCGCCAGCGATCGGCACATCTCATAGGCCGGGCCGCCGGGCAGTTCTTCAGCCGCCGCCATCTTCTCGGCGCGCGAGCCGCCGATGAAATCGAACACCTCCGGCAAGCAAATCCAGTCCGGACGCTCCTGAGCGACGGCGCGCTCGATCAGGGCGCGCGCATTGGCGAGGTTCAAGGCCTTGTCGCCAACGGAATTCATTTGAACCAGAGTGACCTTCATCGACCGTCCACTGCTCTTTCGCTTGGCGCGCCATAATGGTCGCACGTCATTCGCTTATTATACGTGGCCGAGGCCGCAGGTATAGATCGAATTGCGTTTGAGCGCGGCGCGCGGAAAGCGGACGCGGACGTTTCGCGCAAAGCGCGCTCTAAGCTTATGGAATCGATCACGTCGTCCGCTTCTGGGCGATTGCGCCCAAACTGCGGCGTGCGCTAGCGCGGCAAAGCCGCCGACGGTCCGAGATCGCAACAGCCTCCGCGCAGCGCTGCGATGCAAAATTCGACCATTTGCGCGCTTGTCGGGATGGGCCGGTCGGCGCATTCCACCATCAGCCGCGGATGGCAGTAGCGGATGCAGGCGGTGTGCACGACGCGCGCCGCGAGCGGCGCGTCGCCCTTGACGAATTCGCCGCTGTCCATGCCCGAGCGAATGATCTCCTCGATCGCGGCGTCGATGCGGTCGATATGTTCCGAGATGATCGGCCAGTTCTCGACGAGCGCGGCCTCCACCATGTCGTGAAGCTTGCGATCCGCGACGTAGCGCTCGGCGTTCATCGCCTCATTCGACAGAATGAGCGCGCGCAGTCGCTCAGCCGCCGAGCCCGGCCCGCGCGCGATGTCCTGCGCCGCCTGTTCGACCTCGCTCATCAACTGCCGGGCGACGGCGGCGTTGATTTCCGATTTGGCGCTGAAGAATCGATAGACATTGGCCGGCGACATCCGCAATTCGCGGGCAATGTCCGCGACCGTCGTTTTTTGGAAACCGATCTCGCGAAAGAGCCGTTCGGCGGTGGCGATGATTTTCTCGCGCTGCTGCGTTTCGCGCGCGCTCTGCGCGCTCGCGCCCATTATGCTCATTCGGCCGCTCCCCTCGCAAGCCCGTCGGCCAAAGTCTCGATCCGCGCGCCATCGGATTCGGCCAGTCCCTCGCCAAGATGACGGCGAAACCACGTCGCGTAAAGCGCCGGCAGAAACAGAACGGTGAGAAAAGTGGCGACGAAGAGACCGCCCATGATGGTGAGCGCCATCGGTCCCCAGAAGGCCGAGCGCGACAGTGGAATCATGGCGAGGATCGCGGCGAGCGCCGTCAGCGCGACGGGACGAACCCGCCGTATCGTCGCGCCGATGATCGCTTCTCGGCAATTCTCTCCGCGCTCGAGATCCTGTCGAACCTGATCGACCAGGATGATCGAATTGCGCATGTCCATGCCGGAAAGCGCGATGAGGCCGAGCAGCGCGACGAAGCCGAAGGGCGCATGCGCGACATTGAGCGCGAGCGAGGCGCCGATGACGCCGAGCGGCGCGCTCATCATGACAAGCGCGACGCGGGTGAAGTTTTGCAGCTGGAACATCACGATCGTCAGCATGACCAGCCCGACGAGCGGAAACACCGCGAAGATCGACGCGTTGCCCTTTTGGGATTCCTCGATCGCGCCGCTCATCTCGATGCGATAGCCGGGAGGCAGACTGGAGCGAATCTGCTCAAGCCGCGGCCAGATGCGCATGGTCGCGTCAGGCGCCTGCACGCCGTCCTTTACTCCCGAGCGCACCGTGATGCTCATGTCGCGGTTGCGCCGCCAGAAAATCGGCTCTTCGTGATCGTAGACGATTTTCGCGACCTGCGAGACGGTCACCGCCTTGCCGTCGCGCGAATAGACGACCATGTCGCCGATCCTCGAAAGATCGCCGCGCTCCTGAGGCGTAGCCCGCGCAACCACTTCGACCTGATCGATTCCGTCGCGCAAGGTCGCGATCGTCACGCCGGAGATCGCCAGGCGAAGCCTGTTCGACACATCCTGCGGCGTCAGTCCGAGAAGTCGCGCGCGATCCTGGTCGATGACCAAGCGCACGCGCGGCGTCTGCTCGTTCCAATTGAGATGGGGGTCGTCGACGCCTTCGTCGCCGCGCATGACGTCGCGGACTTGATAGGCGATCGCGCGCAGCTTCGCCGGGTCGGAGCCGACGACGCGAAACTGCACCGGGAAGCCAATGGGCGGTCCGTAATAGAAGCGGTCGACGCGCGCCCGCGCCTGCGGCAAAGCGCCGCCGGCGATGGCGGCCTCGAGCTTCTTCTTCAAACGCTCGCGCGCCTCGATGTCCTTGGCGACGATCACGATTTCCGAATAAGCTTCATTCGGCAGCTGCGGATTGAGTCCGAGCCAGAAGCGCGGCGGCCCCTGCCCGACATAGCTCGTGTACAGCGCCACGTCGGGGTCGTCCTTTAAGAGCGCTTCGCCCTGTTTCGCCGCCTCCAGCGACGCGCCGATCGACGAGCCTTCGGGAAGGCGCAACTGGAGAAAAAGCTCCAAACGCTCGGCGTAAGGGAAAAACTGCTTCTGCACGACGAAGAAGCCGACGACGGCGAGCGCGAAAACGGCGACGACGCCTGCAATTACAACGTGGCGATAGTCGACCGCCCAGGTGACGACGGCGCGCAGCCGCCGATAGAACTGCGTCTGGTAGATATGGTCCGGATCGTGAGCGGGGTGCAGCTTGGCGAAGTCGGGAAGAAGCTTGACGCCGAGATAGGGCGTGAAGGTCACCGCGACGAACCATGAGGCGACTAAAGCGACAAGCAGCACCCAGAACATCGAACCCGTGTATTCGCCGACCGCCGAATTGGCGAAGCCGACCGGCAGGAACCCCGCGGCGGTGATCAGCGTGCCGGCGAGCATCGGAAAGGCGGTCGACTCCCAGGCGAAAGTCGCGGCCTTCATGCGGTCGACGCCCTGCTCCATCTTCACCATCATCATTTCGACGGCGATGATCGCATCGTCGACGAGCAGCCCGAGCGCGATGATCAGCGCTCCAAGCGAAATGCGCTGGAGGTCGATGCCAAGCGGCCCCATCGAGATGAAAACGATGGCGAGCACCAAAGGCACGGACAGGGCGACGACGATTCCAGTCCGAAAGCCGAGCGAAACGAAGCTCACGCCGAGCACGATGACCAGCGCCTCCAGGAAGGAGCGGGTGAATTCGCCGATCGCCTCCTCGACCACCTTCGGCTGATTGGCGATCTGTTCGATGTCGACGCCGAGCGGCGTCTTGTCGCGCATTTCGTCGATCGCGGCGTTGACGTTCTCGCCGAACTTGAGAACATTGGCGCCCTTCGCCATGACGACGCCGACGACGATCGTCGGCTTTCCCTTGAAGCGCGAGAGAAAGCTCGGCGGATCCTCGAAACCGGCACGGATGTCGGCGATGTCGCCAAGCCTGATCACCTTGCCGTTCGCTTCGACCGGAATGGCGGCGATGGCGTCTGCGCCCTTGAGATCGCTCGTCACTTGCACGCGCACCCGATTCGACGACGTCTCGAAGACGCCCGCGTCCTCGATGGCGTTCTGCTTGGCGAGCGAGTCGAAGATCGCCTGAGGCGCGATGCTTAGACTCGCGAGCTTCGCCTCGCTGAATTCGACGAAGATGCGGCGTCCTTGATCGCCATAGACGTCGACCTTGACCACGTCCGGCACGGCGAGCAGTCGTTGGCGTAGGGCTTGAACCAACTTGTCGAGAACGTGATAGTCCGCGCCGTCGCCGGTCACGGCGTACATCACCGTATCGACGTCGCCATATTCGTCATTGACCTGCGGGCCCCGCACGCCGGCTGGCAGGTTCGGCGCAATGTCGTGGAGCTTCTTGCGCAGCTGATAGAAGAGCTGCGGCACTTCCCTTGGCGGCGTCGTGTCCTTGAAGGTCACTTGCATCGCCAGAAAGCCGGGCTTGGTATAAGTCTCGATCTTGTCGAGGAAGGGCAGCTCCTGCAGCTTTTTCTCGATCGGATCGGAGACCTGATCGCGTATTTCGGTCGCGGTCGCGCCGGGCCAGGAGGCGGAGACGACAGCCACCTTGATGGTGAAGGACGGGTCTTCCGCGCGGCCCAGCCGCAGATAGGAATAGACGCCGGTGAGACTGATCGCGATCATCAGAAACAGCATCAGCGTCGGCCGTTGAACGGCCCAGCGCGAGAGGTTGACGCCGCTCATCGCCGGCCCCTCACAATGACTGCCGCGAAATGGCGCGGACTTTCATGTTCGGATCGAGCTTGTGAACGCCGAGGATGACGATGTTGTCGCCGTCTTTCACGCCGCCGGCGACGAGCGCCTGGTCGGCATCGAGGCGCACCAGGGTCACTGGAACGAGCTGCAAATTTCCCTCGGCGTCGACCTTCCAAAGCGAGGCTCCGGCGCCTTGGTTGTAGATCGCCGAGAGCGGCACGCTGACCACCGGTTGCGCCTGCGCGCCAGAAATCCGCAGCGTGGCGCTCATGCCGAGCGCGACCGCCGAATCCGGGTTTAGAATGGAGAAGCGCGCGGCGAAGGTCCGCGTCACCGGATCGGCCGCCGGACTCAATTCGCGCAGTTTGGCGCGATAAACGGCGCCGGGCTTCGACCAAAGCGTCAAACTCGCCTCGCCCTTTCCGGCCGCAGCCTCGAAAGCCTCCGGCAGGGCGACCGCGGCCTCCAATTCGCCGGCATGGGCAACGCGCATGGCGGGCTGACCCGACGACACCACCTGCCCGGGCTCCACCAGCGTCTGGGTGACGACGCCGTCCGCCCCGGCGCGCAGCGTGGCGTAGTCCAGCGCATTGCCGGCGAGTTCGACGGCGCGTTCGGCCCGCCGGAACCGCCCGCGCGCTTCCTCTCCGCCGGCGCGCGCCCGATCGAGCGCCGCCTGCGCGACCCAGCCCTTGCTGCGCAGCTCGGCGGCGCGCTTTTCATCGCCGAGCGCCTGCGTCTGCGCCATGCGCGCCGCGGCGAATTCGGCGTCCGCCTGCTCTTTCTGCAGTCGCAAATCCTGCTCGTCGAGCGCCGCGAGCGGGTCGCCCGCCTTCACCCGCTGACCAACCTCGACGAAGCGCTTGATGACTTTGCCGGCGACGCGAAAGCCCTGGTCGGACTCGACCCTGGGCCGGATAGTGGCGACAAACTCGCGCGTTTGCGACTGGGCGGCATAGCGCGCGGGAGCGACGAGAACTGGACGCTCGGCGTGCTCGCTCGCTTGCGCCGAGCGTTGGTCCTTGCCGTCGCAGCCGGCCAGCGCCGCGGCCAGAAGCGATAGAACTCCATAAACGCGCGAATGAGAGCGGAACATGCAGCTTCGTCCTGTGAGGCGAGGGCTCGCGGCGCTCTGGTTGACGAATTATAATAATCGTCAGTCATCATCAACTCGTCAAGCGTCACCGCGACTTTTCGATCGAGCTGATCGCTCGGGCCGGCGGACCAGCCGTCGAACGCCCGGTCGGACACTCAGCAGGACGCCTTGTCGCGGCGAAATGATTCTTCTATATGCGGCCTGCTCTTGCGGGCGGGTGGGCCCGTCACAATCTTGGGAGAGCGAGGGGGAGGATCGCGCGGCGGGCTCACGGCGAGCCGCTGTCCTTCGCCTTTTTGAACCGGACCGCTTCGGGGTCCGGCGTCGCCAGCGAAAGGACAAAGATATGGGAAAAATTATCGGCATCGACCTCGGCACGACCAATTCCTGCGTGGCCGTCATGGAAGGGTCGAGCCCCAAGGTCATTGAAAACGCCGAGGGCGCCAGGACGACGCCGTCGATCGTCGCCTTCACCGACGACGGCGAGCGCCTCGTCGGCCAGCCCGCCAAACGTCAGGCGGTCACCAATCCCGACAAGACCTTCTTCGCCATCAAACGGCTGATCGGCCGCACCTTTGACGACCCGATGACCAAGAAGGACATCAGTCTCGTCCCCTATAAGATCGTCCGAGCGAATAACGGCGACGCCTGGGTGGAGGCCGCTGGCAAGCAATATTCGCCGTCCCAGATTTCAGCCTTCATCCTGCAAAAAATGAAGGAGACGGCCGAGGCCTATCTCGGCCAGACCGTCACCCAGGCGGTCATCACCGTCCCCGCCTATTTCAACGACGCTCAGCGTCAGGCCACCAAGGACGCCGGCAAGATCGCCGGGCTCGAGGTGCTGCGCATCATCAACGAGCCGACGGCGGCGGCGCTCGCCTATGGCCTCGACAAGAAACAGTCGGGCACGATCGCGGTATACGACCTTGGCGGCGGCACCTTCGACGTATCGATTCTCGAGATCGGCGACGGCGTCTTCGAGGTGAAGTCGACCAATGGCGACACCTTCCTCGGCGGCGAGGACTTCGACATGCGCCTCGTCGAATATCTCGCGGGCGAGTTCAAGAAGGAGCAGGGCATCGACCTGACCAAGGACAAGCTCGCCCTGCAGCGCCTGAAGGAAGCGGCGGAAAAGGCCAAGATCGAACTCTCCTCGGCGACGCAGACCGAAATCAACCTGCCCTACATCACCGCCGACGCCACCGGGCCCAAGCATCTCACGCTCAAACTCACCCGCGCGAAATTCGAGGCGCTCGTCGACGATCTCATCCAGCGCACCGTCGAGCCCTGCCGCAAAGCCTTGAAGGACGCCGGACTGTCGGCGGCCGACATCGGCGAAGTGGTGCTCGTCGGCGGCATGACCCGCATGCCCAAGGTGCAGGAGGTGGTGAAGCAGTTCTTCGGCAAGGAGCCGCATAAGGGCGTCAACCCCGACGAAGTCGTCGCCATCGGCGCGGCGGTGCAGGCGGGCGTGCTGCAGGGCGACGTGAAGGACGTGCTGCTGCTCGACGTGACCCCGCTGTCGCTCGGCATCGAGACGCTCGGCGGCGTGTTCACCCGCCTCATCGACCGCAATACGACGATCCCGACCAAAAAGAGCCAGGTGTTCTCGACGGCCGAAGACAACCAGACGGCGGTCACCATCCGGGTTTTCCAGGGCGAGCGCGAGATGGCGGCGGACAATAAGCTGCTCGGCCAGTTCGACCTCGTCGGCATTCCGCCGGCGCCGCGCGGCATGCCGCAGGTCGAGGTGACCTTCGATATCGACGCTAACGGCATCGTCAATGTCACGGCGAAGGACAAGGCCACCAACAAGGAGCAGCAGATCCGCATCCAGGCCTCTGGCGGTCTGAGCGAAGGCGACATCGACAAGATGGTCAAGGACGCCGAGGCCCATGCCGCCGAGGACAAAATCCGCCGCGAGCTCGTCGACGCCAAGAACCATGGCGAAGCCGCGATCCACGCCGCGGAAAAATCCGTCGCCGAATTCGGCGACAAGGTTTCAGGCGCCGACAAGAGCGCGATCGAAGCGGCGATCGCTTCGCTCAAGAGCGCGATCGAAGGCGACAACGCCGAAACGATCAAGGCCAAGACCAATGAATTGGCGCAGGCCTCGATGAAGCTCGGCGAGGCGATGTACAAGGCCCAGCAGGCCGAAGCCACGAACCCCGGCGCGACGGAGCCGCCCAAGGACGACGTGATCGACGCTGAGTTCAAGGACGTCGGCGACGACAAGAAGTAAGCGAGAACGACGCGCTCCCTTTTCCAAGGGAGCGCGTCCCATTTTTTGCGAGATCGTTTTGCCATGCTCGTCGTCGTCAGCGGCCTCCCCGGAACCGGCAAGACGACCATGTCACGGCTCCTGGCTCGACGCCTCGAGGCGGTCTATCTTCGAATCGACACGATGGACCCGCCAATCCAGACGGCATTTGGTCGTGACATCGCCGACGTCAGCTATCGAGTGGCCTATGGCGTCGCCGCCGACAATCTGGCGCTTGGGCGAACGGTCGTGGCCGACTGCGTCAACCCTGTGAACATGACGCGCAACGCATGGCTGGATGTCGCGCTACGGGCGGAGGTCCCCTCCGCCGAAGTCCAAATCCTTTGCTCCGACGCGCAGGAGCATCGCCGCCGCGTCGAAGATCGCGTAGCCGATATACCGGGCTTGATCTTGTCGAGCTGGGAGGAAGTCGAGGCGCGACGTCCAGATCCCTGGCTGCGCGAGCATATCGTGATCGACACTGCAGGCCGAGCCGTCGAGGATTGCGTCGACGAATTGATGACGCGTTTGCCGCGCGATAATGAAAAGAACGCCTTCGCCGCAGGCCGGGCTGGAGCAGGACGATGAAGCCGTCAGTTGCGCTCGCCGCCAACCGCGAAGCCGTGCGCGCCGCGGTCAGCCGCCGCAAGGCGGCCAATTCGCGCGTCTTCGGCTCGGTGTTGCGCGGCGAGGATGAAGAGGGCGGCGACATCGACATTCTGGTCGATGCGTTGCCTAGCGCGACCTTGCTGGATTTGGGCGGGCTCCATGCGGAGTTGGAAGCGATTTTGGGCGTGAAAGTCGATCTCCTGACGCCGCTGGAGCTTCCCAAGCGCATCAGAGCGAAAGTCGTCGCCGAGGCCGTCCCGATATGACGTATGGCGCCGTTTTTGTTTTTTCCCACCGGAACATCGAGCCGGCTCGCGCCGACTTTCGCGTCGTCTGGCGAACGGCGCAGATCGATCTGCCGGAGTTGCTAAATCCTCTCGAAGCCATATACGAAGCGGCGGGCGAGCGGATCGGCGGAGCTCCTGAAAAACCGCTCGAAGACTAGAAATGTCCAAACGCGACTATTACGAAGTTCTCGGCGTCTCCCGCACCGTGACGGAAGTCGAATTGAAAATCGCCTTCCGTAAGTCGGCGATGCAGTGCCACCCCGATCGGCACCCCGGCGACAAGCAGGCGGAGGCGCGGTTCAAGGAATTGAACGAGGCCTATCAATGCCTGTGCGATCCGCAGAAACGGGCGGCCTATGACCGTTTCGGCCACGCCGCCTTCGAGCAGGGCGGCGGTTTCGGCGCCGGCGAGGGCTTCGGCGCCTCGATGGCCGATATTTTCGAGGATTTGTTCGGCGACGTGATGGGCCGGCGCGGTCGCTCGGGCGGCCGCGAGCGCGGCTCGGATCTGCGCTACAATATGGAGATCACCCTCGACGAGGCCTATCACGGCAAGAGCGCGTCGCTGAAAATTCCGACCTCGGCGACCTGCGAACCCTGCTCCGGGACGGGCGCGAAAAAGGGGTCCAAGCCCAAGACCTGCACGACCTGCAACGGCATGGGACGGGTGCGCGCCCAGCAGGGCTTTTTCGCCATCGAGCGCACCTGCCCCGCCTGCCAGGGACGCGGCGAGATCATCGAGAACCCCTGCCCCGCCTGCGCCGGCGCCGGACGCAAGACGATCGAGCGGTCGCTCTCGGTGAACGTCCCGCCGGGCGTCGAGGACGGCACGCGCATCAGGCTCGCCGGCGAAGGCGAAGCCGGCCTGCGGGGCGGGCCGCCGGGCGACCTCTATATCTTTCTTTCGATGAAGCCGCATCCCTTCTTCCAGCGCGACGGCGCCGACCTCCATTGTCGGGTGCCGATCTCGATGGTGCGCGCGGCGCTCGGCGGCGAGATCAAGGTCCATGCGCTCGACGGCTCCGAGGTGAAGCTCAAAATACCCGAGGGCGCGCAGACCGGACGCCAGCTCAAGGCCAAGGGCAAGGGCATGCCGATCCTGCGCGGGCGCGATCACGGCGACCTGCATGTGCAGATCAGCGTCGAGACCCCGCAAAAGCTCACCAAGCGCCAGAAGGAGCTGCTCGCCGAATTCGAGGAGGAATCCTCGCATGACACCCATCCCGAGGAGACCGGCTTTTTCGCGCGGATGAAGGATTTGTTCGGCGGGTAGACTATCTTCGCAAGAAGTCCGCGGCGCTTTTTTAATTAGCGCGTGCGCGATCGAATGCTGAAGGCAATTTGCCCAAACGCTTTCGGGTTCGCTTCCCTGGCGCTTCGGCGGCGCCTTTCGGACAGTCCGGGCTGGCCCTTTCAGGGAGAGCCGACATGCCGCAATTCGCTTTCGACGACACGAATATTCGGTGGCGACGCCTCGATGGCGTCGACCATCTCGCCTTTTCCATCCTCGACATCGACGCGACGAACCGCATCGCGCATGTATTGTTCAAATTCGACGCGGAGCGGCAAATCATCCTGCATCGCCATCGCAGTCTGAACAAAACCTTCGTCGTTCAGGGCGAGCATCGGCTGTATGAACCCGACGGTCGTCTGAAGGACGCGCGGCCCTCGGGGCGCTACACGGTGAGCCCGCCCTCGGATGATCCGCACCGCGAAGGCGGCGGGGATCGCGACGTGATCGTGCTATTCGCGATCTATGGCGACAATGATCCCGTCTATGAACTTCTCGACGATGCGCAAAACATCGTCGGCACGCTGCGTTTCGACGATTTTGTCGCGCTGAGCGCGGAATAGAACGCGGCCCCGGGAGGAATTCATGTCCAATTATTACGGCGCGGCGCATCGCGCGCTTCAGGATGAATTCGACACGCGCCGCCTCGCCGATCTGATGGAAGGCGGCGTGATGCACGCCGAACTCGCGCCGCATGAAAGTGAATTCATCCAATCGCGCGACATGTTTTTTCTCGCCACCATCGATCCGTCGGGTCGGCCGACGGTCTCCTACAAGGGCGGCGCGACAGGCTTCGTGCGCGTTGTCAATCGGCTCACAAAATTGACCCCATATCGGCGTCCAAAGTTGACCCCTTTGTTGCGCGCATCGTGACGGAAGGAGGGCGTAGCCCGACTGGAGTTACGATGCGCGCGGCGGCGTGATCAGGC
>Ga0233425_10004290_pt1 | contig 24163 bp, 20 predicted proteins | sample Watercolumn_Towu_2_FD_181712 | JGI IMG/M metagenome (GOLD analysis project Ga0233425, IMG submission 181712) | Freshwater microbial communities from Lake Towuti, South Sulawesi, Indonesia - Watercolumn_Towuti2014_140_MG | ecosystem: Environmental > Aquatic > Freshwater > Lake | place... | reverse complement strand
TTCGATTTTTCCTTCAAGCCGGTTCAGCGTTTTCCGATCAGCATGAGCACACCGGTGGCGATCGCCAGCGCGCCGGCGACGTAGTTCAGGTACGGGATCGAGGCGATGACCAGGATCCCAGCCAGGATCAGATAGATCGCCAGCAGTGTGGAAGTGGTGCCTTTCTTCATGACAGCCTCCTTTGGGACAGGGGATGGGGTTGCCCCATTTTACCGCAGCCCCGGGAAAAGTTGCGTCCGTCCATTTGGAATGGTAAAATTCAATCCCGCTCGTTCGAGCGGGGATTTTAACCCATGACCCCCACCGCCTCCCCGGCAGAATTCACCCTTTCCCGAAGACCCACCGACCGCCGCAGTCCGCTGCGCTGGGTCTTGTCGCACACCGCCAGGCACTGGTGGCTGGTCATCGTCATGTTCATCGGCGCCATCGGCAACGCAGCCTTTGCAGCCTACGTCCCGATCCTGACCGGCGATGCCTTCAATGCGATGCTCCACACCCCGCCGGACACGAAAGTCCTGCTGCCGCTGGCCCTGATCCTGGGCGGAACGCAGATCGGCCGCGGCATCCTGCAGCTGGGCCGCAACTTCGGCGCCGAGCTGACCGCCCAGCGCATCGAACGGGATGTGCGCGACGAACTGTACGTCTCCCTGCTCGGCAAGAGCATGACCTTCCACAACCTGCAACCGGTCGGCGATACGATGGCCCGCGCCACCAACGATGTGCGCGAGGTCAATTACATGTTCAGCCCGGGGATCAACCTGGTGATCGGCTCGCTCGTTTTCCTGTTCATGCCGATCCTGTTCGCCCCGCGCTATCACTGGTCCCTGGTGCTGACCCCGATCATCTTCACCATCCTTTACTTCATCGCCCTGCGCTGGTACCTGCGTACGCTCAACCCGATCACCGAGGACGTGCGCGCCTCCTTCGGGGAAATGAACACCCACCTTTCGGAAGCGCTGGACGGCATCGAGACCATGAAAGGCGCCGCCCAGGAAGAGGCCGAGATCCAGCGCTTCAACCGCAATTCCCGCCGCCTGCGCGACAACAACGTCCGTCAGGGCGACATCGAGGCCCGTTTCGTCCCGCTGCTGTTGTTCTTCCTGGCCCTGGCCGCCGGCCTGCTGCATGCCATCCTGCTCTACCGGCAGGGGATCCTGAACATCGGCGACGTGGTCGCCTACTTCGGCATCCTGCTGATGCTCGAATTTCCCACCTGGACCTCGATCTGGGCCTACTCGCTCATCTCCTCGGGCATGGCCGGAGCCGGGCGCATCCTGGACCTGATGACGCGCGAGAATAACCTCGACCAGAATGCCAGCGGGCATGCCCGCCCGATGCACGGCGGGATCGAATTCCGCAACGTCACCTTCGCCTACCCCGGCGGGGAACCGGTCCTGCGCGAGGTTTCGTTCGTCGTCCAACCCGGCCAGACGGTGGCCATCGTCGGCCAGACCGGCACGGGTAAGACCTCGCTGGCCAAGCTGGTCAACCGCACGTACGACACATCGGAAGGACAGATCCTGGTCGACGGGACCGATGTGCGCGACTGGAACCTGGCCTCCCTGCGCTCGCAGATCTCGATCATCGAGCAGGACGTCTTCCTGTTCTCGCGCACCATCGCCGAGAACATCGCCTTCGGCAAGCCGGAGGCGACCCGCGCCGAGGTCGAGGCCGCCGCCCGCTCCGCCCAGGCGGACGAGTTCATCCAGCAGTTCGAGAAGGGCTACGAGACGGCCATCGGCGAACGCGGCGTGACCCTCTCGGGCGGTCAGCGTCAGCGCCTGGCGATCGGGCGCGCCTTCCTGACCGACCCGCGCATCCTGATCCTGGACGATTCGACCAGCGCGATCGACTCCGCCACCGAGGACCGCATCCAGCGCGCCATCGCCGCGGCGGCAAAAGGCCGCACGACGCTGATCATCACCCACCGCCTGTCGCAGATCCGTTGGGCCGACCTGATCATCGTCCTGCGCCAGGGACGCATCGCCGCCATCGGCAGTCATGACGACTTGATGAAAACCTCCGAAGCCTATTCCCGCATCTTTAGAGAGTAAATCATGGGTTTTTACGAGGGCTTGAACGAAGAAAAGTACGACCGCCAGTACAAGGACAGCGTCCTGACCCAGCGGATCCTAGCGCATTTCTCCGGCCAGAAGAAAGAAGTTTGGGTGATCGCCCTGCTGACTATCCTGCTGGCAGTCATCACCACCGCCCAGCCGGTCGTGGTCAGCCAGGGCCTGGACGCGCTGCAGACCCTGCCCAGCCTGGGCGGCAGCCTGCTGATCGGCGGCGCGGTCCTGCTCATCGGTGTGGCAGACTGGGGCCTGAACTGGGCCCGGCGGCGCATGACCGTCCGCACCGTCGGCGACGTGGTCCTGAACCTGCGCGAACTCGCCTTCCGCGCCGCGGTCGAGCACGATCTGTCCTTCTACGACCAGTTCTCCTCCGGACGCATCGTCTCGCGCATCAACGCCGACACGAGCAGCCTGGGCGAGCTGATCATCATCATTACCGACGTGTCCGCCCAGATCTTCAACGCCATCCTGCTCGGGGTCATCATCGTGCGCACCGAATGGCGCCTGTCGCTGGTGCTGTTCGCCTTCCTGCCCTTCATCTTCCTGCTGGCCCTCTCCTTCCGGCGCATGGCGCGCAAGGTGACCAAAAGCGGCATGCAGGCCATGGCCGACGTGAATTCGACCATCAAGGAGACGGTCAGCGGCATCGCCATCGCCAAGAACTTCCGCCAGGAAGCCAGCATCTTCGGGACCTTCGATGCCGCCAACCGGACCTCCTACCGGGTCAACGTCTGGCGCGGTTTCATCCTGGCGCTCGTCTGGCCGTCGCTGAACGCCCTGGTGGGCGTGGCCACCGCCGTGCTGGTTTACGCCGGCGGATGGAGCGCCGCCGAGGGTGCGGTGACGATCGGGGCCTGGTACCTGTTCATCATCAGCCTGGGACGCTTCTTCGACCCGGTGATGAACCTGTCCGCCTTCTGGTCCAACATCCAGTCCGGGCTGAGCGCGGCGGAACGCATCTTCGCCCTGATGGACGCCGAACCCAACGTGGTCCAGACCGGGAACCAGGACGTGCCGCAGCTCAAGGGCGAGATCCGCTTCGAGAACGTCTCCTTCCGTTACGCCGAGAACGAACCGGTGCTGGTCGATTTCAGCCTGAGCATCCTCCCGGGTGAGAACCTGGCCATCGTCGGGCATACCGGGGCAGGCAAATCCTCGCTGGCGAAACTGATCGCCCGCCTCTACGAGTACCAGTCCGGGCGCATCCTGGTCGACGGGCTGGACATCCGCAGCTTCAACATGCAGCAGTACCGCCGGCAGCTGGGTCTCGTCTCCCAGGTGCCCTTCCTGTTCTCGGGGACGGTGGCGGACAATATCCGCTATGCCTGCCCGCAGCGGGACTGCATCAGCGAGGCGGACATCCTTTCCATGGCCCGCCGCATCGGGGACGGTGAATGGCTGGAGACGCTGCCGGACGGCTTGAACACACGCGTCGGCGAGCGCGGCGCGATGCTCTCGATGGGCCAGCGCCAGCTGGTGGCCTTGATGCGCGTGCTGATGCAGAAACCGGCCATCTTCGTCCTGGACGAGGCCACCGCCAGCATCGACCCGTTCACCGAATGGCAGATCCAGCAGGCGCTGACCATGATCCTGCAGGAGTCGACCAGCATCCTGATCGCCCACCGCCTGTCGACGGTCAAGGCCGCCGACCGGATCATCGTGCTCGAACGCGGCGGCATCCTGGAAGAAGGCGATCACAACGGGCTGCTCGCCAGCGGCGGACACTATGCCAGCCTGTACAACACCTACTTCCGCCACCAGAGCCTGGCGTATGTAGAAAAGGCCAGGGAGTTGGTGGAAGGGGATTAGGCGGCCAGCCCAGGAGAACTAAACAGGAGGGTTGCGTGTGGATCTCGCCCAATTACCTTACAACGTCTTTCAAACAGCCACTGTCCATTGACGACAAGATCACAATATTCGCTGATCGCACACTTGGGTGGCAACTAGACATCGCCGACATGGTCATCAACGGCGAGAAATCGCCCGATGGCTCTCTATCTACCCCTCCAATTCAGCACTCTGGCTTTGCTGTCTTGCACATTGTGCTGAGCTACTTTGAGATGATAGCAAAAACTGAGGAAGGCTACTCTCAGCCTGGTAAATCCGAAGAGCATTTCAAGCGTGGTGTTCTATCCGTCTTTCCGTCCCTTAAAAGCCCGCCCGTTCCTATCACTGATGAGCTCCTATCGATTCTCTACAGCGGTGGTCGTTGTGGTCTGTATCATGGAGGACTCACCGATTCGCGCATAGTATTGATCGGAGATATTGAAGCGCCAATGGGATTCGACATAGCCAACAATAAGCTGTTGATCAATCCACACCGTCTCATCCCTACAATGAAGAAGTATTTCCGTCAATTCGAGGTGCATCTTCGCGATCCAAGTAATACACAACTAAGAGCTAATTTTGAAAGAAGGTTCGATTACGAGGATCAAGACAAATGATGATGGAGCAGCCTACCCATTAACCGCAGTGTCAAGTGACAAGAGAAAATCGAGTAGATATAGAGAAAACCGGCCAAGCAAAGCAGCCGGTTAACCATAGTTGAGCGCTATTCAGAAAGATTCGGGTGCTTCCATGCGTTTCTTCATAGTCTTTGCACTTGGGATAATTGGTTTGCTTCTTGGCATTACTTTGTTTCAACTCGACACTTCCGGCTATTTCGAGCGTTGGCATCAATTAACAAATCCGACCGATAGTGTTCTTGATCTATTTTCGCAGAAAACCACGCCGGATGAATATGGCAACCCAATACTTTGTGATGAATCTTCTCCAGAATTTTCCCTTCTCAGTAATACTCCGAAAAGAATTGTCGACTGCATTCAACGCATAGATAGAGCGGCGGATGCTACGACGCGGACCGTTTATATCACTCGCGAAAATGGCGAAGTATGGACTTGGAGCTATTTTGACTACGCATATGCCTATTACGCAAAAAGGATATACTTTCCGGCGACGGGTTTTGTTTTCGGCGTGGTGGCTGCATTATTTATTATAAAGAAGCGCCTACCGATCAACCTCCCCGTCAAGGAATCACGAGAAAACTGAGTGAGACTAGATCAAACCGGCCATGCAAGCGGCCGGTGTTTGCTTTCGCAAGGATTAGATATCGAAGCCTCCCACAGATCCGAAACTGCGGGAGGCTTTGTACGTCGATCAAGGATCCTACTTTTCCTTGTCCGGGTGCGACATCATGTCCACCGCCACGGTGGCGGCCAGGATCAAGACGGCATCCTCGCCCGGGGCGATCTCCACGCCGTAGGTGTCAGTGAAGGTGAACCAGCGCTTGGAGATCTCGGCGATCTTGCGGCCGCCCTCCTCGATCTTGTATTCGTAATCCAGGATGTTGCCGGTGATGTGCATGTCCGGGCCATGCTTGATGCGCACGGCATAGCGCTCGCGCAGCGGGGCGATCAGCGCCTTCTTGACCTCCGCGACCGTCTTCCCGTTTGCGTCCTCGATCGCCATGGTGTCCTTGATGCGCAGCATGCGTTCCTGGATCTGGCAGAGCTTGCGGCCGGACATGTCGATGAAGTCCAGGGTCTGGCGAATGCGCAGCACCTTGCCATCCACTTTGTAAACCTTCTGCCCGGCTTCGTTCTCGATGACAAAATCATCGCCGATAGAGATCAGCCGCTGGCGCATCTTGTACCGGTTGGCTGTCCCACGGCGGCCATAAACATCCCTTTCCTGACGTCTCTTGTTCAACATGGATTCGTTCCTTTCTCACGAGGAGGTCACATCGGGAGTGATTCTACTCCACGCGGTGACTCTGAACAGGGGATTTCCTTCCTAGGCAAAAAGGGACATGCCAAAAAGCCACAGGATGGTGTTGAAGAAAACCATCCATTCCAGGAAGGCATACCACCAGAAGCGCGGCCGTTCCGGCTCGGCTTCGGGATCGAGCACTTTCCGGGGGTCTTTTTTACTGCGTTTGAGAAGGGGCCGCAGCAGGAACGAAGCAAAGGCAGCCCCGGCCAGCAGGCTGAACCCGTTGGCCTGCTTCGGGATGACCACCTGCGCGGCCGGTTGGAACTGGATCGCCAGCCCGGTGAAGACGACCATGCCCAGGCCGGCACGGAAGAAGGTCATCGCCGCCGGGACGTGCAGCTTGAGATCGTTCATCGGGAACAGGCCGACGGCGGCCACGCCCAGGCTGGCCAGCCCTCCCGCGGCAGTCCCGATCCAGCCCAGGGTGCTGTCCAGCAGCAGGCCCAGGTGGATCACGAACGGAAACAGCAGCAACCCGCAGACGGTCAGGCCGGCGTTGAAGATCCGGGCGCCGCGCGAGACACCCACTTCGCCCAGCTCCGAGATGAAATGGTTCACCAGGGAAAAGCGTTCGGCGCGCTTGCCGCGGTAGATCGAAGCCGAGTAGACCACCGCCAGGGTCATCAGTGCGATCCCAACCAGCGGCAGCAGGGAAAGAAGATCGAGTTTCATCCCTTGGGACTCCATAAGAAGGAAAACTTTCAGGCTTCCAGGTAGCGCAGGATCGACACACGCGTGTATTCGTCGATCGGCAGATTCAGGGCCTGGCGCGGGTCGATCCACAGGAAGGCTTCCGCTTCCTCGTTCAGCCGGATCTCGCCCGGGTCCGCCCGGCAGGCGTAATCGAAGAACAGGAAATGGCGCGGCTTCCAGAAGGCGGGATCGTAGACGAATTCCTGCCAGCACAGGAAACGCAGCTCGTCCACGAACAGCCCGGTCTCCTCGAGCGCCTCCCGGCGGGCCGCGTCTTCGACCCGCTCGCCCAGTTCGACGTGCCCGCCGGGGACGACGTACTTCCCCGGCCACTTGTGCGACTGGAGCAGGAGCAGCTGCCCGGCAGGGTTGAAAATGAAGACGCCCACCGTCGGTTCCGGGTAGACCTGGTCCTTGCTCATGGATATCCTCCCTGGAAATACCGACCGGTCAATGGCGCCAGGTCGGCATCCGTATGACCGCGCAGGATGCGGAAGAAATCCCCTCCGCTGGCGCGCCGCCCGGCCATCTGCGCGGCGTAGTCCCTCAGGAAGGCAGCGAAGGCCTCGTCCCCGATCGAGCGGCGCAGCTCCTGCAGGAAGAGCGCCCCGCGCAGGTAAACGGCATCCGCATACAGCCGGAAGGCGGAGAGCTGGTAAATGGTCGAATCCACGTTCCCGGCCGGCGAATAGGCATCGATGCGGAAAGCCTGCCAGGCGGTTACCGAGGGATAGATCTGCTCGTAGAACAGGGACTCGCTGTACGTGGACAGCGCTTCGTCGAGCCAGGGTTCGAGCGCCTGGTCGTTGCCGACCGCCCCGTACCACCACTGGTGGGCGGTCTCATGCACGGCAATGTCGATCAGGTCGTTCAGCACGGTGCCGTCGTACTCCTGATAGAACGACCGGCTCAGGAAGAACAGGCCGTCGTACTCCATGCCGTCAAAGAAAGTGGACTCGACCACGCCCAGCGAAGGGTACGGGTACGGCCCGAAATGCTCCTGGAAGACCGCCAGCGCCCGGGCCGCCGCCTGAAGCGCCACCCTGCCGGCTGCTTCCTCGGACGAATAAAAGTAGCTGGTCACCGGGATGTCGCCGACCATCAACGTCTCGGTGCGGAACGAGGGGCTGACCGCCAGAGCGAACGAACGCATTCCGGTGGCTTGATAATGCCAGTCCATGCCATCGAACTGACCGGGAACGGAGGCGGCCACGACCGGCGGCTGGGCGGACCCCACCACGCGGAGATCCAGCTCCAGTTCAGCCGGGTCGAAGACCAGGTGCTCGCCCACCCCGGAGGGGTCATGCAGCAGCCAGCCCTGCTGCGGGTCGTATGGCACCACGAACGGGTACCAGTCGACCAGGCTGGTCTGCAGGGCGGTGTGGCCGAAGACCTGCCCGTTGTCGGCCGGCGGCAGGGACAGGCGGTATTCCAGCACGAGCTCCACCCGTGCGCCGGGGGTCAAATCTCGGGCCAGCGGGACGATCAGGCGGTGGCCGTCAAGGCCTGGCGGCGGGATCTCGGTCCCATCGACCTGGATCGCATCCAACGATAAGCAACCCTGCCGGTGGTTGGGTTCGACCGCCAGCCACAGCTCCTGCAGCGGCGCCCCGGTCAGGTTCGGATGATCGATGCGCTCGCGGACCGTCACGGCATGCGTCTCGAGATCCAGGATGGCCTGCAGGAAATATCGGGAGGCTTCGCCCGCTGGTGGGACCGCGGTCGGCGTTTCGGTTGCTGCCGGGACGGGGAGCAGCGGTTCCTGCGTGACTGCCGCTTCGACTGGAATCAGCGGGGTGGGGGTTGTGCTTGGAGCGGGATCCAGGCTGACCGCCGGCCTGCCGGCGCAGCCGCTCAGCAGGCAGAGCAGGAGCAGAAGCGTGATGGCGCGCCGCATGCCTACTTTTTCCACAGCAGGCCGCGCTGCGGGGCGAACAGGAAGGCCAGCAGGAAGAACAGGGTCGCGGTCAGCACGATCGCCGAACCGGAGGTGATCCCCGCGTAATACGAGACGTACAGGCCGACCACACCCGCCAGCCCGGCCAGGACCGCGGCCAGTGCCATGGTGTACGGCAAGCGCCGGGTCAGCAGCGAGGCGGTCGCCGCCGGCGTGACCAGCATGGCGACCATCAGGGCCACGCCGACCGTCTGCATGGCGACAGCCACCGTGACAGCGATCAGCGCCAGCAGCAGGTTGTTCAGCAGACCGACCGGCAGGCGCAATGTCATCGCCAGGCTCGGGTCGAAGGAGATGGTCATGAATTCCTTGTAGAAGGCCAGGATGGCCAGCAGGACCAGCCCGCCGAAGACCGCCATCAGGCCAAGCGAACGGCCGGTGACCCCCAGTACGTCGCCGAACAGGAAGTGGCTCAGGTCCACGGCATAACTGCGCACGGTGGAGATGATGGCGATCCCCAGGGCGAACATGCCGGCAAAAATGATCCCGATGGCGGTATCTTCCTTGATCCGGGCGTGCTTGGTGATCGCCCCGATGCCCAGCGAGGCGGCCACGGAGGTCCCCAGGGCCCACCAGAAGAGCGGCTCGCGCGCCCCACCGCCGACCAGATACCCGACGGCCACACCCGGCAGGATTGTGTGAGCCAACGCGTCCCCGAAGAAGGCCATGCCGCGCAGCACCACGTAGGTGCCGACCACGGCACAGACCACGCCGACCAGGATCACCGCCGCCAGGCCGCGCTGCATGAACGGATAGGAGAGCGGGTTGAGCAGCCACTCAATGAACATGATCGTCCCCCTCACAGCAGGTGTCGTCCAGCCCGACCAGGTCGACCTGGCCGTCCCTGACCTTCAGCCGGCCGCCGTAGGCCTCGAGCAGGGTCTCCGGGCGGAGCACCTCCGCGGCGGTGCCGAAGGCGATCAGGCGGTGGTTGAGCAGCAGGATGCGGTCGAAATGGGCCGCGGCCTGCTCCAGATCGTGGGTGGCCACCATGACCGTGACCTTGCGCGTGCGCAGGTCCTCCAGCAGGACGAGCAGCCCTTCCTGGGAGGGGGTATCCAGGCCGGTGAGCGGTTCGTCCATCAGCATCAGTTCTGCTTCCTGGGCCAGAGCGCGGGCAATGAACATGCGCTGCTGCTGCCCGCCCGAGAGCTGCCCGATCTGCCGTCCGGACAGGCTGCCCATGCCGACCGTCTCGAGGGCCGCATGGACCAGCTCCCAGTCCCGTTTTTTCGGCCAGCCGAGCCAGCCCAGCTTGGCGATGCGACCCATCATGACCACGTCCGCCACCGAGACCGGGAAGTTCCAGTCCACCTGGGAGCGCTGGGGCAGGAAGGCGATGCAGACATGCTCCCCGGGACGGGAACCGGAGACGCGCACGTCGCCCTGCTGAGGCGGCAGCACCCCGGCAACCACCTTGAACAGGGTGCTCTTGCCCGCCCCGTTGGGTCCGACGACCGCCACGCGTTCGCCGGCATGCAGATGGAAGCTGACCGCATCCAGGGCGCGGCGGCCCTCATAACGGACGGTCAGATCGTGCACATCCAGGATCGGCTGGTCGGGTCGGTGGTGGGAATGAGGAATCATGGGGGAAAACCTTATCGATCCTCAAGCAGCTCACGGACGATCACTTCAGGGCCTCGACGATCGCGCTGACATTATATCGCATCAACTTCAGGTAGCTGTCCGCCTCGCCGCCCGGCTGGCTGAGCGAGGCATGGTACAGCCCCACCAACGGAATGCCCGTATCGGCCGCGACGCGGTCCGCCAGGTCGTTGTTCTCCAGCTTGCTGACAAAGATCGCCGGCACGCCGGAAGCCCGGATGGCATCCTCCAGGACCGCCAGTTCCTGTGCGGAGGGCGAGGCGCCGCTGCTGAACGACCCAGTGATCGTCCCGGTCTGGGTGAACCCGTACCGCGCCGCGAAATACCCGAAGACGGCATGGTCGGAGACCAGATTGCGGTTGGCGGCCGGGACCCGGGCGACCTGTTCCTGGGTCCAGGCATCCAGCTCGATCAGGCTGGCGGAATAGGCTTCGGCGTTGGCCCGGTAGGCAGCGGCATGGTCCGGGTCCAGCCCGGCCAGCGCGGAGCGGATGTTTTCCACCCAGACGAGCACATGGTTCGGGTCCATCCAGGTGTGCGGGTCGCCGCCGGCGTGATCGTCTTCCCCGCTGAACGGCAGCAGCGTGATCCCGTCCGACACTTCGACGAGCCTGTCCATCGCCCCGGCGCTCTCCAGCAGCGGCTGCAGGAACTCCTCCAACCCGGCCCCGTTGGCGAAGACCAGGTCGGCATCCGCCAGGGCGGCCGCATCCTGCGGGCGCGGCTCGAAGGTGTGCGGGTCCGTGCCGACCGGCAGCAGCGTGTCGACCCGGACGTACTCCCCGGCCACCTGCCGGACGACGTCCGCCACGATCCCGGTCGTGGCCAGGACATGCGGCCGGCCGTCCTCCGCGGCCGGTGCTGCGCCTGTACAGGCCGACAGGACGACGACCAGAAGCAGCAAGATCAACCGATAAATTGGGTTCCTTTTCATAACGATTTCACCGCTCAGGGCCGGGCGCCGTCGATCGGGTAACCGGCCGCACTCCATGCGGTCACGCCGCCGCTCATGCTGGTGACATCGGTCAAACCGGCCTGCAGCAGGATGTCCCGCCCGGACCGGCTGCGGTTGCCCGAACGGCAGACGACCACGATCTCCCGGTCGGCGGGTACCTCATCCAGGCGCTGCGCAAGCTGCCCGAGGGGGATCAGCGTGGCTCCCGGGATGTGGAAGGCATCCCACTCCTCCTGCTCGCGCACGTCCAGGAAGAAGGCGCCGTCCTGATAGGCCTGGTAGGCCTGGTCCACGTCGATCTCCAGCGGAGTGGCAGCCTCGGGCTGGACGAAGAACACGATGGCGGCCAGGAGGGCGAGGAACAGGAGCACGGCCGGGATGCCCCAGCGGCTGGAGAGGAATCCGCCTCTGCGCTGGGATGAGGAATGGGAATGCGCTCTTTTTGACATGTCTACTCCTATGCGTTGGTTTTCACTCGGACGATCAAGGGATCCGGTCGGCCAGCGGGCCGGACAGGTCGAGGATGTCCGCGAGCTGGTCGTAGGGGATGAGCACCGTTTGCGGACCGGCGGCATAAGCGGCCACCTGGTATTCTTCGAAGGTGATCTGCAGCCCGGCCGCGGTCACATTCCAGACGGCGTAGTTGGCCTCGGTCGGTTCGGCTCCGCTGGAGAACATGTCGAACCCGATGTCCCGGGCGCCCAGCTCGGCCATGCACAGTTCCGAGATCCGGCCCAGATGGTCGGCGCCGGGCAGGAAAAGCCGTTCCAGGCCGAGGAAGCTGCCGGTTTCCAGGTCATAGGTGACCGAACGGTGGGTGCTGCCGGGATGGGCGGCGCCGTCCGCGTAGAACTGGGCCGTGAACAGCAGGCTGAGCAGGCGCCCGGGAGGCGAGACCAGTTCGAAGTTCAGGTCGAGGAAGCTGCCCGCGGCGATGGGCAAAGCCGGCATGTCGGCCAGCCACTGGCGGAAGCGGTCGACCTCCTCCTGGACCAGGATGGTCATCTGCTGGTTGAAGACCACCACGCGCAGGTCCTCGCTGCCGGAAAGGACCGGCGTGTGCGTGGTCAGGGTGTAGTCCGGCCCCTGGCCGGTCTCCTCGAAGGACAAGGAACCCAGCGTGACCTGCGGCCAGAGCGGCGCCGGCTCGGGGTCCGCTGTGGGCGTGGGAGCCAGGCCCGGCAGGACGCAGGCGGTCACCAGGAGGAAGATCAAACCGGCGGTCATCAGGAACGGGCGGGAGACAGGACGTTTCATGACAGCTCCTAGGGGCGGATCTTGTTCTGGATGCGTTCGCGGCGGTGGGTCAACTCCTGCAGCCAGTGATCGCGGACGTAGCGCGGGATGTCCTGCTCGGCGACATGCTGCATGGCAGAGTCGGTCCAGCGCAGAGCTTCCTCATAATTTCGCAGCTGGTGTTCGAAATACTTGGCCAGTTCGACATGGGCATAGATGTGCCCCTGCATGGCGGCCCGTTCCCATAGCCGGACAGCCGTTTCGACATCGCCGCGGCGTTTCTGCAGCCGGGACAGGCGCTGGATGGCCAGCCAGAAATCCGCCTCGGGCAGGTCCATTTCCAGTCCATGTTCGAACAGGCGGACTGCCGTCTCCAGCTCACCGAGGTCTTCATAGAGGCGGGCCATGGCGATCACATCCAGTCCGTGGGCGATGCGCTCGCTGAAGGGGTCGGTCAGCATTTCGTGCACATGCGTCAGCAAGGCGGCCATGGCGACCACGTCCATGGCATTGTGGTAGAAGACGCCTTTGAGCGGACGGGCGTCCCCGCTGCGCAGGTAATCGAAGTACAGGTAAGGGATCTCGTACCCGGGCACTTCCTCTGCCGTCCGCGGCGCTTCGAGGATGTTCTCCTCCAGATATTTCAGCGCCCGGGAGGGCAGCCGGTCGCGCCACAGGCGGCGGGCCAGCGGCAGCAGGTCCAGGTGGGCGAACCCGTCGAACGGGCACGGGAGGGTGTGCAGCACGTAACGGGTCTTGAGCAGCGGAGCGTCGAAGGCCTTGCCGTTGAAGCTGACCAGCGCCTGGCAGGGCGCCAGGAATTCCGCCAGGGCTTCCAGCAGGGCCGGCTCCCCGGAGGGGTCGTGCATGAAGAACTGCTCCAGGCGGAAGCGGCCGTCGATGAAGCGTCCCACCCCGATCAGGAAGGCATACGTCCCGGTCCCGCCTGCCAGGCCGGAGGTCTCGGTATCCAGGAAGGCGTATGCTTCGAGCGGCAGTTCGCGGAAGCGCGGCTCCTGCGCCCAGGCGGAGAGCAGGGGAAACGGCCCGTCCGGGCGGATGGCGGCCAGCCCGTGGCGGTAGTGCGCATCGAAGACCTGCACGGCGGAGAAGCTCTGGCCCAGGGGCGTTTCCACGGACCGACCGTCCACCACGCGTTCGATCGGATAGCCCTGGCTGGCGGGGGTCGGCCGCAGGTCCGCGGTGCCGACCTTGACGCCCAGCGCTTTGAGCTTGTCGGAAAGGGAGGGCTTGGGGTCCGGTGCTGTCATGGCAGGCATGATTATATCCTGAAGAAATGCCAGGCATCCGGCGAGGGCAATCCGGCCAGCCGGGGTTATAATTCGCAGGCACTCATCCCCGCTTTCGAGGTTCGCATGGAAACCAGCCCAAAGCTCCCATTGTGGAAAAAACTGATCTTCGGCTCCGGAGACTGGAGCATCGCCACCTTCGGCACCCTGCGCCAGCTCTATTACGCCATCTTCCTGACCGACGTGGTCGGCATCGACCCGCGACTGGCCTCGGTGGCCGCCCTGCTGGGGGTGATCTGGGACGCGGTGAACGACCCGCTGGTGGGTACGCTCAGCGACCGGGTGCGGACCCGCTGGGGCCGCCGACGCCCGTTCCTGCTCTTCTTCGCCATCCCCTTCGGCCTGGCCTTCGTCATGCTCTGGTGGGCGCCGCCATTCGAAAACCAGCTGCTGCTGGCAGCCACGGTCTCCCTGGTCTACATGCTCAGCGACACGCTGCAGACCTTCATCAGCGTTCCGCTCTACGCCCTGACCCCCGAGGTGGCCGGCGAGTACGATGAACGCACCTCGCTGACCGGCTTCCGCATGTTCTTCAACCTGGTCGCCTCGCTGGTGGCTGCCGTGGCAGCCCCGTCCATCGTCGATGCGGCCCTGGCCTCCGGCGCCACCCAGCAACAGGGCTACTTCATCGTCTCGGCCATCTTCGGCGGCCTGGCGATGATCCCGCCGCTGCTGATCTTTGCCTTCATCCGGGAGCGCCCGCGCCCGGCCGAGGTGCAAGCCGAGCCGCACGTGCCCTTCCTGGTCGTGTTGAAAACCGCCTGGCGCAACATCCCCTTCCGTTACGCCTCCGCCCTGTACATGCTGAACTGGATCACGTTCGACCTGGTCGGCCTGGTCCTGCCGTTCTTCATCGCCTACTGGATCGCCGGAGGCAACCTGCTCGAGAAGGCGTTCGGCCTGTCGCTCGAGTCGGCCGTCTTCGCCTGCCTGCTGGTCACTTCGGTGCTCGTCCTGCCCTTCTGGGTCTGGGTCTCGAAGAAGCTGAACAAGAACACCGCTTACATGCTCGGCATGGGCTTCTGGGCGGTGGTCCAGCTGTTGATCTTTTCCATCCAACCCGGGCAAATCAATTACATCCTGGTGCTCTCGGTACTGGCAGGCATCTCGGTCTCGACCGCGCATGTGCTCCCGGACGCCCTCTTCCCGGACGTGATCGAGTGGGACGAACTGCGCACCAACCGCCGCCAGGAAGGCATCTATTACGGGGTCAAGAACTTCATCCGCAAACTGACCGGCGCGCTGGCGATCTTCATCGCCCTGCAGGTGCTGGGCTGGGTCGGCTACCAGGCGCCGCCGGCCGGCGTGACCCAGTTCACCCAGACCCCGCAAACCCTGCTCGCCATCCGCTTTCTGATCGGACCCCTGGGGGCGGTGCTGCTGGTCAGCGCCATCGTCATTGCCGGTTTCTATCCCCTGAGCCGGGAAAAGCACGGCCGCATCCTGAAACTGCTCACCAGGCGGCGTGAAGCGCGCCTCGCCCGCCAGGCAGCCCGGAAAGCCTCCCACGAATGACGGAGCGGATCCGCCTTCCGCTCTGGCAGAAGATCATCTATGGCTCGGGCGACTGGGGCAGCGCCGGGTACGGCACGCTGCGCCAGATCTTCTATGCCATCTTCCTGACCGACGTGGTCGGCCTGGAGGCCAGGCTGGCTTCGGTTGCCGCCCTGGCCGGCATCCTGTGGGACGCGATCAACGATCCGCTGGTGGGCATCCTGACCGACCGGATGCGCAGCCGTTGGGGCCGCCGGCGGCCGTTCCTGCTCTTCTTCTCCATCCCATACGGATTGAGCTACCTGCTGCTCTGGTGGGCGCCGCCCTGGGACAGCCAGATCGCCCTGGCGATCACGGTCACGCTGGCCTTCATGATCTCGGATACCCTGGCGACGCTGGTCGAGGTCCCGTGTGCGGCGCTGCTGCCCGAGCTGACCCAGGAATATGACGAGCGCACCAGCCTGACGACGATCCGCATGTTCTTCAACCTGGGCGTGTCGCTGGTCACGGCCGTCACCGCCCCGATGATCGTCGATGGCGCCCTGGCAGCCGGGATGACCCAGCAGCAGGGTTACCTGCTGGTCGCCGGTCTCTTTGGCGGCCTGGGGGTGATCCCCTTCCTGCTGATCTTCTTCTTCCTGCGCGAAAGGTACCAGCCGGCGGAGGCGCCTGAGGAGATCCCCTTCCTGCAATCCGTCCGCACCGCCTGGGCGAACATCCCCTTCCGCTTCGCCTCGATCATTTATATGTTGAACTGGATCACGTTCGATCTGGTCGGGCTGGTACTGCCCTTCTACCTGCTCTACTGGATCGCGCGCGGCGACCTGCTGGCGTCCATCCCCCTCTTCGGCGTGGATCTCCCGATCGAGTCGGCCGTCTTCGCCATCCTGCTGGTGACGGCCTTCCTGGCGCTGCCCATCTGGCTGGCCGTCTCGAACAGGACCAGCAAGCGCACCGCCTATATCATCGGCATGGTCTTCTGGGCCGGGGTCCAGATCGGGATCTTCTTCCTGCAGCCGGGCCAGGTCGGGATCATGATCCTGATGGCCTTCCTGGCCGGGCTGAGCGTCTCCGCCGCGCACATCCTCCCGGATGCCATGTTCCCGGACGTGATCGAGTGGGACGAGCTGCGCACCGGGCGCCGCCAGGAGGGCATCTATTACGGGGTCAAGAACTTCATCCGCAAGCTGACCGGCGCGCTGGCGATCTTCATCGGTCTGCAGGTGCTCGGCTGGTTCGGCTACCAGACCCCGCCGGACGGCGTGACCCGGTTCAGCCAGGCCCCGCAGACCCTGCTGGCGATCCGGTTGCTGATCGGCCCCCTGGGCGGCATCCTGCTGTTCAGCGCAGTGGCTGTCTCCTGGTTCTACCCGCTGACCCGTGAACGCCACGCCCGCATCCGCCGGTTGCTGGTCGACCGCAAAGCAACCCAGGCCAACGGGAAGACCAACCCTTAATAGGGAGCCCGGATCCCGCCTGTTCGTAGCAAATGTCACAAACCATTGACACAGGCGGGCTTCACCACTATACTGCGGGTGCATCTTCTGAAAGCGTTTTCATCAGCCATGCCCCGCACAACGATTATCGACGTCGCCCGCCAGGCGGGTGTTTCCATCGCAACGGTCAGCCGGGTGCTGAATGGCACCGCCCCGGTGGATGCCGCAACGGCGGAACGCGTCAGGCTGACTGTGGCGGAGTTGAGTTACATCCCCCACGCCGCTGCCCGCACCCTGGCCAGCCGCAGGACGAACACCATCGGTTTGGTCCTGCCGCAGATCCAGGGTGCTTTTTTTCAACCGTTGGTCCGCGGGGTGGAAGAGGGGGCCCGGGAGAACGGTTTCAACCTGCTGATCCACACCACCCGCAACCCGAATCTCGAACATCTCCCCAGCCAGCGCCTGGCGGAACATAATACGGATGGCCTGCTGGCGTTCACCAACAGCCTCGACGATGACGAACTGGCCCGCCTTGAGGCAGCCTCCTTCCCCCTGGTCCTGCTCTACCAGACACCGCCTGCAGGCCTGAAGATCCCGTATGTCACCATCGAGAACCAGGCCGGCGCGCGCGACCTGGTCGACCATCTCATCCGGGTGCACGGACGGCGCCGGATCGTGTACCTCAAGGGACCTGCCGAGCATGAAGATTCCGAGTGGCGCGAGAAGGGCTACCGGGAGGCCTTGAAGACCCATGGGATCCCTTTCGATCCCCGGCGGGTGCGAACGGGCGGTTTCTACCGCGAGGACGTGGTGCGCGTGCTCCAGGAGATCCACAGCCAGGGCCTGGACTTCGATGCCGTCTTTGCCGGCGACGACGATGCCGCCATCGGCGCGTACCAGTTCCTGCGCCAGTCCGGGGTGCGCATCCCCCAGGATGTCTCGGTGGTCGGATTCGACGACCAGTTCTTTGCCTCCACCCTCATCCCGCCCCTGACCACGGTCCGGGCGCCCACCGAACAGGTCGGCCGGGAGGCCGCCTGCATGCTGGTCGCCCTGCTGCAAGGTCAGCCTGTGGACAATCAACGCGTGCTCCCGGTCGAAGTGATCCTGCGCGAATCCTGCGGCTGCCCCGCCATCCACAACCCAACTCGATCGACGAACGAGGAATGTCCATGAGCATTTCACTTGCCGGAAACTGGAAGTATTGTCTTGAGGACCGGACGGAGTTTTCTGAACCGGATTGGGACGCTTCCGCCTGGGAGAGCATGCCCATTCCGGGCAACTGGTTCCTGAACGGACTCGACCATCACGGTGTGGTCTGGTACCGGTACGAGTTCCGCTGTAAACGGAAAACGCCGTACGCCAGCCTCCATTTCGACGGGGTGGATTATTTTGCCGAGGTCCATCTGAACGGGAAGAAACTTGGCAGCCATGCCGGCTACTTCGAACCATTCTCCTTCGACGTCTCGGAGGGCCTGCGGAACGGCAAGAATCTGCTCGCCGTGCGCGTCGACAGCCCGTACGAGCAACCCGGTCTGGACGGCTGGCACATCAAGAAACGCCTGGTCAAAGGCGTGCTCAACCACCACGACTGCCGGCCCGGCGGCGGCTGGGAGACCAGCGGGCAGTCCTTCAATACGGGCGGGATCTGGAACCGCGTGGTCGTCGAGGAAACCGGCGCGCTGACCATCGACCGCCTGCAGCTGCAGGCCGACCTGTCGCCTTCGCCCGCCGTCCTGCACGTCGACCTGACGGTCAACAACCGCGGCAAGGCGCGCAAAGCCCGCCTGGAGGTCCGCCTGACCGCGGACAACTTCAAGGGCAAGCCCCAGACGGCCAAATTCCCGCTCGAGCTGCCGGCGGGGACGAGCCGGCAATCCTTCGATCTGCCGGTCAAGGATGTCGCCCTGTGGCAGCCCTGGGACCGGGGCTTCCCCCACCTGTACCGGGTGGAGGCGAACCTGTCCTCGGGGAAGGAAAACGCGCAGGCTGTCTCGAGCTTCGGTTTCCGCAGTGTCGAGATGGCCGCGGGCTTTCACTGGAAGGTCAACGGGGAGGTGTATTTCCCGCGCGGCAGCAATTACATTTCCACTCAATGGCTGTCGGAAGCCCTCTTTCCCGAGGTTGCCGGCGGTAAGCGGCATCCTTTTGGCGGCGGACCGGCTGGCGAGCGCTTCCTGCGCGACGTCGAACTCGCCAAACAGGCCAACCTGAACTTCCTGCGCGTGCATGCCCACGTCCTGCCGCCCGAATTCCACGCCGCCTGCGATCGGGCCGGCATGCTCGTCTGGCAGGACTTTGCCCTGCAGTGGGGCTATGCGGACGAGAAGCCGATCCAGGCCGAGATCGTCCGCCAGGCCGAGGCGATGGTCGCTCTGCTGTACAACCATCCATCCATCGCGGCCTGGTGCTGTCACAACGAAAGCCCCTGGGACGCGCCCTGGATGGCCGGCGCGGTGGGCGGCCTGTACGACCCGGCCCACAACCGGGATCTGGACGAAAAGCTGGAAAAAGCCATCCGCAGCCTGGATCCGGGACGCGTTGTTCATCGCAACTCCGGCACCGGCGACGGGCACACCTACCCCGGCTGGTATTTCAGCCACTGGCGCGAATACCAGAACCTGCCCGCCGCGCCCTTCGTCACCGAGTACGGCGCCCAGGCGCTGCCGGTCCGGCAAAGCATGCTGCGCATGCTGCCGCAATACAAGGAGGACGCCGGCTATGGAGAACTGGTGCGCTTGAAGTCCTGGATCGAGTCGGTCAGGAAGATCCCCGCCTCGACCAAAGCGTTGATGAAATGGGGCACGCGTCTGTGGAACTTCACCGAGAAGACCGCCTCACTAAATTGGCTACACGAAAAGTTCCAGGCCTGGGCGATGCGCAAGGGGATGAACACGGAACGCTCGATCTATCAGCGCCTCCCCGCCGAGGAACAGACCCCCGCAGAACTCAAAGGCGCCCGCCAGGTCTGGACCGACTGGCAATTCCACGATTTCCAGCCCATGGAAACATTCGAGATGGGCATCGCGCCGGGCAATTCGCTCGACGAGTTCATCCGCAACAGCCAGGCCTACCAGGCGCAATTGATCCAGTTCGCCACCGAGACCTACCGGCGCGCCAAGCACTGCCCGCAAACCAAGGACCGGGAGACCACCATCACCGGATTGTTCCAGTTCGACTTTACCGATCCCTGGCCGGCCGTGACCTGGTCGGTGCTGGATTACTGGCGCAGCCCGAAATCCGGCTACGACGCCTTGCGGCGCTCCATGCAACCCGTCCTGCCCAGCTTCCGCCTGCCCGAGAAGATCGAAGCCGGCAAGGCCGCCCTGACCATTTTTCAGGCGGTGAACGACCTGACCGAATCCTTCCCTGGCGCAAGCTGCGAGTGGAGCCTGTCGGACAAGGAAGGCGATGTCGCCTCGGCCAGCTTCCCGATCGACATCCCGGCCAACGGCATCTCGAACGAGGTGCGCCTGACCCTGCCGTCGCTCGTCCCGGGCGAATTCCAGTTCCGCGTCAGCCTGACGCACGGCCGGCGCGTGCTGGGCGAGAACCTCTATGAATTGAATGTTCAGCCTCCCGTAGTGAAGGAGAATCGCAAATGAGCCTGCCCACCAAGATCGTCGTCATCGGCGCCGGGAGCGCCTCCTTCGGGGAGAACACCCTGGCAGCCCTGATGCGCTCGCCCAAGCTGCGCGGTTCCACGCTGGCGCTGGTCGACCGCAACCCGGATACGCTCGAGATCGTGCGCAGCCTGGCGGAACGCTTGAACCGGGAATGGAAGGCCGGGATCACCATCACCGCCCACACCGGGCACCGCGAAGCCCTGGACGACCAGACCGGTTTCGTCGTTTCGGCCATCGAAGTCGGTGCCCGCGAAAATCTCTGGCAGCGTGATTTCGAGATCCCGATCCAGTTCGGCGTCCGCCAGCCGTATGCCGAGAACGGCGGACCGGGCGGGCTGGCGCATGCCCTGCGCAACATCGGCCCGGTGATGGAGATCGCCCACGACATGGAGAAGGCCTGTCCGCAGGCCTGGTTCATCAACTACACCAACCCGATGATCCGCATCTGCGACGCCATTAACCGCCACAGCCGCATCCGGGCGGTCGGCCTGTGCCACCAGATCTACATCGGCTACGTCATGGTCGGCATCGCCCTGGCGAAGGACCTCGGTTTCGAGGTCCCGGAAGGGATCGTCGGCATGCACGCGGACATCTCCCAGGCGCCGCTGCACGAGCAGGTCCGGCACCAGGTTGTGCCGCGCCTCGACATCCGCGCCGCCGGCCTGAACCATTTTTCGTGGATCGTCTCCATCCGCGACCGGCAGACCGGCGAGGACCTCTATCCGCTCTTCCGCCAGCGCTTCTTCGAACTGGACCCGGCCTTTGAGCCGCTCACCCGGCGGGTCTTCGAAGCCTTCGAACTCTTCCCCGTGCCGGGCGACACGCACCTGTGCGAGTACCTGCCCTGGGTCACCGACCCGGTCACCAGGCCCTGGGAGAAGTATGACCTGCGCCTGTACGACTGGGACCTGAACGCCGCCATCCGCGACTTCCGGCATGAACGGATGAAGGGCATGGCGGACGGCAGCAGCACGATCGAATCGCTCGAGGAGACCGATTCCGAAGGCGCCCTCGAGATGATCGAGAACGTCGCCGGGGCCGGGACGCACTACCACCTGGCGGCCAACCTGCCCAACCGCGGCCAGATCGCCAACCTGCCCGACGAGGCCATTGTCGAAACCCCCGTGGTGGTGGACGGCGACGGCACGCACCCCGTGCACGTCGGCGCGCTGCCCGAGCCGGTGGCGGAACTGCTGCGCCGTGAGACGACCGTCGCCCGGCTGTGCGTGGACGCCGGCGTGGAGGGTTCACGCCAGAAGGCGCTGCAATGCCTGCTGCTGGACCCGGTCATCACCGATTTCGAGGTCGCCCGGCAGGTGCTGGATGCCTACCTGAGCGCATATAAAGAATACCTGCCACAGTTCTGGAAGGAAGGATGAGCATGGAACCCAATCCCGTTCTGAAGAAACTTGGTTTTTCCGACAGCGACCGGCTGGTCATCCTGCACACGGACGACATCGGCATGTGCCAGGCCTCCGTCCAGGCGTACATCGACCTGTGGGAGTTCGGAGGCATCTCCTCCGGCGCGATCATGATGCCCTGCCCGTGGGCGAAAACCGCGGCCGAATACTGCCGCACCCATCCGGGCGTGGACATGGGTGTGCACGCCACGCTGACGGCCGAATGGGATCTCTACCGCTGGTCCCCTCTTTCGACGCGTGACAGCGCCTCGGGCCTGATGGATGCGGATGGCTTCCTGTGGCGTTCTTCGGAGGAAGCACAGAAACATGCCGACCCGGAGGCTGCGCTGGAGGAACTCCAGCTGCAGGTCCGGCGCGCTGCCGCCTGGGGCGTGGACATCACCCACGTCGACACGCACATGGGCACGGTCGCGCACCCGAAGTTGATCCCGGCCTACCTGCAGGCCGCCATGCAGGCCGGGGTCCCGGTGATGATCCCGCGCGGGGATGTTTCGATCTACCAGCACATGGGGGTCGACGCGGAGTCCGCCGCTGGCATGGCCGCCTTCACCCGGCAGTTGGAGGAACAGGGCCTGCCGCTGGTGGATGCCCTGGTCTCGATGCCCCTCGACCAGCCCGAAGGACAGATCGCCATCGCCAGGAAACTGCTCGGCGGGTTGACCGCAGGCGTGACCCATTTCATCTTTCATCCGTCGATCGACAGCCCGGAGCTGCGCCGGATCTGCCCGGATTGGCCCAGCCGGGTGGCGAATTACCAGACCTTCATGAGCCAGGAGATCAAGGATTTCATCCGGAACGAAGGCATCCAGGTGATCGGATATCGTCATCTGAAAACATTGATCCAGGGAGCGGCGGCATGAGCCATTACCTGGGTGTGGACGTAGGCGGGACAAAGACCCATGCCTTGATCGCCGACGGGGACGGGCAGGCCGTCGGATTCGCCAGCGGCGGCCCCGGCAACTGGGAAGTCGTCGGCTATGACGGCTTCACCGCCGTCCTGCAGGAGACCATCGGCAGGGCGGCTGCCATGGCGGGTGTGAAGGTCGAGGACCTCGCCGGAGCCGGGATGGGCATCGGCGGTTACGACTGGCCCAGCCAGCGCCAGGCTCACCTGGAGGCCATCCGGCCGGTCGGGCTGCGCGGCCCGGTGGAGATCGTCAACGATGCGACCCTGGGCATCCTGGCCGGCTCTTCGGAAGGCTGGGGCATCTCGGTCGTTTCGGGGACCGGCTGCAACGCGCGCGGCTGGAGCAGGGATCACAAGCACGAAGGCCGCGTCGTCGGCGGCGGCGGATACTGGTCCGGCGAGGCGGCCGGCGGCGGAGACATCGTCGCCCGGGCGATGCGGGCGGTCACCTTCGAGTGGGCCCGGCGCGGCCCGGCGACCGCCCTGTCGCAAGCATTCCTCCAGAAGACCGGTGCCAGGGACCTGTTCGACCTGGTCGAAGGCGTTTATGTTGGCCGCTATGACTTCGACCCGCAGCTGGCCCTGCTCGTTTTCCAGGTGGCCGCCGAGGGAGATCCGGAAGCGCTGGCAGTGATGCGCTGGGCCGGCAACGAACTCGGCCTGCTGGCGGTCAGCGTGATCAACCAGCTTGACATGCAGCAGGAGGCCTTCGACGTCGTCCTGATCGGCAGCATCTACAACGGCCATCCGCTGCTTACCGAAAGCATGGCGGAGACGATCCACAGGGTCGCGCCGGCAGCCCGTCTGGTGCGCCTGAACGCGCCGCCGGTGGTCGGGGGCGTGCTGCTCGGCATGGAACAGGCCGGGAGGAACGGCTACGGCGTGCGGGACAAATTGATCGAAACCACCTGCGAATTCATCAAAAAGGAATAGGAAGACCAGCCGCCGGCGACCCAGTCACCGGCGGCGGCATGACTCATGACCCCTACCAGCCTCACATCCATCGCCAACCTGCGCCTGATCCGCCGGAGGTGCGTCAGCAGTCACGGCAGAACACCCAGGACGTCGATCCAGCCGCCGTAGGTCGATACGATCAGGTATTTTCCATCCTCGGAAAATCGGAGCTGCTGGATCTCATCGTTCCCGGCCGGCCATTGAACCAGCAGAGCGCCGTCGTCGATTGAAAAGAACCCCACCGTTTCGCTCACGGCATCCCTGGCGATCACCGCGGCCAGCAGCCGGCGGTCCGGTGAGACCGCCAGCGGGGCGTCGGGCACCAGATCTCGATCGTCATACAGGGTCCGGAATTGCAGCTCCTGACTGGAGGCCAGATCGATCGTCTGCAGCGTATTCCAGAGGGTCATCGCGAACATGGCGCTGTCCGGAGAGAAGCTTCCCGCGGTGAATGCCGCACCGCCCCAATAGATCGGCCGGTCCTGCGCCACATCGTAGATAACGAACGCACTCCCCGTTTCTTTCCGCAGGGAAAGGATGACATACCTGCCATCGGGCGATGGGACGAAGTCGACATCGAAATCACTCCAGTTCCGCTGGAGATAGACCTCAACGCTTGAGGGCAGGATCCGGTCTGCAGAGGAGGGGTCCGTTCCCTGCAGGATCTCCCCATCCCATTGGTTCTCCGGTTCGGCAGGCAGAACCGGGATGACTTCCCCGCTG
>Ga0233425_10004289_pt1 | contig 24167 bp, 24 predicted proteins | sample Watercolumn_Towu_2_FD_181712 | JGI IMG/M metagenome (GOLD analysis project Ga0233425, IMG submission 181712) | Freshwater microbial communities from Lake Towuti, South Sulawesi, Indonesia - Watercolumn_Towuti2014_140_MG | ecosystem: Environmental > Aquatic > Freshwater > Lake | place... | reverse complement strand
CGATTGAAAATCACATCGCGATTTGCGAACTTTTGCATCTCGTTCAAGACAAATTTTTTCCGCGTTTGCAAGTCACGGACGAAGGCGAATTTTTTGAAACCGGCGACCGCACACGCTTGGAACAACGCTTTGGATTTCTCAACGCGCTGATGAATCGCGTTGGCGATGCGTTGTCCGATTCAGATTCAGACGATCCCATCGCCGACGCGATCCGCGACGCGGTGGATGAAGCGGACGAAAACCAGGACGAACCACACGCAAAAAAGAAATTGAATTTCGAGCGCGGCGCGCGCATCCGCGTCGAGGATCCATTATGGCATCGCGCGCGCGATGATTCGAGCGCGAATAATAATTAAAAAGACCTTCCAGGTTTTGGAAACCTGGAAGGTCTCTTCGAGGCAGAATGTCTCTCATCGAAATCTTGCTCATCGCCGTCGGGCTCGCGATGGACGCGTTCGCGGTGTCGCTTGGCGCGGCGACCGGTGGATTCGCCTCCGGTTATCGCGCAATTTTCCGGCTCGCGTTTCACTTTGGTTTGTTTCAATTTTTAATGCCGGTGATCGGTTTCGCGCTGGGTTCGACGATCGCGCCAGTAATCGCGTCGGCGGATCATTGGATCGCGTTCGTTCTGCTCTCGTTCATCGGCGCGCGCATGATTCGCTCAGGGTTCGATGCGGACGGCGAAAATTTTCAAACGAATCCGACGCGCGGCGCGACGCTCGTGATGCTTTCAGTCGCGACGAGCGTGGACGCGCTCGCGGTCGGTTTATCGCTCGCGTTTTTGAACGTAACGATTTGGTATCCCAGCATCATCATCGGCATCGTCGCCGCGACCTTTTCGCTCGGCGGCATCAAACTGGGACAACGGCTCGGCGAAGCGTTCGGCAAGCGCATGGAAATTTTCGGCGGCGGGGTTTTGATTTTGATCGGGTTGAGAATTTTGGTGGAGCATTTGGCGTAGACCCATAATCTTGTTCGTCGCGATAAAACAGAGTATAATCGTTCGCGAATCAGGAGTGAAAACGATGAATAGCACAAGCATCACGTTGCGCTTGCCGGATACACTTTTGCGCCAAGCCCAACAAGCCACAAATGTACTGCACCGTCCAATTGAAGAAATTCTTACCGCCACGTTGGCGGCGGCATTGCCGAATGTGGACGACACGCCAATCGAAATGCAAAACGAATTGACGCGAATGACCTGGCTTGGCGATAACGAATTGTGGGAGATTGCGCGCAGTACGCTACCCAGCGCGCAACAAGAACAATTGCGCGCGTTGACCGAAACACAGATGCTTCGTCCGCTGACCAAGGATGAACAAGCGATGCAAGAAAATTTGCGCCGCGAATACGGACGCGTAACGTTACGCAAATCGCGCGCGTTCGCGTTGTTGAGTTTGCGCGGCGGGCGACCACTCCTCGCAGTTTGAATTTTCGATGAGCCGCAATTACCTCCCCGAAGCGCTTCGCCAACGAGTGATCGAAACCGCGCGCCACTTCTGCGGTTATTGTCTGACCGCGGAAGACATCAGCGGCGCGCAGATGCAAATCGAACATATCATTCCGTTAGCGCAAGGCGGAACTTCCGACGAAGAAAATTTGTGGCTTGCCTGCGCGTGGTGCAACAGTCACAAAGGCGCGCAAACGCGCGGCATCGATCCTGACACCGGCACAGAAGTGAATTTGTTCAATCCGCGCGCGCAAATCTGGGCAGAGCATTTTCGCTGGAGCGATACCGAAACCGAGATCATCGGACGAACGCCGTGTGGTCGCGCTACAGTTGCTACGTTACGTTTGAACAACGAATATATCGTTCCCGCGCGACGCAATTGGATCCGCGCGGGCTGGCATCCTCCGCAAAGCAATCGCTAATAATGAAAAGACCTTCCAGGTTTTCGCGCAAGCGACCTGGAAGGTCTTTTTATCCCCGCGCCAATCGCATCAACTCCTGCATTTGCTCGCGTGTACCGAGCGCGATGATTTCCGCGTCCCCGCACAGCACCGTCTCCGCGCCGGGACTCGCGTTCCAATTTCCATTCACATCGCGACACGCCAGCACCGTGATCCCAAACCGGTTTTGCAACTGCGCCTGCGCGAGCGACTGCCCCACGAGCGATGATCCCGGCGCGAGCCGCACTTGCTCCAACAAAAAATCGAGACCGCCCGCGTGCGCGACCTGGTCGAGAAAGCCGGCGACCGCCGGCCGCGCGAGCCACGACACCATTTGCCGCCCCGCGATGCGGTACGGCAAAATCAAATGATTCGCGCCGGCGCGCAGTAATTTCGATTCCGAGTCTTCGTAATTCACGCGCGCGATAATGTGTAAATCGGGACGCAACGCGCGCGGTCAGCACGATGAACACATTCTCCGCGTCCGAATCCACCGCGGCGACCAAGCCGCGCGCGCGCTCGATCCCCGCTTGCTTCAACGTGAGTTCATTCGCCGCGTTGCCATGCAAACCCAGGTGCCCGGTTTTGTGGATGTGCGCGACCTGGTTCGCGTCCTTGTCCAACACGATGAAGGGAATGTGTTCCAATTCAAGCGCGTGCGCGACGTGCCGCCCGACGCGTCCGTACCCGCACACGATCACATGATTTTCAAGTTGATTCAACATTCGCGCTCGCTTTCGATTTTCGCGCCACGCGCGCCACTCGCCCGACGCGACCAGATCGCCGATGACGGTCAATGCGAACGCGGCGAGTCCCGCGCTTCCCACAATCAAGAACACCGCCAAGACGCGTCCGCTGGATGACAACGGTTTGATTTCGCCAAAGCCGACGGTGCTGATCGTAATCACCGTCATATAAAACGCCTCGAACCAATCCATCGCTTCGAGGATGCGATAGCCCGCGATACCCATCGCGATCAAAACGGCGAAACCTACCCCGACAAAAAACAAACGCCGCGCGCCGCGTAGTTCTTGACCGGGCAACATTACGCCGCGCCTTTCGCTTCATCGCGGCGCGTGCGAAAAATCATTTTGAGCGGCGCGCCGACAAAACCCCAGCGCGCGCGCAATTGATTTTCGAGATACCGTTCGTACGTGAAATGCACCAATTTTTTATCGTTGACAAAAAAGACGAACGTCGGCGGAGCGCCTTCAACCTGGGTCGCGTACAAAAATTTGAGATGGCGTTTGCCCTTCGACGCGGGAACGTGCCGCGCGGTCGCTTCGCGCACGAGTTCGTTCAACTCGTGCGTCGGCACGCGCATCTGCCACGCCGCGCGCACTTCAAGCGCGGCGTCAATAACCCGATGCACGCGTTGATGCGTTTTCGCAGAGACGAACACGATCGGCGCATACGCGATGAAATCGAGTTGCGCGCGCACGCGATCGGTGAATTCGATCATCGTGCGCTCGTCCTTTTCGATCAAGTCCCACTTGTTGATGACGATCACCACGCCCTTGCCTTCCGCGAGAATGTAACTCGCGACGTGTTGATCCTGCGCGCGGATGCCGTCCGCCGCGTCGATCACGAGGAGCGCGACATCCGCGCGTTGAATCGCGCGGATCGCGCGAAGCGATGAATACTTTTCGATCCCCGCGTCAATCTGTCCGCGCTTGCGTAACCCGGCAGTATCAATCAACACGAGCGGAGCGTCGTTCCATTTGATCGCGGTGTCAATCGAATCGCGCGTCGTCCCGGCAATGTCGCTCACGAGCGCGCGCTCTTCACCCAGGATCGCGTTGAGCAGTGACGATTTGCCGACGTTCGGGCGACCGACAATCGCGAAATGTGGAATCGCGCTCGGTGCGCTCGCGATTTCTTCCGGCAAACGCGCGATGATTTGATCGAGCAAATCGCCGGTGCCGACGCCGTGCAAACCGGAAATCGGGATCGGTTCGCCCAGACCGAGTTGAAAAAATTCGACCGCGTTCTGGCGTCGCGTTTCATTGTCCGCTTTGTTGACGACGAGGTACACCGGCTTTTTGCTCGCGCGCAAAATATTCGCGATTTCGAAATCGTCCGGCGACGGACCTTGCTCGACATCGGTCACGAAAATGATCGCGTCCGCTTCGTCCATCGCGACCTGGGCTTGATTGCGCACGCCCGCGAGCATCGCGGATGGCGTGCCGGGCAAATCTTCGCGCGCATCGAGCGCGAGACCGCCGGTGTCAATGACGATAAATTCGCGTCCGGCAAATTCGGCTTCGCCGTACAAACGATCGCGCGTTGTGCCAGCCGTGTCCGACACAATCGCGATGCGCTCTTCGACGAGCCGATTGAACAACGTTGACTTGCCCACATTCGGGCGACCGACAATTGCGATAATTGGTTTTTGCATCTTGTGTAACTTGATTTATCCGCGAATAACGCGAACCTCCACGAATTTTTTATTCGCGAAAATTCGCGTTATTCGCGGATCATAATTTCCCATAACGCGCCCGCCGGCGCGTCCACGATGCCGAACAACGGCACATCCAAAATCGCGATTTGTTTCAGCGTGTAACGCGTTGCGAGATCGTGGCGTGCCGCGCTCGTCTGCGCGCCATCGTCGAGCAAAAAGACCAGGCGATTCTCGCGCAACATTTTTTCGACGAACTGCGCGCGTTCGTCCGCGTTCCAATCGCCGATGCGCGCGGTCGCGCGATGCGCGTACAGATCGATCGCGCCATCGTTCATCGTCGAAGCGATCACCGCGTTCGCGGGCGTGAGCAGAGCGATTTGATCGAACGATGCGCGTTGCGCGGCGGTTACATAACCGAACGTAACTTTAGCCGGTTGAACGACGCGCATCAATGTAAATTGCGTGCGCGTGAGAAAAAGCAACAGCGCGAAAAAGATGATCACACCAGTCATTGCGAACGCGATTGGACTCGACGCTTTAGCGGGTTGTTCGCGCATGGAAAAGCCGCGTAAACGCTTGACTCCCGCAACAATTCCATACACCGTCAGCAAAATCACCGGTGGAAATTCCGGCAAGAGATCGCGCATCCGAATCGCGACATACGGTAGATGGAACGCGACAAGAATTACAAACCAGGTCGCGAGCGCGATAAAGCGAATCGAATTTTCGTGCGCGGCGCGATACGCGCCGTAAATCAAAAATGGAAAGAGATAGCCAAACTCGTTGCCCGCGAAAAATCGTTCCGCCAATTTTGCCGCGCTCGGCGCGATACTCGCGAAAGAAAAGAGCGCGAGTTCTTTTGACTCCGGCGTAAGCCAGCCGCCAAAGTATTCGCGATGATACCACAGATCCGGCAACGCGACGACGAACGCGACCGACGCGGTGATCGCGAGAAATCGAAACCGGTCGCGGCGCGGGATTTCTAACGCGGCAACCACAATCGCGGGCGCAATCAAAACCTGGGTGTGGCGAATCCAGTACGCGATTGCGAGCGCGAAACCGGCAATCAAACCGGAAGGTTTGCGACGCAGTGCCGCCCACATCGCCAGCATTGTCCAAAATTGCGCTTGCGTGTCCACGAGTGGAATGAGTGAGCGATCTACCTGTTCCCAGGATGTCGCGAGCAACGCGACGGCAATCGCGATGATCGCCACGCGCATGGCGCGCGATTGCCCGCGAAAAAAATCGTGCGCGAACAACGCGAGCATCAACAACGCGGCGATCCCGGCGAGCGGCGTCGCGAGATACAAGCCCGCTTCGCCAAACACGCGATACATCAACGCGAGCCAAAACGCTCCGCCGATGGGCCACACGGTTGCCGCGTCGCCATTGATGTTGATCGGCAATTCATAACCGACGTGGACAAAGGGAAACCAGGTAATTGGCAATTGGTAATTGTCCGCGAAAAGTGAAAAGCGATGAAGCGGTGTGCCACGTTCCGCGAGATCAACCGCCATTTGCGCGTACGCGTACGGATCGGAACCGGTAACACCGCGCGTGCGATGCGAAATCGTTTCCGCCGCGAACCAGGTCAGTGCGGCAATGCACAATGCAATCGCGCCCCAGGTTAGCGCGGCGCGTTTCAATCGCGCAAATTGCGCGAGCAACGTGTACGCGAACGCCGCTAACGCCGCGAGTTCGATTTGAAAAACCAGGACGCGCGCGTTCGCGAGCGTGGATTCATCTTGGTACGGCACTGGCGCGTTGAACACGCGCACCGCGAGATAACGCGCGATCAAAATCGCGTACAGAAAAAAAAGCGGCGCGAGCGTTTCAAGCGCGAACGCGCCGCGCGATTTCCATCGCATCGCCGGAACGATCAACAAAATCGCCAACGTCACCGGCGCGAGCCAGAGCGGTTGATTCAGCAAGCGCCAAAACGCGGCGATGCCAAACAGATGAAGCGCGAGCAACGCGATCACAAGCGACGACGCGAGCGGCGCGGGCTCGTCATCGCGCAACGCGAGCGCGGCAAGATGAGCGCGCATCGTCAATCCACAAAACGATACTTGAGCAAAGTCCACACCGCGACGAACGCATCTTTCAAACCGATTTTTTTGCCTTCGCGATACTCACGCCCGAAATACGAAATCGGCACTTCGAAAATGCGATGCCCGCGTTTCAACACTTTGGCGGTTACTTCCGGCTCGAAATCAAATCGGCGCGCGCGGAGCGGAATCCCCTTAATCACATCCGCGCGAAATGCCTTGTAGCACGTTTCCATATCGCTGAGGATCGCGTCGTACAAAATGTTCGTCATCAATGTCAACATTTTGTTCGCGACCATGTGCCAAAAAAACATCGCCATTTTCGGACCGGTGAAACGCGATCCGTACACGACCTTGACGCGCCCTTCGGCAATCGGCTGAACGAGTTGCGCGTAATCGCGCGGATCGTATTCGAGATCGGCGTCTTGAATGATCACAATGTCGCCGGTCGCGCGTTCGAGCGCGGTGTGAATCGCCGCGCCCTTGCCCTGGTTGCGTTCGTGATGAATCACGATCACGCCATCGTTCGCGGTTTGGGCGAGTAATTCGCGCGAACCGTCGGTCGAGCCGTCGTTCACCGCGATAATTTCTTTTTCAAACGGCGACGCCTGCACGCGCTTGATCATTTCGAGAAGCGTGGCTTGTTCGTTGTACACCGGGATCAAGATGGAAAGTTTCAAATCACAACTCCGCCAAAAAGGTGAGTGCATTATATTCGATTGTCGCGCCGAAGCAAATGGCAATGCGCCAATGTTAGCGCGACAAGACATCGCGTAACTCGGAGGATGAAAGCGCGCGCGATTTTTTGAAAATAAGTGGCGGCGGATGATCGTAAACGATAAAACTTTCGTCGGCGTAGCCCCAATTCAAAACGAACGCGTCGGAATGAATCGGATCGCGCAAGCCGGCGCGCGTGAACGGATCGGAAAAAATCACGATGCCGTTCAGCGCGGGCGTGTTGATCGAATGAGCGACCAGGTCAAACCCAAGTTGTCCATCGAAGAGCGCGCGATAATAGCGCGCCGACATTGGATAGCGTTTCGCCAAGCGCGGGATCGTGCCGAACAATCGCGGCGTCGCCAGCGCGATGTAATCGTTCGCGATCAATGCATTGATCAGCGTATCGAGTTTTTTCGCGTCGTCCACATCGTACATCGGCAACACGGTCGTGCGATATTCGAGCGGCATACGTTGCCCGGTCTCATCGCGCAGAGACACCGGCAATTGATCGTCCCAGTGTTCGATGATCAGCGTCGAGTTCGCCGGAATCTCGCGATACATCCAGCGCGAAATTTCGAGCCAGGGGTGCGCGCGCGTGTAGATCAAAGTGAACGCGGCGGAGTACGCGAACGCGGAGAGGAGCGCGAGAAAAAGTAAAACGTAAAACGTAAAACGTAAGGCGTGAGACGTGAGACGTGAGACGACCGCGCCCAGCATCAAAAAAAGAAATGGCAGGAGCGGCAAGAGATAGCGAAGGTATTTGGCGTACTGACCGCCAATGCTCAAAAAATAAATGAGCGCCCACGCGAGAATGAAACCATCGCGCCACGCTTCGACTCCGCTCAGTGCGCGGTTGTGCGCGCGCCACCATTGCCACACGAACAACGCACTTGCGATCCACGCCATCGCGCCGAGCGGCGCGCTCATGCCCCAAATCGTGCTTTGCGCGATTTGATAGACGAACGGAAGCGTGTCCGCATATTGACGCGTGTACGGATAATCCAACCAACCGCGCGCGACAAACATTTCGGTGCCGATCTGTCCGAACGCGCGAAGCGGGTCGAGCAAAATGTACGGTTGTGTAACAAAAAAAATCGCGAACACGATCGTGAGTATTTTCGCGATGGGTTTGCGCGCGGCGCGAATTTGGTCGAACCAATCGTGAAGAATGACGCGGCGACGCGGTGACGCGGTGACGCGGTGAGCGATTTTCTCCGCGTCGCCGTGTCGCCGTGTCGCCGCGTCAACACGAATTACCGCGACGACAATCGGCACGACGAGCGGCGCGGCAGAAATTTTCGTCGCGAGCGCGAGACCGAACGCGATCGCCATCGCGATTTCATCGCGGCGATTTTTGCTCGTGGCGTAACGCGCGGTGAAATACATTGTCGCGACGACAAGCATCGTCAACAATGTGTCCACCGCGTAAAAATGCGCGAGTTGAATGTGCAGAACCGTTACCGCGATGCACGCGCTCGCGATCAAGCCGACACGCGCGTCGTACAATTTGCGCGCGAGCAGGAACGTAAAAATGATTGTGCCGAGATCGAAAATCGCGGAGAGCGCGCGGCCCAGGATTGCCAAACTGACGAGTTGATTATCGCGCCACGGCACCGCGAAATCGGTTTGCGGTGCGAACACGCTCAACACTTTGAGGAGATAGATCGGGAATGATCCGTACGCGAAAAATTTGGGGCTGAGCGGACTGTCGGGAGAAAATGCTTGCGCGAAATTTTCCGGCAGAGCAAGTTCATTGACGACCAACAAAATTTTCCGTTCGTCGGGATGAAACAAATAACCGCTATCCCACGCGAGGCCGGTGAAGCGAAAAAACGCGGCGACGATCAGAATAATCGCGAGTAAAACCAATTGGCGCGGAGACGCGGAGACGCGGAGACGCGGAGACGTTCGCCGTGTCTCCGCGTCTCCGTCTCTCCGTGTCAGCACATCAGAGTTCGCCATTATCCTTCAACGTTTTGAGCCGTTCCAAAAATTCCGGCGCGTGGAGCAGTTCGACCTGGGCTTCGGTTTCCGATTCCGCCGACGCGTCCGCGCTACGATCAAACGATTGATCAATCAACCGTTTCGCAAACGCGAGCGCGCGCGGCGAGTAATCGCACGCGCGTTCCGCCCAACTGCGCGCGAGTCCGATCAAATCGCCCGGCTCAGCGACGCGATGCACGAGTCCCATTCTCTGCGAATCAATCGCGGTTACGTTGCGCCCGCGCAAAATCATTTCTTTCGCCGCGCTCACGCCGACGAGACGCGTCAAGCGTTGCGTGCCGCCGAGCGCGAGCACCATTCCCAATTTGATTTCCGGTAATCCGAAAATCGCGCGCGTCGACGCGATTCGAAAATCGCATGCGAGCGCGAGCACGACGCCGCCGCCAATCGCGATACCGTTGACCGCCGCGATCGTGATCTGCGGTAATGCCTCGAACGCGTCGAATGTCGCGCGCCACCTTAAAATTTCCGCGCGCGTTTGCTCGCGTGTAAATTCGCCGCCGATCCGCGTGAGCAGATTGAGATCCGCGCCGGACGAAAATGTTTTGCCCGCGCCGGTAAGAATGATCGCGCGCGTCGCGGTGTCATCACGTAATTGCGCGACAAGCGCGCCGAGTTCGTCCATCATCTCGACGTTGATCGCGTTCTTCACGTTCGGACGGTTGAGCGTAACGGTCGCGATGCCGTTGTTGGATTCGATGGGTAAAGTTTTGAAAGCCACGTTGCACCTTGGAAATTAGAGGTTGGAAATTGGAGGTTAGAAATCAGACCGGTATGCGATCATCCAATTTCCAACATCCAACATCCAACTTCCAACTTCAATTCTCTTCCCCAAGTTTCAAGACTGCCATAAATGCTTCTTGCGGAATTTCAATGATGCCGAATCGTTTCATACGTTTTTTCCCGGCTTTTTGTTTCTCTAATAATTTTCGCTTGCGCGTGATATCGCCTCCATAGCATTTTGCCAATACGTCTTTTCGAATCGCGCGAATCGTTTCACGCGCGACAATGCGCCCGCCGAGCGCGGCTTGAATCGGCACCGGGAATTGTTGTTGTGGAATCACTTCTTTGAGTTTTTTGCACAACGCCGCGCCGCGCGCATACGCGTAATCTTTATGCACGATCATCGAAAGCGCATCCACTGCCTCTTCATTCACGAGCACGCTCAACTTGACCAGGTCGCTCGCGCGATAATTCGCGAACGCGTAATCCAACGACGCGTACCCGCGCGTGCGCGATTTGAGTTGATCGTAAAAATCAATAATCAATTCGGAGAGCGGCATCACGTAACCGAGCATCACGCGCGTCTCGTCGAGGTATTCCATTTTGTCGAACGTGCCACGCCGCGTCGTGACCAAATCCATCACCGCGCCGATGTAATCTTTCGGCGTGAAAACCTGGATGTGCATCCAGGGCTCTTCGATTTCGAGAATCTCGCCGCCGTCCGGCATTTCCGCCGGATTGTCCACCGTGATCACATCGCCGGTGTGTTTCAACACGCGATACTCGACCGATGGCGCGGTCGCGATCAGATCGAGATCGTATTCGCGCTCCAAGCGTTCTTGCACGATTTCGAGATGGAGCAATCCCAGGAAGCCACAGCGAAAACCAAAGCCGAGCGCGGCGGATGTTTCTGGATCGTACGTGAGCGACGCGTCATTCAATTTTAATTTATCGAGCGCGTCGCGCAAGAGTGGATAATCGTTCGTTTCGGTTGGATAAAATCCGGCGAACACCATCGGTTTGGCGGGACGAAAACCTGGGACAGGATCGGTCGCCGGATTTTCGCTGTGCGTGATCGTATCCCCGACCTGGATATCGCGTACGCTCTTCAAGCCGGTTGCCACGTAACCGACTTCGCCCGCGCTCAACGTTTCGCCTGCGATCATTTTCGGGCGAAAGATGCCGACTTCGAGCGCGTCGATTTCCAAGCCGGACGACATCAATTTGATTTTTTTGTTCTTGGGTAACTCGCCATCTACGACGCGCACGAACGCGACGACGCCTTTGTACGAATCGTACTTGGAATCGAAAATGAGCGCGCGCAGTGGAAGTGTCGCGTCCGCGCGCGGCGGCGGGATGCGCGCGACAATCGCTTCGAGAATATCGGAAATGCCCGCGCCGGATTTCGCGGACGCGCGAATGATTTGATCGTTCGGCACCGCGAGCAAATTTTCGATCTCGTGCGCGATTTCGTCCGGGCGCGCGGAGGGCAAATCAATTTTGTTGACGACCGGGACAATCGTGAGATCATGTTCGAGCGCGAGGTACAAATTCGCGAGCGTTTGCGCTTCGATGCCCTGCGTCGCATCCACAACCAGGATCGCGCCTTCGCATGCGGCGAGCGCGCGCGACACTTCGTATGTAAAATCCACATGCCCCGGCGTGTCAATCAAATTGAGTTCGTATTCATTTTCATCGCGCGCGCGATAATTCATTCGCACGGCTTTGGCTTTGATCGTGATGCCCTTTTCGCGTTCCAAATCCATTTGATCCATCACTTGCTCGACCATCTCGCGTTTTGCGAGCGTGCCGGTTTGTTCGAGCAAGCGATCGGTCAACGTGGACTTGCCGTGATCAATGTGCGCGATGATGCACAGATTTCGAATGTGAGACTGATCCATCAACTAGAAACTCTTATCCATCTTGTCATTTAAAATTTGATCCACGACGTTTGCTCCGATGTTCTTTCAAGTAATCGTTGAACGGTCGTCCTTTACCCGCGCGATATTCCACCATCGCGCGTTGTGCGTCGAGAACATCTTCCAAATCTTCGATCTTTTGCAAAAGCGCTTGATATTTGCGAAATGGAATGACGACCACTTCATCTTTGCCCAATCGCCCTGTGGTAGATTTTTGTCCAACAATTTTCAAAGTCATTTCTGACATTTCAACCTCGCTTCGTTTTCGTGCGCGCATTATACCACGCCTTGCGCGTGCGCGCCAATTATTTGAACAAACTTTCCTGCAATCCATCGCCGACCAAATTGATCGCGAGCGCGGTCAGCAAAATCATCAAGCCGGGAAAAAACGCGATCCACCACGCGCCGCTCAAAATGCCGATCTGTCCTTCGTTGAGCATATTGCCCCAACTCGCTTGATATGGCGGCACACCCAATCCCAGGAACGACAACGCGCTTTCGATCAGCACGGCATCCGCGAGGCCGAGCGTAAAAAAAACAATGATCTGACTAGAGACGTTCGGCAGAATGTGCCGAAAAATAATTCGCGATGGATGCACACCAATCGCGCGCGCGGCGGTAACGAAATCGCGTTGCTTGAGCGCGAGAAATTGCCCGCGCCCGATCCGCGCAATCGCCATCCAACTCGTGATGCCGATGACGCCGATCACGTTGACCAGGTTCGGCGGAAAGAGCGATTGGATCGCGACGAGCAAAAAAAATGTCGGGAGCGCGAGCATCAGATCGATCGCGCGCGCGATGATCGCGTCGATCACGCCGCCCGCGTAACCGGCAAGCGCGCCGAGCAAAATGCCGATCACACTGCCGAGCGACACCGCGAGCAAACTGACGCCGAGCGACACGCGCGCGCCCCACACAATGCGCGTGAACACATCGCGCCCCAAGCGATCCGTACCAAACCACTGCGTCGCGTTCGGCGCGCGCTCGCGCTGATCAAGTTCGATGCGCGCGGGATCGCGCGGCGCGAGGATCGGCGCGGTGATCGCCATCGCGACAATCGCGATCAAAATGAGTGCGCCGATCACCGCGAGCCGATTTTTGCGAAAGCGAAACCAGAAACGTTGTGTGTTCATCGTTTGAAATTTTTCCACTGACGGAAGGGAACACGGACAAAAAAATAAATGTCCGTGTTCCCTTCCGTCAGTGGAAAAAATTACGCGCTTGTGCTGTCGCCGTATCGAATCCGCGGATCAACAAATGCGTAGCAAACATCCGCGATCAAGTTTCCGGCGACAACCAACAAACCGATCATCACGATCTCGCCCATCAACACCGGGTAATTGCGTTGAAACGCGCTCTCGATGATCAAGCGACCGATGCCGGGCCACGCAAATACGGTTTCGACGATGATCGAGCTCGATGCGATTTGTGGAAGCGCCAAGCCGAGCAAGGTAATGATCGGAATGAGCGCGTTGCGAAACGCGTGGCGCAGAGCGACAGTGCGTTCGCGCAATCCTTTACTGCGCGCGGTGCGAATGTAATCCTGGTTCAGCGCGTCGAGCAGACTCGCGCGCGTGAAGCGAATCAAGCGTCCCATCTCGCGCAGAGAAATCACGAACGCGGGCATAATCAGATGCGCGATGCGATCCGCGATCCCGGATGATCCGCGCGGCGATTCGATTCCAGCGGACGGCAGAATTTGAAGCCAGACACTAAAAACCAGGATCAGCAAAAGCGCAAGCCAGAAATTCGGAAGCGAGTAAAAAAATGTCGCGATTAATGTGCTTATGTAACCAACGAACGAATGTGCGCGCAGTGCCGCAAGTGTTCCGATACTCAAACCCAGCACAATCGCGATGAGCAAACCGGTGAGCGTGAGTTGAAGCGTCGCGGGAATCCGTTCGGCGATCACATTCAACACCGGGCGACCATCCGAAAATGATCGTCCCAGATCGCCGCGCAAAAAATTTCCCAGCCACTTGACGTACTGAACTGGGATCGGATCGTCTAGTCCCCACGCCGCGCGAATTTGCGCGCGTTGATCGGCGGTGAGGTCGGTGCCGTACAACAACGCCGCCGGATCGCCGGGCGCGAGATGCAAAATCGCGAACGCGGTGAGCGTTACGACGAACAAAAGTGGAATCGCTTGGAGGAGACGGACCAGGATATAACGCAACATCAGTTGAATAGTTGGTTAGTTGGCTAGTTGCATAGTTGAATTTTCATCGCGCGGGGCGCTTACCCAACTATGCAACTATCCAACTATGCAACTCAATAACTCCACTGCTCCGCGTTCCAGAAAATGTTAATCGGCGATGCGACGACGCCCTTCACCGTGGTCTTGAACGCCCAGAGTGTTTTCGGATAATAGATCGGCACGGTCGGCGATTCGTCCGCGATGATGCGTTGAATTTCGTCGTACACTTTTTTGCGCGCGGGTTGATCCGTTACCGCGATGCCTTGCGCGAGCAATTTGTCTATGTCGGGATTCGCCCAACGCAAAAAGTTGTTACCGTTCGTCAGCGCGGCGGACGACCAACGGCGCGACAGAAAATCGGGATCAACGTTCACACTGCTCGAAAGAAAAATCGCTTCAAAGTTGCTCTTGAGCACGCGATCGTTGATGAACGTGTTGAGTTCGAGAAATTGCGGCTCGACCTCGACACCGATCTCTTTCCACTGTTGGCGCACGAACAACGCGATCTCTTCGCGCAGTTTGTCGCCGGAATTTGTCAGCATCACAAATTTGAACGGCTTGCCATTTTTTTCGCGAATGCCGGACGCGCCTACTTTCCAACCCGCGTCGTCCAACAACGTTTTTGCTTTTCCAGGATCGAACGCGTACACATTCACGTTCGGATTGTACGCCCAGGTTTGCGCGATGATCTCGCTCGTGGATTGGACACCCTGCCCTTCGACAATTTTTTCGATGATCGTCTTCTTGTCCAAACCGTAATTCAACGCCTGGCGCACGCGCTTGTCGTTGAACGGTTCTTTTTCGTTGTTGAACCCGATGTACGTATTCGCGCCGACGCTTTCAAACACCGCGAGATTTTTCTTTTCTTTGAATTTGGGCAAATCTTTGGGATTGATGATCGGCCCGCCGTCCACTTCGCCGTTGAGCATTTGCAGAGTCAGCACGTTGCTGTCGGGCGTGATCTGCCACACGAGTTTGTCGAGTTTCGCGCGCCCGCGAAAATAATCCGCGTTCGCGACCAGGACAACTTTTTGTCCGGCTGACCATTCCTCAACCTTGAACGCGCCGGTGCCGATCGGCTTGCGATTGAACGCGGCAGTCGCGGCTTCCTGTCCTTCGAGCAAATGTTTCGGCGCGATGCCGATCGCCAATTTGGAAAGGAATGATGCGTTCGCACTTTTCAAAATGAATCGCACGGTTTGCGGATCAACGGCTTCGATTTTTTCGACGAGCGCGTAATCCGATTTCGCGATCGTCTTGGGTTGCTTCGGATCAATAATCGTGTCGTACGTGAATTTCACATCGGCCGCGCTGAACGATTTGCCGTCGTGCCATTTCACATCGTTGCGTAATTTGAATGTGTAAATTTTTCCGTCCGCCGAAATGTCCCAGCCAGTCGCGAGTTCGGGAATGATTTCCATCTTATCGTTGATCGCGACGATGCCATCAAAAATCATTTCGAGGATCCATTTCGTCACCACGTCCGGCGCGACGATGGGATTGAGCGCGCTCGGTTCCCACAACGATCCGTAGACGAACGTGCCGCCGCGCGCTTGCGTCGGCGCGGGCGCGCTCGTTGGTGATTGCGCGGGTGCGGGCGCGCACGCGGCGATGAGCGCGATCGCGATTGCGAGTATCGCGAATTGCGAAATAAATTTGTGCGTTTGCATTTGCTCCTCCTTCAAAATATGACAACGAATTTTTGAATTGATCGAATTTTTTATCCGCGAATTACGCGAACCTCCGCGAATCTTTTTTATTTTCATTCGTTTGATTCTTCAATTCGTTGTTATTTCCGCAAAACAAATCGCGCCGCCCGAACGAACGAGCGGCGCGACAAGAGCGCGAACATTTGTCGAACCGTCTCGGTCGCGCGGAGCGATCCAAGCGATTAGTTTTTTAGTTGGATAGTTGGATAGTGCGTTAGTTGCTCACGGCTGATTGCTCAGTCCGTTGCAATTACATTGTAGCACAAACGCGATGCGGAATCAAATTGATTTTGCCATTGCCGGATTTGACGCTTTAGCGGGTTGCCGGCTCGTACCATCAACCGCGTAAACGCTCGACTCCAACCCTGGTGCGTCACCTAATCTCATCGCCCAGCATCGCGTTCACTTGTTTGAGTTCGCTTTCGCTCAACGTCCAATCACCGGCTTGCGCGTTCGCGATGAATTGATCCAAACTCGTCGCGCCGGAAATTACCGAGCAAACCTGGGATTGCGCGAGCAACCACGCGTGCGCGAGTTGCGCCATCGTGCGCCCACACGCTTCTGCCCACGCGGTCAACTTTTCGAGCAGAGAAAAATTCGCATCGGTCATCAACTTTTGCACGTACGGGCTGCTCTCGCCGCGCGAACCGGCGGGCGCGGATTTGCCGCGCTGATATTTGCCGGTGAGAAATCCACCCGCGAGCGGAAAGAACGGCACGATGCCGACGCGCTGCGCGCGACAGTACGGCAACATTTCGCGTTCGATTTCGCGTTCGAGCATGTGATAGTGCGAGGTGCTCACGACGAACGACGACCAGCCGCGTAATTCCGCGAGCAGATTCGAATACGCCAACTGCCACGCCGCGAATTGCGACGCGCCGAGATAACGAACCTTGCCCGCGCGCACCGCGTCGTCAAGCGCGCGCAGAGTTTCGTCAAGCGGCGTCGTGTCGTCCCAGCCATGCACGTAATACAGATCAACGTGATCGGTTTGCAAGCGGCGCAAACTCGCGTCGAGCGAATTTTGCAAATGATAACGCGACGCGCCTTTATCGTTCACACCGTCGCCCATCGTGAATCGAAATTTTGTCGCGACGACAAATTTATCCCAGCGCCCTTTGAGTGCGATGCCAAGCCGCTCTTCCGATTTGCCTTGCTGATACACATTCGCGGTGTCAATGAAATTCACGCCGCGCTCTTGCGCCGCCGCGATGATGTTGTTCACCGCGTCTTGTGTAACTACGTCCGTGCCAAAGCGATTCGTGCCGAGTCCAATCACCGACACGCGCGTTCCTGATCTTCCAAGTTGACGATATTCCATTTACATCCTCAAAAAAATTTCCACTGACAGAAGGGAACACGGACAATTTTTATCATCCGTGTTCTTTTCCGTCAGTGGAAAAAATTACACTTTGCGAATCGCGACGGTTAGTTGTTCGCCGTCGAATGAATCTTGCACCGATGCGGCATCGCTAGGCGCGTCACCCGCGCGTAATTCGTTCGCGAGCGTTTCGCCCGCGATGTACTCGCGCCAGGTTTCGATTGCGCGCGCGAGTTTTGGCGTCGCGATGTAATCCACGCGAATGTGGTCGGCGATTTCGAAATTCGCGTTCTTGCGTAAATCTTGCACGCGGCGCACAAATTCGCGCGCGCGTCCTTCCGCGACGAGTTCATCCGTCAACGTCGTGTCAAGCGCGACGACGAGCGTTGCTTCGGACGCGACCGCGAACCCAGGTTTCGGTTGCGGCGTGACGAGCACATCGCTGGGCGCGATTTCGATGACGAGTCCGTTGACATCGAGCGTGAATGAGTTGCCCGCGCGCACCGTCGCCGCGACCTGGCTCGCGTCCGCCGCGTTGAGCGCGGTTGTCAGTCCGCCCATCACTGCTTTGCGTTTTTCGCGCGCGTCTTTTTTGATTTGCTTGTCGTCCGTTTCCGGTTCTGGCACAAGCAATTTTACTTTTTCGTTCAGCGTCGCAAAATTCGGACGCAGTTGGTAGGTGACGAGTTCTTCTTCGCGCGTCGCGTACTCGACTGACTTGACGTTCAACTCATCGGCGGCGAGTTCGCGCAGATGCGTGAGCGATTCGCGTTGCGCCACGTCCGCGACGACAATCGCGCGCGCGAGCGGCTGGCGATTCTTCAAACTCTTCGCGGCGCGGATCGAATGACCCAGGTTCACAACCTGGCGCGCGATTGTCATATCGTTCAACAACTGCTTGTCGAATTTTGCATCGTCAACGCGGAGCCATTCGCAGTGATGCACCGATTCCGGCGCGTTCGAATTGAATGTACGAACCAGGTTTTGGTACATCGCTTCCGCGACAAATGGGATGAACGGCGCGAGCAATTTCGTTAACGTAGTGAGCACTTCATACAGCGTCGAGTATGCCGCGTGCTTGTCGTCATCGTCTTCCGATTTCCAGAATCGCCGACGCGAGCGACGCAAGTACCAGTTGCTCAAATTATCAATAAACGGCTCGACCGCGCGCGACGCGGTTGGCGAATCGTAATTCTCAAGCGCGGTTGTCACTTCGGCGACGAGCGATTGGAGTCGAGCAAGAATCCATCGGTCGAGTTGATTGACTGTTGACTGTTGACTGGCGACTGGCGACCACTTGTCGAGATTCGCGTACGTCACAAAAAACGAATACACATTCCACAACGGCAGTAAAAACATTCTCCGCGTTTCATCCGCAACGTGATAGCCGAACAGCATATTCGTTTCGTAACGCGTGCGCGCAAACATCCAACGCATCACGTCCGCGCCGATCGTTTCGGCGGCTTCGTTGAACTCGATCATATTCCCGGACGACTTGTGCATCGGGCGACCGTCTTCCGCGAACAATGTGCCGTAGCCCATCAATGCTTTGAACGGCGGTTGATTCGTCATCGCGGTTCCCATCGCGAGCACGGAATAAAACCAGTTGCGGAATTGACCTGGGAATGATTCGGTGATGAAATCGGCGGGATACCATTGTTCCCAGTATTTGCGATCCGAGTGATAACCCATCGTTGACATTGTAACGATGCCCGCATCAAGCCAGGGATTGCCGACATCTTTGATGCGCGAAGTCTTGCCGCCGCATTTCGCGCATTTGATTTTCACTTCGTCAACGAACGGACGATGCGGTGTATGTCCATCGAATTTGTCCCAGCCCTCGACCGCGCGCTCTTGTAATTCATCGCGACTGCCGATGACATTCGCGTGTCCGCATTCGGTACATTCCCAAATCGGAAGCGCGAGACCCCAGTAGCGTTTTTTGGAAATCATCCAATCGTGCATCAAGCGCAACCAATCCATCTCGCGGTCATAACCAAATTGCGGAACCCAGCGAATCTGGTCAACGACATCCATGATTTGATAACGCAGTGATCGCGCTTTTTCTTCGCGCGTGAGTTGATTGCGCGGTTTCTCGTAGGATTCGCCCATACTGATAAACCACTCGTCCACGAGGCGGAAGAGCAATTCGGTTTTGCATCGCCAGCACGTTGGATAGCGGTGCGTGTAATCGTCGGCGCGATACAAATAATTTTTCTGGCGCAGAGATTCAATCACGCGCGGCGCGACATCGAACGCGCTCATCCCGGAAAACTCGCCAAAGTTTTCGATGAACACGCCGTTCTCGTCAATCGGCGCGACGACCGGCAAACCAAATTCTTTGCCGAGATGAAAATCTTCCGCGCCACAACCCGGCGCGATGTGAACGAGTCCCGTGCCTTCGGCGTCGCCGACATCTTTCCACAAAATGACGCGATGCGCTTGCGCGGAATTGGTTGGCGCGTTGCCAATGTGATTTCGCAATTCCGCCGGCGCGTATCCGCCGACGATTTGTTGCGCGGGCAAATCATCGAATGGACCATCGTACGTCCATCCTTCCATCTCCGCACCCTTCAATCGCCCCAGGATTTCGTACGCGCCCTTGAGCATTTTCGTCGTGCCTTCGGACAAATAGTACACGGCATCGCCTTGTTTCACTTTCACGTACGTGAGTTCAGGTCCAACCGCAACCGCGACGTTCGATGTGAGCGTCCACGGCGTTGTCGTCCACACGAGCAAGTATTCATTCGCGCGACCGCGAAGCGGCAAGCGCGCGGTGATGCTGGGATGCGTGAGGTCGGGATAATCTTCGGTGCTGATTTCGTGCTCGCTGACGCCGGTGCCACAACGCGCGCACCAGGGCATCACGTCCGTGCCTTTGTAAAGCCAGCCGTTGTCCGCGCACTTTTTGATAAAGCCCCAAATCTGATAATTGTTTTCGTCGCTGAACGTGAAATAAGATCCGCCGAGTTGCGGCAACCCCAGTTGTCCGACGAGTTGCTCGACCGTGCCGCGCACCTTGCCTTTCGGTCCATCGAGTTCGATAACTTGGTTTGGATTCTCGCCGAGTTTCTCGCTCAACATTCGCAGAGTGTCGGTATCGTTCCAATCCATCCAATAACCGAGTCGAATGGATTGCTCGGTTTGCACCGCCGAATAGTTGAGCACGCGTTGCTTGCACAAAACGACGAACGGTGCGAGTCCGTACGCTTCGATGTCGCGTTTCGATTTAAAGCCCAGGTCTTTTTCGACATTGACCTCGACCCAGAGTCCCTGGCAATCGAAACCGTTCTGCCAGCGTTCGTCGAATCCTTGCATCGCTTTATAACGTTGGAAAATATCCTTGTAGGTGCGTCCCCACGCGTGATGAACGCCCATCGGGTTGTTCGCGGTGATGGGTCCGTCCACGAACGACCATTTTTTACTGCCCGCGCGCAACTGGCGCAGTTTGTTGAACGCGTCGGTCTCTTTCCACCAGCGCAGAATGTCGCGCTCGAGTTCGGGAAAGTTGGTTTTGCTGGATACAGGTTTGAACATTGTTACCTCATTTGCGATTTATGATTGCTGATTTAGGATTTAGGATGTCCTTCAATTCTGCAGATTGCCGAATATTGCTTTGTAGAGCAAATCAAATTTACTTTGGACATATCCCCAGCCCGCGTAATGTTCATCAGTATAAAACTTCTTCAGAACGAAGACTTGCTCATCGCCAAGATCGAGCCAGGTGGTCGCTTTCGCAAAAGCAATATGCTTCTTGGGATGTTTCCATCTGAAAGTCCAATAGCTACCCTTATCCCATAGTAAAAAGCGTGGTTCCCCAGTGTCAGGATTCAAAGACAAGCAATCCTGAATATCAAAAATCCAAATCATCCTTCCGTAGAATTGCTCACGTTCGCGAATCTCATCGGGCGAAATATAAGAATGTTGGAGTTCTACCACTATACCATTTGGCAGAAGCAAATCAGCGCGATGCCTTTTACCGTCTTTCTCAACCATAATTTCAGACCATTCGGGAAACAAATTTTTCCACCCGAGATGCCAGCGAGTATCGGGGTCTGCCCAGCTATCACAATCACTATCTTTTTTATGCGCCCAATGCCATACATTGATTTTTCCACATTTGGCAATAACCTCGGCACGGCAAGCAGGACAGAGTGCTTTGCCTTTTCGAAATGCTTTGATTCTATAGCCGCTTGGTTCGCTTGCAAAAATCATCTGATTCACACTTCTTCGTGTTCGGTAGGTAATTTTCCGAATCGAATGTACCATACGAGACGATTGGTCATCTGCTCTATATCTTCCTCACTAGATTCAGTATAAGCACAAAGTTGGTTCAATGCTGGAAATCCTCTTTTGTTTAGATAATCATCCAATTGTTGTGGATGAATTCTCTTTCTTGCGTCATCCGTTAAGTATGGTGAAAGAAAACAATGAAGAACAACGAGCAAACCATGGTGATGCTTTGAAAGAAAATACAGCCAAAATGGAAATCCATCATCCAAAGCATGAACGAATTCCCTAACTTCCTCTATCTCATATAATTCGCGCGTATCATCATTGTAGCCGTCAAACGATATATCAACTCTCTCACGGAAGCTTTGGGCAACACTTGGAGATTCTAGTAACCGCTTAAGTGTAGCCAAAACATTAGAAATGTTTCTTGTCCTAACTTCATCTTTAGATACTACGATGAAAAGGAAATCAAAGTCGTTCAGATTCGGTTTGTGAATTTTGTTTGTCATTTGTTACTCGCTTATCAAAATTCTATTTGACTGTCCGTGTACAATTATGCATGAATGCAAGAGCACTATCAGGTCTCATTCAATCGGCAATCAGAAATCGAAAATCGAAAATCCGCAAATTCGGTTTCCCGTATCGCGGTAAAGTGTGCTATAATCTTGGATAGACAAGCAATTCAATCAAGGTCAACCTATGCCCAACGTCTTACGAATTGGACCACATCGTTTCTTTTTCTTCAGTCGTGAAGACCACGAGCCACCGCACATTCACGTTGAAACGGCGGAGAACGCCGCCAAATTTTGGCTCTCGCCTATCGAACTCGCGTGGGCAGTCGGTTACAATTCAAAGGAACTGACTCGGCTCAGAAAATTGGTCGAGCAACACGCCGATCTCTTTTTGGAGAAATGGTATGAACATCTCAAGCAATATTAGCCCAACTGCAATCCTGGCTCTCAACGTTCACTGCACCGACGATACGCTTACCGTGAATCTTTCCGACGGACGCCAAGTGTCCGTGCCGCTTGAATGGTTTCCACGTTTGCGCGATGCGACGCCCAAGCAACGCAAGAACTGGCGACTGATTGCCAAAGGCATTGGCATTCATTGGGAAGATGTTGATGAAGATATTGCCGTTTCGACATTGCTCCGCGCTTGGTGAAATATGGAAAAATTTGAAATCAACGCCGTCGAAATGACACGCCAAATCCGCGATAAACATTATGAACAAATGAAAAATATGTCACGCGCCGAACGTTTGGCGTTTTACCGCGAGCAAGCGCGGTTGATGAATGAGAAAGCCAAGAAACTCCTCAAAGCAAAACGCAAACTCGAACACGCTTGATGCACCTTTTCCAAACCTTCGAGGATTTCAAAAACCTCGAAGGTCTCATTGCACGGGTTCTTGACAGAGTTCAGATTCACGCTAAAATATAATTGAGATAGGAGTGAACCTGTCTCACAAAAAGCGGGCAACGCTCGCTTTGCGTCCCGCTCTGCGAAAAGTCGCCGATTGTGGCGGCCTGTCCCCCTCTCCCTGTGAGGGATCGGACTAGCAAAGCGGGTTTCGTTTTTACCCGCCCCGATACTCTAGAATTTGCTTGACCTTCTTCGCCAAATAATCAAAAGCATCCGCGTCCGCGCGCGTGTCCCGCCGACTATCGTTTCCCCTTGCTCGCCGCCGTCTTCTTGCGCGATGGCGCGGCTTGGCGAACCGATTTCGATTTCGGTTTGTTCAATTCAGCCACGAGTTCATCGAGTGAAATGTTTTTGCCGCGCGCCTTTTTTTGTTTCTTGCGCGATGGCGATGGAATATCTGCCATCGTCAAAACCGGCAACTTTAATGCTTGCTTTAAATACTTGAGGTCTTGGGCAAGTTCCTCTAGCGTTTCTCCGAACGGATTGACCGCGTCTTGGGTACACGCGAAAATCGAACCGTCGTCTTCGTAGTACACTTCGCGAATTACGTAACCGCCCTCTGCTTCGCGGAATACGCGATAATTCCAGGTCACAGTTCCTCCTCTGCCGTCAACGAAAAAACGGTAGTCGTAAACAAAAAATCACTTGCGCTTTAACTTATGTGGGGGGCGCGACACTTGACGCCGTGTTCGCTTGACGATATTTTTGTCGTCCAAAAATTCAACTGGCTCGGCGGTGTCTCCGCGTTCCCACATCAACGAGAAAAACCAAATACCGCTTTCGCCAATACAAAAATCCGCAGGCGTCCAAGTCATCTTGGAATCGAGCGGCGGTTCTTTACGCGACGGAGTATATTCGGCTTGCCAGCCAAACGCCTCGCCACTCCACGCCTTACGTTTCGCATGCAAGTCCGCGGCAAAGCGGCGCACCTCGTTCAAATCGGGAATGACAATTGGGACAATTGGAGCAGATATGTAATTCGGAATTACTAGTTTTGCTCTAACCGTTAACATGTTTCCGTTTCTCCTCTCTCCACGATTCTAAAAGATCGCCGCGATATTCGTCAAGAATTTTTTCGATCTCATCAAGTTCATGCTCGCGAAATCTTCCTGCGCGCACGAGCGCAATTGGATCGATCCAGTACTTTGCTTCTCTACCGGCTTTGCCAACATGAACGTGCGGTGGCTCAGCAAGATCGGCTTCGTAGAACCAGAATTTGTAGCCCTTGAGTCTCAACACAACTGGCATTCTGAATTTCTCCTCAATGATTTTACCACGTCGCGCATCAAATCATAAATCAGAAATCGAAAATCAGCAATTCCGTTTCACCCACGCGCGCAAATCGCGCAGAACCGCGTGCGGATGCTCGAACGCAATCGCGTCGGGCAACGCGTCGAGCGGAAACCAACCGAACGCGTTCACATCATCTGCCGCGCGTAACGCGCCGCCGCTTGGCTCGACGACGTAATAATGATTCAGCGTAAAAATTTCGTCGCCGTGGTTGTCGTAGCGGTCAATGTAAACGCCGAGCAACTCGCGCACGCGCACCTCCAACCCGGTTTCCTCGCGCACCTCGCGCA
>Ga0233425_10004287_pt1 | contig 24170 bp, 13 predicted proteins | sample Watercolumn_Towu_2_FD_181712 | JGI IMG/M metagenome (GOLD analysis project Ga0233425, IMG submission 181712) | Freshwater microbial communities from Lake Towuti, South Sulawesi, Indonesia - Watercolumn_Towuti2014_140_MG | ecosystem: Environmental > Aquatic > Freshwater > Lake | place... | reverse complement strand
GATGATCCACTGGACCCTGCCCTTGAGCGTGATCGGCTCGGCGAGGGCGGGGACGTGGAGCTTGAAGAGGAACTCCGTCCCAACGCCGAGGGGGTTGTCGGTCCTGATGAACGTGCCCCCGTTGGAAATGTTCTTGGTGTAGTCCGAGAAGAAGGTGTTGACCCTCTTGTACTCGACCTTGAGCTCGATCGGCCCACGCAGATGCCGGCGCCGATCGTCGTGGCTTGCGTCCGTCATGGTGGGACCATCCTATCACAACCCAAGGCCGCATCGATGTGCGTTGTCTAAGCCGGGAGTATGCAATACACTGCCAGCCACCATTCCGGGGACATGCTCTGGACGCCGCGAGCCATCCGGATCGTGTCGAGGCCGGAAATCGGTAGGCAGATGGAAGAAGACAGAACACTGGTCGAGAAGGCGCAACAGGGTGACAAGACCGCATTCGGAGAGTTGGTCCGGAAACACCAGCGCAAGGTGTATGCGATCGCACTCCAGATGACGGGCGACCACGGCGAGGCGGACGACCTGGCGCAGGAGGCATTCCTGCGGGCGTTCCAGGCCCTCGGGAGCTTCGACGGCCGGAGCGAGTTCCCGACGTGGATGTACCGGATCGTCGTCAACCTCACCATCAACCACATCAAGCGCAGAGGGCGCAATTGCGCCGCGGAGGAGTCGGACCCCAGGGTCGTCGGCGCTGTCGCGGCCAGCGTCGCCCAGGACGATCCCGCGGCGGCGCTCGAGCAGCGACGCTTCTACGCGCTCCTGGCCAAAGCGCTGGACGAGCTCCCCGAGACCCTGCGGACGACGGTCGTGCTCGTGAGCCTCCAGGGTCTCACACACCGGGTCGTCGCGGAGATCCTCGGGTGCTCTGAGGGCACGGTATCGTGGCGCATCCACGAGGCTCGCAAGCAGCTCCGGGAACGGCTCCGCGGAGACCTCGGGTCGGTGCGCGACGGCAGCAGTGGAGGAACGTGATGGACGAGAGACTCCGGAAGCGGATATCCGATGCCGTGATGAGCGAAGGCGCCTCCGTGGATGACGAGCTCTCACGTGAGATCGAAGCGGACGAGGAGGCTCGCGCATACCTCGACGACGTCCGGCTGCTCGACAGGAGGCTCGCGAGCTGGGGTCACGAGGAGCCCCCACGGGAGTACTGGCGCGCGTTCACGAAACGCCTCTCCGGCCAGCTCGACACGGCCGAGCCCGCGTCTGATACGAGCTTCACCGAACCTGTCGCCCCGGACCAACCGGGCGAGGGCGAGCTCCCACCCGAGGAGCCACCGGAAGCACCGGCCGAGCCTCCGGGCGAGGCTGACGTGCTCGGCTCGCTGGCGGCACTGGCCGGGCATTCGACCGTCCCACCGCTCGGCTCGTTCGACGACGACCGGCTCGCCAGCCAGGTCGCCGAGGACGACGAGGATTCCGGCATGATCGACCTCGGTGCGCTCGCGCGTGCCCAGGCACCCTCGAAAGATGAGGACGGTGGCCGGAGGAAGGTCGCCGGCGCGGCTGCGCCCGCAGGGGTCACCGAGAAGGGCGAGGCCCTCAGCGTCCCGGTCCAGGCCACGGCTGCCCGTGCGCCAGCCGCGGGCGAGAAGAAAAACACAGGGCTGTATGCGGTCGTGGCCGTGCTGGTGGTCGCCTTGCTCGTCGTCGGGTACTTCGCCGTGAAGCCCCCCGCGGACGAGGCCGCCACTGGCGACCGGCCGATGCTCGCGGAGGCACCTGCCGCCACACCTGCGGCCCCGGCGATCGTCGAGGGGGAACGGGGCGCCGATCTCGGCCAGGGCGCCGAGGACCAGGTCGCGCCGGCGACCGACGTGGGCGACCAAGCTGGAGCGAGCGAGGACGACGTCGCAGGTGGCGCCGAGGCCGCGCCGTCGAAGAACGGACACGCAGAGCCAGGACGATCTGGCTCCCATCGTGACCGCGCCGATCGCCACGGCGATGAGCCCGCCCCGAGCCCGGCTCAGCCGGCAGCGCCGGAGGCTCCGCCGTCGTCGAAGACGGCTTCCGTGCCGGTCAAAAGCGTGCTCGCTGCCGAGGGGAGCGGCGGCGGCGACCTCGACGATCTCCTCGCACGCGCAACGGGAGCCGAAGCCCGGTCCACCAAGACTCCGGCCAAGCGCGAGGCGGCAGAGGAAGCGGTCCACGCGGCGGTCGAGGAGCCGACCGGTGATCCAGGGCTGCCGCCCCAGCCTTCGCGTTCCCAGGTCCGACGGGCCATGAGCAGCGTCGCCGGTCAGGTCATGGCGTGCAAGAACCTGGTGGAGTCGCCGACGCGAGTCAACGCGTCGGTGAACGTGGCGAGCTCGGGACTGGTCGAATCCGCCACTGTCAGCGGAGGAAGCCCGGCGCTCCAGGACTGCGTCGAGCGCGCTGTCAGGCGGGCGCGATTCCCGGCCTTCAGCGAGCCGACGTTCGTGGTCAGCTACCCCTTCGTGCTCAACCCCGAACAGTGACACCGGCGATCGATCTCAGGCGCAACCAGGTGGGAGCCCCGCTACCCTGGTGGACGACGTGGACCACGTGGACATGGTGGACATCGCCCCATCGTCCACTCTGTCCACTGTGTCCACACCTTCCAAACCGTCCACGTTGAACGGTGCCGCATGCCTGGTCGTGCTCTCAGGCGTCCTTCGATGCAGGTCCACGGCTCCTGAGCCTCCAGAGACGGATCGTCAGGAAGACCACCGCGGCTCCGAGGATGCCAGCCGCGGCCGTGGTGAGTCCGATCCAGATCCGCAGAGGAGCGAGCGACGACCTGGACACCGAGAACGGTCCGAATGGCGTGAGCTGGCACGAGCGTGCATCAGGGTCCCGTGATCGCCGGATCGAGACGACCGTCACGCGACTCGGGTCCAGGTCGGACACGGCGCCCGCGACGAGCCGTCGGACCTGCTCCTCGGTCAAGGGCGGTGTCGAGGTCGAGTACCGGATGAGCACGGACGCCGTGATCGGCTCCTCCTGCTCAGCCGGGATGAGACCGTGTCGGGGGCTCGGGAGGCTCACGTGTACCCTGGCGGCGATGATCCCGTCGACGGACTCCAGGGTCGCAACGAGCTCTCCCTGGATCGCGCGGACGAGCGAGGCCTGCTCCTCGGTCGGCGTCGGGAGCAGGCCCCCACGATCGAAGACCTCGGCGAGGCCCGAAGCCGGGGTCCCCGGCAGCTCGAGCTCCTGGAGCGCCATGATGGAGCGTGCTCGATCGGCGGCGGGGACGACCACGATCCACGTCCGCTCGTCCTGGCGGCCCTCGGCGCGCGTCTCCGCCGGGATCCCGCGGTCCTGGAGGGCGGCGACCACGCGGTTGGCCTCCGATTCCTCGAGCCCGTGGCTCACCTCGGCGGTGCACCCTCCGAGACCGACGATGGACACGACGATCCAGCAGGTCGTCGCCCGGCGCGCGTTACTCACCTGCCGACCTCGAACCAGAAGGTCGCCCGCATCCGCGGAGCGTCGAAGGCCGGGAACCTCACGCCGCGCATTCGAGATGACATGCAAGCCCTGACGCCTCCATCCGGAGCAGATACCGTGACGCCCGACACCGAGCCGTCTCCGTTGATCACGAAATCGAGGTCCACGCGGCCGCTGTGTCCCGCGAGGCATCCGTAGAACCGGCTGGTGTTGGCCCTCATCACCGAGTTGATCTGTCCGACCGAGAGCTGTCGGATCTCGCCGTCGAGGTTGCCGAAGTCCGCGCCCTGGGCCATGGCCTCCTCGGCGGTCAACCCGGAGCCTCCGCCGGGGCGACGCCGTCCGTTCCTTCGCCCCGACTTCCGCCCGCCCGCGGCGTCCTCGAGGGGCAGGACGCCGGCGCCGGTGCCGAGCGTGACGTCTCCTGCTTCGACGAGGTCGGCGAGCTGCTCGGCCGACTCGGTCTGATCTCGCGTGGCCGCGCGATAAATGAAGTAGATCCCCACGCTCGCGCCGAGGGCGACGATGATGCCCGCCGCGATCAGGTACCGCAGCACGCCCACGCGTTTCTCCACGGTCTGGACGCGCCGCGCCGCGGCGACCTCCTCTGCCTCGCGGCGCCTGACCCGGACCTTGTCGAGCACCTCGGCGAATTCAGGCCACAGCGAGCACCGCTGCCGGACTCCCGTGTCCATGTTCAGCACGATGTCGTCGTCGCCGATCTGGCCGTTGAAGATCTGTTGCGCCAGCTCCCGTGCGCTGAACGGGCCGTGATCGAAGTGGTCCTTGTGGACCATCCACACCTGGTTCTCGGACTGCGTGGCCTCGGAGATCAGGTTCTCGAGGTCGATGACCTCCTTCGAAGGGCTCGGCCTCACCCCGACGAGCTGGTCGAAGTCGATGGCGCTCGAGCTCGAACGGCCCGGCCAGCCGGGAGGCGCAGCGATCTCGGCGGGTGGCGGCGGGATCGCGGGGGACTTCGGTTCCCTCTGGGGACCAGGCTGCGGCGCGTCCGGAGGTGCCGCGATGGCCGGCGCAGCCGCTGGCATCGCCACTTCCTCGGGGGGGGGAGGAGCCCAGGATATCGGGATCTCGGAGACGCGCGAAGGTCTGCTCTGAACGGGTGGCATGGTCCTCCGACCCATCATCACCGGCGGCGCGAGCTCATCGTCGAAAGGCCATTCCACGCCCGGAGGGACCCTGGGTGCACCCCATGTCTCGACCAGGGCGAGGAGTTGCGACCGGAACTCGCGCGAGTCCGACATCCGGCCTTGCGGCATCGGGTCCATGGCACGCGATACGAAGGCATCGAGCTCCGGTGGGAGCAGCGGTTGAATGTTCGACGGGGCGGGCTTGCCTCCGATCTGGGGCGGCATCCCGCAGACCATCGAGTATGTCAGGGCGCCCAGCGAGTAGACATCGGCCCGCTCGGTCGGCGGTTCTCCCCTGACGACCTCCGGGGCGATGAAATGCCGTGACGGTCCGCGGAGGAAGGAGTCCGTCCTCGTCAACAGCGGGGCGAGGCCGAAGTCCGAGACCACGATCTGTCCATTCGGGCCGACGATCACGGACTCGGAGCCGAGCGCACCATGGACCAGCCTGGGTTGAGCGAACGTGAGGGCGTTCGTGACGTGCGCCAGGACGTTGTACGCGCCGCGCAGGGAGAACGCCTTGCCGGCCTGAGACTTCGCACGCGTCAGGGCCGAGAGCGCCGTTCCGTCCGCGAGCTCGCGAGCCACATAGATCGAGCCGTCGGTCTCACGTCCCATGCCGAGGGTCGGGACGATGCACCGGTGAGACAGCGACCCGGCGGCGCGGACCGCGGAGCTCAGCCCCTGGAATGCATCCGCGTCGCTGAGGACCTCGCTCGGGAAGACCCACAGAATGACGCGCCTGTTGGTGCGCAGGTCCGTTGCGAGGAACTGGTCTCCCACGCCGTCGTCGCCGCGATGCTCCTCGACGCGAAACCGCCCCCCGACATCCATACCCAGGCTCACCATGTCGGCTCCAACATGACGGAGAGAGATCGTAGACGCAAGGAGGCGTCGTTTCAATGCCCTGGTGGACGAAGTGGACGTCGTGGACCCGGTGGACATCGCCCCGTCGTTCACTCAGTCCACTGTGTCCACACCGTCCACATCGTCCCCGCTGAACGGAGCTCATGCCCGGCCCTGACTCACTCGCGGTCTGTCGTGTCCGAGGCCGGGGGCCTCGTCCGCGGCTCGTGGGTCAGGAGCAGCACCGAAAGCCTCCTCTCGTACTCCGGATCACCGGTCAAGGCGAGCAGGCGGCGGAGCGACTCGATGTGACCCGGGTGGATACGGAGCGCCTCTCGGTACGCCTCCTGCGCCCTCTCGGGATGCCCTTCGGTCTCGGCGACGAGACCCTGGAGGTACGATGGACCGGGATCTGGTGGGGACTCCGGGATCGCGCGCAAGAGAGCGAGGATCTCGGGGCCTCTCCCTCCCGAGATCACTCGCGCCTCGGCGCGGCGGATCATGAGGGACAGCACGGCCGCCCTGTTCCCCAGCTCCTCGGCCTGTCGGATCGCCCGCTCGAGGACCTGGTCGGCTTCCTGCGGTCCCGATCTCCGCCGGATCGCGGCTGCCTGTGTCTCGACGAGCACCATCCAGTCCCGTGAGCCGGCTTCGGTCCTGACGAGCTCGGCTGCCTGGAGGGTCCGAGCGAAGTCCCGGAGCTCGAGAAGAACGACCGCGCGCTCGAGCACGGCCGCGGGGAGGCGCGTGCCGGCTCCCGAGTCGAGCAGGTCGAGCGCGGCTGCCGGCCGGCCGAGGAGCCGTTGCGCTCGAGCCGACGCGGTCGCGAGCAGCTCGCGGTTCGCACCGGCCTCGCGTGCACGGGCGAGCACGGTCTCGAGCTCGTGCTCCGCGCCCAGAGTCGCCAGGAGGTCGACGACGGCGAACAGGGGCTCCTGCCCTGTCGGTGGGGACTCGAGCACCATCCGGATCTCGGCGAGGGCCGCGCTGGCGCCACGCTCGCGCCACACGCTCCTGGCGAGCGCGAATCGATCATCGAACCGGGACTCGAGGCGCATGACGGCCCGCAGTGCCGAGATCTCGCTGATCGGATCGCCTACTCGCCTTGACAGGAGGCTCCGGATACGCAGCGTGCACGGCGCGCGTCGCTCTCCCCGGGTATCCAGGACACCGAGCGCGTCGCGATAGCGTCCAACCAGCTCGAGACGGGATGCCTCGGCACAGGTCGCCCACGGCTCCGACCGGACGCTCTGGAACAGCCGGCCGGCCTCGTTCCAGTCTCCGCGGGCGCGCGACATCTCGGCGAGCAGCAGGAGGGTCTCGTCGCCGGGCGCGTCATGGACATGGCGCTCGAGGAGCGTGCATGCTGCCGCGAGGTCGCCTTGCTGCTCGAGGGCCTGTGCCTCGAGCCGGACACGAGCAGCTCGATCGAACGGCGAGTCGCCGGTGTCCTGCTCCGACCCTGCCTCGCCGATCTCGCGGAGATCGGCCAGGACGTTTCCTGGCCGCCCCGCGGCGAGCAGGGCGTTCATTCGTTCGATGCGGATCTCGGGTGCGTCGTGGAGCCCTCGCTTCGTGACCTCGAGAGCGTCGGCGATCTCGCCTGCGAGCCGGAGCCCTCGGGCGACGTGCAGCGTGGCTTCCTGCGACTTCGTCCCGTGCAGCCACGCCCTCTCCAAGAGCAGACCTGCTCGCTCGACGTTACCCTGGACCAGCTCGAAGCGCCCGAGCGCCAGAGCGACGAGAGAGGCGAGCGCGGGCGGTTGCTCCTGAGCCGACGACTCGAGCGATGCCGCGAGCGTCTGGAGCTCTTCGAGCCCGGACTGAGACGGCCCCGATCCCTCGAGCTCGTCGAGCGCGAGCATGAGGTCCTCGGCGCGCGCCTCGATGTGTCGCGGGCTCGTTCGCAGGACCGAATCGAGGAGGGTGTGAGCGTCCTCGAACCGACCGGCCCTCCGGTCGATCCTGGCCAGCGTGACCGAGGCCGGGATGTACACCGGATCGAGGCGCCGGGCGATGTCGAGCTCACCGCGCGCGGCCTCGATCTCCCCTCGCGACTCGAGTATCCACGCCCTGGCGACCCTGAGCCTGGCGCTCCGAGGAAACCAGTGGACCCCGTCGTCACCAACCGTCGCAGCCTCGTCGAGATCCCCGCCGTAATACGCGAGGAGCGTCGCGGCGAGGACCCCCGCCTCCGTGCTCGTTGCGCCGCCGCACGACCGGAGCGTGCGCCGGGCAGTGTCGGCGTGCTCCTCCCCGAGCCCGAAGTGACCCCACATGAGCGCGGCTTCGGATGCAAGCTCGGCGCACGGTTGGCCGTCACCGTTCCGTCCCGAGAGGATGGATAGCACCGACAGCGCGTGCCTGTGCGACTCGAAGGTGTCGTCGGCCAGGACCGCGCGTACCCGATCCAGCTCGCGGCTCTCGTCCTGCCCTCGCTTCGAGAAATACCTTGCGGCAGCGATCGCTGCGATGCCGGAGACGACGATCGTCGCGACCACGATCCGCCGCACGATCAGGGTACGACCCGTCCGGACCGCTGATCGGGCCGGGACGGGGCGGGGAAGCTCCTCGGGGAGTCGGACACGTTCGGTGACCTCGATGGCAGGGAGTCGTGGTCGGGAGACGCTGTCGCTACCTCTCGGTGGGGTCTCGAGCGCCTCCTGTTCACGGAGGTCGTCGCTGTCCGGGACCTGGGAAAACTCGGTCTCATCTCCGTGACGCTCATGCTGGCTCGACGTCCCACGCTGGATGGGGAGCTTCTTCCGGCCGGCCTCGAAGAAACCGACGACCTCCACTTCGGAGAGCTGGAGCTTGTTCGTCAGGTCACCGCTCGATGCGCGGAGCTCCTTGGCCGTGTCCAGGACGTCCCTGAGCGTGTCCGCCTTCTGTCGCGCGCCGGAGATCAGCTCGATGTCGGCGAGGTCGAGCCTCGAGGTGGGGTCGGTCCCTCGATCCAATGGGGGGGGCTCGACGGGTCCCGGAACGGGAGTCCTCGTGCCGTTGGTCCGGTGTTGGGGGAGCGATACCTCGTCCGTATCGACCTCGTCCCCTCGGAGCTCTGGTGGAAGCTGGATCTGCTGGGTCTCCTGGTCGAGGCCCTCGGCATCGAGAGGTTCCGGGCTGCCTCGGGACGGTAGCCGGATCTCGTGCGTGTCCTGCTCCTCCTCGTGCTTTCCCCGCCGTGGGGGCTCGTGACGCACGGCCGGTGCCGGGATGCTCGTGCGGTCTGTGTCGAGGTCGTCCGCGGCGAGAGCGAGGACGCCGAAAGGCATCTCAATGGTCGCCGCCTCACCGAGCTTCATGGGGAGGATCGGTGTGTCGAACCCCTCGATGTCCCGATCCACGATGATCCGCGGCGCCTCGTCCTCGATGGAGCGGCGCTCCGTCGGTGTCACGCCCCGGGTGTCATCTCCCTGGTCCTCCATCACGCCTCGTTCGGCCGAGCCCTCGTGGCTCGAAGGCCGATACCTCGTGACCGAAGGATACCACTCAATGAGACGCGGGACAGAAACGCGTGGCGGCTCACGTCACGTCTTCGAGCGTTTGGCGGGCTCCGCAAGCACGACGCGATCGCCGAATCGCGCCCCGTCGAGCGCCGCGAGGGCGGCGGCCTGGAGCTCAGCACGGACGCCGACGAAGGTCGAGCGGTCTCGCACCCTGACCTTGTCTACGTGCTCGCGGGGGACGCCGCCGCCGTCGAGGAGTCGCTCGATCTCGACCCGGCGCACGCCGTCCCGCCGGCCGACGTTGAGGTAGATCTCCCTGATCTCCGCGGGTTCTCCCGGCGCGTCGGCATCACGGGGCTGCTCGGTCTCCGCGGAGGCGACGGGTGCGGCGATCTCGACTCCCGGTTGCTCTCCAACCGGCTGCCGACGTTCCGTAGCCTCGGTGGCGCGAGACCGTCTGCCGCCCCGTCCTGTTTCGCCGGCCTCTCGACGAGTCCGGACCCTCGACGTCGGCGGAGGGGAGTCGTCCTTGACGGACTCGGGTGGCGCGGCCCGCCGGCTCCTGCGGACCTGCTGTCCCGAGTCCGACGCGGCCTTGCGGTCCGTCAGGACCTTCCCGAGGAGCGTCGCGACGATCTCGAGCCCATGGACGTGGTTGACGACTCGACGGGCCAGTGAGAGACATTCTCCGTCGATCTCTGCACGATACTCGGATACGAGGGTCCGGAGCAGGTCCGACTCCCGAAGCGCCGCGAGCTCACCTTCGGTCGGGAGCTCGCGCTCTATCGGATGTATGCGGTAGGTGAGCCTCAGGAAGTAGAGGTTCCCGACGTCGCGCGGTGTGATGAGCGAGATGGCAAAGCCGGTGCGGCCCATCCGCCCCGTCCGGCCCGTGCGGTGGATGTAGACCTCGAGCGCTTCCGGGAACGTGAAGTTGATGACATGGGTGACGTGCGAGATATCGATGCCCCGCGCGGCGACGTCCGTGGCCACCAGGAACCGCGCGGTGCCGTCGCGCATGTGCCCCATGGCCAGCTCGCGGTCCGTCTGCGACAGGTCGCTCGAGATCCAGTCCACGTCGAACCCGTGGCGCTTCAGCCCCGACGCTACGACCTGCACGTCCTCGCGCGTGTTGCAGAAGATCATCGCCGAGTCCGGGTTCTCGGTGTCGATGATCCGGATGAGGTCGTTCAGGCGTCCGGTGCCCGAGACCATATAAAAGGCGTGCTGGACTTCCTTGGCGCCGACGTAGTCGTCGGAGAGTGAGATGATCCTTGGCTCATTGAGGTATCGCTGCGCGAGCCTCTGGATCTCCGGTGGGATGGTGGCCGAGAAGAGCAGGGTCTGCCGCTGCTTCGGGAGCTCCTCGATGATCGCCGAGATCTCCTTCTCGAACCCCATCGAGAGCATCTCGTCCGCCTCGTCGAGGACGAGGACCCTCACGTCGTCCACGACCAGGGTCCGACGCCAGAGGTGATCGAGGACGCGCCCAGGCGTTCCGACCACGGCCGTGACGCCTTCCTCGAGCTGCTGGAGCTGCTTCGTCATCGACGCGCCGCCATAGATCGGGACGACGGTGATGGACTTGTGGCGCCCGAGGGCTTCCATCTCGCCGGAGACCTGGAGGGCGAGCTCGCGAGTGGGACACAGGATGAGCACCTGGACCTTCCGCTCCTCCCGGAGCAGCCGATCCACGAGAGGGATGGCGAAGGCCGCGGTCTTGCCCGTGCCCGTGCGAGCCTGGACCATGAGGTCGAGGCCCTCGAGGATGGGGTGGAACGTCGCGGACTGGACCTCGGTCGGGGTCTCGAACTTCAAGTCACCGAGAGCCTGTTTCACCTGGTCCGAGAGTCCGAAGTCATCGAAAGAGAGGAGTTGTTCTGACATGCTTGGCTCGAGAATTCGTGAGTGGTCCTGATGTCAACGCATCGTATTTCGAGCTTTCAATATCGCCCACAGGCGGTGCCGTCAAGCAGTGGTCGTCGGTTGGCAGCCGGCTCAACCCCTCGTGACGCGGATGGTGAAGCTGCCGCAGGCGGCCTCGCTGAACCCGTCGATCCAGAGGTAGTAGACGCCGGGCGTCAACGTCGCGGTGATCCGGCTCTGGGTGCCGCAGGTGTCGTCGTTGCACAGGACGCGAGCGCCGTCCGAGTCGTCGTTGCACACGCGCCTGAGGTCGAGGATGGTGTCCCACTCCGCACCGTCGCACGTCTCGAACGTCACTGTCGTGGTCGAGGTGACGACGAAGTACCAGACCGAGTCGCGCCCGGCCGTGCCGCGACGGCACGCCCTCGTGTCGTCCCGCGCGTCGAACCACACGATGGAGCAGGTGTTGTCCTCGATGGTCGAGACGGTGCTGATGTCCACCCACTCGGGCTCGCCGCAGGCGTCTCCGCCGTACCACGTCGGCGCCGAGAAGTAGATGTCGAAGACATAGTTCCCGGCCGTCCCGAAGTAGCTGTCTAGAATGACGTAATAGCTGCCCGCGGGCTGGTCCGTCAGCAGCAGCTCGCTTTGCAGCGTGCTCCGCTCGTCGTCACTGCACCCGAGCTCCGTCCCGCCGCCGCAGGCCGTGGTGACGTAGATCACCGTGTCGAAGTCGGACCCGAACGTGTTCATGTACACATCCGTCGTCTCGGTGAGGGTGTACTGGAAGACCACGTCGCGGCCTCGAGCGCCGCCGCAGGAGCCCGTGTAGTCGGCGCTGGCCGCGGCCGACGTCCCGGTGAACCTTCCACCGCCCGTCACGTTGATAGGGGACGCGCAGGAGTCACCCGGCACGATCACCGCGCCGGTGCAGCGACCGCCGGCGCAGGTCTCGGCGGCGGCGCATGCGGCGTCGCACTCGCCACAGTTGTTCCGGTCCGAGCTCGTATCCACGCACTCGCCGCCGCAGGACTCGGTGCCATCGGGACAGACAGTGGTACACGACCCGTCGACGCAGGGGTCGTCGCCGGGGCACACGGTGCCGCAGCGGCCGCAGTTCGACCGGTCGTCGCGGGTGTTCACACAGGCCCCAGAGCAGTCGGTCCAGCCGTCGCGGCACCGGCACGAGCGGTCCCTGCAGAGCTGGTCGATCCGGCAGGTCGTGCCGCAGGCGCCGCAATTGGTCCGGTCCGTGGCGATGTCCACACAGTTGGTCCCGCACCTCGTCTGACCCGAGGGACACACGATCTCGCACGTCCCGCTCACGCACGACTGGCCCTCGGCGCAGACGGTCCCGCATCGTCCGCAGTTGTTCCGGTCGCTGCTCGTGTCCACGCACGTCCCGGAGCAGTTGGTCTGGCCACCGGGGCAACTGCTGCTGGTGCAGCTCCCGGCGGTGCAGACCTGGCCTGCGGCGCACGCGTTGCCGCATCGCCCGCAGTTGCTGCCTGATGTGGCCGTGTTCACGCACTCGCCGTCGCAGTACGTGAGCCCGGCATCGCAGACGGACTGGCAGACCCCGCCTTCGCACTCCTCGCCGGGGTCACAAGGGATCCCGCAGCCGCCGCAGTTCGCTTCATCCTTCGCAGTATCGACGCAGGTCCCGGAGCAGTTGGTCGTGCCCTCGGGGCACGACGTGGTGCACGTGCCGTCGAAGCAGGACCCCGAGCACGCGCGGCCGCAGCCGCCGCAGTTCGCCGGATCGGAGCTTGTATCAACACAACCGCTTCCGCAGAGCGTCTGCCCCGGCGGGCAGCTCCCGCCCGTGCACATGCCGTTGACGCAGCTCTGGACCGGGCTGCACGCCACACCACAGGACCCGCAGTGCTGCGGGTTGGTCAGGGTGTTGACGCACGTGCCGAAGCAGTCCTGCATGCCGGCCGAGCACATGCTCTGGCAGACGCCGTTCGTGCAGACCTGGCCGGCGACGCAGGCGTTGCCACACGTCCCGCAGTTCTCCGGGTCGATGGTGGTGTCGACGCACAGGTAGCCGCACAGAGTGTTCGGGCATTCCGAGTCGACGGTCCCGCCCTGGCATCCCGTGCTCGCAAGGGCGATGGCGGCGAGCGCAATCACAATCCGAGAAATGGGCTTCATGGTGGCACCTCTCTGCCGTTTATACTTCAAACAGGGTCCCCGTACATGTGGTCAAGCGCGCCGGGGCGAGAGCTCACGGTGGATGGTCTCGACGGCTCGATCGATGGCGCGTGCATCGACATCGAGGTGCGTCACGAGCCTCATCCGTTCATCATCCACTGAGTGGAACAGCACGCCCTGCTCCCGGCACCGCGTCTCGAGCTCGGTGGGCGTACCCCAGCCCGGTCGGATCTTCGCCATGACGATGTTGGTCTCGACGGCTTCGGCATCGACCTCGAGCCCCGGGATCTCCGCGAGCCCGCGGGCGAGCTTCACCGCGAGCACGTGGTCTTCGATCATCCGTCCGACGTGGTTCTGGAGGGCGTAGATCCCGGCGGCCGCAAGTATCCCGGCCTGCCGCATGGCTCCGCCGAGCCGCTTACGGAGTCGGTGCGCGCGTCGCCGGAAGTCCGCCGAGCCGCAGAGCACGGACCCGACCGGCGCGCCGAGACCCTTGGACAGGCAGAAGGAGAGCGAGCCCACCTCGGCCGCGATGTCGCGCACGGCGACGCCGGTGGCGATGGCGGCGTTGAAGATCCGGGCACCGTCCATGTGGAGCGCGATGCCTCGCTCTCGCGCCAGCTCCGAGATCTTCCTGATGTCGTGCAGAGAGAAGACCCGTCCACCGCTCAGGTTGTGCGTGTTCTCGATCCAGATCAGCACCGTCCCGGGGCTGTGGAGGGTCTGCTCCCTGAGCCTCGCTCGGACCTGGTCGGCGGTGAAGCGTCCGTCTCCGGGCACGACGTTGAACTGCGCTCCGGCGATGGCGGCCCCGCCGCCAGCCTCGAACCGCATGCAGTGGCTGTCCTGACCGAGGACGACCTCGTCGCCGGGGCGTGTGTGGAGCATGAGCGAGATCAGGTTCGCCATGGTCCCGGACGGGACGAAGAGCGCCGCTTCCTTGCCCACGATCTCGGCGGCCAGGGCTTCGAGTTCATTGACCGACGGATCTTCACCGTAGACGTCATCGCCGACCGGGGCCATGGACATCGCACGGCGCATTCCGTCCGTCGGCCGAGTCACCGTGTCCGAGCGGAGGTCGACGAGCGTGTCGAGCATGTGGACCCTCGGAGCGAGCTAGTTGAGCCCGTTGATGTGGATCTCGTAGCATCCCGACCGCGAGAACCAGTTCACCACCCGCACGTAGTACTCGCCGTCCTCCACGGTGTCGCCGCCCAGCTCCTCGGCCCACTCGAGGTGCTCCGGGCCGCTCCCGTCGTGATCGGCGCTGGCGATTGGCTCGGACGCGCATGCATCGAAGTAGAGCTCGAGACCGAGGTCCGCGCCGCTGTACGAGGTCACATCGACCTGGACTGTCTCGGCGAAGAACAGGCTGAAGTTGTCCACGCCGGTGAACGAGAACCAGTCGTCCTCGCCCGAGAGCATGGCGTAGAGCGTCACGTCTGGGTCCGTGCCGACCGAGCGCGATCCGTAGCAGTCGCCGTTCTCCCCGTACGAGTCCGATCCCGTGGCGTCCTCGTCGGTCGTGCCGTCGCAGTCGTCGTCCTGGCCGTTGCACGTCTCGCTGGGTCGCGGCCCGATGGCGCCCTCGCAGCGGCCCCAGTCGTTCCATGTACAGTTGGTGCGACACGTGTGGCTCTGGGTCCCCGGGTCGCAGATCCCGCGGTCCTCGCCGGTGCAGTCCCTGACTTCCTCGTCGCCGGGTTGGCACGCGACGCCAGGGACGACGCACGCGCCGCGGGTGGACCCTTCGCACCGCGCCTCGCCCGCGCCGCAGTCGTTGCGACAAGCTTCGGGCTCGTCGATGCGGCCGTCGCAGTCGTTGTCCTCGGCGTCGCCGCAGGCCTCGACCCGGGAGCCGCCGCTCGTGGGCAGGCAATCGCCCCAGCTTCCGCCAGTGCACGTCTGCTGGCAGGAATGACGTTCCGGCGTTCCGCCGCAGTACTGGGTCTGACCGGCATCGCAGGTGCACTCGATGCCCTCGTCGAGGCTCCCGTCGCAGTCGTTGTCCAAGTTGTCGCAGATCTCGGTGCCGGGGTTCGGAGGGTTGGGCGCACAGGGCTGCCACCGCCCATCTGCGCCGCAGGTCTCGATGCACAGGTTCGCCGTGGGCGATCCGCCGCAGGGCTGCGTCCTGGTCGGAGTACACTCGCACTGCTCGTCCACCTGGTTGTTGCAGTTGTTGTCGAGGCTGTCTCCGCAGACCTCGGTGTAGGAGCCGCTGACAGGCTGGCACGCGGCCCAGTTGCCACCGACGCACCGCTGGCTGCATACGCCGGCGGTCGGCGACCCGCCGCAACCCTGGGTCTGGCCCTCCATGCAGGCTCCACAGACGCCCCCCTCGTCCACCTGGCCGTTGCAGTTGTTATCGATGCTGTCGCAGATCTCGATGCCGCCGTTGGTGGGCGTGCACGAGCTGCACCCCTCGTCGATTTGGCCGTTGCAGTTGTTGTCGATGCCGTCGCACGCCTCGATGCCGTTATTGGTCAGGACGCACTGGTCGTCGGTTCCACAACCGGCGGCGAGCACGGTGAGCGCGGCACAGGCACAGCCCGTGATGATGATTCTCGACATGTTGTACAACCTCCGCGTGCAACCATATCACGGCGCTTCGGCGGACGCCGAGTCTCTTGAGCAGAGAGGACCCACCCCCGGTGGCCTCGACCTCAATGTTATAGTGAGCAGCGACATGACCGAGGTCGCGCACGCTACCCTGGCGATCCTGCTCGTGACGACGACCGCCTGCGCCCCTGGGGCCAGGCGGGCGACCCGCGAGCTCCTGGACGGCGGAGACATCGAGGCCGCCGTCCGAGCTGCCGGTGACGACTCCGGCGCCCTTGGCGAGGTCTCGCTCGAGGTCCTCGCCCGCGCATTCGAGGACCCGTCCACGCGAGAAGCAGCAGCGAGAGGGCTCCGAGCAGCGGGGACCTTGTCGCGCTCGACGTTGCGTCGGCTGAGCTCGTCGGGCCTGCCGGCCATCTCCGCGGTCGCCGACGAAGTCCTGGCATCGCAGGGCGATCGCCGCGCGCTCGACCGACTCGCACATCTCCTGGACCACCCCGACGGCGAGGTCCGGGCCGCCGCGGTCCGGGGCCTCGCGCGTTCGCACGGCACAGCGAGCTTCTTCGAGCCGTTCCTCCGAGATACCGACAGCCGGGTGCGTCTCTCCGCCGTCGAGGGGCTGGCGCGACTGCAGGACGCACGGACAGCACCGTTGATCGTCGATCTGGCTCGACACGACCCGTCCCCCTCTGTGCGCGCCGCCGCGCTCCGTGCGCTCCGGCGCTCCGCTTCGACCGAGGTGCTGCTCGAGGCGTCGCGAGATGGGCTGAACGACCCCGAGATCCTCGTCCGCAACTCCGCGATCGGTCTCGTCGCCTTCGTGTCCGACAGGGAGAGCGCCACCGCGTTGCTGCGAGAGCGGATGGCTCGCGGCGAGCCGGCAGAAGCGATCCGGGCCGCGAGCGTGCTCGCCCGCTGGGGCGACGCGGAGGCGAGGGGGGTCCTGACCCGGACGTTGGCAGAGGGATGTGTGGCCCTCGCGGGTGCAGCGGCGATCGGGATCGCGCAGGTCGGTCGCGACATGGCGGACGTCCTGATCGCCGCGCTCGACAGACCGGAGCCGGAGGTCAGGATGCAGGTCGCCGCGGCGCTGCTCGACCTCGGAGAAAACGCTCGGGCGGAGAGCACGCTCGTCGCCCTCCTGGAACGACCCGGGTGGATCGGCATCCAGGCAGCCGCGGCGCTGGTAAGGACCGGCCACGAGGGTGCGGCCGGACGTCTCGAGGCGGGTCTCGGGGACGATGACGAAGGTATCCGCGCGCTCGCCGCGAGCGCCTGCGGCAGGACGCGGGGCGGTGAACGGATCGCTCGCCGCGCGCTCACCGATGCATCTGCGAACGTGCGGGTCGCCGCGGCAGCCGCCATCCTCGAGCGCCTGGTCCGAGGTCGCAATGGGTGACATGACCTGACGTGGCGCGTGTGCCCCAAACGTCATCCGGGTGCGGTCCGCGGGCGAGGCTGGGGATCTCGAGCCGCGGTCGCGACGTGATCAACGACGCTCGAGGAATCCCTGCGTGAAGGTCGTCCCCGTGTCCGGGCTGACCGTGCCCGAGATCTCGGCTCGCCTGTATCTCGAAGACATATGTAACCGCCCCGCTCCTCCACCACCCCCGCCGCCGTTGGTGTCGTGGAAAGCCGCTGACAGGCCGTCGGGCTCTCGCCCCGCTCCACCCGCTGCTCCGGCCGATCCGTGGTCACCGGGGTCTCCGCCTCCCGCCGCGCGAGCCGTGCCGGCCCCGCCATCACCCCCGGAGCCGCCGCCGTTCGATGCGCCGCCGCCACCTCCGTTGGCCGCGACACTGCCGCCGATCGTGATTGTCGGTGCTTCGAGGAGTATCCCTCCCCCGGCGCCGCCGCCACCGCCCGCCCCGCCGCCGGCGCCCCAGGCCGAACCACCCCCACGACCGCCACCTCCACCGGCGAGCACCCGTCCCGACGGATCGATCTGGATGCTCCGCCCCGAGACGAGCTGGATCGCTCCGCCCCCGGCGCCACCGGCTCCGCCGCCCGCCTCGTCCGAGCTGCCGCCACCGCCGCCGCAGCCGCCGAGGAGCGGGACGAGCTCGGCCGTGCCGCGCGTGGATCCACCACGCCCAGCCGACGCTCCGGGGACCGCCCCCCCCTGTCCGCCGTATCCGCCGAAACCGCCGCCGCCGCCACCGGCGTCATTGTCCCACTCCTCGTGCTCCCCACCGCCGCCGCTGCATTCACCTCCCGGGGCAGAGCTCCCCGCGCCGCCGCCGCTCCCGCCCCCCGGCCCAGGCTGGGTCGCGTGCCCACCGGCATCAATGGTTCCCCGGACCACGATCGCATCCCCGGCGACGATGACCATCGGCCGGCTCCCGAAAGGCCGGAAGACAGCCTCTCCCTCGAAGACCGCTGTCGTGAGGACGAGCGCACAGACCTCGACGCCTCCGCCGGTCACGACGATCTGTCCAGCCGCGGCGCGGAGCCCCAGGGCCGTGGCATCGCAGGTATCCGTCGAGAAGTTGATCGTCCCTCTCACGGTCAGGGGGTCTCGGCCGTCCAGCGTCAGGCCCCAGCCGATGTTGCTCGGAACGACGTAGTAGCACCGCCCCTCCAACCAGTTGCAGCCGAGCGCGCATTCCTCCACGGCGGACCAGTGCCCGGAGGAACACGTCAGCAGAGTGTCTCCGTCACACCGGTGCTCTCCCTCGAAACACACCGGAGCCTCGGCGTCTTCATCGACGTCCGCATCCGTGATCTCTTCTTCGTCTTCCTCCACGTCTCCGTCCGCTTCCCTGTCCTCGTCCCTGTCCTCGTCCCTGTCCTCGTCCCAGTCCTCGTCGCGGTCCTCGTCGCGGTCCTCGTCGCCGTCCACCTGCTCCTCGGCATCGGCATCCGGTCTCGTATCCGCATCGATGTCGTCATCCATGTCCGCCTCGACGTCGGACGTTTCTGCTTCGTCCGCATCGTGTCCGGCGTCCTCGGTGTCGTGGGTATCCTGCTCGGCATCCGCGTCGGAATCGGCATCGCCGTCCACGCCAGGTCCATCGGAGTCCATCGCCGTTCCGCTCGTCTGGAGGAGACAAGCATGGAGCAGGACGCAACCGATGAGGAGGACCAACACCCCGCGCATGCGGACTCGAGTGTATCACTGTTTTCTCCGCCGGCACGTTCGAGATGCACACCCCGGCCAACCGATGGGTCGACGGAGACTGCGAGGGATGGTACACATCGTGTCGTGGCGCAGCATCCCCCACGTGGTCTGCTGGAGTACCTCGCCTCTCTCGTGGATCACAGACGGAAGTCGAGGAGCACGCAACATCCAGCCGACGCCTCGCCGGTCGCCAGCAACTCAATCCCGGCTGTGAGCCAAGCGCGCCACGCCCTCGTGGACGGCGGAGTCACGGGGTATACGCAGTGGTTGAGCTCGACGTCGCGCATCCACCTCGCCGACTCCACCATCCGAGTGCTCCAGTCTCCTCGGCTCGCGGGAGCAATCAGGACCTACGACCTGTGTGAGGTCGTGACGAACCTCGCACGGTATGTCCGGGAGCTCAGCGCCGTCGATGTGATCTCCCAGGAGACGATGTTCGACTGCCTGGTGCGCGCCAGAGAGTGTCCTTTCCGGCGGATCGAGGAGATGCGCAGGGCGGCACCTGGCCTCGTGCTTCGCGCGTCGTTGAGCGCTGCGACGTGCCTCGGAGCGAGCAGCGCTCCCCGTGGCGTGCTCACCATCACAGCAGCGGAGCTCGTCCGTAGCGGTATCGATATCATCCGGATCTGTGATCCCTTCAACGACCTGGATCGCATCGTGGCCGCGGTGACCGCAGCCTCGTTGAGCGATGCCGTGGTCGAGGGCGCTGTCTGCCTCGACGGGGCGCTACACCCCAACCTGCCGGGCGCCGTCTCTGCCGCCGTCGCGGTCGCGGCCGGTCTCGAACGACACGGCGCCCATGTACTGGTGATCGAGGACCGGATCGGCGCGCTCCGTCCCGTGTCCGCGTATGCGCTTGTCCGGGCGATCCGCCGCGAGGTGTCTCTGCCCCTGTGCGTACGCATCGTCGAGTCGAGCGGATATGGACTGGCATCACTGCTGTCTGCGATCGAGGCCGGCGCCGTGGGAGCGGACACGGCCCTGCCAACCGTCGCTGGTCCCGGGCACGAGCTCGATGGAGTGGTCCTCACCAATGCGATCCATGACACGGAACGTCGCCCGGAGACCGGGTTGCCCGGACTCGTGATGATGGATGAGCACATCCGCGCGCTGTGCAGCCAACTCGGCGGATGGAAGGGATTCGATCGGCCTCCGCCGGACGCGCCCGATCGAGGCATCACCCCGGCGTTCCTGGCGGAAGTCACGGACCGGACCATCGACTCCAGGACCGTCTCGCAGGATCAAGCGCTCGCCGCATGCGAGGCTGCATGGCGCGCTCTCGGTCAACCTGCATGGGTCTCACCAGCGAGACAGTCGCTCGTCGAGCTCGCAGTCCGGATGATCGAGAGCGGCGAGGCCGGCGGCATCTTGCTCGACCGCGCGAGGGTCGATGACCCCCAGGGACTCCTCGACTCGGTCGGCAGCTTGCGGGACGGCGGCTTTCCAGAGAGCCCCACCGCCGAGGTCGACCCGCGCAGTCGAAAGGAGCTCCTCGAGGTCCTCTGGGGCGATCGCGCGAAGGAGCTCCGGCGTCACCAGGAACAGTTCGGCGATCTGGAGATGATCCCCGCTCGTGCGTGCTTCCTCGGGATCGGGCCCGGGGACGAGTTCCAGCTCGTTGTTGACGGAGAGGTCAGGCGAATCCAGGTCCTCGCCGTCGATGCCGAGAGTGGAGAAGCCACGGTGGAGATCGACGGCGAACAGGTCCAGATCCCCGCTCTCTCCGGGTCGCCCTGAGACGATCGGACGAAACCATGAAGCAAGGCGACGTGATTCACGGGAGGTTCGTTCTGACTCGCCTCCTCGACGAGGGCGAGACGGGCCATGTTTTCGAAGCCCGTGACTCTCACGACGAACAGCTCGTCGCCCTCAAGGTCTTCCTTTCCGTGCCCGGCGATCTCGCCGGCTTCGCAGTCCGGTGCCTCCGGGATGCTCGCGATGCCTCCAGGATAGGCTCGGAACACTTCGTGAAGATCAGGGAAACCGGCGAGACCGAGGAAGGACATCCGTTCGTGGTGATGGAGCTCCTGTGCGGGGAGGATCTCACCACGGTGCTCGCTGGCGAAGGCCGCCTCGATCCGAAGCGCGCCGCGCGACTCGTGGGACAAGCGTGCTCGGCACTCCGGGAATCGCAGGAGCATTTCATCATCCACGGTGACCTGAAGACCAGCGACATCTTCATCGTGAGAAGTGACGACGGTTCGGAACAGGTCAAGCTCCTCGGGTTCGGGATGGCCAAGCTCCGGCGCGCGCTCCGGCGCAGGGCGCGAGAGGAAGCGAGCCTCACCAGCAGCGATCTCTACACGGCACCAGAGCAGATCGGCCGAACGACCGAGCCCGAGGAGAGCGTCGATATCTACGCGCTCGGTGTGATCCTGTACGAGCTGCTCACAGGGGAGGTGCCCTTCACGGCCGCGGATCTCGGGGCTCTCGAGGTCCTCGTGGCCAACGAGGATCCACGGACGCCGCGATCCCTGGTGCCGACCATCGATGCCCCGTTCGAGGACGTGGCCTTGAAGGCCATGGCTCGGGAGCGCTGGAGACGGTATTCGAGCCTCGCGGCCATGGCGGCGGACCTCGTTCCCTTGGGCGCGGAACCCCGGGACGACCCTCTCTCTCCGGACATGGGTATCATCGGGCGACCCGTGACCGCTGAAGATATCGAACGAGCCATCGCAACCGCGATCGGAACGGCTCGACCTGTCGAGCAGGAACCGACGGACGACGACACCCGCGGAGCGGCTGATCACGAAACACCCGGCGAAGCGAGCGAGGCATCCCAGGCGCCGGCCACGCTTTCCGATGTGGAGGGCAGCCGAAGAGCGCATGTCGGGGTTGGACCAGCCGCGGATAACAAGCTCTGGACATGGTTCGTCGGATTGCTCGTCGGGGCGACCATCGCCGCGCTCGGTGTGCTCGTCTACCAGGCCCTCGCCGGCATCGGGTCGCCGGACGGCGGCGATCACCTCCGGATCGTCGCGGTCGATACCGATCGAGCGACCGACCAGGACCGTGACGCCACGGTCGGAATGACCGTCCACGTCATGTCCAGATGCCCCTACGGCGTCAAGGCTGTCCAGGCGTTGACTCCCATCGCACGGGGGCTCGGTGATCGGTTCGTCCTGAAGCTGGAGTACATCGGCAGGGTCGACCGAGACATCTTGAGCTCGTTGCACGGGGCAGGGGAGGTCGCGGGCGACACGATCCAGCTCTGTGTCAACCGCCACGCTTCGTACACCTCGTGGCTGGATTTCCTCGATTGCCAGAACGAGGACTGGCGGAGCATCCCCGCGGGCTGGGAGCGCTGCGCCGAGAGCGCCGGTGTGGATGTCGAGGCCATCCGGTCGTGTTCGTCGGGGGATGAAGGCACGAGACTGCTGCGCGCGTCCTTCGAGGCTTCGAAGAAGGCCGGAGCGCGCGGGAGTCCCACGATTTTCCTGTCGGGCGAACGGTATCGCGGCGGACGGAGCACGACGTCTCTCGCACGAGCCATTTGCGCCGCGTACGAAGACAGATCACGACCCGGGTACTGTGGGAGCGTCGCACCGGCTCCAGAGGTCCCGGTCACGATCCTGTTCGACCGGAGGTGCAGCCACGACGGGTGCGACACGACGAGGGCCGAGCGCGATGTCGCGCGCCTCCTGGCGGGTGCAGTCGTCACCAGAGTGGACTTCGACTCGGGTGAGGGACGCGACCTTTACGAACGCTCGGGTGTGAAGCTGCTCCCGGCGCTCCTCATCGGGACGGCCATCGACGACGACGAGGATGTCATTGCAGCCATCCGCCGCAAGGCGCGCCGGCATGGGGACTTCTATGTCGAGCGCCTCGGGAGGTTCGACCCCGTGGCCGGCGAGTGGCGCGAACGCCCCGTGGTCGGGATCAGGTATCTGACCGACGCGAGGTGCAAGACGCGGGAATGCGAGGCCCTCGCTCGCTTCGACGCGTTCCTGCGGACCAAGCTCCCAGGAGCGAAGATCGTGAACATCGACTCCTCGACTCCTGAAGGACAGTCCCTCTGGCGGGAGCTGGCGGCCAGGTCCCCGGATGGACCCGCCGCCGCCGATGCTCGCCCACTCGGGTTGCCGATCGTGCTCTTCGATGCTGGTCTCGAAGAAGAGGAGGAGCTCTTCGCTCGTCTTTCGGCTCGGCTTCACAAGGTCGGGGACGAGCACATGCTCCAGATAGGGACGTGGGATCCGGAAAGCCGTCCGCCGTCCAAGGCCGCGCAACCCCGCTCGCCATCGATCGAGATCGAACGCCCGGGCCCGGTCGGGCACCCCGCGCCTCCCGACCCTGCCGTGGACGACAACCCCTACGATTGATCCCGATCCCTTCGGAGGAAAGGCACACTCAGTTGCGCGGCTTCACGGGTTGAGGTATGCGTGACGCTTTGAAGAGAGTCGACTGAGATGGCGATTCGTGTGTGTTCCCTCAGCTTGCTCGTTCTGTTCTCGAGTGTCGGGATCTCCTGTCGATGCTCGCAGGAACCGCGCGACGACGGCGTGCGTACGGCCGACGAACACGAGGACGACCACCCGAGACTCGGCGTCACGGGTGAGGAGATCGTGAACAGGCATTCGGAGGCCGAGCCGTCCGCACCGCCGCTTCGCCCTCAGGAGCGGCGCAGGCCGAGGGGAGAGCCTCCGCACCCGGAACCCGCTGAAGCCGACCCGGTCAGCGGCGAGCTCACACTCGAGCAAGCAACCGAAGGTCTTGGAGGGACAGGCCCGCTCATCGCGGAGATCCTGACGGACTTCGGCTCGCTCGAATGCACCCTGTTCGCTGACCAGGTCCCGGACACGGTCGCTAATTTCGTCGGACTCGCCCGCGGGACACGTCCGTGGTGGGACCCGTTCGAAGGTGCATGGGTGAGCCGTCCATTCTACGACGGATTGACATTCCACCGTGTGATCCCGGGGTTCATGATCCAGGGAGGGTGTCCTCTCGGCAACGGCACGGGCGGCCCTGGGTACAGGTTCGAGGACGAGATCGACCAGGACCTGCGCCACGACAGACCAGGCGTCCTCTCGATGGCGAACGCCGGGCCGAACACCAACGGATCGCAGTTCTTTATCCTCGACGCTCCGGCTCCACACCTCAACGGGAGGCATACCGTCTTCGGAGAATGCTCGCCGGCAAGTGTCGTGTACCGCATCGCGCGAGCCCCCCAGGGGCCGGGCAACAGACCGCTCACCGAGGTGATCATCCGTTCGATCCGCATCAGGCGGGGGGAGTAGCGGCACCATGACCGACGGACAGCCGAAGGACAAGGACCCGAGGAGGACATCCGACGAGGTGGCACGCGAGGACGACGGAGAGGGCGTAGAGACGATCCGTCGCAGGGTCGAGGAGGGGCTCGAAAGGCTCGTGCCCGAGGTCATCAAGCGGACAGTGGAGGCCGGCCTCGACACGCTGTCACGATCGGAGCGAGGCCGGCTCCGGAGCCTTGTCAACGAGCTCCGTATCCCGAGAGACGTGACGCGGTACCTCCTGGCCCAGGTCGATGAGACGAAGAACGCGCTCCTCCGGGTCTTCGCCGGTGAGGTGCGCGACTTCCTGGAGAACACCGACCTCGCGGAAGACATCAAACGTGTCTTGACC
>Ga0233425_10004286_pt1 | contig 24172 bp, 15 predicted proteins | sample Watercolumn_Towu_2_FD_181712 | JGI IMG/M metagenome (GOLD analysis project Ga0233425, IMG submission 181712) | Freshwater microbial communities from Lake Towuti, South Sulawesi, Indonesia - Watercolumn_Towuti2014_140_MG | ecosystem: Environmental > Aquatic > Freshwater > Lake | place... | reverse complement strand
CGCTACGACAAGTGACCTTCTGCCCACACTGTGCGCCATGACCGGCCGGCCGCTGCCCGACCGTCCGATCGACGGTATCGACCTCATACCGCTGCTCGACGGAAATATGAATGAACGTCCCAAACCGCTCAACTTCTGGGAATACAATACGAACCGCTTCCGCGGCACTCGAGCGATACCCTACATTGACCCCGAACTGCAGAAAGGAACCACACCGCTCGTCAAACTCCAGGGTGGCAAGGCCACACGCGATTTCCAGAACTTCCGCCAACCTCCGCTCGACACCGCTGACTACCTTGGCCCGCGCGCCGTCATCGACGGACACTGGAAACTGGTCATTCATGAACCGAAGCAGGGCGATCCCGAGTACGAACTCTTCGACCTCGAGGCCGATCCCGCGGAGAAGAACAATCTGATCGGGCAGCAGCCAGCGGTCGCCAAGAAACTGCAGGAACAAATGCGGGCCTGGCAAGATTCGGTGTTGCACAGCCTCACGGGCGGCGATTACCGGAGATAGCGCAGCCACGACTCGAGAAGGAAATGGTAAACCATGAGCAGGATATCGACAACTTACGCCGGACTGTCAGTGGCGGTATTGGCCACGGTGTCTGGACTGGGCAGATCGACACCAGCCTCCGAGGCGGATGCGAATGCCCCTGCACGCGCCCTCAATTACCACCTCATGCATCCAGGCGGCGACAGTCTGCCGGGCGACCCCAATGCGGCATTCTATTTCGATGGCACCTACCATCTGCACTACATCCTGGCTCATCCATGGCAAGACAAGCAGTCGTTTTCGTTTGTCCACGTTACGAGTCCGGACATGCTGCACTGGGAATGGCAGACAACAAAGCTGCAGCCCTCCTTCACGGGTCACGGGATGTTCAGTGGCACGGGGTTCCTCACCAAGGAAGGCCAACCCGCTGTCATCTATCACGGCCAGGCATCGGGCAGGAACCAGATCGCCGTTGCGAAAGACAGACGGTTGTCGGCATGGGAGAAGCCCTGCCCGGTCGAAGTGCAGACCGCCAACGGCAGCCCGGCGGAAATCAGTCATTGGGATCCCGACTGCTTTCTCATCGGCGACACCTACTACGCCATATCCGGCGGTCCCAAACCGCCGGTCTTCCGCTCGAAAGACCTGAAGCACTGGACGCTCATCGGTGACTTCCTGCGCGGTGACTTGCCGGATGTAGCCCAAGGTGAGGACATCTCGTGTCCGAACTTCTTCCCCATTGGCAACAAGTGGATGCTGTTGTGCATCAGCCACAATCTCGGCTGCCGCTACTACATCGGCGACTGGGACGCCCAGGCCGAGCAGTTCGTACCGCAGAAACACGGCCGGATGAATTGGCGCAGGGATGAACAGAGTCTGTTTGGACCGCCAGCGTGGCGGGTGGACTTTTTTGCCCCGGAAAGCGTGCTGACGCCGGATGGTCGCCGAGTCATGTGGGCCTGGCTGGCGACGCTGGGCATGAACGACGGCCGCATGGACAGCCGCACGATCGAATCGCTACCCCGAGAACTGGAACTTCCCGCCGACGGGATACTGCGCATCAAGCCGCTGCGCGAGCTGGAAACACTGCGTTGTGACCTCACCACCGTCAGCGATGTTCAGTTGAACGAGCTCACCCGGGAGATCCTCCCCTCGGTGGCCCCTACGGGCCAGCAGATCGCCATGCTTCCCGGCGATGCAGCCGAAATCCACATTACGATTGCCCGCGAACAGGCAGCGCGAAAGCTCTTCGGATTCACGCTGTTTTCCGACGGCAAGGGCGGTGGCTTGCCTGTCCTGTTGCGTCCCGAGACCGGCGGGCTGCGCGTTGGCACGACCGAGGCGCCATTTTCTGTCGCGGACTTGCCAGCCAACGAAGACGTCGAATTGCGCATCTTCGTGGACAAGTACCTCGTGGAGGTCTTCGCCAACAATCGGCAGGCGCTGATTGCTTCCTATTCCGCCTACCAGGGAAATTCAAACCTGCACGCCTTCACTGTCGGTGCGCCCACCACGATCAAGAAGATCGAGATCTGGAAGCTTAACCCCGCGAACCAGGGCTTTCTTGCAGCGCGGCAGAATCCCATCTGGGAACCCAGCACCAAGTGAATCCGACGCCTGTCCCGTTGCAGGTTCGTTTGCCTGAATGAGCCCGGAGCTCCCATGAAATTCACCGTCGCATTTCTCGCCGCTCTCGGTTGTTGTCCGCTGGCAGCATTGTCGGCCGTTGAGCCCCCGACTGCGAAACCCAACATCCTGCTCATCTACTCTGACGATCATGGCTGGGCCGATCTGGGTGTTCAGGGCGTCGACAAGGATGTCTGCACGCCGAACCTCGACCAACTCGCGCGTGACGGAGTGCGGTTTGCGCGCGGTTACGTCACGGCACCGCAGTGTGTGCCTTCGCGGGCCGGGTTGCTCACGGGACGCTACCAGCAGCGTTTCGGAGTGGAGGACAACAGCAAAGGCCCGCTGCCTGTGGAGGAAATGACCATTGCCGAGCGGCTCAAGCACGCGGGCTACGTCACAGGCATGGTCGGAAAGTGGCACCTCGATCTCGGCGGCGAGAGGAGCGGCGACAAGACGCTGCGGATACAGCGCGAACACATGCCCCACGAACAGGGTTTTGACGAATACTGGCGCGGTGAAATGCGTCAGTTCTATGCGTCCCACGATTTGCAGGGAAAGCCGTTCGAGGATGCGCCGCACCTGGCGGTGGATAACCGGTTCCGCGTTATCGTGCAAACCGAGGCGGCGCTTTCGTTCCTTGACCGGCGCGCGGCGAAACCACAGCAGCCGTGGTTCCTCTATCTCGCCTGGTATGCGCCGCACGTGCCGCTCGAATCGCCTGAGCCGTGGTTCTCCCGGACTTCGGAAAGCCTCCCGCTGCAGCGCCGTCAGGCGCTCGCCATGATCGCTGCCATGGACGATGGTCTGGGCCGCATCCGCGCGAAGCTGAAGGCGATGAACGCGGAGCAGAATACGCTCATCTTCTTCATCGGCGACAACGGTGCACCGCTTGGAGGTGCCTGGGACGGCTCCTTGAACCTGCCGATGATCGGGCAGAAGGGCATGGTAGCCGAAGGCGGCGTTCGCGTTCCCTTCGTCGCTGCCTGGCCGGGAGGGCTGCCGGCGGGGCTCGTCTATGACCAGCCGGTCATCAGTCTTGACGTCGCCGCCACCGCTGTGGCGCTGGCGGGTCTACCGCAGGATGCGCAACTCGACGGCGTGAACCTCGTACCATTCCTCAGTGGCGAGAAGAAAACCGCGCCCCACGAGGCTCTCTACTGGCGCTGGGCTTCCCAATCTTCGGTACTCGAGATGCCCTACAAATACATCAAACTGGGAAATCGCCCACCATTGCTGTTTGACGTCACGCAACCCGAAGGGGAAAACAGCGAGCGCAATCTCGCCGCGCGGCATCCTGACATCGCGGCGCGGCTGGAGCAGAAGCTGCAATCCTGGGCGGCCGGTCTGAAACCGCCCGGTCTGGCGACCGAGGAATCCGCTTTCAGCCGGCATCACGAGGAACTGTTTGCCGCGCACCGGATCATCGTGGCGACTTCCGCGGAAGTCGGAAAGCCCAACAGGAAGCCGGCACCGGCAGGCAGTGTTCAAGGTTGGATCTGCCGCAACGGCACGCTGACCGTGCAGAACGGCGCGCTGATCATCACACCCGCCCCGAGTTTGACAGGCAATGCTCGGCCATTCATCGCCTGCACCGGCATCGATCTCGACGGCCCGCTGACGGCGATGTTGCGAGTCCGTTCCAAGGTCGGCGGCAAGAGCACGCTTACGTGGCGCACGAAAGCAAGGTCCTTTGCTCCGGAGCAAGCCGTGACTTTCCATTGGCCTGCCTCAACCGACTGGCAGGAAGTGAAGCTTGATGTGAATGAAGCGGACCACATCCTCCATATCCGGATCACGCCATCCCAAGCGGCCAGCGGCGTGGAGATCCAGTCCATCGAATTACAGGGCCGCGGCACGCAGAGCAAGTCGTGGACGTTCACGCAAGAGCGAGCTGCAGGCTCATCCACAGCAGGAAAGGCCCGACCATGACGCCCGAATCGTTGGTTCTGTTGCATCGGCTCCGCAGTTGCCGCGGGTATCGCTGGAGCGTCGAGTTACTACTGGTCCTTCTATTACTCCTGTCCGCGGTCACCGCAGATGCCCAGGTATCGCAGGCCGGGGCTCCCGACAGCGGGCATGCCGTCGCGTCGAGCCTGGACGAATTCCTGGGAACACCCGTTCTTGTTCCCATGCAGGCACTCTGGAAAGGTCGCGGTGGCTGGGGCGGGGTTCTCACCGCGCGCGACGGAACCGTGATTGCGTTTCAGTCACCTGGAGGCAGCACGTGTCGGCGGAGTCGCGACGGCGGCCAGACGTGGGATGCCGACATCGAGATTGGCGCTGATGCCGAGGGGGGCAACGGTATCGTGGACGAGTCACGAGGGGACATCCTCTACGTCAATCCGGGAGCCGGCTGGCAATTTCGGAGCCGCGATCACGGCACAACCTGGGTCCACGAGAGTATTCAGGTGCGGCCGGACGGGTTCGGGTTGATTCCGCGGACCGAAGGTGTGGCCGCCATGCAGTGCGGTATCACGCTCGCTTTCGGGGAACACCGCGGGCGGTTGCTGATGCCGGCTCGGATCATGGGTCCGAAAGACTCGAATGACGTGGCGTGGCGCCCCTATCACTACAGCACGGCGGTCTACAGTGACGACGGCGGCGCGGTCTGGCAGACAAGCGCGCCGTTCCCCGTTTTCGGCACGGGTGAAGCCGCACTGGCCGAGCTTTCTGACGGCAGCGTCCTCTACAATTCCCGCGAACACATGAGCCGAGGAAACCGTTACTTCGCCTGGAGCCATGATGGCGGCGAATTGTGGATTGGCGCTGCTCAGAGTCCCGATCTGCCCGACGGCGCTCGAGGGACATCTTACGGCTGCATGGGGGGCATGATCCGCCTGCCGGTGAGTGGGCGCGATGTTCTTCTCTACAGCAATCTCGACACGGATGCGGGGGTGATGCCCAATCGCATCGGCGCCTCCACCAGCAAGGGCCGTGAAAAGATCACCGTTTGGGCCAGCTTCAATGGCGGGCGCACCTGGCCCGTCCAACGTCTGGTCTACGATGGTCCCAGCGCGTATTCCAACCTCGGCGTGGGGCGCACGGGTACAGCAAGTCAGGGGAAGATCTATCTGATCTTTGAAGGGGGACCGACCGGGTGTTATGAGGCCGTGCAAGTCGTCGCGTTCAACTTGAGTTGGCTGCTGAACGGTCGTGATGTGGCCGAGTTTCTCGGACCGAAGCGTTGATTCGTGTTCCTCGCCGCAAGCGTCTCGCGAAAGTAGTAACGCGATGCGCTAATATCAAGACGCATGATCCGGACGTTTGCCGACAAGGAGACCGACCGACTCTGTCTGCCAATGGTCGCTTCAATCGTCGACGCCTTTTTGGTCCGTGTCATTCACCACTACCGAACGCCATAACCGTTCACGAGCCGGTGGCCGTTTACAGGGACGCGGCTTGGAGAGTCGCCTTTCGCTCCGCGAAAGGCGACCGTGGCGGGCTGTGAACGGTTACATGATCCGTTACGCTGCCTGAATCCACGCGTGTCACCGGTCATTTTCCGAGCAGCAGCAGTTCCACGGAATCGCCGGTCTTCTCCACGCGTCGCGGATCGGCGTACGGCTTGAATTCCGGGTTATGCGTGCGCAGCGATCCTTTCGGCAAGTAGTCCCACCGCATCGTGGCCGGATACTTGATCTGAATGAGACCAATCTCGTTTCGTTTGGCCAGGGCCTCTTTGGTCTTCTCTTGGATCAAGTAGCGGGATTCCTCCAACGGCAAGAGATCAGCGCTCTGCGGGCCGGTCCCCTTCTTGGTCTGGCACGTGACGACGCCGGGAATCCAGGCTTGGGCTTCCGCGCAGACCATGTGGTCACCAGCGACCATGATCACCGGTACTTTGTGTTCCGCCGCAATCGCCGCATCGACGCCGATTTCACCTACCTCCCGTCCGTTCAGCCACATTCCCTGAATCGACGCGGAGGAATACGAGTGGGCCAGCGTTCCTTCCGGGGTCAGCGCCATGGCGTGATAACCCAGCAGTATCATTGCCGCGCTGCCCTTGATCTCCTTAAAACGTTCCCCCGGCGTCGGGCCCTGAATCAACTGAGCCCGCCGGTCAATCAACTGGGGATCCACATTAGTGCCCGAGGCGTGCGCGTCGCGCACCGTGACCGCCGTGGCGCCTGCGGCAAAGCAGGCTTCGACGCAGGCATTGATATCCCCAGCCATCAGTTGCTTGCCCTCCTCCGCGCGCGGGCCCGTGGCGGCAACCTGTTCGCTGCACGAGACGCCGCTGCACCCCTCCATGTCGGTTGATATGTAGACTTTGAAGTCCTGAGCGGCGCACGGCAGTGTGAAACAGAGGACCAGCAGGCAGCCGATTCGCCGAACAGTCTTGTGTTGGCAACTCATGTGGATTCTCTCTTTCATGTTGTATGACGACGATGCGGTGCGCGCTACGGCGATTGTGCGGTGAGTTCCGCACGGTCCTGGGAGTACCTGGTCCACAGCTCATCCAAGCGGGCGGCGAGTTGTATCTCGTCACCCACGACCAGCCAGTAGCGGTAACGATACTGGGACCGTGGTCCCAAGTGGACTCGATCAATGGGGGCCACGTGCATGCAGGGACCCGCGGCGGGATCGTCACTGCTGCCGCCGCCATGAGGGCCGAAGTTCCAGCTCTGAGTGGCGGCGGGGCTGAACACGGCCACACCCTGTCCATCGGCATTGCAGAGCGCCATGGCCTTGCGCGGTGGCAGGGCCTGCCCCCAAGGCGGTCCCGGCGGCTGCAATTCCGCGCGCCATTCGCCGTTGCCCAGGTAACTCCTGACCGCGTCGAAGTTGCGCGTGAAATAGCAGGCAGGGATTTCCTGGGAAGAAAGCGTGGCTGCGCCCCAGCGGTCATTCTCCTTACGTTGTGCCATGAATTCGCAGCGCACGACAACGACGTTCGGCATCCCCGGTTCAATACCCGTCCATTGGCGCATCAGGGCCGCGGCTTCTTCGCTGGGCATGTCCCATAACTTGGGTACCGTCTCGGCATACAGGGTGTCTTTGTCGAGTCGCTCGAACCTGTTGACGCGGGCCCACGAGGAGACTCCCCCGCCTTGGATCGGATTCCAGGGCCAAGGGCTCCAGGACCTGCTCTGTCCCTCGGCTCTGCGATCGAGAGACTTGCCGGCGTAGTAGGACTGCTGAATGAGCCGCCCGGGATCGCTGGAATTGACCATGTTCCTGGGGTAGCTGCTCCAGGACAACCAGGTGATGGCGCCCCCTTTCGCGCGATCGATACCGACGCGCACCGTTCCGTTATCCAGCAGCAGAATGTGGTCGTCAGGTTGCTCGCCTGCGAAAACGCGGGTGACTACCGCCATGGCACAGAGGGCCAGTGTGAGCCACATGGGACGCGGGCAGTGAAGGTTGTGTCTGTTCATCACGTCATCCAATCTTGGATCTGCGGGTCATGGTAGGGTACTTCGTTGGGAACCGCCACCCGGTTTGGCTCCGTCATCAGAACGGTGTGGATTGAGCACGCAGCCTGAATGCGTTAGCCGAAAACCTCGCGAGCGTAGTTGCTGGAGACGCGGCGATGGAATATAGGTTGTGCAACACCAGGAGATATTACCGATGAACCGATTTCAGGTGAAGTTGTGTGGTCTCGTGTGGGCTGCTGTGGCTGCGACAACCGGACTCGCATGGGCAGCCGATGCGTCCTGGCGACCGATCGAGTGTGTTCCTGTCGACCTGCCGACCGAAGACCTCTTTGAAGTCGTACGACCGGTGGATGGGTTTGACAGCACGCCACTGCAATGGAGTCCCGCTGTCGGCGATCAGCATGCCCAAGCCACCGTGCAATATGACGCTGCCGAACGTCACAGCGGCCGCGGTGCGCTGCGCGTTGCGTACGAGTTCATCGGAAAGAAGAACTACGAGTACGTCCAGCTCAACGGTTCAGCGGAATTCGCCGAACCGAAGCTCGGGTTCGGTTTCTGGCTTAAACACGACGGGACACCGTTCGTCGTGCGTCTCCGCTACACCGACGTCAGCGGTGAATGCCATCAGATCGACATGTTCCACACCACACAGCCGGGCTGGCAATTCGTGGCGGGTCTGCTCGATGCCCACAGCACTGCCTGGGGTGGTGACGGAAACCGTCGGAAAGACTATCCGCTCAAGCTGGCTGGCATCTGCATCGATCGGCCCCAAGCGGGCTTCGTCGGCAAGGGCCTGTTGTGGATCGACGAGGCAGCGGTGGTGCGCGTGCGCCCGGTGACGAACACACCACTGCAGATCGCGACGCAGAGCCCGCGGTTCGGGAACCTGTATGCGGTGGGCGACACGGTCGCGCTCCGGGCCAGCGGCGCCGGTGAGCAGGTGCGGTGGCGCGTGTTGGATTTCGTGGGTCGCTGCGTCGCTCGGGGTGAAGGTGCCGCCAGCGGCGCCGAAGCCCGCTTCACGCTCGATCAACCCGGCTGGTATTCCTGCCGGCTTGAGTTGGTCGCCGGCGGCCGCGCGGTCAGCGTGCGGTCGTTTCCGTGTGCTGCGCTGCCGAGCGGAGTCGAACCAACGCCTTCGGACTTCGTCGGCGTGTGCACTCATTTCGGGCAACAGGCCTACCCGCTGGAAACCATGGATCTGATGCGGCGCTACGGCATCGATCAGTACCGGGACGAGATCTCCTGGCGCAGTTACGAGCGCGAGCCGGGGCGCTGCGAACTGCCCGACTTCGCGGCCGCGTACTTGAAACGGTCGGCGGAGTTGCGGATGCACCCTTTGATCATCTTCGACTACAACAACCCGCATTACGACAACGACGGTTTTCCCAATTCGCCGGAGGCCATTGCCGCCTTCAGCCGATATGCCGTCGATCTCGCGCGGCAGACCCGCAATTCCGTGGCGATGTTCGAAGTCTGGAACGAATGGATCGGCGGCTGTGGCATGAGAGACCGGCCTGGCATGCATGACGGCGAGGCGTACGGGCGCTTGCTCCTACCGACCTACACGGCCGTGAAACAAGCGCGGCCGGACGCAACGATCGTCGGTATCGGCGGTGAATATGGTCCGCAATGCGCGGAACACATTCTTGCTGCCGTGCGTACTGCCGGGCCGGCGGCGATGGATGCCTGGTCGATCCACCCGTATCGTTACCCGCGCTCGCCCGAAGGTTCCGGGCTCGTGGAAGAGGTGACCGGCATTGCAGCGAAAGTCGCGGCCGCCGGTGTCCAGACGAAGCCGTGGATCACGGAAATCGGCTACCCGACACACCGCACCAGCGGCGGCTGTGACGAGGCCGTCCAGGCGCGCTACTGTGTGCGCACGCTCGCCCTGCTGCAATCTACCCAAGCCGTCGCGAAGGCCTTTTGGTACGACCTGAAGGACGATGGCCTGGGACGGGAGTACAACGAACACAATTTCGGCCTGATCCATCACCAGCAGTATCATTGCGCACCCAAGCCGAGCATTGTGGCCCTGAGCGCCTTCATTCGGCTCACGAACGGTGCGGCGTTCACGGAACTCCAGCGTGACGGGAATCTGTATTCTGCCCGCTACCGCCGCCCCAACGGCAGCGAGGTGTTGCTGATCTGGACGGAGCAAGGCGCGCGGCGATTGGTCGTGACCGGTCAGATATACTCCGCTTGTGACCTGATGGGCGCCGCCACGGGCCCGGAGACGATTGCGGAAGCGACCGAGAACCCCGTTTACGTGACCGGCCGGGACTTGAAAGTGAGCACGCCATGATGCGCTTCACGTGGCTCAGCGTGTGGTTCGGCAGCGTACTGATGGCAGTACCTTTCGTGGCGACTGTCGTGACGGGGGCGGAGGTCGTCGTTTTCCAGAGCGACTTCGAGGCGGCTGATTCAGTCAGCCCTCCCGCGGGCTGGGCCATGTGGGGAGCACAGCAGTACAAAGTTCCAGCCAACTTTACCCGCGACGTGCAAAAACCGCGTGGAGGCGCTGCCAGCTTCCGGATCCACCACCCGGCTCAGACGGACGGCTATGTCGTCTCAGCTCCCGAGGCGTCCCTTCGTCCTCAGTCCGGCAAGACCTACACGGCTTCGTTCTGGGCCAGGAGCGACCGCGCCGGTGAAGCTGTATTCGGGTGGACAGCCTACCGCCAGGTAAAACCGTTTGTCGATGCTCCCTCGCCCGGTTTCGCTCCGTTGCTCGTGGACCGGCAATGGAAACACTTCAGCTTCACCCTGCATGAAGGCTGGGACTTCTTCGCAGACGACTGTCGCCATCTCTTGCTGACATTTCGAGCTAGCGCTCAGGCAGCGGAAGAGCGCACGCTGTGGATCGACGACGTAGTAGTTACTGAGCAGCCGTCGCAGCGCGAAGGCCGCCTGGTCAATCCGGCAACGATGACCTATGCGCCGTTGAATCATCGCCTGAAGCCCGGCGAAGTGCTGGCCGTCACGGTCAATACCGGGCAGCGACTGCGCGAAACACACCGAGAAGTGGGCGGGGTCTCGTTCCATCGCATCGCCGGTTGGACAAAGCTGCCGTTTGACAAGCAGGGGCAGTACGTCCTGCCCGCGGAGTTGGAGGAAGCCATCCGGCAGCTGCATCTGCCGATGACGAGGTTCTACGCCCTGGGGGATGAACCGTTCGGGCTGGAGACGGCCATTGATAAGACGGCCGAATTCCTCGATCGAATTGGCGTCAGCCAGGCGGCCACGCCGCTGGAATTCGAGATTCAAGGCGCAATGAACGGAATGGGGAGTGCACAGTTCCGGGCCGCAGGGAGAGCGAGCGGACTTTGTCCGTCGGAACGCCAACATCTGGGGCATGATGCACCGCGCCGTGCGATTGATACACTACTTGCGGGAAGAGCTGCTGCGCGGGGCCAGTTCTTGGGAGATGTTTTCGTACCAGCGCTCACCCGGTTTCGGATTTCTCGCGCAAGACGCTCCGCAGAAGCGCTCCATGAACTACTGGCTGTACTACTACTTCAATCGACATGCGGGTCGGTGGGTGCTGGGAATCGACGGCACCGCTCCCTATCACGAAGGCGCTGCAAGCGGGCGCGCTTACCGAGGTCCGTTGACGCCGATGGTGGCGACGCTCAGCGCGGACGAGCAACAACTCTATCTCATTGTGGCCAACGGTTCGTGGCAGCAGACTGTGCCGGCGCAGGTGACGCTGCGGGGGCTCGTTCCGCGGCACGGCACGGGTGTCGTACTCTCGCATGCGGATCCGGACGGAGATCCCTTCCTCAACCGTCGAGACGAATTGGTCCACGACCTGGAGATCGAAATCCAGGGAGCACAACTGACAGCGAAACTACCGCCGCACTCCGTGGCGTTTCTCACGATTCAAGAATAGAGTGAGGAGAAGACCCGTATGAAGCGACGTGACTTTCTTGGCAGCAACATGGCAGCACTGGCGGGCGGGGTCTCCGTCGTGACCGGCCTGCATGCAGCGGAAGCGGAACCAGCCGGCAACTCCACGATCCAGAACCAACTCGCCTCCGAGGTGCAGATGCAGTTCATGCGGCCGGCGCAGTTGGAGGCCGCCGGTCGCCGATTCCCGGCGGTGTACGTGCCGTTTGGTTTGATCGAGTGGCACGGTGTCCATCTGCCACTGGGCAATGACGCGATCAAGGCGCACGGCATTCTGGTCAAGTGCGCCGAGCAGTTCGGCGGCGTGGTCTATCCCCCTGTCTATTTTCACGAAGGGTTCCGGCAGGAGCACCTCCTGCCCGTGTTGACCGATTTGTTCCAACGACTCAAACGCACCGGGTACCGCGTCATGATCGGAGTCTCGGGGCACAACGTCCAGGGGCAGATCGACATGATCAACAAAGCGCTGGAGCCGGTGACGGCCGACGGCACCGTGGCTGGGATCGGGTTGTGGGAAATTACGCTCAGCCGGGGACCCGAATCGGGCTCGGATCACGCAGCCAAGTGGGAGACGTCGAACATGATGTTCCTTTATCCCGACCTGGTTGACATGTCTCAGTTGGGCGACGGTCCGATCAATCTGGACATGAAACCTCCCTCGGGAATCGGCGGTCTGGACCCTCGTCAACATGCCTCGGCTGACGTCGGGCGCCGCAATGTGGAACTGGCAGCCGCAGCCATCGGCAAGAAGGCCCAAGAACTGCTGGCCTCGCTGCCGGAAGGGCAGCGATCCTTCAATCTCGAGGCAGTGCGCCCGGGGAAATGGTGGCTGATCTGATCCAGTCTTGATCTCCTTGCATGAGATCGCACACGTTACCACCCATTTCCAACCAGTAAGAGGATCGGGTCATGACGGCGATACATCGCTCACTGTGGTTTCGTATGACGATCATTCAACCGAGTCGCAGGAAGAAGGCAGCGCCGCTTTTCTGCCTCGGCGTTCTTGTCTCCGTGTTGCTGTCCGTGCCGTCAAGCGCGCAGGAACCGGGCAAGGCCCGCGCCGGGATGCCGACTGCTCCGCGCGTTCCCGCAGGCGTCACAGCGCATCGGGATCTCCCGTACGTCGTCGATGGCCACGAACGACACAAGCTGGACCTGTTCGTGCCGGAGAAGTCAGACGGACCGTTGCCGCTACTCATTTGGGTACACGGCGGCGGCTGGCAGAATGGAAGCAAGGAGGGCTGTCCGCCGCTGCGCAATGGCTATACCGCAAGCGGCTTCGCGGTGGCAAGCATCAATTACCGACTCAGCGGCCACGCGACGTTTCCCGCACAGATCGAAGACTGCAAAGCGGCAATCCGCTGGCTGCGCGCACACGCGAGGGAATACAACCTCGACGCCGAGCGTTTCGGGGTGTGGGGCAGCTCGGCAGGCGGACACCTCGTCGCACTGATCGGTACCACGGGCGGCGTACAGGAATTCGACACCGGTGCGAACCTCGACCAGTCAAGCCGCGTGCAGGCAGTGTGCGACTACTACGGTCCCACCGACTTCACGGTCTTCGTGACCACGCCGGGATACGAGCGGCACGCGACCGCCGACTCGCCGGAGAGCAAACTCCTCGGCGGCGCGGTGATGGAGAACCGGGACAAAGCAGCACGCGCGAATCCCATTACCTATGTCAGCCAAGACGACCCGCCGTTCCTCATCGTGCACGGCGACCAGGACGGTACGGTGCCGATCAACCAGAGCCAATTGCTTTTCGAGTTGTTGAGAAAAGCCGGCGTGAGTGTCCGGTTCCACACCATCAAGAATGCAGGCCACGGAAACGGCTTCGGAGGGCCCGAGATCGAGCCCATGGTCCGCGAGTTTTTCGAACAACATCTGAAATCCAAGTCGCCCCCGTCCAATCTCGGTGAGGCAAAGACGTCGGAGAGTGTCGCATCCGCCACGGGATTCACGCCTCCGGGAAAGCCGTCGCTCACACCGCCGATCGGGCGCCCCAGCATAACGTGGGAAGAAGTCTGCAGACGCGAAGGAATCAACGAGGACGGGCGAGTGACTCGCGAACAATTCCGAGGCCCGCCGCCGCTGTTCGACCGGTTGGATCGCAATCGCGACGGTGTGTTGACAAGAGAGGATTTCGCCGAGTCGACATCGGCTGCCAGTTCTACACCGCCGGTCACCGACGCGCGGGGATTCCAGCTCGACGGCCAGCGCTGGACCTATCGGGACGGTGACTTCGCGATGAGCGGCATCCTGCTCAAGCCCGAGGGCCAAGGGCCGTTTCCCGCCGTGCTCATCAGCCACGGACTCGGCGGGAGCGCGGAGAGCTTCGGTCTGAACAAGGCCCGCGAGATGGTGAAGTGGGGCTTCGTCTGCGTCGCGCCGGACTACACGCACACCCGAACCGCGCGCTCCAACGGACCCAAGGCTGACAAGTCCGAGCCGGCCAGTCCGCGCGGCGGGACGCACCCACCCGATTACGGGGCGAGTACGGAGAACATCCGCCGCGCGCGAACCTGCCTCGAACTCGTCAGCAAGATGCCGGAAGTGGACGCCAAGCGTCTCTTCGCGTACGGCCACAGCATGGGCGGTTTCGTCACGATCGGCCTCGCCGCGTCCGCACCCGATCTGTTGCAAGCGGCGGCCATCACCGGCAGCGGCATCGCTCCACGGGAGGGATTTCCCGCACCATCCGCTGCATCCGCAGAGAAGATCCGCACGCCTTTTCTCATGTTGCACGGCAGCGCTGATGCAGTGGTTCGACCACAGCAGTCGGTCGCACTCAAGGCCGTGCTGGATCTCCACGGAGTCCCGAATCAGCGCCGGGTGCTTGAGAACGCAGGTCATCCGATCGACCAGTCCCACCGCGAAGAAGTCTTCGCGGAAGTGAAGGGGTGGTTCGCCGAGCACGGGGCGCAGAAACCGTGATCAACAGACGGTCGGGAGGGGGAAGGGAAACAGATCCAGCTCGCCGTTCCGACGATCGACATTTCTGCGAAACCGGGACCGGCGGTGCGCGCGGCTGCGACGTGGCGGAAAAGGCCTGTAACCAGATGGCCGCGATCCATTTCCTGTTTCGGAGTTCGGCACGGACAATCCCGCCTGCTGGGACCCGGTTTGGGGACGCGCCGGTCTCAGCGCCGCTCGCCAGGCGTGGCACAGAGTCTGTCAAACAACGTCTCATCGAAATCCATCAGGCCAAAGATGCCATTCAGCTGGCTGGTAGCTACCCAGGGAAGCCACAGACGGTGCAGTCCGCAACCGCGACGCGGGGCCAGGGAATAGTGTTCTTGCTGCCAACCCGGCCCGTGCAGGTCATAGGCTCGACCCGGCAACGCCACCATCGCCTTGGTGTTGTGCAGCAGGATGCGTGCCACTTCCAGGTAATGCTCGTCATTCGTCTGCCGGGACAGGCGGGCGAATTCGTCGACATCGAAACTCATATAGGCGTCCACTAACGAGTGGCCGGTGGCGATCAATTGCAGGCCGGTCGTCGGTACGCCACGTTTCCAATGCAGTTGTCGGTCGTCAGCATCGGCTGGCATCGGGATGTTCCAGATGTAGATCCAGGTTTCAGCGATGTCAGCGGCCACGCGCGCTCGCTCCAACCAGCGTCGGTCCGCGGTGACTTCGTACAGCAGCAGGAATGCTTCCAGCGACAGGGTCGCTGCTTCCTTATCCAGTACGTCCGGGTTGTCGATCGTCCCGCCGATGAAGCGACCTTGGGACTGACCATTCGCCCAACAGAACTCACCGGCGCGCAGCGCTGCGGCGAGATACTTGTCCTCGTCGGACAGTCGCCGCAACAGCACCAGCAGAGGGATGGCGTTGAAGCTGGCATTCGGCGAAGCGGAATACACATCTCCCGAACCCGACAGCCATGCGCGCGGGAATCCGCCCGCCGGTTGCTGTTGGGTCAGCAACCAGTCTGCGAACTGCCGCGCCCAAGCCAGCCATTCGGGATGGGCTCGGCCATCCCGCTGCTCGCGCTCGTACGCGCGCAGCAGCGATTTGACGTCGTCGCCGAAGGACCGCAGGTAGATTTCCCGGCCGCCACGATGGTCCATGGCGGTGGTGGGCTTCCCGCTGTCGATAAAGAACCCCTCGGCCTCTGGCGGTGCCATCTTCAATCGCAGGAACGAAGCGATTATCTTCTCGGCCTTGCGTCGCAGTACCGCACCGCGCGGAGACGAATCCCGCCGTGACTCGGCCAGCAGGAACTCCGCCGCCTCCAGCGCCTTGCCGGTGAAACCCATCACGGTGCGCGGATCGGGCCGATCCTCCGCACCGGGCAGCGCGGACATCGCATTGGGGATTCCGGCGCGGTCACCGGACTCAACCACGTTGGCAGCCAGTGTGTCCACGACGCAGCGCCGCACCACGTCAATGTCCTGTGGATTCACCTTGGGCTGGAGTGTCTGCCAGGCCCAGCGCCACGCCTGGCGGCAACAGGAAGCCAGGCCATCGGCGCAGCCGAAGTGGAATGCGACTTCGTATCGCTGTTCGAATCCATCGCGCAAGGGATGGAACCGCTGCCGCCATTGATGCAATTGGCCGCCGGGATACGTGTTGCCCGTATAGGTCTCCTCGCCCTCCGCGCCGGGAAACCAGTACCCAAGTGCGAGCCCTGCGTCGCGTTCCTGAGCGCCAATTGCACCGAACTGGAACTGCTCGTCTGTCAACACACCAGGTGCCACGCTTTGGCCGTCCTCTGCGGTTGTGCCGCCGTTTGGTGCGGAATTCAGCACTGCCAGCGTGGAACCATCGCCAAACCGTCCGGCCAACAACGGCGCCGGTAGCCGGTCCTCGCGAATGCGCACCGTGTAGGCGCCGGGCTGATAGTACGACCGTCCTCCGATGGAGTTGTCCGAAAGATGGGTGAAGCCGCCGTAGATCATACCCGGCGCGAACCATTGAACTTCCGGCCACGATTGCCGTGCCGTCACGTGCAACGTCGCGGCGGTCAGGAAGCCACCCGCAGCGTTCCCGTGCACTTTCACCGTGCGGTGCAGATGGAGGGTGGATTGCCGGAATCCCCAATGGTCGCGGAATTCGACGGCCACGCCGCCATCGAGCGTCAGTCGACCGATGCCGGACCAACCCTGATCGTGATCGGCCAGTGTCGTATAGCCTCCGGACAGGGCACGGATGCGGCCATTCTCCGGCTCCCACATTTCCAGTTGCAGCGGATGCGGTTGTTCCGCCGACGCTTGCCCTGCGCCGGTGATAACGACCCCCCACGAGCCGTCGCTGTGCTGCCGGCTCTGGAGCAACGGAGCGCCGCTCAACGTGGCCACTCCGTACTCGTCCATCACCAGCCAGAAGTCCTGCCGGGTGCCCGTCCACATCAGGATGCTTTCGCGGCCTTGGCCGTCGTCGTCGCAGACGCCGATCTCGATGCCGAGGTTCTTTCCGACGTGCAATGCTGTGCCGGGCAAGCGGAAACCGATTTCCAGCACGTAGCCGTGCTCTGTCCTGCGACAGGCCGAACTGCCGGACCACTCGTGCTGAAACTGATCGGTCTGAGGTTTGTCGTACGCGTACTGGTCGCGGTGATCCAGGTATGCCCGTGGCGGATCCGTGGGCAGGAAGTGCAGCTCGTATCCCATCAATTCGCGCGGATCGCACCGCGCAAACCAGTCGTCACGACCGTCGAGCACTTTCACGCGTCGGCCGCCTTGATGGCGGTAGTCAAGGTAGATCTCGACGCAATCGCAGAGGAACGACGACAACTGACTTGGCTCTGCGACGTGGTCGTCGGTGACTTCGATGACGAAGTAGAGCCGATCGTCGGACCACGCCCCGCGCCATTGGTAACTGAGGTCTGCCTCACCGGTCCATTGCTCGGGCGTCATGCCCTGGCCAAACCAGAGATGTTCCTTGCCGCGGACCGTTTGGGGAATGATTCCGTCCCAGTCCCCCAGTTGTGCATCCACGGTAATCGACCGTTGAGGGAAATCACTGCGGGCAGTGCCCGCGACTTCCGAGCGTACCGGCAGAGCAAACAACAGCAGCAGAACGAACGACGGAATTGACTTGCGCGTCATGATCAACTCGCAGGAAACGAGATTGGTACTGGTCGCCAAGGAACGCTGCTGCACAATTCCGTCGACCTTCAGAGATGATCAACATATTTCTTCGCGGAACTAACCGGCCGGCTTCAGCTCCGCAAAGCCACCGGGCAGTGTCTCCAAGTGCCGGCGCAGAGCACGCTGCAGTTCATCCAGTTTCGCGGCGTGCGCGGGGTCCTTGGCGAGATTGTGTTGTTCTTTCGGATCAGCGGATAGATCGTAGAGTTGGTCCGCGTCCCAATAAGCCGGATAGGTCTTCTTGGGGCGGTCTTCGTTGTTGTTGCCGCCGATGTGGCCGAATGGCGGACGCGGTGTCAGATCGGTGGGCGAGGCAGGGTCTGGCCGCTTCGTCCCTTTGCCTCGTTCCGGCTTGCGCAGATCCACAATGGTCTCCGGATTGGGCGGGTAGCGGAGGGCAATGTACTTCCAGTTATCCTTCAGCACACCGCGCGTGAAACCCAGTTCGAAGAACAGCGCGTCATGCACGCGGTTGGTTTTCCCTTGCAGTACCTCACGAAAGCTGCGGCCGTCGAAGAAGTCCCGCGGCGCGTCGGCGCCGACCAGGTCCAGTATCGTCGGTGCAAAGTCAAGGTTCGTCACGCGGACATCGCTGCGTTGTCCGCAGGGAAACCCTCCTTTGCGCCAGATGATACTCGGGCAATGCGTGCCTCCCTGATAAATACTCCCCTTGGCGTCCTGCCCGTTGTCGTTGAAGAAGAAGACCAGCGTATTATCGGCCAGTCCGTGCAGCTCAAGTCGCTTCATAAGTGCCGCCACGGCGTCGTCGAGCCAGAGGATGTTTTCCGGCAGGCGCCCGCCGGTGATACCGGCTTCCCGGATTCGTTTAGGCAATGTGTCGCGCGGCGGGAGCACGTCGAGCGCCCGGTCCAGAAAACCGTAAGCCGTTGCCCGCGGGTCGGCATTCCAGGACCGCTGGGGCTGGCTGGGAGAATGAGCCACCGTTGAGGCGAAGTAAAGGAAGAAAGGTTGGTCCTTGCTTTGATCGATGAAATCCAATGCACCCGCTACCAGCCAGTCCAGGTTATGAACACCGGCGTTCTCCGGATAGCGTTCGTCCAGATTACCGCTGATGATGTTCGTGGCAAAGTCGAATCCAAGCGCCTGCAGTGCCGACTCCATCCGGCGCCCGTTGGCGCGGAGCTTCTCAGCCACAACCGGGTCGCGCGCGTCATCGGTCGACGAGGTTGGTTCGAGTTTCGGCCACGCAATGCAATGATGTTTGCCGACCGTGCCGGTAGTGTAACCGGCTTTCTGCAGCAACTTGGGGAGCGTCAGATCCTCCGGCAACAACTGCGTGTTCCAGACCACGAGACTCATGCCGCCGCGCTCGGTCATTCGCGTGAAGACCGGATTGCGGGCGCGGCTGGCATATCGGCCCGTCAAGCAGTTGTAGCGACTGGGTGTGCAGACCGGCGACACGATGTGCTGCCCTTCCATCACCACGCCTTCAGCGGCCAGACGATCCAGCGTGGGCGTAAGATTGCGTCCCTTGCCCTCCGCCGTGCAATTGAACATGTCGCGATACATGTCGTCGGCGATGATGAAGATGACATTGGGGCGAGGGGGCTCGCCTCCGAGCGACGATGCACAGACAAGGATTCCTGACACCAACAGCAGCAGTCCGAATGACGGTTTCATGGGATCTCCAGAATCAGCAGTGCCGGCTCGCGGCCCGATACTACGTGCCTGCCACGACTTGATCATATCTTTCGTTTCCCGACAAGAGACGCGGTCTGTTCCGCGGAGCAAACGAACTGGCTGTTCCCTGCAATGCATGGAGCCCGAGGGGCCGAGAGGTAACCGGCATGACCGTGACTTGTGCCGGCATGCTGCAATTGTCCGCCGCAATCGGTTACATTCTGGTTTCTTCGAGACAGTTCCAGGAGCGAAGGCATGAACCAAGACAACCAGAATCAATTGACCCGCCGCGAGGCGCTCACCGCCTGTGTGGCGACTGCCGTTGGCACGACCTTGACAGCGGAGGGCGGACCCGCAGCGGCCCAAACGACTCAGCCTGGATCCAGTTCTGGCCAGGCCAGACAGTACGGTCAGTACTCCGGTGGCCATCTCAGCCGCGTGGCGTTTCCTCTCGGCGGCATGGGTGCCGGCATGATCTGCCTGGAGGGTACCGGGGCCCTGTCTCATTTTTCGCTGTCCAATCGACCTGACGTGTTCCACGAGCCCTGCACGTTCGCAGCGATTTCCGTGCAAAGCCCGACACCGGTTGCGCGGGTGTTGGAAGGTCCCGTGCCGGCCTGGAAACTCTTCGGGCAACCGGGCACGGGTAACGGGGCTGGCGGGGCGTCGTTCGGCCTGCCGCGGTTCCGCGAGGCCAGCTTCCGCGCACGATTTCCCTTCGCCACCGTCACGTTGCACGACCCGGAGATACCGGTGGAAACGGAGATCTGCGGCTGGAGTCCTTTCGAGCCCGGCGATGCGGATGCCGCGAGCCTGCCGGTGGCTGCGCTCGAGTACCGTTTCACGAACCGATCGTCCACGGAAGTGCGCGTCGTGTTCTCCTGGAACGCGGCGAACTTCCTGGCTGGTGGCCGGCGATCCGGGGTGCGCCGAGCTTCCGGCGAACAAGCGGTGCGCGCGGAGGCAGGTGGTTTTGTACTCTGGTGTGGACCCGGCCGAGACGCGCCCCAGGAGGAAGCCTCATTCGCCGCCACGGTGGACGAGCCGGCTGTCAAGGTAAACCACATCTGGTTCCGCGGTGGTTGGTTCGACGCGCTCACGATGGCCTGGAACGATATCGCGAAGGGCGCTTGCCACGACCAGCCGCCCGTGACCGAGGGGGCGCCGTCCCCGGGTGCATCGCTCTTCGTGCCGCTGGCGATTCCCCCCGGCGCATCCAAGACCGTCGTCCTCCGTTTGTCGTGGTATGCGGGGCAGACGAGTTTGCGCACCGGCAAGGACGCGGAAGGAACGTCGCTTCCGGGAAATTACCGTCCTTGGTATGCCGGCCGTTTCCGCAATGTCAGTGAGGTGGCCAGCTATTGGCGCGACCATTACACGGAGCTGCGCGAGAAGAGCCAGCGGTTCAGCGACTGCTTCTACGATTCCACGCTGCCGCCGGAAGTCATCGATGCCGTGGCTGCCAATCTTACGATTCTGAAATCTCCCACTGTCCTGCGGCAGGAAGATGGTCGCTTGTGGTCTTGGGAAGGCTGCAGCGACGACGCGGGGTGTTGTGCCGGCTCGTGCACACACGTGTGGAACTACGCGCAGGCCGTTCCGCACCTTTTTCCCGCACTGGAACGCACGTTACGGGAGACCGAATTCGGTCCGTCGCAGGACAATCGCGGGCATCAGACATTTCGCAGTGCCTTGCCAATCCGGCAGGTGGCACACGACTTCCATGCCGCGGCGGACGGCCAGTTGGGAGGTATCCTCAAAGTGCATCGCGACTGGCGGATCAGCGGCAACACACCATGGCTGCGCGGCCTGTGGCCAAAGGTCAAAGCCAGCCTCGACTACTGTATTCAGGAATGGGATCCTGAGCGCAAAGGCTGGCTGGAGGAGCCGCACCACAACACGTACGACATCGAGTTCTGGGGTCCGGACGGCATGTGCACCAGCTTTTACGTGGCCGCGCTGCGCGCCGCTGAGCTGATGGGCCAGGCGCTGGGGGAGGACGTCGCCGACTATGCCGCGCTGCGCGAACGCGGTGTGCGCCGCATGGAAGAGGAGTTGTTTGACGGCGAGTACTTCATCCAGAAGATCCAATGGAAGAACCTGCGAGCCAAGGACCCCACGGAGATGCAGAGCATGGTCGGCGCGTACTCGCCCGAAGCCCGCGCGCTGCTGGAGAAGGAAGGGCCCAAATACCAGTACGGAACCGGCTGCCTTTCGGACGGCGTCTTGGGGGCGTGGCTGGCGGAAGTCTGCGGTGTGGGACCCGTGTTGGATCCGAAGAAGGTGACCAGCCATGTGCAGGCGGTTCATCGCCATAACCTGAAACCGGATCTGTCGGCACATGCCAATCCACAACGCCCGAGTTATGCGTGTGGCAACGAGGGCGGGTTGTTGCTCTGCACGTGGCCCAAAGGCGGAGAACTCTCGCTGCCCTTCGTGTATTCCAACGAGGTGTGGACCGGTATCGAGTACCAGGTGGCAGCACATCTGATGTTGTCGGGAAAAGTGGCGGAAGGGCTCGACATCGTGCGCGCCTGCCGCGATCGCTACGACGGCCGCGTCCGCAACCCGTTCAACGAATACGAATGCGGCCACTGGTACGCCCGCGCGATGTCGAGCTATGCGCTGCTGCAAGGCTTGAGCGGCGCTCGCTACGACGCCGTGGACAAAGTGCTGTATCTGCGGCCGAGCATCTCCGGTGATTTCCGCTGCTTCCTCAGTACCGCCAGCGGCTACGGTACTGTCGGTGTCAAGAACGGCCAACCGTTCCTGGAGGTCAAGTCGGGAACGATCGAAGTCGAAAAGATCCAGACGGCCGCGGGATCGGGCTAGTCGCTGTACATAGTCCCCCGTCGAGATCAGGTTACGGCTGCGCATTGGGCGCTGGCAAGAAATACCATACCATATCCGCGTAGGACAGTTTGCCGATCCGACCCACGGCCCAAACGGTAACTTGTCCTTTAACGGCTCCTTAGGGTCGTGAGTGACCATCTCGGCTTGGTTGGCCGGCTAGGCCTTGCCACCGCGCTTGGTGCCAGTGACGACGTACACCAGCGCTGTCAGCGCAAGGGCCCCGATCCCGCCCAGCACGCGCAGAATGGCTTTGGTTCTTTGCGTCGTTGGAGCGATTTCATTCCGAGCGCTGCTGCCCGGCGATTGCTGCCGGTCAGTGCTTTGCGAGGTCATGTGCGAGTTCGTGATATTCTGCTTCCCAGCCATCTCACTCGACACCTTCCGGTGAGGCGTAATCCACTTCGTAGCAGGCCACGCAGAAGTCTTCGCAATTGTTGAACGGGAACGAGTAGTGGTTGTTGAAAGAATTATTCGAATGGTGCAAAACGCGTAACGCTTCGGCGCAGATCGCTTCACCGTGCCGGATGTTTCGCGGCCCGGCATGCAGAACAACGCGCTCTCCGGCGGCAAATACTTCCAGGGAATCGCTGCACACACGAGCATTAGTCGAGGACTTCTCCCCATTGAAATGGACGACCATCCCCTCACCGATATAGATTCCCATGTGCCAATACACACCGAGAATCCAGGAGAGCCGCGTATACCAACCGTGCAGCGGACGTTTCACAATGCTCCCACGCGCGAACGCCATAGCGCATCCTCCTGGCCTATTGGAAGTCTATAGTCAGGAAGACCAACGCTTCAAGGCTTCCTTTGTGCGGTCCGCAGTCACGGCAAGCGTCCGTCACCGCCGTCCCGCTGCAGGAACAGGCCCTCGAGGGGTCCGAGAGTCAAGCGATTGCCCACCGGCTCACCGCTGTTGGCTTGCACATCCTGAGCAGGCGTGGCTTGGATGCGACGATACTTGCGGCCCGGCGACACACTGGCCAAGTCGAACGTGTACGGAGCCGCCGATGGATTCGCCACGACGAGGCCGTTCTCGAAGACGCGATACATGGCGTCCGGATGGGAGTGAACGGAAAGCCGTTCGATGGAGACCGGCTCGAGACCTTCGATGCGAAAGGTCAGGTTCACGGTCGATCCGCGCACGTTGCGGAAGTAGAACGCCGCGGCAAACGGCTGCTCGTTCACCCACGTCATGTGGAACTTCGGCGCGGTGACCTGGTCTTCGGTCGCACCGGCTTGCATGATCTTCACGTCGCCCCAGTATCCGTGGTCGGTCGTGGCGTTGTCTTGCGGTCCACAGTCAGCAATGAACTTGAGTCGAATGCGCTGCCCGGTCCAATCTGCGAGCGAAACGACGCGCGGCAACCATGCGTGTTCCTTGGTAGCCTCCTCAAAGACCGGACGGTACGGTCCCGGGGTCGTGCCCTTCAGCGGAGCGGCGAGGACGCGGAACCAGACACCGTCAGACCGTTGTGGACTTTTCTCTCCCATGCCGAGATGGAAACGCAGTTCCGCCTTGGCCGGCACATCCACGTCGGCACACCAGAAGACATAGCCGCGCGCGGACTGGTAAGGAGGATGGACGGCATAAGCCGGTAGCATCAAGTCGCCAATTTTCACGTTCGTCTGATTGCTGACGCGGGCTCCGGTGCCGGTATCGAGTGGTCCCTCCCCGCGCCCGCGCAAGGCCAGCCCCACGTTCTCGGGACGAAGGCTCATCAGTGACAACCAGTCACCGGCGACGCCAACCTCCGCGAACCGCGCCATCGTGCGCGGGTAACCCGTACGCGGCGTGCCTTTCAGAGTCAGCAGAACGACCAGGTTCTCTCCCTCAACCGGCACATCGCGCACCGAAAAGGAGACTTCTTGCTGGACGTTGCTGGACGCCACGATGACCACGCGTCCATCCGCCGCCAGCGCGTTTACGCGGCCGTGGATGCGCTGCGCCAGCGCAGCACCTGCAGGAGTACCGATGCCAGCCAGACGATCCGGAGTCTTTGCCGCCAGATGGACCGCCGCGCCTTGCGGTTTTCCCAACCAGCCCAGTCGATTGGCCGTACCGCAGACGAACTCGTCCCAGACGCCCATCGAGCCGCCGCGCTTGGCGGGCGGTGGCAGCGAATAGCAGATCATCGCGTCCGTGAACTGCCCGGCAGCGAACACCA
>Ga0233425_10004285_pt1 | contig 24173 bp, 17 predicted proteins | sample Watercolumn_Towu_2_FD_181712 | JGI IMG/M metagenome (GOLD analysis project Ga0233425, IMG submission 181712) | Freshwater microbial communities from Lake Towuti, South Sulawesi, Indonesia - Watercolumn_Towuti2014_140_MG | ecosystem: Environmental > Aquatic > Freshwater > Lake | place... | reverse complement strand
ACCGCACCGACGGGTCGGGGAAGCAGAAGCTCGGCCTGGCCCGCGATTTCCCTTCGCTCTGGCTCCGCCCCCTGTGGGAAGGCAGCCTGTCCGCAACCGGCAGCTTCTCCAACGTCGCCATCGAAAACGAGGCCGCCTACGACCAGGCCCAACTCTCACGCTCCACCTTCAACGGCTTCAAGGGAGAAGGGCAGCTCTGGCTCACGGTTTCAACCCGGGATCACAAGGTGGCCGACTTCACCAAGGCCCAGTACGGCATGGCCCGCACCGGTGACGCAGATCTGTCGGAAACCCAGGACCTGGCCATCCAGGAGCTGTCGTACACCTGGACTCACCTGCGCAACGTGTATGGCCGTGAGCGGTTCTTCGTGCCTGCCCCGGTCGTGCGGGCACGGCTGGAGTCCGAGTTCTCCCGTGCGGAGGAGGCAGAGCATCACCACCTGGAAGGTACCGGTGCAGCGGGCCTCGAATGGCTCTTCGGAACCAAGGCCAGCGCGGGCGTGACCTACGGCGTGCGACGTGAGCTGCTGGATGATGCCGACTCGTTCCATGCCGGTGTCAACGTGTTCTACCAGGTCAACAGCCTGCCGCTCGTCACGTTCAACCAGCAAAGCGCAATTACCGTCGATTCCAGGTTCGAGCTGTTCTACGCGGACTGGAGGACCGACGACACGCTCAAGGGAATCGGCAGCACGAAGCTGTCGGCCACGCTGTGGGGGAACCTGGCGCTGACGCTTGGATTCGACATCTTCCTCTACCGGGAAGAGGGCGGGGGACTGGCGTGGTCGCTCGATTCCACCGCCGGGTTGAGCGTGGGGTGGGACACGGCGTTGCAGCAGTTCTGAGGGGACTGACGTGATCGGGATTTCCGTACTCTTCCTGCAGGACAACGGGATCAACGAGTCGCTGGCGGTGACCGAGCTGTCCGCAGTGCTCAAGCAGCAGGGACACGCAGTGACCCTGCTCATCGAGCGTGACGAGGGAAGGCGCTTCGAGCAGGCGGTCAAGGCGGCCCGTCCCGACCTCGTCATCGTCCCCTGCAACGTCTACGCACAGGGGTACGTGCTCGACCTCGTGGCCCGGGTGCGCAGGTGGCTGCCGCAAACCCGGATCCTCGTCGGAGGAACCCATCCGACGTTCAGCCCGGACTTCATCCGCGAGGACGTCATCGACCTCCAGCTCGTGGGCGAGGCCGAGGTGGCCGTGCTCCAACTCGCGGATTGCCTGGCCCAGGGGCACGAGCCGACAGGAATCCCCGGGATCTGGGCCAAGGATGCGGCCGGCAACGTGACCAGGACGGGCCCGGGGCCCCGGGTGGATACGCTCGATTCCCTGCCGCTTCCGGACCGGGGGCTCTACTACCGCTACCCCTACCAGGCACGGTTTCCGTGGAAGAAGTTCACCACCGGCCGGGGATGCGCCAACGACTGCGCGTTCTGCTACAACCACTTCGTCCGGGAGGTGTACGGCGGGTGCCACTTCGTCCGCCGGAAGAGCCCGACCAGGGTGCTCGACGAGGTCGCCGACGTCGCAGGCCAGGCCCGCCTCGACTGGGTTCATTTCGCGGATGACCTGTTCGTGACCGACCTCGACTGGCTCAGCGAGCTCTCCCGGCTCTACCCCGCCTCGTTCAAGCTGCCGTTCTCGTGCAACAGCTCCGCAGAGCGCCTCACAACCCGGGCCACCTCGCTGCTTGCGAAGGCCGGCTGCCGAGTCGTGGCCATGGGGGTCGAGACGGCCGACGAGGCCTTCCGCATCCGGCTCATGAACAAGCCGGCCACGGATCGGGTGCTCTTCGAGGCCGCGGACAACGTGCGCAGGCATGGGATGAAGCTCGTGGTGTTCGTCATGCTCGGACTGCCGGGCGAACGCCCTGAGCAGGCCGCTGCCACACTTCGTCTCGCCAGGAAGCTCCGGGCCGATGCCACCCGACTGATGATGGCCGTGCCTCTTCCGGGAACACGCATGACCCAACAGGCAGCGGAGCAAGGCTACATCGATGCCCGGGTCGCAGCGGACTTCGATGCCGCTGTCGACTTCATCCGGGATCCCTTCGGTCCCTACTATCGCCTCGACGAGCCCGGAGCCATCGAGACGTTGGGGAACACGGCCCCATGGGCATCGCTTCTACCGTCCCCTGCAATCATGGCCGCGGTTGCTCGCCGCATTCCGCGGCACCTGACCCGACCGTTCCGGCTCTGGATGTCCTTCCAGGAGAAGCGCATCTTCGGGTTCTCCCTGGTCGACGGACTGCGGCATTACCTGCACGTCGGAAACCCGATGCGACGCACCACGAACTACGTGACGCTGATCTGACCCGGATCGTCGCCGCCACGGACGACAAGGAGAGCGGACGATCTGGGTCTGAAGCCTGGAGCAGTGACTACCGGAACTCCCGGGAATCGAGGCGGCCGGCGGCGCGGGCAAAGGAGACCTCGGCAAGGCCGAGCTGGAGACTCGCCCTCAGCTCGCCGAACCGGGCTGCGATCTGCTGGCTTTGGGCATCGATGAGGGTGGTCTGGGGAGCCACACCGGCCTTGTACTGGACCTCCACGAGGGCGAGGTTCTCCTCGGCCAGTCGGCGGATGTCGGCCGCGGTCTTGAGGTCCACCCGGGCCGTGAGGATCGAGGAACGGGCCTGCTCCAGCTCGGTCTGAGCCCGGAGCAACGCAGCGTCCCGGTCATAGCGGGCCGCACGGACCCGAGCCTTGGCCTCGTCGATCTCGGCCAGCCGGGTTCCCCCCTCGAACAGGCTCCAATTGAGCGAGATGATGGCCCGCCACTGCGTGTACCGGTCCGCAAAGCCCTTGTTGCTGCTGGCCGAAAACGTCCATGCCCCGGCCATCGTCGGGACGAACTTCATCCAGACATCGGTCACCGACCGCTCCGCGATGAGCGCGGACTTGTCGAGCATGAGGAGGTCTTTCCTGCGGCCCAGCTCGTCTGCGGGGAGGACCACCCCTTCGACTCCCTGCCAGGGCGTGGCAGGAGCATCCTCTACCCGGAAGGTCTCGTCAGGTTGCCGCCCCATGAGCAGCGCCAGACTCCGGAGGACCAGGTCGAGCGCCAGTCTGGCCTGCTCGAGCGACGAGGTCGCCTGGACCACCGACATGTCGGCCCGCACCCGCTCGTTCTGCAACGCAACGCCGTTCTTGAAGCGGATCTCCGTCAGCTCCTTGTGGCGCTGTGCAGTCGCCAGATTCTCCGTGAGGATGCCTGTTGCGTTCTGTGCGGTGGCGGCCCCGAAGTAGAGCTGTGCAACCGCAAACGCGAGCTGCTCGGCCGTGAAGTCCGCGGCGAGAATCGCAATCTCCTTGCCCGTGTACACGTTCTTGATGAGGGGGAAGGTGCGGGCGTTGAGCAGGCTCATTCCCACCGTGAGGGACGCATCAAAGTTGTTCAGCTCCTGGATGACGCGGGCCGAGGAGCTGGACGAACTGGAATCACTGTTCTGAGCCTGGTCGCACAGCCCCGGGCGGGGTCCCATGGTGGCCTCGTCCCAGGTCGCACAGTTGGCCATCGCCAGCACGGCCAGGTCCGAGAACCCTCCCATGTTGAACTTGATCTCTTCGTCCGCCCGGCTGTAGCTCCCCTGTGCCCGCACAAAGGGAAGGAGCATTCCGTACGCCATCCGGATCTGCGCATTGGCCTGCGTGATTCTCTCGGATGACGACTTGAGGACCGGGCTGTTCTCCAGTGCCAGGCGCACGGCCGAGACGAGCGTGATCACTTCGGCCCCGTCCCCGGCCTCCAGGGCACGCGCCTGGCCGGGCGGAAGAGAGAACGCCGCGGACAGGGCCAGCACGACCAGACAGGATCTCATGGTGCGCCAACCGACCGACGACACAGCAGGTAGTACCGAGCGACACATACCCATCCCTCCTAGGCCCCCATGGCCGAGAGCTTGGAAATCAAGGAGTACGCGAACAGCGCAACGAGAACCAGCCCTGCAACCTGGACGACCCAACGAAGCGAAGGGTGGGCCTCCAGGAACGCACCGAAACGCACGCGCAGCCCCTCGAACAGCGAGTAGAGCACCGGAACCATGATCAGCGTGAGCACGGTGGCGAACGCAAGCCCGTAGATGACCGAGATGGCCATAGGACCCCAGAACTCCATGGAGCCGGTTCCCGTCTCGATGGTCATGTGGCGCACGTTGATGTCGAATCCCTGCGCCATGGGGACCAGGCCCAGCACCGTGGTCCCTGCAGTGAGCAGCACGGGACGCAGACGAACGGCGCCGGCCTCGACGAGGGCATCCTCGAGCGGCACTCCGTCCTCCCTCAGCTTGTTGATGAAGTCGATGAGGATGATCGCGTTGTTCACGACCACCCCCGCCAGCGAGATCACTCCGATTCCCGTCATCATGACCGAGAAAGGCATCTGGTTGATCACGAGCCCCCAGGCGACCCCCATCATCGACAGCACGACGGACAGGAGAATGATCGTCGTCTGTGCGATGCTGTTGAACTGCGTGATCAGGATCATGCCGATGAGGAACAGGCCGATGAGCAGCGCCTGGCCAAGGAACGCCTGGGCCTTGACCATCTCCTTGTTCTCGCCGGTAAACGAGATGGTGGCACCACGAGGATGGAAGGAGGCGAGGGTATTCTTCACTTCACGCAGGACTTCGGCTCCGGGGCGCCCTTCGGCATCACCGCTCACCGTGATGACGCGCTTGCGGTCGACGTGGCGGATGGCAGTGGAGCCGACGCTCCCCTTGAGGTCCACGACCTGGGACAGGGGGATCTGGCGTCCTTCCTTGCCTGCGACGAACAGGCCCAGGACAGCCTCGCGGCTGTCGCGGTACTCGTCCTGGAGGCGGACCGTTACGTCGAACTCCTCCTCGCCCAGGCGGTAGCTGGTCGCCTTGGTCCCGTACACTGCGGTGCGGACGGTCCCCGCCACGATTCTCAATCCGTGGAGGATGAGCTGGTTCGACAGGACGCGATCAAAGCGCAGCTCCAGCTCCGGCCGCCCGGCCGAGTAGTTGTCGTTGAGGTCGGTGAGCCCGGGGATGTCGTGGATCCTGGCGATGACCTCCTCGGCCACCTCGGACAGGAGGTCGTAGTCGGTGCCTGCGATTTCGACGTTGACGGGCATGCCGGCGGGTGGCCCCATGCGCTCCTTGGAAATGTCGATCTCCGCCCCGGGGATGGCGGAGGTGAAGGCCCGGATCGTCTCGATGGTCTGGAGCGGGTTTTCCGTCCATTCCGTGCGATCCTGGAAGTCGAGTGAAACCGTGGCCAGGTACGGGGTACCTTCGGAGCCGGCGCTGGACTGCCGCCCCCCTCCCGACCCGACGCTGCCCTGGTAATGCTTCACGTTGTCCAGCCCGTCGACGTACCGCTCGACGGTCGAGGCGATCCGGTTCGTCGCCTGCAGGTTGGTCCCTTCCGGGGCCTTGATGTTGACCCTCGCCCGCTCCGGCGTCGACGAAGGGAAGAACTCGATGCGCGGGTTCGAGGCAACGTACGCTGCAAACGAGGCGAAGAACAGCAGCACCATGCCGCCCACGACGATGGCACGATGGCGCAGCGACCAGCGCAGCAGCCCCCGGTAGCCCCGCATGAATGCGGCCTTGGGCCCCTTGTCGTCGTCCTTAAGTGCCCCGCCCGGCTTCATGAACGTGGCGCACATCACCGGGTTGAAAACCAGTGCAACGAAGAGCGACGCGCTCAGCGTCACGATCAGCGTCAAGGGCAGGTACCCGAAGAACTTGCCCATGATTCCCGGCCAGTTCAACAATGGGAGGAACACGGCCAGCGTCGTCAGGGTGGAGGTGATCACCGGCCAGGCCACCTCCTTGGCGGAATCGAACGCAGCCTGGTAGACCGCCTTGCCGAGTTGCGTGTGCCGGTACGCGTTCTCCACGATGACGATGGCGTTGTCGACGAGCATACCCAGGGCCAGGACCAGCGCGAACAGGACGACCATGTTCAGCGTGACCCCCATGAGCTGGAGGACCACGAACGACATGAGCATCGACAGGGGGATGGCCGCGGCCACGAACAGGGCGTTGCGCCCTCCGATGAACAGGAAGAGCACGCCGACCACCAGGATCAGGGCAGTCAGGATGTTGTTCTCCAGCTCGTCCACCCGCTGCCGGATGAACTTGCTGTAGTCGTTGAGGTACACCACTTTCGTGCCAGCGGGGAAGAGCGATGCCCGGCCGTCGATGAACTCCTTGATCGAGTCCACGAGCTTGATGATGTTGGCGCCGGACTGCTTCTTCACCGACAGCGACACGCCCTCCGTGCCCCGGTACCTGGAGATGGTCGAGATCTCCTTGAAGTCGTCCACGACCTTCGCCACTTCCCGGATGCGCACCGGGTGCCCGAACTTGGTGGTCACCACCATGTCTTCGATCTGCAGCGGGTCTTCGACCTCCTCCGGCACACGCAGCGTGTAGCGGAGGTCGCCTTCCTCGATGGGACCGCCGGGCACGTTGACGTTCTCCATGGACAGGGCCGTGGTGATGTCGGTCAGCGACAGACCGTACGCGGTGAGGAGGTGCGGGTTGACCTCGACCCGGATCTCGCGCTCCATGCCACCCAGGACGTCGACCTCGAGCACGCCGTCCATGGTCTCGATCTCCTGCTCGAGTTCTTCGGCCACCCGCTTGAGCTTCACGAGGCCGGCCTCGCCGGAGATGCTCACCATGAGAATCGGCCAGTCGGAGCTGGTGATTTCGTTGATCACCGGTTCCTGGATGTCGCTCGGCAGCTCGGGCCGGACGCGGTTGACCCGGTCCCGTACCGACGTCAGCGCTTCCGACAGGTCGGCATCGGGGAGGAAGTTGACCTGGATCATCGACATCCCTTCTGCGGAAGTCGAGTTGAGCACGTCCAGGTCGTCGACGTCCTTGAGCTCGGCCTCCAGCGGCGTCGTGATCAGGCTCTCGACGTCTTCCGGGCCCACGCCGGGGTAGGGGACCACCACCATGATGATCGGGATCTTGATGTCCGGGGCTGCCTCACGCGGAAGCGTCATGTATGCGACGCCGCCGGAGATCAGCAGGAGGAATGCGAACACCAGCGTCGTCGTCCGGTGCTCGAGCGCGAACTTGGTGAACCACATGGGCTACTCCGCAGGCGGGGCAACCGGGCCCCCGTCGCCCTTCTTCTCCTCCGATGCCACCGATGTCACCGCCGGCTTCTCGCCGACGACGTTCACGTTCTCGCCGTCGCGCACCAGCCGGTGCCCGACGACCACCACCTGATCGCCCGCGGAAAGCCCCTTGGAAATCGCAGCAACTCCGGCTCGAATGGCGGCCACGGTCACGGGCTGCTCCCGCACCATCCCCTCCTTGACCACTACGACCACCTTCCCTTCCTCGGTATCGATGACCACGTCGCTGGGAAGCAGCACCAGCTTGTGCCGGGTCAGCAGCGGATGGGCCTCGCAGATCTGCCCGGCCCGGAGGTCGCCGTCCGCGTTGTCGAGCTCCAGGTGGACCGGGAACGCCGTGTTGCGGGAATCCGCTTTCACCCCGACGTAGATCACCTTGCCGATGCGGTCCGGCTGCTCATCGGAATCTCCGATGCAGCGCAACGGAATCTCCAATCCTTCATCGAGGTGGCCGACGTCGCGGCCGGGAACCTGGAGCACGAGCTTCATGGTGCGCATGTCGAGCAGCTCGAACAGCGGCACGCCTGGCCCGACGGTTTCGCCCACGTCGACGTTCTTCATGGCCACGACGGCCTCGCCCTCGACCGGAGAGCGGAGGGTCGTCTTGCTCCGGTTGTAGCGGGCCAGAGCGAGGGCCACGTTCGCAGTCTTGAGCTGGATCTGCAGCGCCTCCAGCTCTTTCTCACGCACCAGGAGGTTGTCCTGCTGGGCCTGGGCATTGGCCAGGACCGCCTCGGCCTGCCGCAGCCCCGCACGGGCCGACTCCTTGTCTTCCTCCCGTGCCCCCTTCACCACCACCTTCCACGCCAGGTCTGCCTGGTCGTACCTGGCCAGAGAGGCCTCGTACGCGGCCTGCACGCCATCGGCCTGCTGGCTCGTGGCCGCTCCATCCTTGAACAGCGACTGGACCCGATCCCGCTCGATGCGGGCATTGTCCAGTGCGGCCCGGGCGGCCTCGCGGCCGGCCTCCATCTGCTTCTTCTCCTCGTGCCTTGCCCCCTTCTCGACCAGCGAGAGGCGTGCCTTGGCCATTTCCACCGCTGCCGTTGCCTGGGCAAGCCCGGCTTCCAGTGCCCGTTTCTCCACCTCGATGGCCTGGGTTACCTGGGCGATGCGCACCTCGACTCCCGAAACCGCCTGCGTCGCCTGCTCCTCTGCCAGGCGGAACGGCTCTTCGTCGAGCGTTGCCAGAAGCCCGCTCTTCGAAACGCGGCTCCCCTCGGCCACCCCGACCGAGAGCACAGTGCCTCCGACCTGGGCACTCACCATTACTGAGGAAGCAGGCTCCATCACCCCGTAGAAGTTGCCCCTCTCCACCAGCGAGCCCACCGCGACCTTCATTACCTCGACCGCGGTCCGATCATCCACCTCCTGCCGTGGAATCTCGGCCCTCGAAGGAACGCATCCGGAAACGAGCAGAAGGAGAAGCAGGATTGTCAGTGTGCGCATGGTCGTCCCCCCATCAACGTCCGGCCGGAGCGGCCAGGAGGCCGTTCAGCAGCACGGACAGGAACTGCTCGATGATCTCTTCGTGATCCGCCCGGGTCTGGCACGCGTGTGCGATCATCCCCTTGAACGAAGCGAACAGGAGCGTCGCCACGACCCGCTCCTTCACGGGGCGGAAGGTCCCTGATTCGACCCCCGCCCGGAGCACGTCGGCCAGGATCTCCATCTCCACGGCAGCAAACCTGTGGAGGTGCTTCACGATGAACGGGAAGTTCTCCTGCTCGCTGTTGCGGGGAACCACCAGCCCCTCCGATACCCGGCGGTGCTGATCCATCAGCACCAGCGCATACCGGCGGAGCTTTCCCGGCGCGCTCGATTCCTCCGCAAGCTCCGTGCGCAGACGGTCCACGTACTGGGTGTAGTGGCGTTGGAGCACGTCGCCCAGGAGCTGGTCCTTTCCCTCGACGTAGTGGTACAGTGTGGCCTTTCCCACTCCGGCGGCCGTGGCAATCTCCTCCAGCGAGGTCTTCCGGTACCCGTAGGTCCGGAACTGCTCCCTGGCCGCATCGAGAATCCGTTCGTACCGTTCTCTCCGTTTCTCGGGTCTCACGGACTGCCTCCTTCCGGGGTCGAAAAAGTAGACCGACCCGGTCGAACGGTCCATATTTAGACTTCTCGACCGAAAAAGTCAAGAGTTCGGAAAGAGGTTTCTTGCCGACAGCCTCGGAACCGCTGGAGTCATGTTTTGAACGCGTGTAGAGTCGGGATGCCCGCGAAACTGCCGAGAGCCCGGGGGGACCGGGCCGGTCAGGCGCAGCGGGCCGAAAGGAGCCGGAAATGAACAGAGCGTTTGTCATGCTTGCCGTCGCAGCGATCCTCGGTGTTTCGTGCTCCGGTGCGGGAGGGGGAACGGTCCATCCGCAGTCCGGCCCGGTCATGGCGCAGATCGAGGAGAAGCTCGGCCGCGACCTGCTCGACAAAGTGCGGGCCGACGACGCGGCCGGAGCGTTCGGCAACGGCCAGATCCACCCCGTAGCGCTCCGTGACGACGACCCGGCCTGGGGACCGGCCGATGCTCCTGTGACCCTCGTGGTGTTTTCCGACTTCCAGTGCCCCTTTTGCGGTCGGCTTGCGGAAAACGTCCGGGAGCTGAAGGCCCGGTACGGCGATCTGCTGCGGGTCGTGTTCAAGCAGTTTCCGCTCCCCTTCCATGCCGAAGCCATGCCCATGGCCCAGGCCACCCTCGCCGCACACGCGCAGGGGAAGTTCTGGATCATGCACGACCGCCTCTTCAGCCGGGAGGAGCTGGATGATGCCCAGCTCAAGGTCTGGGCCGAGCAGCAGGGGCTCGACTGGACGCGCATCGTGTCCGAGGTCGAAGCCAATGCCTACGAAGCGCGGGTGAAGGAGGACATGGAGGCCGGAGAGAAGCTGGGCGTGCGAGGGACCCCCAGCTCGTTCATCAATGGAATCCAGGTCACCGGTGCCGTTCCGGTCGACACCCTCGTTGCAGCCGTGGACATCGGGCTGGCCCGGGCCTACCTGGCCATGCAGAAGGGCATCGCTCCTGCAGACGTCCACAGGGTGCTCACCGGAGCTGCAACCGGGAAGTAGCTCCGCCAGCTTCTGCGGGAGCCTCTACTCCGCGTCCACGAATGCCTTGATGTACTGGCTGCGCTCGTACATTTCCGGGCGGCCTGAATGGAAGCGGCTGACGCGCCCCCGGAAGGTTTCCACCGACTCGAATCCGTGCTCGCTCATCCAGTCCTCCAGCCCGTGGAGCATCGTGCCGACGATCTCGTGCTGGTAGAGGTAGAGGGCCGAGGTCACCTGGACCGCCTTGGCACCGGCCAGGATCAGGCGGATGACCGCTCCGGCACCGTGCACGCCAGTCGAGGCGCACAGGTCGCACCCCGTTCTTCCGTACAGGATGCCGATCCACCGGAGCGGGAGCCGGTATTCCTCTGGGCGGCTCAGGAGCAGGCCCCCTCGCGGCTCCATTTCTACGATGTCGAGATCCGGGTGGAAGAAGCGGTTGAACAGGACCAGCCCGGCAGCTCCGGCCTCGTGCGCCTGCACCGCAAACCGGGGGATGTTCGTGAGATACGGGATCGTCTTGAGCGATACCGGAATGGAGACCTGCGCCCGCACGGCCTTCAGGGTCTCGATATAGCCGGCCTCGAGCTTCTCGCCGGGGACCGCCGGGTCCAGTGGGAGCTGGTAGATGTTCAGCTCGATGGCAGCGGCCCCGGCCCCCTCGATCCGGGATGCGAACTTGACCCAGGTCTCGGGTGTGACGCAGTTGAGGCTTGCGATCACCGGAATCGAAACGGCCTTGGTCGATTCCTCGACCAGCCGCAGGTAGTTTTCCGCACCGTAGTGCGCTGCGAGATCGGTCCGGAGCCAGTCCATCGCCTCGGGGTGGGGATAGCCGGCCAGCGCCCCCGACGTCGAGGAGTACTCGAGCCGGATTTCCTCCTCGAACAGCGACTTCAACACCACGGCCCCAACCCCGGCAGCCGCGCAACGCCGCACCCCTTCCACGTTGCGGGTCAGGCTGCTCGAACCGACGACGAGCGGGTTCTTGAGCTTCAGTCCGAGATAGGTAGTGTCCAGAACCGCCATTTCCATTCCTCCAATCGCAACCCACGTCCGGAATCTGTTCATCAATCACGCCACGGTCAACCCGTCCGGTCGGTCGCCGTGAGAGGGCATCAGGTCAGGTTCTCACGTCCGCCTTTGGCCAGAAGACCCGCCAGCTTCCCCACATGCTGCCCGTGTCCGCGCCGTGTTACGAGCACGGCATCGGGAGTCGCCACCACCACGAGGTCTTCCACTCCGAGCGTTGCCACGAGGGGACCGCCCGGAGTCGAGACCAGGACGTTGCCCGCACCTTCCAGCTCGAGCACGTCCCCCACGACCTGGCTCGCCGCCCCATCGGGGCGCTCGGCAAACACCGCATCCCAGGTCCCGACATCGGACCAGCCGACCTGGGCCGGGATCACCGCCAGGCCGGCAATCCTCTCCATCACGGCCTTGTCGATGTTCAGGTTGGGGAGCGGCTCGAGCAGCCTGCGCAGCGCATCCGCCTCCGCCTTGCCTGCGGCAAAGAGCCTCTGCGCCTCGTCCGCAACCCGGGCAAACGCCGGCTCCACCGCCCGGACCTTCTCCAGGAATCGCGCTGCGTGCAGCACGAAGATCCCCGAGTTCCAGAAGTAGTTGCCGTCGGCCACGTATCTCTTCGCCTTGCTCCGGTCCGGCTTCTCGACGAACCGCGACACGGCAAACGCCGGCACTGGCAGATGCCCCGGACTGTTCTTCCCCTTCGCTGCCCCGCCCGCCCCTGTGGCAGCCCCCAGGTCGGTCCCGGGAACGGGCACGTCGTCCACGAGCAGCTTGCCCTTGCGGATGTAGCCGAATCCGGTCTCCGCCCACTCCGGCACGATTCCGAGCGTCACCACGTGCCGGTCCGCCAGTGCGTACGCAGCATCGAGCAGGCGGCGGAAACGGGCCACGTCACGAACCTGGTGATCCGCAGGGAACAGGGCCAGCAGTCCGTCCGGATCCGAGGCCAGCACCCTGGCGACGGCCAGCAGAACGGCCCCGAGGGTATTGCGGGCCACGGGCTCGAGCACGACCTGGCTCTTCCATTCCCGGGGCAGGACGGACCGAAGCGGCTTGTCCAGGTTGCTGCCCAGCACATAGACCAGGTGTCCCGGCTCGAGCAGCGGAAGGACCCGCTCCCCCGTGAGGCGGACGAGCGGACCGCTGCCCAGGAGGTCCAGAAACGGCTTTGGAAACGCCTTTCGACTGGCCGGCCAGAACCGGGTTCCGGCCCCTCCGGCCAGGATGGCAGCCCAACGCTGTCCAGTCTTCTTCCTCCCCATGTTCACCCCCCGAGCGCTGCCAGCAGCGCCTCCCCCTGGTAGTGCCAGAGCACGAGACCGAGTCCGAGAAACAGCGTGTACCATCCGAAACGGTGCAATCGGCCGGAGCGGACCATCCGCATGAGCCAGAAGAGCGCCACCAGGCCGGAGACACAGGCGACCGAGGCTCCGAGCAGGGTCGGGAGAAACGCCACGGGCTCCCCGCCGGCCCCTTCGTCGAGCACGCTGAGCAGCGCGGCACCGCCCACGGCCGGGAGCGACAGCAGGAACGAGAAGCGGCCCGCAGTCTCGCGGTCAACTCCCATCATCATGGCCGCTGAAATCGTGCTTCCGGAGCGGCTGATCCCCCGAGTAACGGCCAGCCCCTGGACCACGCCGATCACCAGCGCATCGGTCCACCGGATGCCCAGGAACCCGGTGTTGAGCCGTGGTGCCCCCGTGTTGAGCCTGATCCACCGGGCGGAGAACAGGATGGCGGAATTCGCCAGGAACGCGCATCCCACGAACAGCAGCGACGTGGAGCGCGTTTCCAGCCACGGCCCCACCGTGTACCCGATGATGCCCGTGGGGATGCTTGCCAGCAGCACCAGCAGCAGGCCGCGCATGCCGGCATCACCGCTTACTGCCTCCCACCCTTTTCCCGCAGCGATCCCGCGCATGGCACGAAACGGTGCCATGGCCAGGTCGGCAACGTCCCTCCAGAAGAAGAGGAGCACCGCCACCAGCGTTCCCATGTGGAGGGCAATGTCGAACCCGGTCTGTGGCTCGTGCAGGCCGGCGAAGTGCTCGACCACGCGCAGGTGCCCGGAGCTGCTCACCGGAAGAAACTCCGTGAGCCCCTGGATCAATCCGAACAGTCCTGCCTCCCCGTATTCCATCTAGTACAGCCCCAGAATTCCGCGGACATCCCGCATCGTGCCCGAAGCGATGTCCCGGCACTTCTCGGCCCCTTGTGCCAGCACTCGCTCGACCGTGGTCTTCTCCTCGAGCAGCATCAGCGCCTTTTCCCGGACCGGGGCGAACCTGGCAATGATGTTGTCGGCCAGCACCCGCTTGCACTCGAAGCAGCCGATGCCCGCGCTCCGGCAGCCGGCCTTGGCCCACTCGATCTGCTCGGCCGTCGAGAACAGCTCGTGGAGCGAGGCCATGTTGCAGTTGTCCGGATTGCCTGGGTCCTTCCGCCGGACCCGGGCGGGGTCGGTGACCGCGACCCGCAGCTTCTCCCACACCGACTCGGGCGACTCGATCACGTCGATCTGGTTGTTGAGCGACTTGGACATCTTGGCCTGTCCGTCCAGCCCGCGCACCCTCTTGGCAATGCTCACCTTCTCGGCCGGCTCGGGGAAGTACTCGGTAGCGAACCGGTTGTTGAACTTGCGGGCCACGATGCGGGCCAGCTCGATGTGCTGCACCTGGTCTTCCCCGACCGGGACCACCTCCCCCTTGTACAGGAGGATGTCCGCTGCCTGGAGCACGGGGTAGGCCAGCAGGCCGCAGTTCACGTTCTTCTCGTGGACCTCGGCCTTGGATTTGAACTGGGTCATCCGGTACAGCTCGGCCAGCGGCGTGACCGTGTTGAATATCCAGGCAAGCTCCGAATGCTGCGGCACGTGCGACTGCACGAACAGCGTGCACCTGTTGGGGGCGTCGACTCCGCACGCGAGCAGGATGGCGGCCATTTCGAACACGCGCCGGGACATCTCCCTGGGATCGTACTCGATGGTCAGCGCGTGCAGATCCACGATGGAGTAGACGGCATCGAACTGCTCCTGGAGCGCGACCCAGTTCTCGATGGCTCCGAGGTAGTTGCCGATGTGCGGCGATCCGGTTGGTTGCATCCCTGAAAACAGCCTCTTCATTCTCTCCTCCATGGTGCCGTTGCAGGCGCCCGGAACCATACCACAGGTGCGTGCACGCGCAAGCAAAGGACCCGCGCTACGTGAGTTGCGTGGCAACGAGGGTGGGGATGGGCGCTGCCTTCAGCACCTGGCTACTCCCCGAACGTTACTTCGAGCTTCACGGGGCTTTGGGTGGGGGTGAGGGAGAGCACCTCCACGCCGTCGCAGGCCCCGGGAGTGACGGTGACGCCCGCTGGGGACTGGACCGTGGCGACTTCCAGGCCGCCGCCCGCGATGTAGACGTCGAGCGGGTATCCGGCGGGGTGGTGGAGGGTGGCCGACAGCACGAGCTTGCCCTCCACGCTCTCGACCTGTTCGTCCGTGACCTCGACCGCACCGCCCAGGAGGTGTCGGGATGTGGCCACGATACACGGCTCCTGCGGGAGCGGCCGGATAATCAGGATCTTGTCGGAGCGGGGCTCGAGCGTGGCGGACAACTTGCCCGCGGTCACCGGGTGGCAGTCGTGGTCCCACGCATCCATGACCAGCCAGGATTCCTCCGCATCGAGCCCGATGTCGGCGAGCGGAAGAGTCTTGGTGCGGGTTTCCTCGGGGACTGCCTCGCCGGACTGGACGTCTTCGTTTTCTCCCCAGTTGAACAGGCCGATGACGTTCCACGCGCGCCCTTCCCGCTCGACGGGCAGCCACCAGACTTCGGGATGGAGCAGCTCGAACATGTCCAGGGGGCGGGCCGAACGCGGGTAGACCGGCAGAATCGGACGCACCAGGGCTTCCCAATCCGGGTGCTCCTGCATCGCAGTGTAGGTCTCGCCCAGCTTGACGATGCCCCCCATGAGCGCCACCACCGAGGTCCACGCCCGCGCTTCGTTCAGGGTGAGCCCCAGCAGGGGGCGGTAGAAGAGCAGGTCCGGGTGGTTGGCCCAGAGCCAGTTCAAGTAGTACCGGTGCGCCGCGGTCCTCAGCGTGATCTTGATCCCCTGGTCCTCGTCGTCCCCCCACACCGGCATGTTGTCCAGCGTGAGCCGACCTCCGTTCGCCTCGTCGAAACAGAGCCCCATGGCCGAGATCCCCAGCAGGAACGTATCGGGCCCGATGGCCTCCCGGATCACCCGCAACGCATTGTGATACGCGGCCGAAGCCGTCACCGTCGGGTCGGAGAGGTTCTCGGCAAACAGAGCGTAGTACGAGAAGTCCATCTTGATCCACTCGTAGCCCCATTCCTGGGTGACCCGCACGAACGTCTCACGGACCCAGTCCAGGACCTCCGGGTTCGTCAGGTCCGGGATCAGATCTTCATCCCCCACCAGCGCATGCCCCAGGTCCGACACATCCGCCCACCAGTCCGGATGGTCCTTGGCAACCTGCGACGACTTCTTGACCCAGAACGGAGCGATCCAGATGCCCGGTCTCAGCCCTCTGGACTTGATCTCCTTGGCCATCCAGGCCATCCCCTCCATCCCGTCGTGGTCGGGGAAACGCTCCGGGTTCGTGAACCAGTCGCCATGGTCCACCTGCCAGCCGTCATCGATGAAGAACCACTTCATGTCGAACGGGGCGAGCTCCTGCTCCATGGCATCGAGGTTGGCCAGGATGAACGACTCGTCGATGTCGTGGCCGGGACCGCCTGCCGTGCCGCCTCCGCCCCCCCACGAGTTCCACCCCGTGGGAATGTCTGTCCAGAGCTTCTTGCCGATCCTCCGGGCGTAGCGGTCCGCGAACTCCTCGAGCCCATCAAAGGCCGTTTTCGGGGCCAGGTCCAGGTAGAACAGCTCCGACTCGATTCCCATGCCGCCCGCAAGCTCGGCAAGCTGCCGGGGTGGCTCGTAGACCGTGAAGGCCTCGAGACGGGTGAACCCCTTGCGGCCTGCGTCCTCCAGGGCGGCAGCAGAGCTGTAGTCCAACGCCACCAGGCCGAGCCCGTGCTCGAAAGTGAAGTAGCCCGCCACCACGGCAGCTCCTGACTGTGGGTCGTGGATCCCGGCATTCCAGTTGGCCACCGAGCCTTTCCACGGGAACATGACCGAGCCCCCCTTTCCCATCCGGTAGACCCGGGCGGCAAAGTCGAACAGCATGTCGCTCCCGTTGTCCGCCACCACGTGTTTCGCCGGGTCGGCCCCCACGAACAGCGCCCCGCCGGAAGCCGCCTCGATGAACACCGGCTCCGTCTCCCGCAGTCTGGCCGTCGCCCACGGGCTGAAGGCCGCAAACGTCGCCACCATCGAGGCCACGACATAGGTCCCATCGGCCCGCAGCTCGAGGCGCAAGGCCACCCGCGGTCCCTTGCCGTCCTGGGCCTCCCGCAGGACGGTCACCGCCACACCGGGTCCCAGCGGATCCTCGACGGCTTCCCCCGACCACGAGACGAACGACAGCGACGACGCCAGGAAGACCCCCTCCTTGGCCCCCTGGAGCAGAAGCAGCCTGGCATCCGCACCCACGACGACCCTGCGCCCGTCCGGCAGGATTTCGGCATCGAACCGGCCTTCGGCCAGGTGGTAGGTGAGCTTTACCCGGCCGTTCTCCAGCACCAGGTCGTTCCCCTGCTGCGAAGCGACAACGGTGCCGTTGGCGACCTGGCCCGGGTCCGCATCCGGAGCGACATCCTCGACCATGGCATCCGGAGCGACACCCTCGACCATGGCATCCGGTGCGGAGGGAGCCGCATCCTTCACTCCGTTCCCACCCGAGCAGGCCAGGAGCACCAGGCCGAACAGGCAGCCACACAATGCCCGAAGTCCCATGTTTCCTCCGTCACAGGCCACAAATGGAATGGCGATGATGATTGCCAGTCAATGCGTTCCTTCTCAGTGGACCCGGCTCAGCGCATCGAGGACGCGCTGGGCCAGGGCAAGCGCCCCGTTGAATCCAACGGTCGGCATTGGGAACAGGCCGTGCCGGGCAAACGAGGGGAATCCGACTTCCAGGGAAGGGATGCCCAGGTCGGCCAGATCGGTGACCTCCACGCTGCTGCCGAGCAGGAGATCCGGCGTTCGGGGCAGCGCGGCCAGGGTCTGGCGGATCTCTCTTCGCGACGGAGAGGCGAGGAGGCGGAAGTCCGGGACCTCGGTCGGGCAGGCCCGCCCCAACGATTGCCGGAAGAACTCTTCCCTTCCCTGGTCGAGCAGTCCGACAACGGCCGGGACCAGCTCCATGTCCGTGAGCCAGGCGCAGAGCGCCGCAGCAAGGGACGAGTGCGAGAACAGGGCAAACGTCCTGCGGGCATCGACCTCGCCGATACGTTCGACAAGGCAGTGGATGCGCGGTACAGCCCGCGCCATTTCGGTATCGATGAACGCCTCGACTCGGGAGGAATCGATGCGGGCGGCCTCGCCGACCGACCTCAACCACCGGGCCGTCCCGTGCAGGCCGACCGGGAGATCCGTGACCACGGTCGGTCGGCCGGACAGGCGTGACAGCTCTGCGGCAAGAGGGGCCGCGTCAGGAAGCACCACGTTGACCGATGCCCGCCAGGCTTCCTGCAACTGGGCAAACGGGCTGCCGCTCAGGAACACCGAACGCACGGGAAGTCCGAGCCCTCCGGCAAGCCGCTCCAGCTCGTGCAGGTCGGCTTCCCGATCCGCCTCATAGCGATCGAAGAAGTGCCCCACGACGTTGATGCCCGACTCGGGGGCCCGGTCCCAGGTCACCTCCCGCAGGCAGCGGTCGATCACCTGCCTGTAGCCGTCAAGAAGATCGCCGTCGAACGCGGAGACCACGATCCGATGGACCGGGCAGCCGACCTCCGCTGCGGCCCGCTTGACCGCACCGTCGAGGTCATCTCCGGCCAGTTCCAGGAACGTGGCGGCAGCGACAAACGCGATGGCCGGTTTGCGCCGAGGTACCCACGTGCGGATCATCTGCTCGAGCCGCAGCGCACTCCCCCGAATCAGGCCGGTGTCGTCGATGTCGGTCCAGATCCGGCGGTTGTGCGACTCGTGCATCCAGTCGTTGAACACGAGGTGAAGCTGGGACTTGGTCTTGCACCCCTCCCCGCCGTGCAGGAAGCAGGCAGCATCGGGAATCGCATGAGTGGCCAGGTGGACGCCGAAAAGCCGAGTATGGCTCCAGTGGCGGGAGCTGCTGTCCCTGTCGTGTCCGGTCATCTGCGCAGGTACCTCCCGTAGCGTCCCTGGAAGCCGGTGGACAGCGCCGCCTGCAGGGTGCGGGCGTTGTGCACCATCCCGATGAAGCCGGGGCGGAGCGCACCAAAGCGCACGTGGGCAAGCCCCGCCCGCCGGGCCTGCCCGGCCAGGTGGTCCTGGCAGTACGCCAGCCGGTACTTCCCCGCCACCAACTCCCGGCCGAGCACTCCGGGGTCGTTGAAATTGCGGAACGGGAGGTCGACTCCCAGCAAGTCGAGGTTCTTGCGGACCCGGTCGCGGGCATCCTGGTCTTCGCGCTCCTGGATGAGCACTTCGACATCACATCCGAGCTCGAGCAGCGCGGGCAGCTCCCCCAGCCCTTCCCGTGCAAGCTGGCCGGCCACGTAGTTCTTGATCGAGCCGATGCAGTAGGCCACGCGAAGACCGGCAAGCCCCAGGCCCCCCGAGACTGGAAGCGAATCCAGGAAGCTGCGGGTCGAACGGGACAGCTCGTCCAGCTTCCCCCGGGAATCCTCGCCCCGGCGACAGTGAGAAAGCAGCCTGGCGTAGAAGTTGTGCGAGGCCTCCAGCCCGACCGGAGGAGGCAGCTCGACCCATGGGACATTCCGGCGTTCGAGCAAGGCGATGAGGTCTGGCCAGAACGCAGGGTCCGCGATGGCCACCAGCTCAGCGGAGGTCAGCCCCCGCCAGGCTGCCAGCGAGGAACGGGCCGGCAGCTCGGCAGCAAGCCGTCCACCCGCAGCGCTCACGAGCCCTGCGACCTCGTCCCGTTCCCACGGGCGCAACGCCGGATACCCCAGCAGCACGATGCCTCCGCCCACAGCCTGCGGGCCCTCAGTCGTCACGGTGTGGAGCCCGCTGCGGAGCCCCGTGACCCCGGCCTGGGTGCCCGGCTTTCCCGAGTCGTCGTTGTCCCCAAGGCTGCCCGTGGTCTCACGAGCAGATGCCAGGAGCGTTCCAAAACGGTCGAGAAGCTCGGCCTGGGTCTTGAGTCGGAGCCCTCCGGTCCGCAGCGGGACCACCGGCACTCCGAGCGTCTTTTCCGCCTGCTCGCAAATCCCCTGGACGTCCTCTCCGATCATCTCGGCCAGGCACGTCCCGAGCACGAACACGATTTCGGGAGCCTGCTGCTCGGCCGCGGTCTCGATGCAACGGAGCAGGCGGTCCCGGCCGCCGCCGGAGATGACCTCGGGCTCGGTCAGCCCGGTCACGTGGAACCGGTCCGAGGAGAGCCGCATCCGCGCCACGTCCGGAGCCAGCCTGTGCGGGAACACCTTCAGGAACGGGTTGATGCAGTCCGCGTCCCCGTGGATCACGACCGCAAAGCTCCCCTCGGTCTCGAGCAGCAGCGTGCCGAGCCCGACCATGGAGCAGCTCGGCTGGGCCAACTCCCCGGCCCGTCTGCTGGAGCCGCCTTCCTTGCTCATCCGTTCCTCGCTTCGGGGCCCCCGGGGCTATCTCAGCAGGATCTCCCACGCCGGAGTGTAGTACGGGCCGTCATCCGAGGTCAACCGCCGGGCGTTCGTCCCGTCTGCATTCATCACGTAGATATCCTGCCGCTTCCCACGACGCCACGCAAATGCGATGAGCCGCCCGTCGGGAGACCATTCCGGATCCTCGCAATCCCCGGAACCGGAGGTGAGCTGGACGATCTCCAGAGTCCGCAGGTCGAGCCGGAACACCTGGTACGTGGAGAGCTGCGAGCTGTACACCAGGTACGGGCCGAACGGGTGCCAGCTCGGGCTCGTGTTGTAGACCCCCTGGAACGTCACCCGCTGCTGCTCTTCGCCCGATGACTTCATGGTGAAGATCTGCGGGGTTCCCTCCCGGTCGGAGACGAACGCGATCCGAGTTCCGTCCGGCGACCAGGTCGGGCTCGTGTCGATGCCGGGCGAGAACGTCAGCCTGGCAAGCTCCTCACCGGTCGTGCCCACGAGCAGGTAGATGTCCGGATCCCCGTCTTTCGACAGCGTCACCGCTGCCGTCGAGCCGTCCCTCGACCAGACGACTCCCGAGTTCAGCCCCTCGAACGCACAGAACGGGTCGTCCCACCCTTCCAGCATCACCTTCTGCGCACCGTCACGGTACGAGGTCCATGCGAGCCGCCCGTCGTGGGTCCAGGCGGGGAGAAGGGACAGCGTCCGATCGAACGTGACCTGGCGCACGTCGTCACGGCCAAACGTCAGGACGAACACCTCCTTGACCCCCTGCTGCATCTTCCGGACCACGGCCATCCGCACGCCCAGAACCCCGGGACGCCCGGTAAACTGCAGCACGGCTGCGTTGACCCACTCCTCGGCCACCCTCGCCGGGTCGTCGGAATCGAAGGACAGGCTCCGGGACAGCGACGTGACCTCCTTCCCGCTCTCGGTGTCGACCAGCGACACCCGGAGCTGGCCGGCCGTGCCGTCCCAGGCCGTCAGCCGGGACGACAGCACGTAGGCCGACCCTTTGTCCAACGCCTTGAAGAGGGTCATCGTGTCCACGGGAAAGGCCCCCCCGTGGCGCACGGCAAGGAAGATCCCCGACTGACGAAGTGCCTGGGCAAAGGCCTCGGCCAGACGTTCCCGAAGCCCTTGCGTCCCGGAGGTCGTTGCCAGGTCCGGCATGTCCAGCACGGAAACCTGGAAGAGCGGCGGCCCGCCAGCCAGCAGCGAGTCCTCGCACAGCCCCCAGTTGCAGCGGGTTCCGGGCGGGCACTCCGATGAATCCAGGCAGGGGAAGAGCAGATCGGCCCTGGCCCGGCCGACCGGCGACAGTGCCCCGCCCGACAACCCGGGAATCCACACCAGCCCGAGGCACCAGGCAAGGGCCAGCCAGGCTGCCAGTCTTCTGGTTGTGCCCCGGGGTTCCCGCAGGGACACGGCACCGGAGCCAGGTCTCATCGGAGCTTCTTCCCTTCGAGGCGCAGGAGAATCCCCCGGCGATTGATGAAGTCGAGCATCTGCGGGTCGGGTATCGGCAACGACTTGCTGCCCCCTTCCGCAGGGACGAAGCGCTTGATGGCGTCGAGCACCGCGGAGTTGTAGGCGTTGGAGGAGGAGCTGCGCCGCAACCGGAAGCGAAGCACCTTCCCGGAGGCATCCATCTGCTGGATCTCCACGTCGACGGAGAGCTTCTTGAGCTCGTCGGTCGAGAGGAAGACGGGCACGTTGAACTCACTGCGGACCTGGGCCTCGACCTTGGCGAGGTAGAGGTCCCCGGGGTTGCCCTCGGTGCCTTCGCCCCACACGGTACCCTCCGCGCTGCCCACGATCTCGTCGAGCTGCGTGGCCCTCTTGCGGGGATCGTCTTCCTCCGGCGCATCGATGAGATCCGACAGCGAGGCCGGCTTCTTCCGCTTCTTGTCGAGCTGGGCCTCCTTCTTGTCAAAGGCCTTGAACTTCAGCTCATCCCCGGTCGGATTCTCCCTGGAGATGTTGATCCCGGCCTCGACCTTCTCGGGGGTCTCGTACTTGGTGAGCCTCGGCAGCTTCCCCTTTTCGGCTTTCTTGAGGCCCAGCCTCGGCACGACCATGGCCGTCAGCACCGTGTCGTCCGGGATCGCCCCGTAGTCCAGCCCTCGCTTCTGTCCGTGGCCGCGCTCGAGCGCCACGGTGCGACGCCCGGTCGCCAGCGTGATGAAACGCAGCGGACGGCCGGTCTCTCCGTCTCCGGCCCGACGCCCCCGGATGTCGAGGATGGAGCGCCGCTGCCGCACTTCCTCCCCGAACGGCTGGCTCCGGTGCACCGGTCCGTCCACGGAGCGGCGGTCGTTGAATGCCTGCTCGACGTGAGCCCCGCGGCGCCGCCCCTTGCCGTTGCCGTTCCCGCCCGTCCCGGCATCCCCCACCGCGGCGCTTCCGCCGGCAGTGGCCGCAGCGGCAAGCAGTGCCGCCAGCAGCACGTGGAACAGCAGCGTCGCTGCCGCACCCACCATCAAGGCTCGCCGATCTCCGTGCAACTCACGACTCCTTCACAACGTGCTTCCGCTCACCCACGTTCAACCCGGAACCCGCCCAACCGCCGCTGCCTGGCCACCTCAGTTCGAGGCTGCGGCAGTCTCTTCCGGCTCTTCTTCGGACACGAGCCCGAACTTCGTGATTCCCGCTCTCCGGATGGTGGCCATGAGGGCCAAAACCCGCCCATACTCGACCCGTTCGTCGGCCCGCAGGTAGCATTCCTGGTCCGTCTTGAGCTTGGCATTGGCCGTCATCTTGGCCTGGATGGCCTTGAGGCATGCCCGGAACGCGGCATCGGAGACCACCGCAGCGGCCCCCGGGACGGGAGCACCGGCCACAGCGACTCCCGGCTGCCCCGCCAGGGCCGTGGGCACAGCGGCCCCGGGGACTGCGGAGAATGCCTTGTCGGTGCAGCTCACCACGCGGGTGTCGCCGATGAAGAAGTCCAGCTCCCGGGTCAGGGTCACCACGATCTTCCTCTGCTCGGCCAGGTTCACCGCCTCGGAGGTCACCTTGGGCAGCTCGATGGGCACGTTCTGGCTCCTGTCGTCCAACGCCTCCTCCACCTGCTTGAGCCTGTCTTCCTGCATCTGCATGAACTGCATACGACGGAGATCGCGCAACCGATCGGTCGCCTCGTCCTGCTTGTCCTCCTTGAGCTTCTCGAGCTTTGCCATGAGTTGCGCTGCCTGCTCCTCTTCCCGCTTCTCCTTGAGGAGTTTCTCACGCTCGGCAGCGACCTGGATGGTCTCCACCGACGAGGCGACCATGAAGATGGTCAGCAGCACCAGCATGACATCCACCAGCGGAGTGACGTTGATCTCCGACAGCGTCATGTGGGTCGACGGGTCGTTTCCGGACGACATTCCCATGGGAGGCCTCCCTCGGGGCGGTGCGCTACTTGAAGAAGTGCCGCCTGACTACATTCAGGAACTCCGAGCTGAACGAATCCACCTCGGCCACCGCCAGCTTGATGCGCCGGACGAACCAGTTGTATGCCATGACCGCGGGGATGGCCGCCAGGAGGCCGACCGCGGTGGCAATCAGGGCGTGAGCCATGGGGCCGGCCACCTTGTCCAGGATCACGCCGCCGCTCTGCTTGGGAATCCGGTCGAATGCCTCGACGATGCCCCACACCGTGCCGAACAGCCCGATAAACGGTGCCGTGCTTCCGGTCGTGGCCAGGAACGGGACCATCTTCTCCAGGCGGGTGACTTCTTCCTGGGTGACGCGGCGGACCGTACGTTCCACGTTCTCGAAACCGGACAGGAGGTTTCGCCCGTCCGCCGAGCTCTCGGCATCGGCTCCCTTGAGGCGGTTCATCTCGAGGTAGGCTTCACGAAACACCCGAGCGGCCGGTGCGTTCGGCTCCGCCTGGGCGGCCTCGTGGATCGAATCGAGGCGGCGGGAATTCCAGAACGCCTCGCTGAACCTCACGTTGGCCTTGTGCGCCCGGTGGAAGTAGTACCACTTGTAGCCGATGATGAACCAGCAGACCAGCGACATTCCGATCAGCAGGAACAGGACTGCCTGCACCATCGCGGAGGCATTCAGCAGCACCTCCCACACATCCACCGCATAGGTTTCCCCTTCGGCCGCAGCGAGCAGGAACGCAACGTTCATCGGCAACTCCAACCCAGTCACGGGAATCCGGCGAAAGTGCACCCGCGGGCGCACGAAATCCAACGACTTGTCCTAACATCTGCGGGCATGGTTGTCAAATCGGGCCGAGACGGAAAACGACCGGATGGCAGCGGCGGCAGATGGGATCCGAGCAGGCAGGGCACAGCCGGGGAAACGGGAGCG
>Ga0233425_10004284_pt1 | contig 24175 bp, 20 predicted proteins | sample Watercolumn_Towu_2_FD_181712 | JGI IMG/M metagenome (GOLD analysis project Ga0233425, IMG submission 181712) | Freshwater microbial communities from Lake Towuti, South Sulawesi, Indonesia - Watercolumn_Towuti2014_140_MG | ecosystem: Environmental > Aquatic > Freshwater > Lake | place... | reverse complement strand
CACACGCGCCTTTCTGTTGGGATTTCCGTAAATAACTATCTGCCCTTTTGCGATGCCTTCACGGATAAATTCTGGTGAAACGTCATCATAGGCAGCGGCCTCTTTCATAGCTTCCGTTACGATACCTTCGCGTGCGAGTTCTAACTGAGTTTTCATTTACTTTTACTCCAAATTAATAGAACCTTTAAAAACTGCGGGTTCAGGTTTGCAACCTGAACCCTAATATTTTATCCCTATTTAATAAATTAACCCATCCTATTTCACTAAACACTCATGGTCTTTTAGAACACACGAACCATGAAAAACAAAATCATATTATAATATCTTTGTCTATATTATCACTAAAAATTTTTATTACTGCCTCCTTGTTATACTTTTGTGTATCCAGTCTTTTATCAAATGGAATAGTGCCTATTATCGGGAGTTCCGTGAGCCTTTTAATTTCATCCGTGTTCGTCTTTTTAAGGGTAGCATCACAATGTTCGGTTGATTCATTCACGATTATCCCTTTGACCTCCAGCCCGTGTTCGCGTGCATACGATGTGGTCAGTAAGGTGTGATTGATGGTGCCAAGGGTAGGCCGGCAAACGATTATTAATGGCAATTCCATTTCATTGGCCAAATCCACAACGAAATAATATTCGTCTATAGGCACTAACAAGCCTCCGATACCTTCTACAATAAGGGAATCGTGTCTGTCGCATAAAGTAGCATAGGCTGTGCGTACTTTTTCCAGATCTATTTTCGTGTTGGTTAACTGTGCAGCAATTATCGGGGCAAAGGACGGTTCAAGGCTGACGGGGTTTATGAGTTCGTATTCATCTTCAACTTCGGATGCGTGTTTTAGAAAAATTGCATCGTCGGATATCAATGATTTGTTTATCCGTCTGCAACCTGTGGCAATTGGTTTCATAACTCCGATATTGGAACCGCTGTTTTTATAAAGCGCCGCTAAACCCCCTGCTACAAGAGTCTTTCCTACGCCGGTATCAGTTCCTATAATAAAAAATCCTTTTTGCATGGTGAATTCCTGATTTGTATTCAAAGCCAAGTTAGCCGCAAATACATTGAGCCGTCTATTGATATTCCGATTACTTCAGCGACTATTCTTTCCATTCTTAAGGGGAGTGCAGCAGTTTTTTAAGTTTCGCCACATAAAGTTCTCTTACCCTGAGGAAGAAGTTTTGATAGTCAAGGGTTTTGTAATCGGGAAACGTCCATGGAAATGCTTCGTATTTACCGCTGCGTGAGTAATTAAGGGTTATTTCGGCATAAATACCGTCTTGTAAATAAATGCGATGAGAAAAATCTTTCGTTGAAGCAAGGAGAAGTTTGCTTTCATTAATATAGCCCGGGTCGATATTTATAGGACGCTTTACAGGGTATTTTCGGGAAGAGGCAATCATATCTTCGCTCATATTGGTTTGAACTTTAATAGCGGCTATTTCGTCAGGCATGATTAAATTTTCAAAACTGAAAAATTGCCTCTGAATATTATTGCCCATTTCTTCTGTATAGTAATCGGTAAAGTGAAAAGGGAGAATATCGCTTCGCAAATCGATATGGCCAAAATGAGATTCCAGTGTCTGGTCTATTTGTTTTAAGAGTTCAGGGATGCCGGTCAAGATACCGATGATTAAATTTACCGGTTTTGGTTTTGAAATCCTACCCACGATTCTTGTAATCTAAAGTTGGTAATTTGATAATTGTTCAAATGTTTGTTTGACTTTTTGTTTCACTGCATCAGGGCGTACCAGGAAGGTTTCGCTGTTTTTCCTTAATTTTACCTCAACTTCTTTCGTTTCTGCATATTTCTTCCCGATGATAATTTTTATCGGAATGCCAATAAGGTCGGCATCCTTAAACTTTACCCCCGGCCTTTGGTCTCTGTCGTCCAGGAGGACGTCAATATCATCGTTGGTCAGTTCCGCATACATGTTGTTTGCCGCCTGCATGCACTGCGGGTCATTGACGTTGACCGGGATGATAATAACATGGTATGGAGTTATTGATAACGGCCATATAATACCGTTTTCATCATGCGACCTTTCGATAAGAGATGCAATGATACGGTTGACTCCGATTCCATAGCAACCCATGATAGCAGACTTTTCTCTGCTGCTTGTATCCAGAAATTTTGCTTTTAAGGCATCGCTATATTTGGTTCCCAGTTTGAATACATGCCCGATTTCAATGCCTTGGGAAATGCTGAGTTCGTGGTTGCACTTTTTACAGCTATCGCCTTTCGTTGCATAGCGGATATCAGCGATTTGGTTGATTTTGAAATCTCTCTCAACGTTTACATTTAACAAGTGGGTATCCGGTTTGTTTGCGCCTGCCACAAAGTTTCGCAACGCGGTTACTGCCTGGTCTGCTATGATTTTAACCGGCAAGTTTATTGGACCCGCAAATCCCACCTTTGCTCCGGTAACGTGTTCGATGGTATGATGGTCCGCAAGTTTCACATTTTCCTGACCGAGCAATTTCGTGAGTTTGACTTCGTTGATTTCATGGTCGCCCCGGAGAACAACGGCTACAGGCTGTCCACCCGAAAGGTAAATCATCGTTTTAACCATCTGATGCGGAGGTGTTTTGAGAAAGTTGCTTACCTCCTGAATAGTGTGCTTGCCGGGTGTAAGCACTTCTTTGAGAGGTTGGAGAGATGCATGGTTTTCTGAAAGGATTGGGGCTGTTTCTGCACGCTCGCGATTGGCATTGTAACCGCATTTTAAACATTGTACCAATACATCCTCGCCAACAGGACTGGGCACCATAAATTCATGAGATACGTCACCGCCCATAGCCCCAGAATCGGCTTCGACGACGATATAATCAAGTCCACATCTGTCAAATATACGGCAGTAAGCTTCATACATAGCTTTGTAGCTCTTGTTAAGTCCTTCATAGTCTACATCAAAACTATAGGCATCTTTCATAATGAATTCCTTGCTGCGAAGAACGCCGAATCGAGGTCTTGTTTCATCCCGAAATTTTGTTTGTATTTGATACAAGGTAATTGGCAATTGTCTGTAAGAGTTGACTTCATTTCTCACGATATCGGTAATAATTTCTTCATGGGTAGGCCCTAGTGCAGTTTCCTTGCCATGTCTGTCTACGAAGGTAATCAGGTCATCGCCAAATACAGTTAATCTTCCACTTTCTTTTAAAAGGTCGAGCGGTTGAAATGCGGGAAGGAATACCTCAATCGCTCCGGCACGGTTCATTTCTTCCCGAACGATGTTGATAACTTTATTTAAAACAAGTGTTCCAAGCGGTAAATATGCATACGCGCCTGCAGTAATCCGTCTGATAAGCCCGGCACGAATCATGAGTTTATGGCTATCGATTTCAGCCTCAGAAGGGCTTTCTTTTAGTGTGGGAATCAATGTTTGAGACCATTTCATGTGTTATTCAATCCTTTAAAATTACACCGTAGAGGTTATCAATTAAAGTAACGTTGTTGAGACAGAGACATTATAATTTTTTATCATGCGCTTTCAAGGATTAAAATAACGTATGCAAAAGCAATATTTGGAATCTTAATGTGTTAAATCATTGCCAAGGAATTTCGACAATCCGCATGATTCGATAGCTTGTAATTCTTTCGAAATATTTATCCAGGTTTATCTTAATTAAATATTTGACACAGAATAATTTTTACTTATAATAATTCGCCTAAATTATTTTGTTTTTTTTGTTTGTAGAGGGTTGATTTCAACGACACTGTTTTATTGTAAATTTTGTTGATGGTAAATTAAATTTTACTGGTTGATGGAGGTAGTGCTGGTGAACGCATTAGTGAGAAATGCTTTTTTGATAGGGTTGTTCTTGGGTGTATATGGAATAGCGTCTTATGTGCTTGCGGAAGAGTCTCCTACAAAAGAAAAGAGTGAATTGGCAAAGCTCATGAGTGAAATAGATAAAAACTACAAGGCTGTTGAAGAAATTTCAGGTTATTACAAGTATAGCGATAATGATTGGAAGGTGATTGACGAATCGAGTACAACTATTGTAAAGCTGACAAAGATTGTTATCAGCAAGTTTTCACGGCCTGATGACAAAAAATACCAGGATCTTAACAAGGCCATGCTGGCAGAAGCCGAGAAAATGAATGAAGTTGTCAGCCATAAAGGTGAACAAGGTGCGTTAGAAGATGCCCAATGGCAAGTAAGGCGGCTGAGGCAAACATGTGCGCTGTGTCACAAACATTTAGGGATTTCAATTTATCCGCAACTGTATCCGGGTAAAAAAGATGAAGCACAACACGGACAATTGGAAATCCAGTCGCCCAAGGAAACCGGTGTTCCGAAGGATTGGTAAGAAATTTTTCTGGAGGTTTCGGCTTTTTCCCTAGACAAATGAAATGTTTAGGATACTCGATAATTTAGGTAACAAAATTTTTGCTTGACTCAGTTTGTTTTCGATGATATAGTGGCGGAACTTGATTCAAAATCGGTTTTACTCGAAATTTAAAACTGTTTATTTGGCAGTTTTGTAACTATAGTTTTTCGGTTTTGGGAAAAATATTATTGTAAATATTATATTGTAATGCTGGATGAAGGGAGGTGAAGGAGAACGATTTGAAGTCGGGGGCTGACTTCTAAATTTTCTGAGGCGTGGATTAGAAAAATCGATCGCCCTCTCTATGATTTACGTAGTTTTATAGTGGCATTGATATTTTAAGAATCAACTACTTGTAGTATTATTGATGTATAAACATAATGTTATTTTTGTGAAACACAAGGAAAGTGAGGAGGGGAAAATGAGTTTGAAAAAGAATATATTTGCGGGGACAGTTGCATTGTTCGTTGCCGGCATGGCTTCGGTTAGCTATGGTGGACAGAGCGATTTATGCAAAAAAATGTGGGACAACTTTCAGGGAATGAGGGCAATGACAGGGCTTTCGGCTGCTGATGACGCGCAGTTTGCAAAGTTTTCCGATTATGCAAAACAGGTTGTTGCCGATTCAAAAACTTCATCAGACACGGTTAAGGAAGATAAAAATTATATCGTTTTAAACGCCGAGACAATTTATCACGCTGACAAAATTGACAAAGCAGCCGAAGGCAAAGACCTTGAGGAAATTCAGGTTCAGTTCAGGAGACTTACCATTGCCTGTAGGAATTGTCACAAGATTTACAAGTCTGAATTGAAGCTCGTTCCGTAATATATCAATTGTCCAACATAAATTTTATAATATAAATGAGGAGGGGTTGGGTTATGAAGATGTTCCGTTTGTCATATATAATACCTGTTGTTGCAGGTTTAGCTTTGTCATTTGTCAGCAGCTCTGCATGGGCATTGGCTAAACATGAAGCGGGTGATACAACAAAAAGTCCATACACAATTTTCGCAGGACTTGGCTTTGCTGTTCAGGAGAGTTGTTACTTTTGCCATGGAAATGGCGGCAAGGGTACTGCGAAGGGACACGAATATGGGGTGCCTGACTTTACAGATGCTGCATTCCAGTCATCAAAAACAGATGATCAGATGGTAAAGCATCTTAACGCAGGAAAAGGAAAATGCCCAAGCTATCAGGGTAAGATGTCACCGGAAATGATTGAAAAGATGGTGGAAATTGTAAGGAATTTCGGGGTGAAATAGTTTTGTTTGATCGTTTGGGAATCCTGATATGTTGGGATTTTTCAATGTAGCTGTTTTACGATTTGCTGTATCTTAAAAGGCACGTGAATCTGTCAGGTTTGCGTGCCTTTTTTATTTAATGTTGAAGGTACTACAACTGAAGTTTATCTCATTTCTACATGAAAAACTTGCCCCATCTGCTGCAAAGCAAATCGATGTTCGCTCTCCGTTAGAGCGGCAACACAATTTTTAAGAATGGTGACATCGTAACCTCTCATGCAAGCATCTGCTGTTGTATACAAAATACAAATATTAGTCACAACGCCGGTAAGTATCAGATGGGTTATCCCCAATTTTTTTAGTAATGTATCCAGAATGGTTTTATAAAAACAGGAATAAGAGGTTTTCGATACCACATAATCTTCTCTATGAGGTTTGAGTTGTCTGATAACCTCAGCGCCTTTCGTTCCTTTTACCGCATGCCTGGGCCATAGCTTAAATTCGGGGTCATTCTCTCTGTGTGCATCACAGCAATAAATGATGGGGATGTTCTTTTCTCTCGCCTTGCCAATCTCTTTCCGGATATGTGGAATTATCGCCTTTGCTGCCGGAACTTCAAGGGTGGCTCCTTTCCTGACGAAATCGTTTAACATGTCGGTAACGAGAAGTGCATACGCCTCGCCATCTGACGTATTGGATTTTTTCATGGCTTAAATCCCATTCCCAAAATATATAAAGTCATTTTAAATCGTAAACTTCGCAAAATCTTCCGCAACTATAATAGTACCATTATAAATGGCTGTAAGCTTTTTTAACAGGTCTTTGTTATTTTCCTTCATGCTGGCATCACATACGGGATAAAAATGCGACAGGATTAATCTTTCGCAGTGTGATTCACTGGCAATTCTGGCACACAGGTGCGGGGTGAGATGACCTTCGACCTTCTGTTCGTCCGGAAAAGAACATTCTAAAACGAGTGTATTAACCTTCTTTGCCAGGCGGATGATGCCGTCACAATAATCCGTATCACCGGAGTACGTCAGTGTTTTACCATCGTGAGATTCAATGCGAAAGCCAATACTCTGCATTGAATGAAGTACCGGCTCTGCAATAATTTCCCAACCATCATAGGTAAGTTTCCCCCTGTCGATCTCCTTGAGATGGAGGTCAAAGGTCTTGGGCTTTATGGTTTCTCCGAATACTGATAACAAACCTTCGTGAAACGTCTTTAGCCCCGTAGCCCCGATAATGTACAGGGGTTTGGTTCTTTTGGGTTCATTATACCTCATCGCAAAGAGGATTGAAACAATGTCCAGTGAGTGGTCGGGATGAAGATGGGAATAGTATATGTAGTCAATATCTAAATAGGTAACACCTGCAAGGAATAGCTGTCGCAAAGAGCCCGGTCCTGTGTCAAAAACGAGATATTTATCCTTTATCTTCACCAAAGTGCACGGATATGCCCTTGTTTTCGATGGCATGCCCGTGCCCGAACCTATAATCGTTAGTTCCATTTTACAAAATCTTTTTTCACCTTACCGTCCCTTTGTATTGCAACAATAAAAATGATAATTCAAACAGCCAGAGGAAGTGATTTTAAGCTTTTTATTGAACTAATTTCCTTAGCTTTCGTAGATTTTTCTTCTCTTAAGTCATATTCCATTTGAAGACCCAGCCAGAAATCCGGCGTCGTACCGAAGAACTTTGACAGACGCAGCGCCGTATCTGCCGTGATTCTCCTTTTTCCTTTTATTATTTCAGATACTCTTGTCGGCGGTATTTTAGTTTCTTTCGCAAGTCTGTAAGCAGAAATATGGAATTCCTTGAGGAATTCCTCCTCAAGAATTTCTCCGGGATGAATATTAGGAATCTTTTTCACTTAAAACCCCTTTCTTGATGGTAATCAACAATTTCAACATCCGATGCGTTTGCATTACTCCAAATAAAGCAGATTCGCCATTGGTCATTTATTCGTATGCTGTATTGGCCGATTCTATCGCCTTTAAGTTTTTCCAGACGATTTGCAGGCGGTATTCTTAAATCCTGCAATTCCTTTGCCCTGTGAAGCATGAAAAGTTTTCTTAAAGCGATACGCTGAATAGCTACCGGAAACCTCCGCGATCTTTCCTGATTCCATATCTTTTCGGTTTCTTTGCATTTGAACGATACTATCACGATACTATAGTAGCGATTGGAGATAATAACGTCAAGCAGGAATACTTGTATTTATCAGATGTTTACCCCATCGTCAATGGTTATGCAAGCATCCACTAGCCGCAGCTTCCGTCGCTTACATCGTTTTACTGTTCTTATTGAACTTGCTGCTGATAAACACCCCTGCCTTTTGTCGGCTTGGTTGGATTGTTAAGGTTTATAAGCGTTCATTCAGGGTATTTTCATTCCAATCTCTGCACCCTCGGCAATGGCCTCAAGTGCCGTGCGGCCTTCCACTGCATCACCGACCGTATAAACCTCTGACACAAAACTTTTAATGGTTTCAGCAAGTGCGTTATTGGGTTGATGGAGTGTGGGAATAACGATATTGTCAAAACCTTCCAGTTTTTGGTCTGTTTCCCTGCGACGGCTGACAACTATGTAATTGTGCCCAACTTCTACCACTTTTGTGTTAATGTGTAATTGTGCGCCCATTTTTTTTAGGCGCTCACAAACATGATAGCGAGGATGAGCAACCAGCTCCAGACCGAGGACGCGTCTCATTTCTATAAGGGTAATCTTTTTCCCTCTCGAAGCAAGGAAGTCTGCAAGTTCGCAACCTTCAGGGCCTCCTCCGACAATCGCTATATTATTTCCTAGAGAATCTGCGGAAGAAAAGGCATTCTTAACGTTGAGTACATTGTTATTTTGTGAACCATTGATTTCTACAAGAACATGTTTTGCCCCATGGGCAAGGATAACCACATCGGCCGCAAACTGTCTAATGGATTCCGCCGTGGCCTCTTTATTGAAATGAATCGCGGTATTCGTCTTTTTGACCTGGTTTATTAAATAATCGAGGAAATTCCGCATAGGCTCTTTTCTCGGAGCCATAGAGGCGTAGCGGAAGCTTCCCCCAAGCTGAGACTCTTCTTCCCACAGAGTAACGTTATGTCCGCGGTTTGACAGTACATGAGCGGCAGACAAACCAGCTGGCCCACCTCCAATCACCAGTATTTTCCTGGGTTCGCTGGTCTTTTGCAAGCGGGAAGACCCTTCTTTCCCAATATATGAATTTACCGTGCATACAAGTTTTTTATCAGAAATACTCTCGATACACCGGTTGCAACTCAGGCATGTCCTTATATCATCAAGCCGGCCTTCTTTTATCTTGTTGGGGAAGTACGGATCGGCAATTAAGGTACGACCCAGCACAATAAGGTCGGCCTTATTTTCTTGCAATACTTTTTCTGCCATAACGGGATTGATTATCCTGCCCACCGTCAGCACGGGTATTTTTACAACAGACTTAATGCCCGCAGCAAGATGAACGAAACAGCCTTCTTCCAAATAATAGCATGGAATGTTAAAAAATGCAGATGCATAGTTGCATGCGGAAACGTGAATGGCGCTTGATCCGGCCTTTTCGAGTATCCTGGCAATCTCCTTGCTTTCTTCCAGTTTGAGTCCCGTTGCGGTATATTCGTCCGCGCTGATTCGGCAAATGACCGGATAGTCTTTGGGTACGTATTTCCTGATGTTCTCGACGATTTCTTTGGCAAAACGTGAACGACGGACAGTATCGCCGCCGTAATCATCGGTTCGCACGTTGGACTCAGGTGAAAAGAACTGATTAACCAGGTAGCCATGTGCCATGTGAATCTCGATCCCGTCGAATCCGGCCTTTACCGCGCGATTGGCGCTCTCCGCGAATTTATTGACTATGGCTTTGATCTCCTCAACGGATAATTCCACAGGCATTTCTTTTGTTAAAGGGCTCGGAACGGCAGAAGCAGACACGGTTTTTGTCCCGGTAAAATAAGGCAAAGCCTCCTTTCCTGCATGGCTCAATTGCAGAACTATCTTTCCACCGGCAGTATGAACGCAGTCCGTTAGCTTCTTAAATCCGGGGATGTATTTATCGTCATGTATGCATAACATGCCGTCATTGACCCTGCCAACCGGATCGACAGAGGTGTTTTCAACGGTGATGTAGCCTACCCCGCCGAGCGCGCGTTCTTTGTAATAGGCAATAATTTCATCGGTGACAAAACCCGCTTTATCGCATAAATGGGTTTCCATAGGTGACATCACCATACGGTTTTTTATGTCGAGAGAGCCTATCTTATATGGGCTAAAAAGTTTTGCAAATGAAGCCATTGGTTTTAAAACCTCCTGATGTTTTATGCGGTGAATTATTCTGTTGGTTTACACCTTTTGAAGTACGGTCTTTTGCCGGTTTCTCTTTACCGGATTATAGAGGGTGTCCCGTTCCACCGGCTCACGGCCGGCTTCATTGATCAGATGGATAATCTCCGATACGGACAGGGCTTCCGGTGTTTCGGCGCCTGCGGCATGGGTTATTTTTTCTTCTTTTACCGTGCCGTCAATATCGTCCACACCGAAACCGAGAGAGATCTGCGACAACTTGACTCCCAGCATAATCCAGAATGCCTTTATATGGTCGAAATTGTCAAGCATCAGCCGGCTGATCGAAATAACCTTCAGGTCAAGCATTGCAGTGGTGCGGGAATGATTTGACAGGTCGGTGTTTTGGGGATGAAATGCCAGAGGGATAAAAGACATAAAACCGCCCGTTTCGTCTTGTAAGTCCCTGAGCTTAATGAGATGATTAATCCGGTCATCAGGTGTTTCCACATGGCCGTACAGCATCGTTGCATTGCTTCGCATTCCCAGCGTGTGGGCATCTCGCATTACCTGGAGCCACCCTTCGCCGCTGAGTTTTTCCGGACATAACTGCTCACGAATTTTTGGCGCAAACACCTCGGCACCACCGCCCGGCAATGAGCCGAGTCCGGCCTCTTTAAGAATTTTCAGCGTTTCACGTACGGGAAGTTTTGCTATTTGAGACAGGTGCTCGATTTCAACAGCAGTGAATGCCTGGATATGCACGTCAGGGCAGCATTCGTGAATTTCGCCTATCATCTTTACATAAAAATCAAAGGGAATGTCCGGATGCAATCCGCCAACGATATGGAGTTCGGTTGCCCCCTCTTCTGCGGCAGCCACAGCCTTTTCCATAATTTCTTCCATCTCCATGGCATACGAACCGGCTTCTTCCTTATCTCTGCTGAAGGCGCAGAATTTACAACGATTCTTGCAAATATTGGAATAGTTGATATGCCGGTTGGTAATGTAGTATGCCTTGTTGCCATTCTTTCTCTCTCGAACGATATTTGCTGTATGGCCAATGTGAAGAATGTCGTTGGACTTGAAGAGTCTGACGCCATCCTCATAGCTCAGTCGTTTACCTTCTATGGCCTTTCGCAGGATATCGTAAACGGAAGATTGTTGTAATAGTTTTTCCATTTCACTATAAAAATTATTGTTATATACTCAGGTGAATGCGAATAAATTATGAATCTTTTGATGCCGGGGTTTAACGTGGTAAATCCCTGCGGCGCTGTGAAAACCTCAATCCTGATTGGAAGAGGATTTTTAAAAAATATCAGAATTTAAAGCCAAAATCAAGGAATATGTCCATTATTCCTGCCTTGTAAAGCAATCAGATTTGTTGGGGTATAGTGCCCGGCTTGTCAGTGACGGGATGGAGTAATGCGGTTCGAATATTTATTTTTCTTGCAAGTTCTTCAAGACTATTCACACCGAATTCTTTGCACGCACATATAGCTATTCCTGCACAAGCAATAGCGTCTTCCTGCGCATCGTGGTGACGAAACTCAATTCCCAGATATTTTGAAACGGTATTGAGCTTATAATTGGGCAGATTTGGCCAGGTACGTCTCGCAATTGTGCATGTGCATAAATAGCGAAGCGTGGGATAAGGGATGCCATATTCATCCAGGATGCAGCACAGTACACTTATATCGAAATTGGCATTATGAGCGATCAGCAGCTTGTTCTGAAAGTATTGCCGGAACTCATCCCAGAGTTGATAAAACTCAGGCTTGTCCTTTACATCCTCAGCAGTTATTCCGTGCAGATAGGTGTTATATGGATGAAAACACAAGGTGGGCGGCCTGATTATTCTGGAGAGACATTTGGTAATAGCCCTTCCTTCTACCTGCGCAATACCTAATGCACAAACGCTTGAGCGTGTTGAATTGGCCGTTTCAAAGTCGAAGGCAACAAATTCCATAATATATTAGCGGAGAAAATATACGGTCATGTATGGTTTCCACAGTTGCGGGTTGTCAATTATCGGCACTCATCACAATAGAAAGATACTCATGAAATTTTCATTCTTTTTTTGTTCCTGAGGTCTTACTTCTGGCTGCTTCCAACTTCCTGCTTTTGATTTGTTTTTATCTTATTCCAGACGGCATCCATTTCTTCTAAGGTGCATTTCTCAATGTCCTTTCCCATTGCCGCAAGTTCCATCTCGACTCTTTTGAAACGGTCGACAAATTTACAGATGGTCTTGTGGAGGACGTTTTCCGTGTCCAGCTTTAGGAAGCGGGAGAGGTTGACAATTGAAAACAAGAGGTCTCCAACCTCTTCTTCAATATTTTCAGGTTTATTTTCCCGGATTGCCTCTTTGACCTCCGCCAGCTCTTCGTCTACCTTGGCAATCACGCCAGTAATATCCGGCCAGTCAAAACCGACCTTTGCCACCTTTTTTTGCAGTTTTTGGGCCTTCTGGAGTGCTGGAAGATATTTGGGCAGGCCGTCCACGATGAACTTCCTTTCCTCGTAGCCTTTTTCCTGTTTCTTGATCTGTTCCCACTGGCGGATTACCTCTTCGGGGGTAGCTGCTGTGGCATCTCCGAATACGTGCGGATGACGGCGCGTCATCTTGTCAAGGCAGAGCGCCATCACGTCGCCGATATCGAACTCCCCTTTTTCCTTCGCAATCTGGCAATGAAAGATGATGTGAAAAAAGAGGTCTGCAAGTTCTTCCTTGATTTTATAAGGATCTCCGGAATCTATTGCATCTATTAACTCATAAGCTTCTTCCACCAGGTGAGGCTTTAGAGATGCATGGCTCTGCTCCTTGTCCCACGGGCACCCGTCCTTACTGCGTAACTTCCGCATTAATTCAATCAGATCGTGAAATGATGAACTGAATTTGTCTTCAGACGTATTCATAAATAATTTACCAATATTTGAAATTTAATCAGCATTATCCGGTTAGGAATTTGCGTGTACCGTTTTTGTCATACTCGAATGTTTTTGTCGGGAGTTAACCCTGACAACCTAATTTAAGATGCATTTATGAACCCCGATGGTTCAAAGAGTAACTTCGGTTGCCCCGCTTGTTCCTTGTGCTAATCATACCTTTAATTTTTGAAATTATCAAACTTTTTGAACTCTTTTAACTTGCTGCGCAAGGAATGAGAAAAATCGATACTTTGGGAAAATATTTCTGGGGTAAGCAAAGGAAAGCCGAACAACAAAAAACTGTTTTATGGGAGTTGGCAATACAGTGGTGGTATAGTTATAGACATCTTGTAGCTCTTAGCATCTGTTGTAATATAGATAGATAAAACGAGGCCGACGGGACTCGAACCCGCAACGTCCAGATCGACAGTCTGGTACTCTAACCAGTTGAGCTACGGCCCCTGAATATCTATAAAATTCCTTACAAGATATGGTGGGCGATATAGGACTCGAACCTATGACCCCTTGCTTGTAAGGCAAGTGCTCTAGCCAATTGAGCTAATCGCCCATAGAGAGAAATAAAGTATATCAACTCAATTTTTACGAGTCAATAAAATTCTAACGTTTCCACAGAACCGGCAGAAATAAAAGTATCAAGCTGTAAATTTCAAGCCTGCCCAGGAGCATACAGAAGCTCAGTAACCATTTGCCTGCATAAGCAACATCACTGAAATTGGCCATCGGACCAACCTTTGCCAACCCAGGCCCACAATTGGCCATGCAGGTTGCCACGGCAGAGAAAGCAGTGATAATGTCGGTGTTTAAAGATATCAGGGCAAGTGTGGATATGCCAAAAACACCTAAATAGATGACGAAGAATACGGAACTTTCCGTGATAATTTCTTCGTTTACCGATTCGCCGTTGAGTTTTACATGCTTTATCATTCGTGGCCGTATGATTCTGCCCAAATCGCGCAAACTTGATTTCAGGAGCAGCACAATTCTTACACATTTTATTGCTCCGCCGGTCGAACCTGCGCATGCACCGACAAACATCAATAACACCAGTAAAAAACGACAGGCATTCGGCCATAAATCAAAATCAATGCTGGCATGGCCTGTTGTGGATGATGCTGTCATTACCTGAAAAAAGGCGTAGCGAAATGAATTCCCTACGCTGTAATAACGACTATCCTTGACTCCTCCATTGTAAGATTCTGGTTGACTGAAGTATAACATGAGCGCAACAAATACGATAGCTATGGTAATCAGGCTTAAGAAGAATTTAAACTCTGAATTGTTAATAATTTTTTTAAATTCCTTCTGGAAACACATGTAGTAGAGTGAAAAGTTACATCCGCAAATAAACATAAATACACCAAATACAATTTCTATATAGAGGTTGTCGTAATATGCAATACTGCTATTTTTTGTTGAAAAACCAGCCGTTGATACGGTGCTGAATGTATGACATATTGCGTCAAAAACAGGCATACCGCCGCAAATGAGCATTATTGTCATTGATGCGGTAATGATGAGGTAAATAACCCAAAGTATTTTTGCGGTTTCTCCGATTCTCGGTCTCAAACGGTCTGCTGTAGGGCCGCTGACTTCGGCGCTGAAAAGTTGATAGCCGCTCACGCCCATTGCCGGGAGCAAGGCAACGAAGATGACGATGATTCCCATCCCGCCCAACCATGCAGTAAAAGCCCTCCAGAAAAGAATGCTGTGCGGCAATGTTTCAACATCTTTAAAAATAGAAGCGCCTGTTGTTGTGAAGCCGCTGGTTGTTTCAAAGACGGCGTCACAGTATGTTGTGCACACACCGGAATACAGGAAAGGAATTGCCCCCAAAAAAATGCATACAATCCAACTGAGCGTTACAATGGTTATGCCCTCTCGAATGCCGATTTCTTCCTTTTTTCTAAAAAAGGCCTTGCTCAATCCGCCCAAAATTCCCGCTATAATGATAGTATAAATAAATGCCCATACAGAGGAATCTTCTTTGTAATAAAAGGCAACGCCTAACGGAACCAGGAGGATGCCGGCCAGCATAAGCACGAGATTGCTTACTGTATAGAGTACTATAGGAATGTTCATAATTGTTGTGTGTTGAATGGATGAGTTGGGTTATGCGCGGTCTTTTTTGCCTATGAAGAGGGATTGTACCTTTTCAATTGCGTTAGGCAAGGCAAAGACCACGACTCTCTCGTTTGGGTTAACGACGGTATTCCCTGCCGGTATCTGCATGAAGCCTTCACGAACAATAGCGCCGAGTATAGAACCGTTAGGAAAGGGGATGTCTCTGAGCGGCTTGCCTACAATCTTTGACCCTTCTTCTGCAACAAACTCAATGACTTCGGCTTCGCTTTGCATAAATTTTACCACGGAAAGCGTGTGGCCGCGCCGGATATATTGCAGTATGGATCCGACGGTCGTTAATCTCGGGTTTATTACAATGTCCATACCCAGCGAATTAATAATAGGTACAAATGTTGGGTCTACTGTCAGTACAATTGCTTTTTTAACGCCGAGTCTCTTTGCCAGCAGCGAAGACAGAATATTTGTTTGCTCGTTTTCGGAGAAGGCTACAAAGAAATCTGCTATATCGATGGACGATTCCTTCAAAATATCGATATCGAGGGCATTTCCCTGGAGTACGATGGTTTTGTCAAGCATTGTTGCCGCCTCTTGTGTTTTTTCCTTATCCGGTTCTATTATGGTGACCCCGATTTTTTGTTCTTCGAGTTTCTTTGCCAGTTCGAGGCTGGCGTGATTTACGCCGTAAATGACGACTTTTTCTACCTCGTCTGCGCGTCTGTTGACCATAGGAAGGAAGTAAGGCAAAGCCTCTCTCGCAATGAGAACGAAAATGCTGTCGTGCGGAAGTATTTGAGTCTCGCCGGTGGGGATGACCATCTCTTCGTTTCGCTGGATAGCGACAATGAGAAAGGAATCGGTAGACTCCACTTCTTTTAATTCCAGCAATTTTTTCCCTGCCAGAGGGGCATCTTTGGGGACATTGAATCCTCTTAAAAGGATGTCTCCCTCTGTAAAATCAGCAACGTAAATAGCTCCCGGTGTCCCAATGATGCTCAGAATGGAATTGATGGTAATTTTTTCCGGATTTACAATATGGTCTATGTGGAATCCGTTTTGATGCAGGAAAGGCTGTTCGTCGGTAAATTCAGGGTTCCTTATCCTGGCGATTTTGGTTTTGACGCCATATTTGTGAGCAAGCATGCATGCTACCATGTTTATCTCATCGCTATTGGTGACCGCGAGGAGTATGTCGGCATTGCTTATTCCCGCTTCTTCCATGATGGTGAGTGAACTGGAGTTTCCCGATACAACAAGAACATCCAATTTTTCTGTAATTAATTTTACCTTTTCCGGGTCTTTTTCGATAACAGATATATCATGTCCTTCTTTTGACAACTGTTTTGCCAGGTTAAATCCAACCGCGCCTGCACCGACAATAAGGATTTTCATGTTATTATCTGATTTCCGGGGAAAATGTGTGCCTCTGGGTAAAATTCATAGCCTATTTTGCCTCTGAAATTTGCCTGGTTGTTTTTAATTGTTTTCGTTCAGCCAGGCACGATTCATGTAACCGTTGAAAGTTCGCTTTGAATTCCTCCCCCCCCATGGCAGGGTCTTCACCCTTCAAATATTCAATAAGATTTATTATGCTTTCATACTTTCCCTGTTCAAACATAGCGTTGGCTGTTTCAAGGCGGCCTTGCCAGCACAATTGATTGTTTTGCGGAGATTCTTTAATCCATGTGGCATACCATTCAAGCAGGAGGTCGTATTTTTTCATTTCTCTTAAGCATTGTATGAGTTCCATTTTTAACGAATCATCGGATGAGAATCGTTTTGCAAGTTCTTTATAAATATCGTAAGCCTTTTGCCAGTCTTTCAGGGCAAGCAGGGTTTTGGCCAATTTGTTTTTAGATTGCAGCGCCTTTTCCAGCAGTTCCGGTTGCTTGGAAAGTTCCAGTATTTGTCTTTCAAGAATAATTTCCGCTCTTTTATAGTCTTTTTTTTCGTAAAAGGTATTGGCTATCGTATTAATGGTTTCAAAGTCTCTTTGCTTTATATTAACAAGGGATTCCGCAGCTTGTTCGGCCACACGCTTATCGATATCCTGAAGAACTTTTATCAATGATTCGACGGACTGCTGGTTTCCAATTTGACCAAGTGCGGTAACGGCGGATTCCCTCACCCTGGCGCTGGCATCTGTAAGGAGTTTGGCAAGAGACTCGACACAGATAGGTTCGCCAATTTTGCCCAGGCTGTCGGCAGCATACCAGCGTACCCGTTCCTGCTCATCGCTCAAAGCCGTTATCAAGGGATTTACCGAACGTATATCTTTGATTTTCCCGAGGGTTGATGCCGTGCATTCCCTTACCTTGGATTCTTTGTGCGTTAAAAAGGTTAATAAAGTTTCTACCGATTTTGCGCTGCCAATTTGTCCCAATGCTTCTATAATAGAATAGATAATGGATAAGTTTGTGTTGCTTTTAAGCGCTGAGAGCAAAGGTTCTTCTGCGTCTAAATTCCCCAGTTTGCCTAAGGATTTTGCTGCCTTTTCCCTGACGACAATGCTTTGGTCGTCCAGTGACCTGATCAATGGTTCCACGGCTTTTCCGTCTCCGATTTCGCCGAGTGCCTGCGTTACTTCAACACGGACATCTTCGTTATTGTCTAAAACGGCATCGATTAAGGCATCAATTACATACGGTTCCTTGGTTTTTGTTAATTCCCGTGCGGCAAAGATTTTTACCTCCGCATAATTGCTTTGTAATGCTTCCAGCAATGGTTTCGGGTCTGTTTTGTCAGGCATGGTTTGCAGCAGTTTGATAGACTTTTGAGCTATTTCAAGTTCCAATTGCTCAATTTTTGTCTGAAGCTGTTTCGTATTCACTTCCTGTTTTAAAACAATGTCCTCAAGCCATTGTTCTCTTGTTTTTGCTTTGTTTCGATTCCACCACTCTTTCCACCATGCGGAATCGTTGCTGTTCGGCAGCTTGGTAATGTTTTCTAGGGATTTCATGGCGGCGTCTCTCAGGTTGCGGTCGTTTATCGCAAGCAATTTTATTAAAGGTTCCACGGCATCACGATCGTTCGTATTGCCCAGCGCTTTTGCCAGCAATATCTTGGCAGTCAAAGATTGTTGAGGACTCACCATGGCGTCTGACATTTTTCGAATGGAAGGTTTCGTTTTAAGCATGCCCAGTGCATCTGATGCCGCTTTTTGCAAAGGGACAGATTCACTGTCGAGCAAGTGAATTAAAATATCGGTGGCGCGATCGTCTCTGGTAAATTCAAACGCCTTGATAACGGAAACTTGCACGTCCTCGCGTTCTTTGCGATCTTTCAATATACTTATCAGTGGTTCCTGTGCATTGAGCAAATTTAGTCCCAGCAGGGAAACCGCAGCAGAACTGCGTATGGTAGGATCATTGGAATGCAGTTGTTCTGTCCATTCATCGAGTTTGCGGCGAAGCTCAATATCGGTTTTTGGTTCTGCTTTTTCTGTGACCGCATTGCTTGTGAATGTAGTACAGCCTAGTACACAAGAGGTGTTAAGTATTAATATAAATAAATTTCTGTAAAATTTCATTTATAATTTGCGTATTCGTATTTGATATAAACTTTTGTATTTAGAAGTAGGGAAAGTATACAGAGAGGTATTTTTGTAGTTTCTATGCTGGATGCAAAATAATAGCAAATTTTATATATAAGGTCAATATAAAAGATTGTTCTGCTGGCTTTCCTGTAATAGTTATTAATGGTTGAATGCCGCTTATAAAATTGTTATTATCCACAAAATTGTAAGGTTTCGGATTGCATATATTTTGAGTGGGGATGGTCGGCAGGAGTGTATTCTCTGCCATTTCCCGGTAATGTGTATACTTGAGCCTGAGTGAAAATGGAGATATACAGAGAATGCAGGGAAAACTGATTGTTATTACGGGGATAGACGGCAGTGGAAAAACCGTGCAGACGAAACTGTTATGCGAACGGTTGCTGAAGGAAGGTTGCCCGGTCGTTACTACGGACTTTCCTCAATACGGCAAAAGCTTTTTTGCCGGTATGATAACAAAGTATCTGCAAGGTGAATTCGGGAGTGTAAATTCGGTGAGTCCTTATCTTGCGTCAATATTGTATGCAGGCGATCGTTGGGAATGTAAAGAACAGATGAGCAACTGGCTCAGGGAAGGGAAGATTATTGTATCGAATCGCTATGTCTGTGATAACATGGCTCACCAGGGGGGGAAGATCAGTTGCCCGGATGAAAGAAAAAAGTTCTTTCAGTGGTTGGATGCTTTGGAGCATAGGGTTTTTAACATTCCCCAACCTGAACTTAATATCTTGCTCTATGTGCCTGCAGAGATTGCTTACCGCCTGGTCGAGAAAAAGGAACAACGTGCATACCTGGCCGGAAAGAAAAAGGATATCCATGAAGAGGATATGAATCACATGCGTGATGCACAACAAACTTTTTTGGAAATTGCTCAGGGGAAAGAAGGGTGGGCGGTTATAGATTGTACGGAAAACAACGAATTGTTGCCTGAGCAAGTTATTGCCAATAAGGTATGGCATACGGTTCTCAGCAGAGTGTTAAGAATGAAGATATAATTCAAGGTAAAGGATGAAACGCAGGTCTTATGACGGAGAGAAAAAAAGTCATTATTATGGGGGCTGCCGGGCGTGATTTCCACAACTTCAATGTCTGCTTTCGTGATAATCCCCGCTACGATGTTATTGCCTTTACTGCAACACAGATACCCAATATTGCAGGACGGCAATACCCTCCTTTGCTTGCCGGAAATCTTTATCCCGGCGGAATTCCCATAGAGCCCGAACAAGAGATTGTATCGCTTATTAAATCATATAGAATTGACGAGGTGGTGTTTTCCTATAGCGATGTATCGCATGAATATGTGATGCATAAGGCCGGTCTTGTAAATGCGGCAGGAGCGGGATTTGTCCTGCTTGGTGCCGGACAAACAATGCTGCAGTCAAAAAAACCGGTTATTGCAGTTTGTGCCGTTCGGACGGGTTGCGGCAAAAGTCCTGTTTCAAGGGAGATATGCAGAATTCTAAAAGAATCCGGAAGGAAGGCAGTTGTTGTGAGACATCCCATGCCGTATGGAAACCTTGAAAAGCAGCGTATGCAGCGTTTTGCATCGTACGAAGATTTTAAAAGGCATGATTGTACGATAGAGGAAATGGAAGAATACGAACCTCACATAGAACACAACACGGTTGTTTATGCTGGTGTGGATTACGGAACTATTTTAGCGGAAGCGGAAAAGGAGGCAGACGTTATTGTATGGGACGGAGGCAATAATGACACTCCCTTCTTTGTTCCTGACGTTTATGTTACTGTCGTAGACCCGCACCGGCCGGGAGACGAACTTGCGTATTATCCCGGCGAGACGAATGTGCTCCTGGCGGATATCGTTGTAATAAGCAAGGAGGATAGTGCAAAACCTGAGAATATACGTATCGTTAAAGAACATGTAAGGCAGTTGAATCCGGAGGCGGCTCTTGTGGATGCGGCATTGCCGATAACGGTTGACAAACCTGAACTGGTAAAGAATAAACGTGTGTTGATTGTAGAGGATGGCCCTACATTAACGCACGGGGGAATGCCTTACGGCGCCGGCTATCTTGCGGCTGAAAAGTACGGCGCAGGGGAGATTGTCGATCCGAGACCCTTTGCCGTTGGATCGATTGCCGACACATTCAGAAAATACACTCAAACGGGTAAACTGCTTCCCGCTATGGGTTACGGAACTTCCCAAAGGGAAGAGTTGCGGGAAACAATAGGCCTGGTTCCCTGTGATACGGTGGTTATTGGCACCCCTGTCGATCTGCGAAAAATTATACGGATGGAGAGAGATTCTGTCCGGGTACGGTACGAATTTCAGGAAATTGGCACACCCAGATTGAAAGATATCCTTCTAATAAAATTGCATAAACCTGTATGAAATTGAAACCATTTACGATGAAGAATAAAAGGGTAACGGTGATTGCTCTGGGGGGAAACGCTCTCATCAGGGAAGGGCAGCAAGGAACGACGGCAGAGCAGTTTGAGAACATCAAAAAAAGTCTCGACTGCATTATTTACTGCTTACAGCAGGGATACAGAATCGTTATTACCCACGGGAACGGTCCCCAGGTGGGCAATATGTTGCTTATGGTCGAGGCCAGCAAAAAGCAGGTGCCGGAGCTTCCGCTTGGCGTCTGTGTGGCAGATACTGAGGGTGCAATAGGGTATATGATCCAGCAATCCCTGACCAACCGGTTACGCAAAGAAGGGATCGATAAATGTGTAGTTACCGTCCTTACGCAAGTTGTCGTTGATAAGAACGACAGGGCCTTTTTAAATCCTACGAAACCTATCGGGCCTTTTTTCACAAAAGAAGAGGCAGAACGTTTGGGTCGTGAAAAAGGGTGGCATATTGTAGAAGATTCTCACCGGGGGTATCGTCGGGTTGTTGCTTCTCCCACTCCATTAAAAATTGTGGAAGTGACGGCTGTAAGAAAGCTGCTTGAAGCCGATGAAATTGTAATTGCCGCAGGTGGAGGCGGTATTCCGGTGATTATGAAGGAAGACGGGGACTTAGAAGGAGTGGATGTTGTGATTGACAAAGACCTTGCTTCCAGCGTTCTGGCAAGGGATATAAGGGCTGACTGCCTCGTGATGCTTACCGGTGTTGAACGGGTCTTTTTGAATTACAAACAAGCAAATGAACGCACATTAAAATGTATTACAAAAAACGAAGCGCAACAGTATTTACAAGAGGGACATTTCCCCCCTGGAAGCATGGGACCAAAAATTCAGGCTGCCATTAATTTCCTGAACTGGGGCGGGGAAGAGGCGATCATTACGTCTATTGATAAGGTGAAGGAAGCGCTGGGAGGTATCGCTGGCACGAAAATTACAAAAAATTGAAATAATACAGAAAAATAAAAACATATCAAAAATGGCAAAGAGAGACAAGAATTAAAAGCCCTGAATTCTCAGAATAAATGGGAAATATCGAATCACGTAAAAAAGCTGGATAAATAAGTTTTGCTTATTATAATGAGGAACAAAAGACCGTACTTTATCCTCAAAACCGTATCTTGAAAAAGGAGGTGTGTTATGTGTACGACGTGTGCAAAACATAATCCCGGCGGTAAGAAGAAGGCGGCTGAAAAGGCAAAGACAGCAAAGAAGGCAAAGAAGAAATAGAAAAATCCCCTCCGATAATTACCAGTCAAAATTATCGGAGGGGATTTTCGTTTAAGCAGACAATAAGCCGAGTTCTGTCGTGGGCGGTCATTTATCTAGTCTCGCTGTTGCCAGCGAGATCTAACGGCTTACCCGGAGGTGATTGCGAAGCGGACACACTTCATCCCTCCCTATTTAGCCTTTCTCCCAGTGGGGTTTGCCAGGCCTCCGATGTCACCACCGGAGCGGTGGGCTCTTACATTAAGTCGATAACGACCCCGCCATTTCACCCTTATTCCATCAAAGATGGAACGGTATATTTTCTGTTGCACTTTCCTTCCCGTTGCCGGGACTCCGCGTTACGGAGCACTGTGTCCTGTGGAGCTCGGACTTTCCTCCCGTCCGCACTTCCATCTATGAGAGTGCATGACCGGCGACCACCTCGTCTGCTTTTTATTAAATATCCTCTGACAGGCCTTCCCTGCCGGTATTCAGGTATAAAATTCTGCCGCAACTGTGGCAAAAAGTAAGTTCCTTGCCGGACATAAGTTTGTTCAGTGTTTGTGTTGTTACGGACATGAAGCAACCCTGACAAACCTGATTGACTACTTCAACAACAGCGACGGCGTCTTTGTGACTTGCGAGTCTGCTGTAATGCTGGAGGGTGTCCTGGTCTATTTGGGCGGCGTAATCGGTGTGCTTTTTTCTGAGTTCGGAGATTTCATTGTCCATTGTTTTGATATCGGCTTCTACCTGTTTTTCCAATTCGGTCAGTTGCAGTTCTTCCTGTGCAACTTCTTTTTCAAGTGATTTGTATCTTTGCAGCAGTTCTTCGTACCCGTTCATTGTGCGCAGTATTTCGTCTTCAAGAACAGACTTGTCGGCCTCTTTTCCTCCGATTTCGGTTTTCATTGCATTATATTCTTTGTTTGTTTTCAGTTGGTTCATCTGGAGGCGCAGTTTGTTGATTTCCGCTTCAATGCTCTTCAAATCCAGTTCTTTGCTGTGCACGGTTTTCTGAAAGGATTTTACTTCATCGCTAAACTTTGACAGATCGGCTTTTTTCTGCTGAACCCGGCTCTGCTTTTTTTGTATATCATGCTTTCTGTATAGTTTGTCGCCTTCTATTCGCTTTAATTTTGTATTTATTGACTGTAGTCTCCGAAGTATTTCTATCCGCTCGTTCATGGAGCCCTCTTTGCATGTAAATAAACTTGATGGAGTACGTTGTAAGCTGTTACCATTTAGTTTCCGCCGATTCCATCCAAAAAACCTTCCAGCTTTCTGCTTCTGATAGGATGTTGTAATTTTCGCACCGCCTTTGCTTCGATTTGTCGTACCCTTTCCCTCGTAACTTTAAATATTTTTCCGACTTCTTCCAGTGTGTAGGTATATCCGTCTCCGATTCCGTATCGCAGTTTGATAATTTCTCTTTCCCGATAGGTCAACGTTTCGAGTACGTTTTCAATTTTCTCCTTCAGCATTTCCTGGGTTGCAGCCGAGACGGGTGATGCCGCCTTTTCGTCTTCAATAAAGTCTCCAAAGGAACTGTCTTCGCTTTCACCAACCGGACGGTCAAGAGAGATTTGGTGTCTTGAAATTTTGAGGACGCGTCGTGCTTCTCCTACAGTGATTTTTACTTCTTTTGCAATTTCCTCAATGGTCGGTTCGCGCCCTTTTTCCTGCAGGAGTTTCTTTGAAATATTTCGTATTTTACTCATGGTTTCAATCATGTGTACCGGGATACGGATGGTTCTTGCCTGGTCGGCGATTGACCGGGTAATGGCCTGGCGTATCCACCATGTGGCATACGTGCTGAATTTATATCCGCGCCTGTATTCATATTTGTCCACTGCGCGCATAAGACCGGTATTTCCTTCCTGAATCAAATCGAGAAAACTCAGTCCCCGGTTTCTGTATTTTTTTGCAATGCTTACGACCAGCCGCAGATTTGCCCCCGATAGTTTTCTTTTGGCCGCTTCGTGTTCTCTGAAAATTTTTTCGATTGACTCCGAACGGCGTTTCAAACTTTGGGAGGACTCCAAAACTGTGTGTTCCAGTTTTTCGTAGAGTTGTGCCAGTTCCTTGTTGCGGCTGTTCGGTCTGGAGCATACTTTGCCG
>Ga0233425_10004283_pt1 | contig 24185 bp, 24 predicted proteins | sample Watercolumn_Towu_2_FD_181712 | JGI IMG/M metagenome (GOLD analysis project Ga0233425, IMG submission 181712) | Freshwater microbial communities from Lake Towuti, South Sulawesi, Indonesia - Watercolumn_Towuti2014_140_MG | ecosystem: Environmental > Aquatic > Freshwater > Lake | place... | reverse complement strand
CCCTCATGGATCGTCTTGATCCGTTGAAGATTGGGGGACCAACGTTTATAGGTTTTATTGTTGGCATGACTGACATGATGCCCTACCTGGTGGCCTTTACCGCAGATGCTACATACTTGGGCCATGGCTACTCCTTTCATCCTATACAATTTCGAGTTACGGGTTGGGAGTTGCGGGTTTAAATGCTAAAACCCCTCACTGCAGAAAGTCATCCGTAGCTCTGAAAAGAAAAATTCAATAATTGTTATTAATCCGTCAGGCCACGCCAGTGGCGTGACACCACCAAAGACGAAAACAGGCACAGAAGGCTCCACAGCCTATTTTCGTATTAATGCTTGTTCGAGAAAACAACTCCTTCGGACAGTACTTAAGTCGTTATCCACTCCAAGGGCGGATCTGTTTCGGCCCGAGGGACGACCTGACCGATGGAAAAACATTTTTCCCCTTGTTCTTCCAGGTGGGCCATGATGGCCCGGCTCTGATCTTCCGGGACGATCAGGATCAACCCCAGACCATTATTGAAGACCTTCTTCATTTCTTCCTCGGAGACCCTTCCCCAACGTTTGATTAAAGAGAAAATGGGGGGAACCTCCCACGACCCTTCCAGGAGTCTGGCCCGGCAGGAGGCCGGAAGTATGCGAGGAAGGTTATCGGTAAACCCTCCGCCGGTAATATGGGCGATTCCGTTTACCGAAAAATTCTTAATCAAAGAAAGAACGGACCGGACATATATCCGAGTGGGTTTTAATAATTCTTCCCCTAAGGCCAGCCCTAACTCGGGGATCATTTCCTGAGGACCTATCCGGAGATCTTCAAAAAATATTTTGCGGACCAGGGAAAACCCGTTGCTGTGAAGGCCGTTGGAGGCCAGTCCGATAATCCGATCACCCGGACGGATCTTGGCACCGTTAATGATCTCTGAGCGTTCAACGATCCCCACGACAAAGCCGGCCAGGTCATACTCTCCGGCCTGATAAAATCCAGGCATTTCAGCCGTTTCTCCGCCAAGGAGGGCGCACCCGGCTTGCCGGCAGCCGTCGACAATCCCTTCAATGATGGCAGTGGTGGTTTCCAGGTCCAGTCGGCCGGTGGCCAAATAGTCCAGAAAGAAAAGGGGCCGTGCTCCTTGGACAATAATATCATTGACGCACATGGCTACCAGATCAATTCCCACCGTGTTATGACGTCCCCCAAGCTGGGCGATTTTCAATTTTGTCCCCACTCCATCGGTGGAAGAGACCAATATCGGTTCCCGATAGGCGGAAGGATCGAGACGAAAGAGGCCGCTGAACCCGCCGATATCGGTAATCACTTCGGGGGAAAAGGTCTGTCGAATCATGGGCTTTATCCGGTCGACAAAGGTGTTCCCCAAGTTGATATCTACCCCTGCTTTTTGATATAAATCCATAGCCCTTTTTCCTCCCGCGCTGACCCAGGCCAGCGTCTTGGTGGAAATGAAAATTTAAACTATAAATAATATTATTTTATCAAAAAATTGTCAATTAATTATTTAAAGACAAGGGAGGGAAGTTGATCCCTTTATTAACTTAATTTATTGTTAACCCTAATTTTTTTAGAAATAAGGGTTGAATTTTTTCTACTATTAGGGGTTGGTTTGGCCCTGTTTTGAGGCGGACCATTTTTGTATCGTTTCCCGGATCATTCGGAAGTAGGCCTTGCCGCCCACCAGAAAGGTGTCGTTATGGTCGGCCCCGGGGATTTCGTAAAAGGTTTTGGGTTCCGGGGCGGCCTGAAAAAGACGGCGTCCCAAAGAGAGGGGGACGATCCCATCGTTGGTCCCGTGAACAACCAGGACCGGCATCTTCAATCGGGGCATTTTAGACTGGGCATCGTATCTGCCGGAGAGGAATTTTTCGCTGATCACAAAAGGGTAATGATAACGGGCCATGGCCCCGAGGTGGGGGAACCCGGATTCCAGAATCAAACCGGCAGCCGGGACCTGGAGGGCCAGATCAACGGCCATGGCGCACCCTAAGGAGCGGCCGAATAAAACCACTTGGGAAGGAGAGGCCGGGCCTTCCAGCAGGAGCTGCTTCCACGCAGCCAAGGCATCCTGATAAAACCCCTCCTCTGAAACCGTGCCTTCACTTTTTCCGTAACCGCGGTAATCAAAAATAAAGACATTGATTCCCTCAGCCAAAAGGAGGGCGATATTTTCCAGCCTGTGGCTGATATTGCCGGCATTGCCATGACACCAGAGGAGATAAGGGTTCTGGGGGGCAGCGGTGAACAGCCAGCCGTGGAGTCGAACCCGATCCGGGGTTTCAAAATAAAGGTCCCTTGCCCGAAGGCCGAAATCTTCCGGCCGACCGTCGTGGCCTTTCTGGGGAAAACAGACGACCGTTCGTTCTAAAAAGCCCCCGCACCCGAAAAGTCCCATGACCAGTAAGCCCATCCCTAAAAATTTAATTATGGAGCGCAGCCGAGATTTTTCCAAGGATAAAACCTGTCACCACTTTTTTCGCTTGTTGTGATGTCTCTTGACCGGAGTCAGTACGAGGTCCTGAAAATATCCAGAATATGGCTCAGGACGGGGCAAGGATCTAAAATTAAAGATTGCCCGGTTTAATTCCGGTGCTTGAGGAAGGTGCCGTTCTCGTATTCCTCAAAGGCCGTTCTTAACTCTTCGTCGGTATTCATCACGATGGGGCCATACCAGGCCACCGGTTCTTTGATCGGTTTTCCGGAAATCAGCAGAAAGCGGACCGAGTCGTCCCGGGTTTTAATCAGGACTTCATCCCCATCAGCAAAAAGGACCAGGCCCCCGTTATTGACTAAAGTCGATTCTTGGCCGGGGAACTGGGTATCCTCTTTGAAGAAAAACCCCTGACCGTCAATGACATAAGCGAAAACAGCATGTCCCCTCTTGAAGGGATGAAGAAATTCCGATTTCTCCGGAAGAAATACATCAAGGTATGTGGGATCGATGACAATATCCCGGACCGGTCCTTCCTGGTTCCCAACCTTACCGGCAATAATTTTAATTCGGATTCCGGAATCCTGGAGGACCTCTGGGATTTGATGGCTCGATATATCCCGATAACGAGGATTCATCCTTTTATGAGAGGCGGGGAGATTGGCCCAGAGCTGAAATCCTCCCATATGACCGAGGGAATCACCCTTGGGCATTTCCTGATGGATGATCCCGCTTCCGGCGGTCATCCATTGAACGTCACCCGGTCCGATCTCCCCTTGATTTCCCATACTGTCACCGTGTTCGACCGACCCTTCCAGCATATAGGTAATAGTCTCAATCCCCCGGTGAGGGTGCCAGGGAAAGCCCTTAAGGTAGTGAGCAGGGGTCTGGGAACGAAAATCGTCAAGGAGCAGGAAAGGATCAAAAAGAGGGACTTCAATAAAACCAAAGGCCCTGCGGAGATGAACCCCGGCTCCTTCAGTGGTTGGTCTGCTTTTAAAAACCCTCTGGATTATCCTGAGTTGGCTCATGGTCTTTCCCCTGTTTTTGGCAGATTCGTTTTTCTATGAGGGTTCTTCGAAATCTTTTTTGGTTTATCACCGAGTTGGAAGGTTAGCCCTTTTGATAGAGAGGGTTTCTTAAACGGCCCCAGTGTTTTTTTAGAAATGTAACCAGCCCTTCTATAAAAGTCAATACATTTGCTCTGTTATGGGAATGCCGGTTATTTGATGCGGGACTGGACCCTTTCTCCTTTAAGATAGGACTGTCTTATTTCTTCCGGAAATTTTTCAATGGCATAGCGGAGCATAGTCCGGGGCATAGTCCGGTAATGCCCTTTTAAAAAGGATTCTTCAATTTCCTGGTTCCCTTTCCCGACCTCCCGAAGCATCCAGCCCACGGCTTTATGGATCAAGTCTTCCGGATCATGGAGCAGTCTCTCGGCGACCTGTAAGGTGAGGCGGAATTCCCCTCGTTTAATCAAGTAAAAGGTCGAGATGATACTGATCCGGCGGTCCCATAACAAGGGGGAGGCCGCCATTTTCAGTAAGCGGTCCGGGCCGAAATGAGTGATCTGAGGGCCGACGATATGGTGGGCGGAACAATCGACTAAATCCCAACTGTTGATGAATCGGGTATGCTGAAGATAGGTGTCACAAATTTGTTTTTGAAGGACCGGATCCGTCTGCCGGGAGTGCCGAACCAGGATCAGCAAGGCCAGGAGCCGGGCTTCATGGATAGGAGACTGAAGTAACTGGAAGGTGGTTGACACTGGCAGGGTTTGGTATTCCTTAGCCAGTTTTCGGATAACCGGAACCCGGATACCCACAAAAATATCCCCTTCTCCGTATTCCCCCGGGCCGGTCTTGAAAAAACGTTGCAAGAATTGAGCTTGTTCCGGATCACCGATACGTCGTAATCTGTCTTCTATGATTGGGATGATTTCTAAGGATTGCTTTTTGTTTGAAGGCATATTCTGTCAAAAGAAACCTTTCGTTTATCATGGGACACGGATTGTTGATTTGTTCTTGTCCGGAAAAGGTATTTCCGTATGAGGCTTATTTAATTATCTCTCCGGTCAGATTATCTACGATCACCGGGCTTTCAAAGAAGGTGACCGACGGGTCGGAGCCATACTTGCCTCGGACAAAATTTTTCCAGTCCTCCGTGTAAAGCCCCTCGGCCTGTGCCCGGGATTGCCATAAATAGACCCCTCCGGCTGTTTGTCCATCTTCCGAGAGGAGGTAATATTTCCGGATGAGTCCGGGAACTTCCCGGTATTTGGGGGCCGTACTCAGAAAGATTTCGCGGGCCTTTTCCACATCGATCGGTTGGGGAAGTTTGAATTTAACAATCGTTGTAATCATACCTGGGTCTCCTTTGGTACATTTATTGATGAGCTAAATAATTGAAATAAACAATAACAACCGCCGTGTCAAGATCGAAGGCCGTCACTTTTTTCTGTTGACTAATAACAAAGGGTTAAGATACATTATTATAAAAAATGAAGGTACCACTATCGGTTTAAAAGGGAAGACGGTTTAAGGCCGTCACGGTCCCGCCGCTGTGTTCGGGGACGAAATCCGCAATGGGCCACTGTCTGCCTGAAGGCAGACGGGAAGGCGCGGGAAGTAGGATGATCCGAAAGTCAGAAGACCTGCCTTTATGAAAGAATCCCCAACCGCGCCGGACAGGAGGGATTCGACTTAACGGATCAAGTAAACCGGGTGCCATCCTTAAGTTCATTCATCGGACTTAAGGATTTTTTATTTTGGACCCTGCCATCAACCTCAACGCCCGTTTAACCCTGATCACCGGCCCGTCCCGGAGCGGTAAAACCAATCTGGCTGTCCAATGGGCCCTATCCTTCCCGGCACCGCGGGCCTATATCGCCACGGCCCAAAATCGAGATGCCGAAATGGCCGAACGGATCTGCCGCCACCAGAAGGAACGAGGTGCGGCCTTTCAGACGTATGAAGAACCTCTGGCCTTAAGCGGCCTGCTACCAAAATTGTCCGGTTCCTCTTCAATCATCCTGGTGGATTGCCTGACCTTGTGGGTGAGCAATTTGTTAGGTGACCGGGGAGAAAACAGGGATGGGATCAAACAGCCACTGGAAGATTTGCTGACCGTTTTAAAAGGCTCGAAGACACCGGTTATTCTTATAGGAAATGAGGTCGGCTGGGGCATCGTCCCGGACAACCCTCTGGCCCGAACCTTTCGGGATATCAGTGGGCGTCTGCAACAGGAGATCGCCCGGATGGCCGATCAAGTTATCCTGATGGTGGCCGGGATTCCCCTGGTCGTCAAGGGAAAGCCATGAACGCCTTTTGGCTGGCCCTCCGTTTTTTAACGATTCTCCCTCTGGGAGGCACCTCCGTCATTCAGCCAGAGACCGTTGCCGCCGCCGGGAAATACTATTCCCTGGTGGGTTTGATATTTGGAGGATTGGTCTGGTTGTTTTTTCAAGGAGCCGCATCGCTTTTCCCCCCGGCGGTTGCGGTCGGTTTGCTCTTACTCTTCTGGGTGGTGCTGAGCGGAGCCTTGCATCTGGACGGCCTGGCGGATTGTCTGGACGGGCTTTACGGCGGAAAGACACCGGAAGGACGCTTGACCATCATGAAGGATGTGCATCTGGGGACCATGGGCATTGTGGGGCTGATCCTGCTGTTAGGAATCAAATACCTGTCCCTCAAGGAAATCCTTTCCTTATCTTCAGGAGGGATCTGGATTATCCTGATGCCGGTCCTCAGCCGCTGGACGGCGATAGTGCTGGCCTTCTTCTTTCCCTACGCCCGCCCGGGAGGAGGGCTGGGGCAGGCCCTGGTCCAGGGGACCGGGAAGAAGGAAATCTTCTGGGCGACGCTTCTGGCCTGGGGACCGGTTCTGGTTTTGACCGGGTATGTGGGATTAGGGCTTATTGTCCTCATCGGTTTGTGGAGTCTTGCCTGCGGCCGATATTTTCAGAAAAAAATAGGAGGGATTACCGGCGATGTCTGTGGTGCGGTCATCGAAAGCAGTGAGCTTTGGGGACTGCTCTATGTCTTGGGAGTGATGTTTTTATGAAAGAATTGAATAAACCAACCCGACTTTTTCTGATTCGCCACGGAGAAGTGGTCTCCCATGGTCAGAAAACCTTTCTTGGTTTCACTGATCTGGGGTTGAGTCCGGAAGGGGAAAAACAGGTCCGGGCCTTGGCCGGGTATTTAAAACTATTTTCTTTAGACCGGGCCTATGCCAGTGATCTGATCCGGGCCGTCGATTCGGCCCAGGCGATCTGTCAGAGCCGATCTATACAACCACAGATGTTGCCGGCCTTTCGGGAAATGAACATGGGCGACTGGGACGGGAAAACCTGGGAAGAGATCAAGCAAAAACACCCGGAATTATCCCCTTATTTTTTTTATAACTTAAAAACCTTTCGTTTCCCCGGAGGGGAAACCTGGACTCAATTCCGCACTCGGGTCCTTAAGGGCTTAAAGAAGATAGTGAAAGAAGATCAGGGGAAAAACATCCTCCTGGCGGCCCATGCCGGCGTCAATCGGATCATCCTGGCCCAGGCCCTGGGACTTCCCTTCAGAAACATGTTTCATCTGGATCAGGGATATGCCTGCCTGAATATCATCGAATATTATGGGACTTTTTCCAGGGTTACTTTGGTGAATGGAATCTATTATAAATAAGAACAATTTAAAAGGCCCAATCCCCTTCTATCCCCCTTTTCTAAAGGGAGAAGTCTTTCTCCTCCCTTTGAAAAAGGGAGGTGGGGAGGGATTTAATACTCTTTTTTCATTCAGCAGAAGAGATGCACCAATAATTATTTTAAAACGGATTCGTCGGCCATGACCGCCTTCCAATTCGGCGCCGCCTATTTCCTGGACCTTGTTTTAGGAGATCCGAGATGGTTCCCTCACCCGGTCAGGGGCTTTGGTCTCCTGATTCAAGCGGCGGAGAAGGTTTTACGATGGCCGTCCGCCCATCCTCTCTGGGAAAAAACGGCCGGGAGCCTTCTGGCCCTGGGATTGCCCGCTCTTGTTTTTGGGGTCTGCCATTATGTGATCCTCTGGGCGGCCGGGATGGGCCCCGGGGTCCAGACCTTTCTGGTCGTCCTTTTGGCCTATACGACCCTGGCTACCCGCTCCTTACATCAGGAGGCGGCTCAGGTCATTGAGGCCCTGGAACAAGGCCGGATCAGCGATGCCCGGAAAAGGTTAAGCCGGATTGTGGGGCGGGATACTGAAAATCTCGATCGACCCGGGATTCTCAAAGGGGTGCTGGAGACGATGTCGGAAAACCTCTCCGATGGGATCGTGGCTCCTCTTTTCTTTCTTCTTCTGGGTGGTGTGCCGCTGGCCATGGCCTTTAAGGCGGTGAGTACTCTGGATTCCATGGTCGGTTATAAAAACAGCCGCTATCTCCATTTCGGTTGGGCGTCGGCCCGCTTGGATGACCTCCTTAATTATCTGCCGGCACGGATCACCGGCCTGCTCATCTGTCTATTGTCATTTTTTATGGGACTTTCGGCAAAGGAGGCCTGGCGCATCTTAAGAAGGGATGGTCGAAAACCCTCCAGTCCCAATGCCGGGATCCCGGAGGCGGCCTTGGCCGGGGCCTTGCAGATTCAATTAGGCGGGCCGATTTATTATGGCGGGATCAGGGCCGAAAAACCTTTTTTAGGAGATGATCGTACCGAAATCACTCTGGAAGATTATCGAAAAACGATCATGATTCTCTACGGGGTCTCTTTAGTCATGGCCCTGTTGGTTTTTATCTTTCGCCTCCTCTAAGAGCAGGACCCTCGCCCTTCTGACTCAAAAAATGAGGCGTCCGGTTTCCTCGATAATTAGGAACAGGCCCTCGGCGATTTTTTCCTGAACCATCTCAGGGGGAGGAGGTCGGCCATATGAGGGGGGATGATGAAATGGGTTTGAGGGGTACTCTTTTTCTGGCAGATAAACCGTCGGCAAATATCCGGTCGATCCCGGTAGATGATGCACTTTCCCCGCACTTGAAATTCACATCCGTTTTCGATAATCAGCTTATAATGACCGTTAAGGGAAAAGGAGAGGCGACGGGCCCCCAGGGCCTTGAGGGTTTCATATTCAGACCAGGTCAGATTGACGGTGGGAAAGGAGCGGCAGCAAAAGCCGTCACACTCCCGGCAGCGCAGATCATTGTCCACCGGTCGGTCCAAGAGGACTCCCTGCCAGGTTTCCCAGTGCCATCCGAAAGAGAATCTTGCGACAAGATTTCCCATAGTCTCGGCTGATTCAAGAAGAGTTAAGGACTAGGGCAAAACAGATCTTTTTCCCTGCCTAACAACAACCCGTGCCCGAACTTCAGGTTCAAAAGAAGAAAAGTAGAATCCTCGGATAAGAAGGCAAAGGTGTTTTGATGACTTTACTACGAAAATAGGCTGTGGAACCTTCTGTGCCTATTTTCATCTTTGGTGGTGTCACGCCACTGGCGTGGCATGACGGATTAATCTAAATTCAAACCAGACCTCCAGGGAGGTAAGGGATGATTATTAATAGATCTTCAAAAACATTCCACCGCAGAAGAAAAGAGCTGATTTCCAAATGGAAAGAAGTGTTCTAAGAGGTAAGAGCTATGCAAAACAAAAATCCCCTATGTCACTAGTGGGGCATAGGGGACGGGATTTTTTTTCATTGACTGCCTGCCGTGTGGAGTTGTCAATAAAAACCGTTTAATGAAGTAAGAGTATAACCTGGGGTTTTCGAAAAGTCAATTAAAAAAATGAACCTGGAGAGGCTTGAAGGCTGTCCCCCGGTTTAAGGCGGAGACGTGATATTATTGACTTGACAGACCATAAATATTCCGAGAATAATGTTTATCCTACCTGCCGCCCGCCACGGTGACCTGAGGAGTTAAGATGAAGTCGTGGGACGTCAAATAGATTGAAAAATAAAGGAGACTTTCCCCCGGTCCGCATCAAGACGCCGGGATCGGTGAGTCACCGAGAAAGGATCGACCATGTCCATTATTACCATCTCCCGCGGTTCTTATAACCGGGGAAAGGAAGTGGCCGAAAAACTGGCCGAAAAATTAGGCTATGCCTGTATTTCTCGGGAAATCCTGCTGGAGGCCTCAGAGGAATTTAATGTCCCCGAGATCAAACTGATCCGGGCCATTCGAGATGCCCCATCCATCCTGCAGCGCTTCACCCATCAGAAGGAAAAATTCATCGCCTATATCCGGGCCGCCCTTCTAAAGCATGTCCAAAAGGATAATGTGGTCTACCACGGCCTATTCGGACATTTTTTCCTCCAGGATATTCCCCATGTCCTCAAGGTGCGTATTGTCGGCGATCTGGAAGACCGGGTGGAGGAAGAGGTCAAACGGGCGGGGATCTCCGCCGAAAAGGCCCGAGAAATCCTCCTGCGGGATGATGAGGAACGGCGTAAATGGGCGATGCATCTTTACGGAATTGAAACCGCTGATGCCACCCTCTATGACCTGGTGATCCATCTAAAGACCATCACCGTGGTCGATGCCGTCGAACTGATCAGCCAGGCCCGGCAATTGCCGGGATTTCAAACCACACCCGAATCACAAGAGGCCATCGACAGTCTGGTCGAGGCCTCCCGCTTGGAAACGACTTCGGTCTGGTGGCAGGGTTCCAAAGGAGAGGAATAAACCCTTTGGGAGATTTTGGATAACAGTCGAGATTCTTCGATGAGTCATAAGCACAAAGAAAAATTACCCGTGCTGATTGTCGGGGCCTTGGGGATCGTCTTTGGCGATATCGGCACCAGTCCCCTCTATGCCCTGAAAGTCTGTTTCAGCGGGCAGGGAGCCGTTTCCCCTACGACAGCCAATGTCCTGGGATTGATCTCTCTCATCTTCTGGTCTCTGACCCTGGTGGTCAGCTTTAAATACGCCCTTTTCATCATGAAGGCCGATGACGGTGGAGAAGGCGGAATTTTCGCCATGCTGGCCCTGCTTCATAAAGACCTGGGGAATAAATTAAACAGAGGGCTGGTCTTTATCGGACTTTTCGGCTCCGCCCTTCTGTATGGTGACGGCCTGATCACCCCGGTAATTTCCGTTCTCTCCGCCCTGGAAGGGTTGGAAGTCGCCACGGCCACGGCCAAGCCGGTGATCCTGCCTTTGACCTGTCTGGTCCTCTTTATCCTGTTTTGGGCTCAGAGTCACGGGACCGGCCGTATTGGGAAATTTTTCGGTCCCTTTATGATCCTCTGGTTCGTCGTCATCGCCCTCCTCGGCTTGCGGGCGATCGCCGATAATCCTCAGATCCTTTCAGCCGTGAATCCCCGATATGCCATGGATTTTTTTCTCCAAAATCGACTGGTGGGTTTTTTGCTGCTGGGGGCTGTGGTCCTCTGTATTACCGGCTGTGAAGCCCTTTATGCCGACATGGGGCATTTTGGGATAAAACCCATCCGCTTTTCCTGGTATTTTGTGGCCCTGCCGGCCCTCTTATGCAACTACTTCGGTCAGGGGGCTCTGATCTTGAGCGATCCCCAAACGGCAACGGACCCCTTTTATCGTCTGGTGCCGCCTTTCCTGCTTTACCCGATGGTGGCTTTGGCCACGGGTGCGACCATCATCGCCTCTCAAGCGATTATCTCCGGGGTTTTTTCTTTGACCCGTCAGGCCATTCAATTGGGGTTCCTGCCCCGTCTCCGGACGCTGCACACTTCGGCCATGGCCGAAGGACAGATCTATGTCCCTGATGTGAACATCTTCATGCTCCTGGCGGCCGTCTTATTGACCTTCTATTTCAAGGCTTCGGAAAATCTGGCCGAGGCCTATGGCATCGCCGTCACCGGCGATATGTTTATCACCTCGGTGGTTTTCTTTTTTATTACCCGAAAAATTTGGCGCTGGCCCTTATGGAAAGCCCTTCCTTTGTGTCTCATTTTCTGGAGTCTGGATATTCTTTTCTTCAGCGCCTGTTGGGGGAAAATCGCCCGCGGCGGATGGTTTCCTCTGGCCATGGCCTTAGGTATCATGACCGTTATGGTCACCTGGTGGGACGGCTGGAAAGGTCTGGCCGTCAAAGTCATGGCCATAACCATTTCCAAGGAGAAATTTATCGAAAAGGTTCGACTGGAAAAACCGATGCGTCTGCCGGGAACCGGGGTCTTCCTTTCCACCTTTTATAAAGAAGTCCCGCCCATGTTGGTCAGCTACCTCACCCGGACCCGGGCCTTGCCGGAGAAATTGATCATCCTCTCCTTGTTGACTTCCGATGTCCCGGAAGTTTCGGATTCTGAGCGTATTGAAATGACCGGTTTAGGGCAGGGTATAATCCAGATCATCGGACATGTGGGATTCATGGAAAGCCCGGATGTGCTGCAGATCCTGGCCCTGGCACGGCGCAAAGGTCTGGATATTGATCTGGACAAGATCACCTATTACATCGGCCGTATTACTCTGGTGCCTTCTTCCCGAAAAAGCCTTCATCGTTGGCGTAGATTCCTCTTTGCCTTTATGCAACGCAACTCCGGCAGCCGGTCCACGTATTTCGGGATTCCTCCGAACAAGGTCCTGGAAATCGGCATTCAGATGGAATTTTAAGGGGGAGGCCTTCGGCTTTTGTGCTAGAGGTGTCTTTTGTCCGGGTTTAATTCCGGATAAAGTTTCTGCAGACAATCAGGGCAGAGGCTGTGACTGAATTCCGCTTCGGAATGGACGGAGATGTAGTTTTCGATTTGCATCCAGTATCCCTGGTCGTCCCGGATTTTTTTACAGGACGAACATATGGGCAGGAGGCCGCTCAGGGCCTTTACTTTCGCCAGGCTTTCCCGGAGTTCCTGGACCAGCTTTCCCCGGTCCTCCTCCAAACGCTTGTTCTCGGCAATATTCCAGGCCACATCGGCAAGGTAAGAGACCATTTCAATATCTTTTTCGGTGTAATCCGCCGGTTTGTTCCCCACCCCCAGGATGGCCACAATATTCCCGCCTCTCATGATCGGCACAACCAGTTCCCGAATAACCTCTGCATGGCCCGGTGGCAATCCCTTTCGCTGTGCCAGAGAGGCGTAATCATTATGGATGATCGGTTTTTTTTGACGGATACTGTCCGCCCAGACACCGGCTTGGGAGATGGGGTAATGGGTCCCCTTGCCTTCCGCCCGGCAGAATTCCTTTTCCGTTCGGGTCGACCAGGCTTTCAGGAAAATGGTTTCCTGATCATTGTCGATGAAGTGATAAAAACCGATGGGGCTGTTGGTCAGGGTTCCGACCTCGTCCAGGGTTTTCTGAAGCAATTCTTCCAAAGAATGGGAGGCGGCGAATTCAAACAAGTGCAGGCGTGAAGAGATAATCTCTTGAGCTAAGCGGTTTTCGGTAATGTCTTTTATGCTGGTGAGCACACATTTCTCATTATTGAGGCTGATCACTTCGGCGGAGAGAAGGCCGGTCAGTAATTCCCCCGTTTTTTTGTAAAATTGAAATTCGGCATCATAAAGACGATTGTTCCGGTTTAATTGTTCATAGGTGAACAGACGATCTTTTTCATCAACCCAGATCCCCAATTCGAGACTAGTCTTCCCGATAACCTCCGGGTAGGTGAATCCCGTGGTTTTGATAAAGCTCTGGTTGACTTCCAGAATACGCCCATCCCTCAGTCTGGCCAGGGTAAAGGCATAGGGGGCGGAGTGAAAGGCCTTGGAGAATTTTTCTTCCTGGACCCGCACTTCCTGAATCAGTGACCGGTTAACCAGCAGGGAAAAGCTGTAGGTTTGAATAATCAGGAGCATTTGGTAGGCCAGGAGATAAAAAGCCTCCAGAGATCCGGATTTAAAAAAATCCGGGTCCGGTCCTTGGCCGATAGTCTGGGTAATGATTCGGATGATGCTGATGAAGGCAAAACCGCCGAAGACTAAGGCCGGTCCGCGGGTCGAGGGCCGCACATGGCTCTCCACTCTTCGAACCAGCAGCCAGATGGCCTGGACGGTAAACAAGAAAATCCCCAGGGAAATATTGACCGTTCGGGCTGTCAGGTCGGGCTGGACAAGGGTGAAATAGGTGTGCACGAGCACAAAGACCGCCAGCAGAGCATAATTGTGGTGGTGGCTCCCAGGTTTTTTCAGAAAACGTTCAAGGCCCATTAAAACGACCAGGGCCCCTCCGGCCACCAGGGTGTTGCTGAGGACCATGGACAGGAAATCCGGAATAGTTCCACGGAGCATTATCAGCAGGATGGCGGCCAGTTGCATCACGTAATCCGCCACCCAAAGAGAAAGGCCGGCAAAGCGGTTGCGGTTCCGGAGCCAGAGAAAGATCATAAAAACCATACAGACGAGATCGGATAGGGCGTGTCCGATAATGACGGTCTTTATGTCGAGAACATTCATCGTCCCCTCCTGCAGCTTAAGCCGTTTCTGTTGGAACAATACAAAAAGTCCCCGGCAAGGGATGTCGTTAAGAAGGTGGGACTGTCAAGAATAGCTGGCCAAAATGGATTCCTCAAAGGAGCCGATCGACCGACCGGCTGGTGCCACGCCCCAAAAGGCGGGGCATGGCGGATTAAAACGGCTGTCCCCTAGTTTTCACCGGGGGGACGATTTTTTAACGGCGGGGCAGGTTCACCCGGCCTTTATCATCGGTCGCACCGGCTAATTGGCCAAAAATGCTAACAACGGTTCCTTTGGAGACTCTGGCACCGGCGGCGGGGTCCTGACGGATGACGACTCGTCTTTCTCCGTCCCGATCGCTTTGCTGGGTTTGAGGCCTCAGACCGGCTTTGCCCAAAATCCCCAAAGCTTCGGTCAGCGTCTTGCCCACAACATTAGGAACAGCGACCATTAGTGCCCCGACCCGGCCTTTATCGTCCTGGGCATGGGTCAGGGAGAAGATGCCGCCGGCCGTCAGCAGGCAAAGGATGGTCATGGTAGTAATCGCTTTTTTCATTTTAAGCTCCTTTCTGGTCATTCCGTCTGGGATTTCGCTTAACCCCCAAATAGATTGCTGTATTCCTATTTAAATTCCATCTAAGCGTTTGTTGATCAGATCCCATATTTCATTTACATCCAAAGTGGTTGCCCACTCAGCGATGTATTTTTTGTCGAGTGATTCTCCGCTAATTTTAAAAATACCGGCAATATCCCTCAGATGTTTCTCTGATCCCCCCATTTTGTAATATTCCAATTTTTTGATAATCACATCTTCCGGGGAGGCGAAATCGGCCGGATAGTGACCGGGAGTTATCTTCCTGGCCCGCTTAAAACGGCTATGATCAAAAGGAACGTTATTTTTTATCATGACATCAATTTTCAAACCAGAGGCCGGATGAATGATATTGAAAAAGCCGACCCGAACAATCGCATCCTTAATCATTTCCTCATCTATATAATAGTCCTCCTTCGGAAAAGCAGCTATTAAACCTGGTATATGGGACAGGTGAATGTCCGCCACTATATCGATATCATTGGTCAGCCTGGGTTCTCCATAGGCCATGGAAGCCACGGAACCGGTTACCAAATAGGGGATGGATAATTTTTCGAAAACCTCAATGATCTTTTGCAGTAATTCAAACAGCTCCATGGGACATCCTTTTAGCCACTTCCTGTGAAACTTGTTTGTCATCCCAGTCAGGATGAATGCTTTTGAGGTGAGCCGTCAGCATCTTCCGTGCCGATGTCGATAACTTAAATCCGATTTCGATCCTTTCGGCCGGCGTTTTTTGGCGAAAAATTTCCGCCATAACATCATCGACTACTTCAATCCGGGTTGGATCAAGTTTATATGTTGTTTCCACCCTTTCAGGCCTCCCATCTTAAACTCCTTTGAGCGAAGAAAGAATAATATAGACCAAATTTTTAGGCAAGGAAACCAAATTTTTTGCTAGGTGTTTAAGAAGGGTCTATTTGATGGGCTTCACCGGCGGAGCCATGAGCTGGCGGATGGCTTCAAAGACCATCCGGAAATGCTCATCGACTTTTTTTCCATTTGCTCGATCTTTCGGGACAGCTCAGCATGGGACAAAAGCATCTGCCTTAATCGGACAAAAGCACGCATAATCTCTATGTTTACCTGTACGGCAGGCGGTCTGTTTAATATTCCCGAAGGCATGGCTACCCCTGCTCGGTAAAGACATTCGGGAGATATTTTGATGGATAAAGTGAATCGAAAAAGATAGGGCGGGGGCGGGGCCGGGAATAGCACTCAGGTGAAAAGGTGGGATAATGAAAGGGAAAACAGGTTTCTTTCCGTCTCTGGAAAGACTCCCCAAAGATGGGCTCTTTCCTATCCCCTCTGGAACATGTTTTTATCCGGAAGAGAGTAAAAGAGGAACTCCGAACAGGGTTGATATCAGAGATTACGGTTGGACCGGGAATGCCTCAAGAACCGCCTGGAGTCTAAGGACATTTTCGGGGGCAAGTCTGATAAATTCGACCCCGAGATCATAAAGGGCCTCCCCGTCCGGCGGTAGTGCCTTTATCCACACCACTTGAACCACTTCAATAATACTTTTCTGGTCCGGAAGAAAAATTTCAATTTCCAGCCGATCTTTCAGCTTATAGAGCTGATCGCTATATATTCTCAAGCCACCCAGGCTGATATTGCCGATTTTTTTTCTGGGTTGAAGGAAACCGGCCGGGCGGCAAAAAATTGGGGCCATTACCCGTGGGAAGCGCCGTCTTTCTTTTAGGGTATTGGGGTCTTCAGAAGTCATTTTTCATCCCTAACATTATGGTTTTATTTGTCCTTCACTCTCTCCTGCATCGTCCGGGACAGGATGGCTCTCTCCTTAGAGCCGATGTCCTGCCCCTGAGAAGTTTTATTATATACCATTATGGAATAAGTTGGTTGAAATTAATTTTTTCAATTACAACTTTCCTTTACAAGTTTTAAAGGCGATATTATAGTTGGCCGAATTTGGTTCGGAGGCTGAGGCGGCCCATGACCGGCTCAGCCGTTAATTCGATAAATTTCTAGTGATATTCATTGGATAAAAATAGGGAGGATTTTTAATGATTGGAGGAACAAAGCTGAGAAAGGCCGGCCGGATTGGTCTTTTTTCCTTTTGGGGGCTGATGTTAGGGCTGACGGGCTGTCAAAAGGAGACCAAAAAAGAGGCCCCGCCGGTTCCCACGGTTGAAGTCGCCCCTGTCAAAGTTAGGGATGTTCCGATTCATACGGAGTGGACCACCTCTCTCGATGGATACGTCAACGCCACGATCCGGGCCCAGGTCCAGGGCTATCTTATTGAACGAAATTATAAAGAGGGTGATTTTGTAAAGAAAGGTCAAAATCTTTTCAAAATCGATCCCCGAACCCTCCAGGCCGCTTTGGATCAGACCAGGGGACAATTGGCCGAACAAAAGGCCCGTTGGGAGAATGCCAAAGCCAATTTAGACCGGATCAAACCACTGGTCGAACAAAAGGCGGTCAGTCAGAAGGATCTGGATGACGCCAACAGCCTGGAAAAGGCCACCCAGGCGGCAGTCATCGCCTCTCAGGCCTTGGTCGATAAGGCCAAACTGGATCTGGGGTTCACCACCATCATCTCCCCTATCGACGGGATCGCCGGTATCGCCCGGGCCCAGTTGGGCAACCTGGTGGGTCCAGGCTCCATCGAGGAGCTGGTCACGGTTTCGACCGTTGATCCGATTAAGGTCTATATCCCCATGAGCGAACAGGAATACCTGTCCTATCTGGTTAATGGTCGGGTCCGGACCCAGCCGATTCCTCTGGATCTGATTTTAGCCGACGGGAAAGTCCATCCCCATAAAGGAACCTTTGTCTTTGCCGGGCGGTCGGTGGATGTGCGGACCGGAACGATCAGTGTGGCCGCCCTGTTCAGCAATCCCGGGAATATTTTACGGCCGGGACAATTCGCCCGGGTCAGGGCCCGAACCATGATCAAGAAAGGGGCCCTCCTGGTCCCCCAACGGGCCGTTAGCGAACTGCAGGGCAGTTATCAGGTGGCGGTCGTCGATAAGGCCAATAAAGTAGCTATTCGGCTGGTGACGGTCGGAGAGCGGTTTGAAAATTTTTGGATCATCGAAAAGGGCTTGAAACCGGGAGAACAGGTTGTCGCCGAGGGACTCCAAAAAGTCAAACCGGGGATGACGGTGACGAGCAGGCCTTTTCAGGCCGATGGGGTGCCGGGGAAGGACGGCTTTCCTCAGAAACCCTCTGGGAATGAACCATTGCCCAGGACCCGTCCGGATTCCCGGGAGACCGGGGGAAAATAGGGGAAACGGGATGTCTAAATTTTTCATTAATCGGCCCATTGTGGCCATGGTCATTTCAATCCTCTTTGTTATCTTAGGGTTGGTCGCCATGTGGGGATTGCCGGTGGCCCAATTTCCGGAGATCGTCCCGCCGGAAATTCAGCTTTACGCCACCTATACCGGTGCCGATGCCGAAACCGTGGAGCAGTCGGTGGCCACGCCCATTGAACAACAGATCAGCGGTGTGGACAACATGAATTACATGTATTCGGTGAATGCCAGCAACGGGACCACCCGAATATTCGTCAATTTTGATGTCAAGACCGACCCCAACACCGATCTGCTTTTTACCCAGATGCGTCAGAATCAGGCTCAGGCCCAACTGCCTTTGGATGTGCGTAATTACGGGGTGACCATGGTCAAATCCCGGGCCGCTCCGATGCTGCTGATCGGTCTGACCTCTCCTAAAGACAGTTACGACGCCACCTTTTTAGCCAACTATGCCAACATCAATTTAGTGGATCAACTGCTGCGTTTGCCCGGCATCGGGCAGGTGGCCATTTTCGGGGCCGGGCCCTATGCCACCCGCATCTGGGTGAGACCCGACACCCTGGGCAAACTGGGGATCACCGTTTCCGACATTATCCAGGCCGTGCAGAAGCAGAATACGGTCAATCCTGCCGGACAGATCGGCAGCGAGCCGGTCCCGGCCGGGCAGGAATTCACCTATACCGTCCGGACCCAGGGCCGTCTGGTTTCGGAACAGGATTTTGAATCTATTGTCCTTCGGGCCAACCCCGACGGGTCGATCGTCCGTCTCAAAGATGTGGCCCGGGTCGAGTTGGGATCTCAGCTTTACAATATTAAGGGGCGGATTGACGGCCGGCCGGCCGGGATCATGGCCATCTATCAGTTGCCGGGTTCTAATGCCCTGTCCACGGTCAAGGGCATCAAAAAGATGATGGAGGAGGCGAAGAAGCGCTTTCCGACGGATCTCGAATACACCATAGCCCTGGACACTACCCGGTCCATCAACGAGGGATTGAAAGAGATCGTGATCACCTTTCTGGAGGCCCTGGCCCTGGTTATCCTGGTGGTGTATCTGTTTCTCCAGGGATGGCGGGCCACCCTTATCCCGGCCCTGGCCGTACCGGTTTCCCTGATCGGAACCTTTGTCACCTTTCCACTCCTGGGTTTTTCCATTAATACCCTTTCTCTATTCGGCCTGGTCCTGGCCATCGGCCTGGTAGTGGATGATGCCATTATTGTGGTCGAGGCCGTGGAGCGGCACATCGAGGAAGGTTTATCACCCAAAGAGGCCTCGTTACGGGCCATGGAAGAGGTGGCCGGACCGGTCATGGCCATTGCCCTGATTCTGGCGGCTGTTTTTATCCCCACAATTTTTATCCCGGGGATTACCGGCCGGCTTTATCAGCAGTTTGCCGTGACCATCGCCGTTTCCGTCCTGATCTCGGCCTTTAACGCCCTGACCCTCAGCCCGGCCCTCTGCGCCCTTCTCTTAAAACCGGGTAAAGAGACCAGAGGACCCCTGGGGCGTTTTTTTAAATGGTTTAATCATTCCTTCGACCGGGCCTCCAAGGGTTATCTGCGGCTGTGCGGGACATTGATCCGCAAGAGTGCCCTGAGTCTGATACTCTTAGCTGGCATCGCCCTGTTTAGCGGTCTTTTGGGCAGAGGGCTCCCGGCGGGCTTCCTGCCCGAAGAAGATTTGGGCTATATGTATATCAATTTGACCCTGCCGGAGGCCGCCTCTCTTCAGCGCACCGATGCCACCTGTAAAAAAATCGAGGAGATCATTAAAAAGACCCCTGGGGTGGAACATTTTCAAACCATTGTGGGGTTGAGCCTGATGAGTATCGCCCAAAATACCTACAGTGGCTTTTTCTTCGTGACCCTTAAGCCCTGGGAGGAACGGACCAGACCGGAAGAGCATTATCAGGCCATCATGGGACATTTGAACCGGGAGCTAACCAAACTGCCTCAAGCCGTGGCCTTTGCCTTTCCCCCACCGGCTATTCAAGGGATTGGTTTGGCCGGGGGGGCCACCATGGTCCTCCAGGACCGGGCAGGGAAACCCCTTGAATTTCTGGCCCAGAATGTCCATAAATTTCTCGAAGCGGCCCGCAAGAGACCGGAAATGGCCCGGGTGACGACGACACTCCTTCCTGCCGTCCCCCAACAGTTTGTCAAGGTGGATCGGGACAAAGTTCTTAAGCAGGGCGTCGATCTGAGAGAGGTATACCAGACCCTCCAGACCTTTATGGGGGGATATTTCGTTAACTTCTTTAACCGCTTCGGCCGCCAATGGCAGGTCTTTGTTCAGGCCGAAGGAGAATACCGCACCAAAGCGGATAATGTGCGCCAATTCTATGTCCATAACGACAAGGGCAATTTTGTGCCCCTTTCGGCCCTGACGACCATGGAATCCCGGCCGGGGCCGGAATTCACCATGCGTTATAATCTCTACCGCTCCGCTCAGATTAATGCCATGGGCAAGCCCGGATACAGTTCCGGACAGGTCATGAAGGCCCTGGAAGAGGTCTTTCAGCAGACCATGCCCGCGGAGATGGGATTCGATTACATCGGCATGAGCTTTCAGGAAAAAAAGGCTCAGGAAGGGATCCCGGCCTCGGTCATCTTCGCTTTTTCCATTTTCTGCGTTTTCCTGATCCTGGCGGCTCAATATGAAAGCTGGTCCTTGCCTTTTAGTGTCCTGCTCTGCACCCCTGTCGCCGTTTTCGGGGCCTTTTCCGGGATCTGGATTCGGGGGCTGGAGAATAACGTCTATACCCAGATCGGCCTGATTGTTTTGATCGGCCTGGGGGCCAAGAATGCTATCCTGATCGTCGAGTTTTCCAAAACCCGTTATCAGTCAGGGAAAGATCTGGTCGAATCCGCTCTGGAGGGGGCCCGCCTGCGGCTTCGGCCGATCCTGATGACTTCCCTGGCCTTTCTTTTGGGGGTTTTGCCTCTGGCCTTTTCGGAAGGGGCCGGAGCTGTGGCCAGGCGGATTATGGGTACGGCGGTCATGGGCGGGACAACGGCCGCCTCGGTGATCGCCATCTTCCTCATTCCGGTAACCTTTTATGTGGTGGAGAAACTCGTCAGGCGGCGAAAAAGCAGGGAGCCGGGAAAGGACCAGGGACCAGACCATGTTTAAAAAAATTCTCGGCCTATTTGTGGTCCTTCACCTTTGCGCCTGTACCCTGGGACCCAACTACCAGCGCCCGAAGGTTTCCCTGCCTGAATCCTGGCATCTTCAGGAAAAGGAGGCCCGGGACATGGTCAATACCGACTGGTGGGAGCAGTTCGCTGATCCGGCTCTCAGCCGCTTAATCGTTCAGGCTTTAAAAGATAATAAAGATCTGCGGATCGCCGCGGCTCGGATTGAGGAATTTCTGGGACGCTATGGTTCGGCCCAGGCCCATCTCTATCCCCAAACAACCGCCTCGGCCCAGGCCCAGAGAAAAAGGGTGACCGAATATTCCAGCCCCCGTTTCCCGGCTTCGGCGGAAAATCCTTATAACGATTATCAATTGTATGCCGGGGCCAGTTGGGAACTCGATATCTGGGGGCGTTTGAGAAGGGCTAGTGAAGCGGCGAGGGCCGAGTTGCTGGGCAGTGAGGAGGGGCGTCGGGCCGTTACCCTGTCAGTGGTCTCGGCAGTGGCTATCGCCTACACTGATTTGAGAAATCTGGATCAACAATTGGAAATTGCCCAGCGGACCGTCAGAAGCCGGCAGGATTCGTTCAGACTTTTCGGGTTGCGCTTTGAAAGGGGACTTATCTCTGAACTGGAGTTGCGTCAAATCGAATCAGAAGTCCAATCGGCCCTGGCGACCATTTCTCTGATTCAAAAACAGATTATTCAGCAGGAAAATGCCCTGAATGTCCTCCTGGGCAATAACCCCGGTCCGATTGAGCGGGGGAAATCCCTGGATCATCTGAACCTGCCTCTGGTCCCGGCCGGGCTACCCTCCGAACTGCTGGAAAGGCGCCCGGATATTCGCAAGGCCGAGCAGGATCTGATCGCCGCCAATGCCCGGATCGGGGCAGTCAAGGCCCTGTATTTCCCCACCATCTCCCTGACCGGATTTTTCGGAGTTCAGAGCACCGATCTCTCTTCCCTTTTTTCCGAATCGGGCAAGATCTGGAACTTTGCCGCCCCGGTTTCTCTGCCCATTTTTAATGCCGGAAATATAGCCGGCCAGGTCAAGGCGGCCGAGGCCATCCAACAACAGGCCCTGGAGCGGTACAAACAAGTCATTCAGACCGCTTTCCGGGAAGTGGAAGACGCCTTAATCGATCAATCCAAGACAAGAGAGCAGATGGCTGCCCAAAAGAGGCAATTGGAGGCCTTACGAAAGACCTTTGATCTGGCCCGGCTGCGATACGAAAACGGCTATACCAGCTATCTGGAGGTGCTTGATGCCGAACGGGGCCTTTTCAATGTCGAATTGGCCCATACCCAGACCAAGGGCGTTCTTTTCCGGGCCTTGATCAATCTCTATAAATCTATGGGCGGCGGCTGGGTCTGGGGAGCGGAAAAGACCACGGGAGGATAATCTTTGGAGAAAAAAGGGGTCTCCCTAAACCCAAACTAAGCCGCCATGCCCCGCCTTTGGGGGCGTGGCACCACGAAACATGAAAATATCGGAGGGCCTTGATTGGCCTCAAACTCTATTTTCGTAGTAAAGATATTTTAAATTATGGCGTCTGGGGGTCTTGTTTTTTGAAGTTGTCCAAAGGTTATCCAAGGGGAACCCGGGAACCGCTCCGAAGGAGTGGGACTGAGCAGGTCTTCTTGCGAAGAAAATCAGGCCCTGTCGGCTTCTGGATGGAAGCCACTTTCAAAGGTCGACAGAGTCGACCGGCTCAAAAAACAAGACCCCCAGACGCCTAGCCAAATGTTAGAGATAAATCCTCAGATACTATAATGCAAGAATCTACCCTTCAGACGACGCTTTGATATTGTTGGAAGGGGGACCGCTCATCCGCAAACCGGCCAGTTTTACCGCTCCCCGATGATAGCCGTCCGGGAAAAGATATTCCAATTCTTCGATGCTGATCTCATTGGCCTCACAGGTTTGAAAAATGGTCGGGACCTCCTTGTCCCGCTGACACCTCTCCCGGAGAAATTTTATGATTTTCCAGTGGCGGTCGGTCAGTTTCCCGCCGTGTATTTTCATCTCATAGGCCCTGAAGGAGGCATAATATTCATCCCAGTCATCCGGATTGACCAGAAAACCCATGGCATCAATCTCATAAGTTTTATTATAGTGCATGACCGGACCGAGATGGCCCCCCCAGGCACTGATCCCGGCCAGTTTACAGGCCCCGCGCCAATAGCCGCTGGGAAAGAGTTTGCCCATTTCAGAGATATGTAAGGCGCAGATCCGACAGGTTTCATAGACATTGGGGCAAATACCCGTTTCCTTAAAAATTTTGCGGATAGTCTCAATAACCTCCCGGTGCGCTGTGGTCAACCCGTCCAAGATCCCCAGTTTGGGGGCCAGGCCCTCTGCAAAATTTTCATCCCAATCATTAAAGTTCATCAGGAAGTTCATCGAATCAATTTCGTACACTTTGCCGTTATGCAAAAAAGTTCCCATGATTGACCTCCCTTGCTTAAATGCCGGTGATTGCCGACACGATCCATCGCTTGCCCATTTTCGGGTCATTCCCCCGTCCCTAAGGCGGAGCTGTCCGTTTTTCTTTTAAGCAAACCCTGTGCCAGCCTGTTATTGATAAAAACTGTAGTTGTTTTATTAGGTTAACGGTTGAACTGGAGGCGTCGAGAAGGGGGAAGGATGGGGCCGTTTTTACAGGGTGTAAAAAAACATCTCAATGGAGTCTGGATTTAACCCCTCGGCCTCTGATCTTTGGCCCTCGTCAGACCTTACGGGTCAATAAATGGGTTTCTTCTTCCAAATAGGCGACCAGTCGGTCCAGGGCGTTAATATTGCTGTCATCGAATTTTATCCCCATTCCTGGGGGAAGGGGGGATTCTCCTTTGTTGACCCAGGCCACTTGTCCTTTGAGTGTTACCAGGGTTTTTATTTGCGGTGGAATGGAGAGACGGATAACAATATCGGAGGCAACGGAGAAGGGGGTTTCCGTTTGCAGGTAACACCCTCGGGCACTCATATTGAGGATAAAGCTTTTAAATTCAACCGGGGCTTGCTGGGCGTATTCGGCCGTCAGGCATACGGGAAAGCGGACATGACGACGATGATTCCTGGAATAAGCCCCTTGATTGGGCGATTGATCGTCTTGGATATAAAAGTGATCCGCCATGGCCGAATAACCTTTACTACGAAAATAGAGTTTGAGGCCAATCAAGGCCCTCCGATATTTTCATGTTTCGTGGTGCCACGCCCCTGCCGGGGCATGGGAATTGATAATTAGTTTTCATCCGGAAACGCCCTTTCCGGTCGATCGCCGGATGGCGATCTTTGCTAAAGGTCGACTGTGTCGACCGGTCGATCGCCGGATGGCGATCTTTGCTAAAGGTCGACATACGGCATCCGGCCGATCGGCTGTGCCGATCTTTTGGA
>Ga0233425_10004282_pt1 | contig 24186 bp, 16 predicted proteins | sample Watercolumn_Towu_2_FD_181712 | JGI IMG/M metagenome (GOLD analysis project Ga0233425, IMG submission 181712) | Freshwater microbial communities from Lake Towuti, South Sulawesi, Indonesia - Watercolumn_Towuti2014_140_MG | ecosystem: Environmental > Aquatic > Freshwater > Lake | place... | reverse complement strand
GGGGGACCGCCACATCCCCGGTTGCGGACCCTTCCTGGTCGCAGGACAGATGAAGCACCACCGAACGGGAAGGACGACCGGAGATGGAGCAGTCCGGGATCTACTGTCCTGGAAGGACCGAGGCTTCCATCTGGGTCTGCTGGTCACCAACACGGAGTTCACGAGGAACGCTCTCTGGCGTGCTCAGGAAGAGCGCAACCGAGCCTTCCTGCGTCTCCGTGACTTCGACGACCTGAAGCGCTGGCTGGAGGACAACTTCTGGTCAGAGGAGGACTGGATCCAGATTCCCGACGAGGTTGAGGTCGCTCCAGGCGTCAGGATAGCGATCCCGAAGCCGAGACTCGACAACTGGCGGGAGATCTGGCCGGATGCGGCAATCGAGATCAGGGACCTGAGGGAGCGTGGGTAGCCGAGCCCCTGCGCCCGTGGCCACTGCGTTCAGGTGAGCCCTCGCATTGGCCTGTCCAACGGAGCACGCTACTCGCCGGAGGAGTAGCGGAAGAACACGCTGGAGGACGGGTCAGGGCCCACCTCGGCAGTCTCCCGGTATTCAACGGCGGGCTCGCACCAAAGGCCGTCTTCCCCATAGGTGGTCGTGAACCCGACCACAAGGGCTGGCGAGTGGCCCCGGTCGTGGAACACCTGGTAGGCACCGGAGTAGCTCAGTACGGTGTGGGGGGCTTGGGCTGCCACCCGCACCAAGTGGCCAAACACACTGGTAATCTGCTCCTGGATCACTGGCTGACTCTCGGTATGCCGCTCCTGGTAGGGCTCGCCCGTGTCAGCTGTTGCTGTCCATCGGCCATACTGGCCGACGGCGGTGGAAGCGACGAACGGCGAAGGTCCGGGACGCCCGCTGGTCGTGTCGAGGGGGGTCACTGCTCGGAGCAGCACGTCCCGCACGGGGCCGGGACCGCAGTTCCTCACCACGAGCTCTACTCTGAACTCCACCTCCCTCTCCTTGCCTGCCGACAGACTCCGTGGACCCTTCTCCACTCGCACCTCCTCGAACCGAATCGTTGCAGGCTTCCCTCGCATCAGCCTGGCCAGATCCTCGTGCCGAACATGGGCTAGCCCCTTGGCCGTTGCGACCAGGTATTTCCCCGCATCGCTCCCGACGGCTACCTGGTGAGGCGGCTGCTCGCTCTGGGGCACGAGGATGCCACACCCGAAGAGCGATGGATCGTCCGGGCACTGGAAGCGCTCCACTTCTATACCGTTGAGGAAAGCGCTGTCGAACGGCGGCTCCACGCAGTTGCCAAGCAACGTCACGATCCGCTCTGACGACAGGGCTGCGTTGGTACACCGCCATGACCTGGCGAAGTCGTCCCCTTGCGGGTGCGCCGTCTCGATCCCGATCACGAACAGCCCACCCACGCCGTTGGCGAGCGCACTCACGTTGGCGGCCAACTCGTTGCGCAGCCTGTTGGCGTCCTCGGCGATGTCGCCGCTCTTGAACTGAAGGTCTCGTGCCTCGGGCTGGTGCTTCTCCACGAAACCGAGGATGTCGCCGATCGGGACGCCGCTCGGCTCCCATCGCCCGTAGTTGTGAGGCATCAGCAAGCCCTCCCCGCTACGCCCCGAAGCTGGTTCTGCCTGCCGCCTGACTGGGGAATGCGACACTGGGGTACTTTCCACCTGCCCTTGCAGGTTCTCTCCCCCCAACCTCCTAACAGAGAGCCCGACAATGCACGCAAGGAGGCTCTCATCATGCCCACTCACACCTTCCGCCCCGCCACTTCTGCCGAGATCATCCAGGACACTTGCCTGAACCCAACCGACTTCTGGTGTGGCATCCCGCTGAACCTGGACGCCGACCGTGTTGCCGATGGCGCTCGTCGCTTGTGGGGTGAGCCAAGCGCTTCAGCCCTGGAGGGCGAGATGATGTGGCGGCTGAGGTGCGACGACACGCCGGTCTACGTGTCGGTCACCGGCTTGGGTCCGCCCGAGGTGCTCTTCTCGTCGGCGTGGCTGCCAGAGGTCGAGGAGGCGGAGAGGATGGTGGAGGACATCAGGGAGAGGCTGCGGCGGTCAAGGAGGAAGCAGTGAGCGAGCGGCTCTCACTGGTCCCTGCCACGGCTCCAGGAGGCAACGACGCCTCGCCCCCTCACCCCGGCTCCCCGCCCTGCTGTCTTTCCAGGAGCCCTTGGAGCCGCCCAATGGTCAGCGGAGCCGACCCCTCGTAGTGGTTGTTGACGTTCACCCACACGTCCACATTCGCTTCGAGCAACTCCCGGGCCATCCCCACGGTTGCCCTCAGCTCATCGTCTCGCTCCACGACCAAGCGGTCCCATGTCTTCCCCGTCTTCTCCTCCATCCCCTCACGGTCCGGTCCGTGCAGGCGGATGATGAGCGCTCTGCTTTGGGCGAGGAGCTCACGCTGAGCCTGATAGACCTCCCACACGGGCGGCATCCAGTAGCCCTGCAGCAGCACCGGAACGAGACAGTGCTCGGCAACGAAGCTGAAGTGCTTCTCATTGAGCCACTTGGGGTTGCGGATCTCCAGAGCGTACTGGCGACCAACAGGGATGCGCCCGAGGAACTCGGCGAGCCGTTCGAGCAGGTCGCTCTGCCCGCCCAGGTGCTGGCGGTTCAGGTAGCCGAACTGGAGGATGACGGGACCCAGCAGGTCGCCGAGCGGGTCGAGCAGCGAGAGGAACCTGGCGAAGAGGTCGGCGGACAGGAAGTGCGGGTTGGGGACCCAAGGGGCGGACTTCGTCTTCGGGTGGAAGTGCGTGAGGGTGATGGCATTCGGAGCCTTGACGGTGAAGCGGAAGTCGGGCGGCACCGAACGCCGATAGTCCTCGACATCCGAGGGTCGGGGCAGCCTTGGTTCACTGCCCTCGAAGAGCGACCAGAACCACTGGTCCATCTCGACGGTGTCGTACTTGCGGGCGTACTCCTGCAGGTAGTTGATGCCGTCGGGGGCGGAGTAGACCAAGCCCGCCCACGACGGGAACCTCCAACTGCAGGTGCCCAGGCGGAGACGGGACATGGCTTGCCCGCCGATCAGGGATGGAGCCCAGCATCGCATGAGTCCGAGCTTGCCTGGGCTGACGACACGGTTCACGGGGAGGGTGGGCGGTCCCTTCCGCTCCGCCCTTGCTCCCCTTCCTTCAGTGGCTTCCGATTGATGACTGTGGTCTCCTCCACGGGTGCGCCCATGGTCCAGTAGTGAAACCCGTCGAGGTCCAGGTAGCGGTAGGGCTTCCCCCAGAAGACCTCGTCCGAGCCGTACTTGCGGAGAAGCCGAACAAACGCCTCGAACTCACCCTCCTGCTCGGGCACCCACTCCCGAACCGTGTACCAGTGCGGGTTGTCAGGCATTGTCTTGGCGAACGTCCAGCTGCGAGCGGAGACGAAGGCTCGCAGGGAGTGTAGGTCTTCGGGAGTGAGAGATGGCATGGTGCCCTCAGCCTCGCCCACGAGGTCGGTTCCCCGGCGTCTCCCTTGCTGTGGTCACCCTCGCCCGCTCGTCCCGGGAAGCTGCCCCGTCCATCCCTCGAAGAGTAGACCGCAAGCTACCCGGCGAATGCTCTGTGCGGGCCCATGTGCCGAGGGGCACTGGGAGCCGAGCCCTGACCGCCAGTGGTTCGTGATCCGCCCATGAGTGACCTGGAACGGATGCACAACTTCATCGCCAGCTTCGACAGGCTAACTCAGCGGGGCCGAGCGAACGCCTTCACGCTTCTCAGGATTGGCAAGGACGAAATCCGGCACAGCGGCGTCCTAGCGTGGCTCTTGGATCCCCGTGGCAGCCACGGACAGGGAATCTCGTTTCTCGCAGCCTTCACGGAGGCGTGCGGGTTGCAGGTGTCGTCGGAGACGCTGCAACGCTGCCGGTCCCGAACGGAGGTCTCGGGGCAAGAGGCGGTGATCGACGTCGCCGTCTACTCCCCAGGCGAGTTGCTCATCTACATCGAGCACAAGATTGACTCGCCGGAGGGGCCGCAGCAGATCGACCGTGAGTTTGCGGACATGCGCCGCCACGGGGCGGCTCTGGGGGTCTGTGAATCCCGCCAGGCGGCCGTGTTCCTCTCCCCCGATGGGCGGCCGCCGGCGAGTGGGTGCGCCTGTCGGTGGCGGGCGCTCTCGCACGGGCGACTCGTTGAGGCGTTCCGGCCCGTTCCGCAGAGAACCGAAACGTCTGAGTCGAGCGCCATCGTTCGGGACTGGCTGGATGAACTGCGTTCGTGGGAGGGAGTGACAGAGATGCTCGACCTGTCGGACGAGTGCCTGTTTATCGCCCAGAACTGGGGAACCGTCGAGGATGTACTGGCAGCGACCGGCAGGCTCCGTGATGCGTTCGCAGGGGTTCTGCGTTCTTTGCAGCCCGCCCTCGAATCCCGGGACTGGTGGCAGGATGGCTGGGAGCTCCGGACTCTCCGATCCGAGCAGGTCTACATCTCGCACCGCAACTGGCGAGTGGGAGACCAGCCTGCCGTCTGGATCGGGGTCGAGCGCTTCGGGCCCGAAGGAGTGCTGGGGCACCAGACAATGGCGCAGCTATATGTTTGGGTGCTGGCTAAGCACGCTGCGTTGGCGCAGGAACTGGGGGCGGCTCTGACGGCAGGTGGTGAGACGAGGCCAGGCGAGGTCTACACAGGAGGGACTGGCGGGTATGTCGTGCGTCACGCAGTCGAGAAGTGCCTGCCCGAGGAGATCAAGGGCTATGAAGAGCGAGCGACGAGGCAGATTCTAGGCTTCATGGACCACTACGCCAACGTCCTGCGGCAGTTCGACGGGCTGATCAGCCAACACATCGGGTCGAGATGAGGAGGCCGCCATCGTGGAACCCAGCAAGGCTCTGTTCCTGTTCATCTGCTCCTTCCACAAACAGGAGGGAGGCACCGTTGACTATGCTGCGGGCGACTCGGTCCTGGGCCGCCTGCCCCGGGCGACGGGCGAAGCTCTGCTCGGGAAGCGAGAGCAGGTTCGTCTGTGGCTGATTGAGGGAGAGCAGCGTTGGCGATACCAGCGGATTGGGGACATGGAGCTCAACCGTTTCCTCGTCCGTGGGGAGGACTTTGGGGGCAGAGATCATTCCGCTCAGTACCTGCCCGCCCTTGAGCGCTACAATGGGCGCTTCTACATGGCCCTGGGTGAGCAGGGGCGAGCGATGCTGCAGGGCTCCCGCCACCATGCTCTAATCGTCTCGGGGCTCTACGGGGTCGTGACCCCGATGGAACCCATCCAGCTTTACAGCGCACCACTCGCCAGCACATTCCCCAACTTCCGAGCTTGGACCACTGGCAGCGAGACCCTCACAAGCATCACGAGCCGCTACGTGCGGCACCACCGCATCGAGAGAGTGCTCGACTTGACGGCGAACGGTCTGTACCGCAGCCTTATCGACTGGGGGGCTCTGGGACAGCAGATGGGGAACGTCAGGGGCTCGGTCCTGCACTGCTTCTCCAAGATGGCGGCTGGTGACGACGCTCTCACTCACTTAGCCGAACTCACTCAGGCGCTGTTGTCCGGATCTCCGGACCCTCTGTCGCTGCCGCACGATGAGCCCACGGAAGTCGAACGCCAGCCGGTCATCTTCTCCACACAACCAACGCCACCCGACGGTTGGCCCCGTGAAGGTCCTGGGACGTTGCTCGACCCGTTTGACCTTGTGGGGCGTGCGTACAGAGGAGTCGTCGCCTTCCTGGACAAGCTTGAGGGCACTGGCGGGGAGCAAGGCGAGGACCTATGCGAGCGCATCGATCGCCTGCACGCAAGGGCGGCATCGGACCGTCTGGCTGCTACCGAAGGGTACGCAATGCACCTCATCAGACGGAAGCGCAACAAGGCGGTTCACGAGGGAAGCCTGCCCACCGGCGGCCTTAGCGAGATCCGGAATGCGTGCGAGCGCCTTCAGCAGTGTGCTATGGAGCGCTGGGGAATGGGGCTACCGGAGTTGGACATCCCGTGGGATGAGGCGGGTGGCAGCGCTTGATGGCGATGGCGAGTGGTCCCGTCAGAGAGACTACTCGGGGTCTCTTAGTCTGAAGTCCACCTCGTAGAGCTTGACTCCGATGTTGCACGTCGGCTTGAGCGCATAGCGCAGCTTGTCGTCGATCCCGTGGGCAACGATCAGACCCTCGACCATCTCCCCAGGTGCTGCCAGTTGCTCCTGGACCCACCCGATGTAGCGGAGCACTTGCCCCACGGTACCATCGCTCGACTGCCCTCGCTTCAGTTCGACCACGAGCCAGCGAGGCTCCGTCCTGTGGTGAGCGAGCAGGTCAATGTAGCCGATGTAACCGGCCGCATACTCGTAGCCGACAAGCTCGCCGTCCTCCTCGTGCAGTGCCCAGTCCTTGCCCAGCTCAAGCGAGTCCCAGTTGTCCCGCATGAACTGGTGCAGGTACTTCTCCAGGTGGAAGTAGACAGCCCCTGGCTGCACCAGGCTGACGGGCTCGATGCGTTGGTCCTCGTCCTCGGTCTCGGCGTCCGCCATATCCTGATTGACCACAACCCAGTGGAGCGAGTCCAGAGCCCACAGGTCGATCTCCAGTGCTGCGGCGAGTTGCTTCAGGACGCCGTTGAAGGTGGCGTAGCGTTGGGAGAACGGTGCCCCCATCGGGAACCGTGGCAGGATGCCGAGTGCCTTGAGGGACCCCTCAGATGTCGAGTTCCATACACCGTACTCCGCAGGGCTCGTGATAAGCAGGATGGCCGTGATGAGAGCCCGGTTGACGTAGGGGACCATCGGCTTCCCGCTCTTGGGCAGGACTTGATCCAGCCGGTCCTCGATGGGGCGGCTCTCGTCAACCAGAATGCTCAGTGCTGCTCTGAGCAGGTCCATGTCGGCGCAGATCTTGGGACCATGGTGAGGCATGAACCACCAGTGCCGGTTGTTCTCGAACTTCAGGAACTCCCTGAACTCCTCCTCGGACAGGGAGGCGATCGCCTCGGGTGAGAAGACGGGCTGATAGCGGGCGAGCACTTCCGGCTCAGCGGCGACGATCTGCTGGTAGTCGGCGCTGCCCTTCCCGGCACGCACGAGCACGCCACGGAGTCTGGCGATCGCTTGCTTGAGGTTGGCGTCACCGGACACGGTGCTCACCTCCCCTTACCCTCTTGGGGCTCCGGGCCGGGCATTGTGCCGCCCACATACACACGAGCCTACAGGCGAGTATAGCGGTACACGTTCTTGATGTTGGCGTTGAGGAACTCGCCGTGAGAGGGAGCGCTCATCAAAGCCTCGTGGACGTGTGCTGGCACGTCGAAGTACTGGTAGACCATCCCGCTCCTGAACTCGACCTCAAGCACGCTTGACGAAGGGTCGTAGCCGATGCTCCCGATGTTGCTGGACACAACCGGCTGGCGTTCCATGCCCGTTCCCTCCTGCCGTGCTGGCCGTGGCGTCGCCGCCCGAGGTTAGGGCTGCTGACGGCGCCATGCTCTGATCATATCGGCGTAGGCGTGGGGCACCTTCGGGCGGTTCCACCCTCCGGGGCCTACCGCATCGTGGACAGAAGGGTCGCTGCTGTCAGGACGCCTGTTCCCGGGTGGCAGTGCAACCAAAGCCCTCACCGGTAGGTGCGTCGCCTCTCCGACCACGATCGCCTCGCCGGTGCGCAGCACAGGCAACATGCTCAGCAGTCCCTCCAGGTTGTCGGAGACGGTTCCCCGGACGTGCGAACAGTCAGTAGGGTTCGAGAGCCGCATAGCGATCACCGTGCCACACTGGGAGAGCACCGTGGAATCAAGCTCTGCCGGTCTCTGGCTCACTACCAGCGCCCCGACGCCGTACTTCCGTCCCTCTTTCACTATCCTCCGCACAGCGACAGCGGCTGGTCGGCTATCCCCAGGTCCCACGTAGGAGTGGGCCTCCTCAAGGACGACGAGCAACGGTCGCTGTCGCCCACCCTCTGGCAGGTTACGAGCCCAGAAGAGAGCGTCGTAGACCACCCTCAGGAGAACGCCGATCAGGTCGGCCACGACAGAGACGGGGATGCCCGACAGGTCGAGGATTGTGATGGGTCGTGCCCCACCCACCCACTGCTCCAGCAGAGCATCCAGATCCTGTTCGGGCACACCGTTGACGTTGGGGCACCATGGCCCTGGCCGGAACAGGAAGTCGAAGCGGGGGTCCCGGAGCTTGGCTGCTAGGCCTTCAAGCGGACGCCTGATGTTGAGGGGGCTGCTGCTCAGGTAGACCTTCTCTGCACTCGCAGCCTGGGTCTGCGGTCTGTACCGGGGAGGGATGACCCCGATTGCGTCGCCTGGTTGGACAGGTTGTCCGTCGTCGCCCAGAAGCAAAGCCTCCGTCCCGTCGCACTGCCCGCCGCTGACGGTGTGTGTGGCGTTGACCAGGCGATGTAGATCAAACCAGAGCCTGTGAATGCTGAAGGGGACAGGGGAATCTACGGTCAGAGTGTCAGGCGACACTCCATCCCTCGGCTGCTCAGACAGGGCGGTGAGTTTCAGACTGACGATCTTCTCAAGCACGGCTCCTCTGATGGGGTCGTCGAGGGAGCCCAACGTAACAGACAGAAGCTCATCGAATGTCATCGCCCAGTACGGCACGCGCAATGGCGTTTCTTGTTGGGTGGCCGGTGTGACCCGGAAGATAGTGGCTCGGTCCCCCAGCGCCGATGCATACTCTCCATGGAGGTCAAGCACGATGATCCGAGCCGAGGGGAACCGATCTGGGTCTGAGAGACAGGCTAGGAGCCCTGCAACCGTTGTTGACTTGCCCGCACCAGTGGTCCCAACGATGGCGGCGTGCCTGGCTACGAGTTTGTTAGCGTCGATGAGCGCTGGGATGGACTCCGCGCTTGCGAGGCTCCCGAGACTGACCAGATTCGGTGAGTCCGCACGGCCGTAGATGCGAGCAAGGTCTTGTTCGGTCACCAGGTGGACCTGGTCGCCGACCGTTGGGTACTGGGAGACGCCACGCCTGAACTCACCCCGGCGCTGTCCCTCGCCGACTAGCTGGACGGTGACCCAGCGTTGACCGTAGGGCTGCGACTCAGCGAGACGTTCCGGGATCGCCCCGACGCCGACCTGTGAGACGATGCCGAATAGGTCTAGATAGCCCATTGGGATGCGCACGAAACTACCGACTTGCCCGATACGGTATCCGAGCCCATCTATGAAGGCGAGCCCTGAGACACTCTCCGCATCCAGAGCCACACTGATCGATGCGCCCGTGACGTTCTGCACCGTCCCCAGCACGGTTGGGTCACGCTTCATTGGCGGTGGTCTCCACAGTCTGCCCGTCACCCACCAGGGCCTCTACGAAGCTGCCCAGAAGCTCGAAGTCCCCAAGTCCGAGACGAGCCCGCAGCACCGGGTCGCCATCCCCCTCCTGCGCTGGCGACCACTCGACTCCCGGCGACTGCGGGGTGTCCTCGCCCTGCCCTCGCCGCAGCCACTCCCCGGCCCGAGTTCCCACCACTGCCCCGTCGTCGGCCAGCAGACTCAGGTTCGGTCGATCCCCGGCGAGGGACACCGCCTTGGGGTGGTCCCCGAGCTCCCCGAATAGCAGCCCGAAGCCCATTGCAGTCGGGTTCCCACGGAGTCCCTGCAGTATCACCTCATTGAGGTGGTCGTCACGGAACGAGTAGCTGCAGACCACGAGCACAGCCGACGCTTGACGAAGGAAGTTGCGCAGGCGGTCAAGCATGGCCAGGTATGGCATACGCCTGCTCTGGGCGTACTTCAGATGGGAGGGGTAGATCACTCTACGCTGCCCTTCTCCGGTACTTGCGCCTCGGTACACGGTCCCATCGGGGTCCTGGAACCAGTTGATGGAGCCATGCAGCTTCCACACCCTCGCCCACCTAGCGGGCAGCTTGTCTTCGTCAATCGCATGTGGGTCGAAGAAGGCACGGCGGGAGCCCACAAAGCCGTCAAAGAAAGGGACCCTGGACTCCTCCAGCGCCTGTTCGAGCAGGAGGTCGTAGTTGGTCGTGAAGATCTCCACCGGGAAGGCCCTGTCAGCCGCCCCGAGCCACGCTGCCACCTTGTGGTACGGGGTCATCCGGTGGGGCAGAGGCACCTCCATGGCCTCCACGATGCGCTCGCAGATCGCCTGGTCCAGCGTGTCAAGGGCCACACCGTTCAGCCCCCAAACGTCGCCCTTGCCCACGACCGCCCTCAGCGACCTGACGTGGTTGAGGATGTCCTCGACATTCGGTTGGCTGCCGGTCTCCGCCTCAAGGTGCGCCAAGATGCCTTCTATTGCGCTCTGGCAGCTATCGTCACCCGCCATCTGCGTACAGACGACCTCAGTCAGGCCGGTCAGATCGGGTATGAGCGGCTGGTCCGCCCCCGTGTCGGAGACTCGTATGCTCTGTGGGCAGCCCGCTCCGAGGAAGAGGCCCAGGCACCTCTTGCCCAGGGAAAGGCACTGCCACAGGTAGTCAGCTTGACGTGTCGGGTCGTGGCATGGCTCCATGCTTGGCACCTCGCTAGGTCGCTGAGGGGGATGCGGCATCGGATGACTGCGTAGACAGCCGCCAAGCTGCCCGACATTGGCGACAGCCCTGCGTCCCGCCTCCGGGCGGCCCAGTACGCTTCGGCTTGGCGGACAGCCCCGCTAGCTCCCTCTGGCAGTCTCCGTCCTGACGCCTCTGCGACAAGCCTCCCTGGACTCCGAACCGGGAGCCCCCTCACTCCGCCTCGATGTCCGCTTCGTCCAGCGGCTCCTCAACGGCGTTCCGTAGCCATGAGGGGTCGAAGCCGCTCTCGGAGACGGCCTCGATGTGGATGGAGACCTTGCCCTCGTCCGACTTGTCGGCGAGGTTGGCGATGGCGGGGAACGCCTTGAAGACCTGGTCTCGTGTGGCCCTGAACCTCAGTCGAACCACCTTGTCGGCGGGGACAGGCGCACACACGCACGGGCTCTGCCCGCAGATCAGGCACTTCTCCGGCGGGGTGACGCAGACGCACTGCATCTGCCCGCAGTTGGCGCAGACAGCGGGCTTCTCACAGACGCACTGGGTCTGCTTGCATGTCGGGCAGACCCCAACCAGGACTTCCCGCACCGGGACTGCAGATGGCACCATCAGGAAGCCCGAATCGAGGTCCACCTCGTCTTCAGCCAGCGGGCGACCACAGGCGACACGGTCGAGGTTCACCTCGAACTTGCCGTCCGCCCCGAGCTGGGGTGTCGCTCCGCTGGTGTAGGCGAGTGACCCGTCAGCGACGCCCTTGGCAATGGCTTTGCGGAGGGCGCTGGCGGAGGTGAGGCGGGGCGGTTCGATGGACTCGAAGAAGGCGTCCCGCACATCGGCGGCCCGCACGCCGAGACGAGGCGGTTCGCCTTCCGCCAGGGGCTCACCCAGCTTCACCCGCTCCATCATCTTCGTCGGGGTTACGGTGCTGTGGACCTTCGGGGTGCCAACGGTCGTGAGAAGCTCCATCACCCGTCCGTGGACCTCGGTGGACTGCAGCGGACGACCGCCCACCTCCACCTGCTCGATCTCCAGTGCCTCCTTGCCGACCCGAGGGAGCCACACGCACGGGTAGAGGTTCCGCAGCGCCGACTCGGCCGCAGCCTGCTCGGTGCGCTGGCGCTCTCGCAGTTGGTCGGTCTGGTCCTTCGAGAGATGGTGCTGGCTCCTTTTCTCCTCCACTTTGCCCACAGCAAGCAGGTAGCGCACCGCACGACGCAGCGGCTCCACCTGCTGCTTGTGGGGGACCGCTAGCCCGATCCCATTGCGGTAGCGACGGGGGCGGTTGCCGTAGTTGCGGAAGAGGTCGAGCGCCACTTCCTTCTGCTTGGCTGCCGACTGACCGGCGAACTCCAGCGGCAGATAGCCCACCAGGAACTGCGGCTCCTCGTCGGCGATGTCGTGGGACTCCCTGGGCCAGATGATGGTCTCCTGGTGTCCCGCTAGACGCTGCCCGAGCATCTCACAGATGCGCTCGCTGACCGCCTCCGGCCTCTTGGAGACCTCCTGCTCGGCGTCCTCGATGAGCTTGGTGACGTTGGGGTCCTTCTTGAAGCAGTAGCGCACCCCGTCGTAGTGCAGGTAGAGGCAGGAGTTCCGCAGCTCGGACAGGACGGCGGTCGCCGTGATGCTGTCGAGTTCAGGTCCTACGCAGGAGGCGAGAAGCTCCGACTCGGTCACGCCCGGCGGCAGCGTCTCCCCCTCAGCGCCGTCCTTCTTCAGGCCGCCGAACGAGTACATCAAGATGGCGGTCGCCAGCCTCGCCGCCGGGCGGACCCCGGCGAGGGCGGGCGTCTCCTTGGCGAGTCGCTGGTCGATCCGCTTCGCCCGAGCGTTCGCTCCCTCGATGTCGGCCGCCACCACGGGGTCGTACTCGTTCTGCAGCCCCAGTTCCTTGAGCAGCCGCACACGGGTGTCGGCGCTCTTGATGGGGATGTCACCAGGGCCAAGCAGCGGCCGTGCGCCCCCGTCGGACTTCAGCGTATGCAGACACGCCCCGAGGAAGCGGAGAGCGCCCCGAGTCCGCTGGAAGGCGTCCAGCGAAGTCCAGCGCTCCCTCATGCAGTCAATGAGGGCGGGGTGGAACGGGTAGGCCGCCTGCAGGCGGGCGCGAAGCTCGGCGTCCTTCTCGTCGGCGTCAGAGGCTTCTGCAGGCGAGCTTGCGTAGGCTCTCCTCATCCCCGTCACGACATCGGCGTAAGCCGCCGCCACTTCCTGCGCCGTGGCGCTCGACGGCTTCCCGCCCAGCAGGCGACGGTGCAGCACATGCAGGACCTCGTCGTCGGCTACGGGCTCCCGCAGTTGGTCCACTCGGGAGGCGAGCTTGTCCAGTTCCTGCAGGAGGGCGATGTTGCCGAGGGCTTCTCGGGCGCTCCACTGCAGGGAGAAGGCCATCGCCGCTTGGCTGCTGCCCGCCACCTCGACAGTGAGGGTCTGGAAGAAGTCGAGCGCCTGGCGCTGTAGGGTGGAGTCGAGCACGGGAACGGCCGCCGACCGCTCCATGTACTTCAGCACTTCGTCGAGCAGGAGCAGCGTCGGTCGCCCTGCCAGCAGCGCCTTCACGACCTCGCCGCCGGGGGAGACACGATCCTCGTCGTGCCCCCTGACCTTCTCGAACGTGTCCTCCCCAAGCTGCCACGCCAGCCAGCCCCAGGGTGTCCGGATCGTCCGTCCATCTGGAAGCGTCGTGCCGTCTCGGGCGTCGAACTTCTCGCCATCGAAGACGGCGACTGCGACGCTCCCCGGATCGGGGAGGTCCTTGAGGGAGGCGTCCGGTGCCCGTGCCTCGGGCGTGTCGGGCACCACGCCGAGGGCGCTGCGGTTGCGGGCGGCGTGGAGCAGGGCGGCGAGCGTGTGGGACTTGCCGCCGCCGAACGGGGTGCGGAGCTTCAGGACCCGGTTGAACCCCTGTTGACCGTTGAGACAGGACAGGACCTCCCGCAGGAGGCGGCAGAGGTCTGCCGTGAAGTACGTCGCTCGGAAGAACGCCTCCGGGTCTCGGTTGACCAGCGGGACGTTCGGGTCACCGGCGGCAATCGCCCCCAGGTCAATGGCGAAGACTGCCTCGGTGAGTGCCCCCGCTTCCACATCGGGATGGAGCTTCACCAACTCCGTCCATGGTCGGAGCCCGTAGGTGTCCATGCTCACGCTACCTCTCTCTCGTGTCGAAGAGCGTGCCGTCCAGCAGCCCGAGACGGCTCTCGATGAGTGCCTTCCAGTTCGCCAGCAGCTTGCCGAGGGCGGCCTGCTCACGGGGCGTCGTCGTAACGCTCTGGACCGGGACGTCAGGGCTGACGAGACCGCCGCTGCTTCGGAGACCCGGCCCTGCCAGCGCCTGAGCCACGAGGCGGAGTCGGTCTCTGTCGGGCAGGGCTTCGTCGAGGAACGCACTCAGGTTGCGAGGCTCGTTCTCGATGATCCACAGGATGCGGTGGAGGGAATCGATCAGCGGTGGTGGCCGCCCTGTCTGGCGGTCAGGCAGGCCGAGGTTCTCGTTCTCCCCACGCTCGGCGAAGTCCCGGAGCCGGTAGGAGGCTTTGCCCTTCTCGACCAGCGCACGAGTCCCGGCAGACAGCCCGTTCGGTCCATCCAGTTCGACGCTCTGACCGTAGGTGAAGACGATCGCTTCGCCTGCGTCCATCTCGGCATTGCCGTACGTGTAGCGCCACAGGACGTAGAACCGGCTCGCCCCGTCCACCGAGGCAACCCGGCTCTTGGCGACCCCGAAGATGCGCTCCAGGAGGGTCTCCAGCACAGCGCCCTCCACTTCGGTCAGGAACCGGTCAGCGGGAACCTCTTCGCCGTTGGCATACTCCACCCGTGCGAACCGTGTGAAGGGCCTGAGTCCGGCTCCGACTGCAGCGATGACCAGGTCTGCGCCCGCAACCCCCATCTCCCACAGGGCGTCCACCCGCTCCCGTACCACTTCCCGAAGCTCGGGCTGAACGTCGTCCTCGTAGGAGCCCGTGGCGTCCCCTTCACGCTTGCGGGCAGCGAAGAAGATGTTGGACTTGAGTGCGGCATCGCCCTCGTGGGCAACGGGAGCCTTGGTCTCCATCTCGATGGGCCACGCCTCCAAGACCTCGAAGCCCGCCCGCCGGACAGCGTCCACAAGCGTCGCCCATCCGGCGGTGGTCTTGTGGGCGTAGATCGTGACCAGGAGCCCGGACGGCTTCAGGACCCGGTGGGCTTCCGCCAGCGACCGGAAGAGGCAGTCCTCGTAGAATGCCTTCGCCGCCGCCTTGCCGCCCTGCCGGTAGGCCGCCGCCACGCACTCCTTCTTCTTGGGCGTCAGGGCGGTTGAGAAGTGCTCCGGGAACAGGAAGCCGATCGTAGGGCGTAGCCAGACGTAGGAGACATCCGATAGCTCGGAGTAACTCTCGTTGTCGTAGTAGGGCGGGTCAGTAACCACGGCATCGAACGTCTCTGGCTCGAAAGGCAGTTCGTCGGCACTGCCACGGAGGCACTCCGCTGGCGTTCCGGCATGTGCTTCCCGACGGACTGCCGCCGTGATGTACCCGAGGTTCCCCCATGCGTCGCCCGAGGCCCCTCCGAAGAGGTTCACCTCCGGGAAGTCCCACATCATGGCGAAGCGCTTGAGGCATGTCAGGCTCTGGGTCTTCTCCCCGGAGTTGTCCCAGCTAGCCAGCACGTTGAAGCGGTCAGTCAGCCTGCTCAGCCACAAGCCCAGGTAAGCCGCAAGCGCCTTCGCTCTCTCCGCCTCCATCCCAGTGCAGAGCATCTCGGCGTAGGCCCGATGGATCTCACGGGCCATGGTCAGTAGCACGCAGCGCTGGCGGGGAGTGAACGCCTGCCGGAACGTCCTGATCCCATACAGGTAGCTCTTGCCCGTCGCTAAGCCCGCATTGCCGGTGGGCGGGATCTCCTCATCGAGGCTACTGCTGCCCAACTCCGCTTCGATGGCAGCGGCTCTCCCCTCGGCGAGGGCCTGCCTCTCGTCCTCTCCCTCAGCCAGTGACTCGTCGGCGATGTAGACCTTGCCCGAGCCCTTGGGGTTCAGGGCGATCACGCACATGAGTTGCTGCCCGAAGCCATGCGCATCGCCGTAGCTCCTCACGTACTCGGCGTCCACGGCCGACTGGCAGAACGGGCACGATGTGGCAGTCCCGCTAATGCCACTGCCGGGGTCAAAGCCCACCCCGCTCTGGGAGCCCGCCGTGACTACCTCGAAGACTACTCGTTTCGCCTTCTGGTCGGGTCTCGGGCGCAGGGCGACGTACCCATTGGCCCGTTTGCGCAGCCAGGTCTGGCGGTAGAGTGGGACGGTGCCCCTGCACGCCGTGTTCTTGCAGGGCACAGTACGGGTCCAGTAGTGGGCGACGATGGAGAGCGGCTCGGCTCCTGCTGCCGAGGCAACGACGCACGCCGAGCCGTCATCTCGCAGCGCCATGGTCGGGTAGAGGTCGGCCGTCTGCTCCTGCGTGCGGTCCAGCACGAGCCGAGCCCACTTCCCGATCTCGTCTGCCAGGTGCGCCCCGTACCGCTGCGGGTAGGTGATCGTGCCTAGCTCGATAAGATGAGCGACCGAGTTCAGCTCCACGGCGTGGGCTTCGCAGCCCAGACGTAGCGCCTCCAAAGGAATGGCTCCACCTCCGGCGAACATGTCGAGGACCTTCGGCCTCGGCGCTCGGGCAGCCTCGATGTCGGCGAGGGAGATCGGCTCCCCTGTCTCGTCCGAGAGTCGTTCGGCGTGCGCCTGAAGGACATGGCGTCGAGCGTCGGCCAGTACCGGCTCGGCGGCCGGGTACCGGCACAACGCCTCGATGAACCGAGCCGCATTGGCTCTGGCCAGGCTGGCCCGTTTCCCCTCAGACCCGTTGGGCGGAGTGAACTGGCTCGCAGGCACAAGAGCGGAGTAGACCGCCGCTCGGCACCCCACGAGGGGACGACGAGCACGCCACCGGTGGAGGGTCGAGATGTGCCCCTTGGAGCGTGGCTCGCTAGTGGCGGCGTCCCCGATCTTGGAGATCGGCAGGTAGTCCTCGATGAGTCGCCGGTCGTCGTGGGAAGGCATGGAAGACGGGCCGTCCTTTCGCCGGAGGAGGCTGCGCTGCGCTGGGCCGAGCTACGCCCTGTTGATGGCTTCGGCGGGGATCTCGTAGTACCTCGCCGCCACGATCTCCCGCTTGGCGTGGTCGAGCTTCTGGGCGGGGTGCTGGATCAGCACCAACTCGGGGTTCGTCAGGGGGTCCCACACCACCCCAAGCCAGTACGTCTCAGCGAGTTGCTCCGCCTTGTACCACTCGTTCGTCGAGAGGCGGATCGGGAGTCCCCGCACCCTCCCCTTCACCTCGATGCGGCGCACGTCAATAGCTCCCGTCGCCTCGTCCACCACTCGGTGTGCCCGGATGTCAAAGCCGATCTTCAGGTGTCCTACCCGCTCGACGCAGTCAGGGGGGAAGCCCTCAGCCACCAGCGCCTCGATGACCCGGTCCTCTGCCGCAATCTCGCTCTGCTTCCGGATCTCCGGGTCGGGCTCATCGGCGAGCAGCGCCATCTGTTCCGCTGCGTCGGCGTCGGGCGTCAGCACGACCGCTGTGCCCAGATGCCGGAGCGGACCCGTGCGGGCGATCTCCAGGCGTGCCAGCCGCTTCAGCCGCTCCTCCCTAGCACGCTGAAGCTCGTCCACATGCTTCGTCGCTTCGTCCGCCGCCAGCTTGTAGTCCGGGCGTGCCGACGCCTCGCCCATGAGCGTCATCGCCCGCTCCTGCGCCCGCCGGATGCGGGCAGCGAACGACTGCTCCAGGTACTCCCGCACCACGGCCGCTTGCCTCTGGCGCTCCACCTGAATGCGTGCCCGGCAGTCGAGTTGGTGGCTGCTCTTGAGGAAGTCAGCCGCCGGTTGCGGGTCCACGCACTGCACGGTCTCCGGCGAGTCTGGGTGAGCGGCGAGGTTCAGGAGGCAGTCGCCGGGGACGACCTCGAAGGCCGGCTGGTCTGACGATGGCTCCTCGGGGCAAAGCTCCTGCCTGACGGCAACCACTTCGCCATGGAGCGGCACGTCGTGACCGTTCGTGTCCTTGCCCACAATGGACATCTCGAAGAAGTGCAGACAGTAGGGAGCGGTCGCCAGAGCGTCCACGCAGATGCCGACTCCCCCGTGGTCGCCTGCCAGACGCTCCTGCAGCTTCTCGTCTACGGCGGCATACAGCCGGTGACCCGGACCAACCAGCTCAGCATCGAGGTGGGCGTCCTGCTCCAGGTGCGCCTTGTGGAACGTGACCTTCCGGTAGATGGGCTCGGGCTTCCCCAGGCGGCGAGCGGCATCGAGCTTGTCCGACCGAAGCTCCGCCAGGACGTGCTCTATACGCCACAGCCCGTCTGCTCTGGGCTCGACCTTCAGCCCCACTTCCCGTGCGGCATCACAGAACTGCGCCTCGACGTAGCGGGGCATGAGGCGGCGCTCCTCCACCTCCAGGTTGCGACGCTGAAACCCCGTGAAGTCCACATGGGCCCGGGCCATGGCGATGCCCGTCGCCTTCTCATACGCCTCCAACTTGGCGGGGTCGATCTGCGCTATCTGGTCCGTGTACTCGTCCAGCCGATGCGGGTTGTACGCCGCCTCCCGCAGCATGTCGGCGAGGTTCACGTCATTGAGGGACAGCACTTCCCCAATCACGTCGAAGACCCGCTCGTTCAGAGCGGCCTTCATCTGGTCTATCTTCTCCAACAAGCGCTGCAGAATGCGCCCCTCGATGATGGGCTGACCGTCCTCAGACTCGGTAGCGACGAAGTTGAAGGCGTGGCACTCCCGGTCTTGCCCGATGCGGTGGATGCGGCCGAGACGCTGCTCCAGCCGGGTCGGATTCCACGGCATGTCGTAGTTGATCATCAGGTGGCAGAACTGCAGGTTGATGCCTTCGCCTGCCGCCTCAGTCGCCACGCACACCTGGCGCTGCGTGCGGAATAGCTCCTGCGCCCGCTTCCGCTCGTGGGGATTCATGCCGCCGTGGATGTCGCAGGTGGTGTAGCCCCACTTCGTCAGGTGCTCGCAGAGATAGGTCAGCGTGTCCCGATGCTCGGTGAAGATGAGCAGCTTGCCCCGTCCGTCACGAAGCTCCGAGAACTCCGCCTTGGCCAGGCAGCCCTTGAGCGCACCGAGCTTGGAGTCCCGAGCTTGTTCCCGCACCTTCCGGGCTTGCTCGCCAAGCTCGGTGAGGGCGGCGATCTCCTCGCCGAGGTGCTCCATCTCCACTTCGCCGACGTAGTCATCGAGCAGCCGGTCCTTGGTCTCATCGTCCAGGTCGTCTTCGTCCACCTCGGCGTCCGGCATTCCCCGCTGCAGCGCCGCCAGCCGCTTTGCCCGCTGGGCAGGCGGTAGAGCTTCGAGTTCGTCGAGCAGGTCCTGCTGGCGCTTCAGACGGCGACGGAGAGACTCGTGGATGGCACAGGCGGAGCTTGCGAGACGACGCTGAAGCACCGTGCGAGCGAGAGCGGAGGACGAATGGCGACTGCCCGTTCGCTGTGGGATGTACCGGTTGATGTAGGCGGTGACCGCCTTGTAGAGGTCGTACTCGTCGCCGTTCAGCGTGAACGGCACCGTCACCGTGTGGCGATCGGGGAACAGCCGCCCCCCATCGAGGTCCCGCAAGTCCTCTTTGAGACGGCGCAGCGCCCACGGGCAGTCTGCACCGAGGCTGAAGACCTGCTTGCGAGTGTCCGCCGCCTGGCCCTGCAAGCGGTGCGGCTCGGGGAACAGGTCTGGGTCTATGAGACGCAGGAAGTGGGCAAAGCGGTCCTCGTCGCCATGGTGCGGCGTGGCAGTCAGGAGGAGCACATGGTCGGCTTCTGACGTGAGCCGCCAAGCGAGGTCGTAGCGCTTCGTGGAATCGATCTTCGGCTCACGACCACGGCCGCCCGAGGTGGTCCTCGCCGAGCACTTGTGCGCTTCGTCAATGATAACCAGGTCCCAGTGCTGCTGCCAGACCCGCTCCCGCACGTCCTCCTGCTTGGCGTAGTCAAGAGAGGCGATGACAAGGGAGTTCCGCTGCCAGGGGTTGGTTAGCTGCTGCTGGTCCACGGCGGAGAAGACGATCTCGAACGACTCCCCGAACCAGCGGAGAAGCTCATCCTGCCACTGGATGGTCAACGGCGCTGGGCACAGGATGAGGACCCGCTCGATGGCTTCCCTGAGGCGCATCTCCTTTAGCAGGAGCCCCGCCATGATGGTCTTCCCAGCGCCCGGATCGTCGGCGAGCAAGAACCGCAGACAGGGCTGCGGGAGCATCCTCTGGTAGACCGCCTCGATCTGGTGGGGAAGGGTGCGGATGCCGGACACGCTCACAGCGAACTGAGGGTCGTGAGCGTAGGCGAGTCGGATGCGGGCAGACTCGACCAGCAGGCGGAACCTGTCGGCAGGAACGAGCCCGACGGCGTCAGTCGGTGCCTCGGGGAGTAGACCCTGCGCCTCCTCGGCTGAGATGACCGCCTCTTCGAGACTTCCGTCCGCCAGTCGGACCCGGCACTCATAGCCAGACCCAACCGGGCGAACAGCCTCAAGCGTGACCGGCACATCGAAGTGCCCAGCAAGCTCCACCCGCTGCCCGATTGGGAACGACAACTCGTCCTCCGGCATCGCCCCATCCGCCCCCTATCCAGCAGCCACACACGAGGATCGTCGTGGTTGCGCTACCACACGACATTGACCACATGTTCGGCATTCCTGTGGACGGGTCCTCTTGGTGCGCTCCCCCTTGCCCTGGGATCTCGGGTGCGGTACAACCTACTGCGGCAGGCAGGGCGACCCAAGCACCACCTCAGAGACTCAGGAGAGCGCCATGGGTAGACGGTCTTCGATGCTCGTGGATGACATCATCCTGGACGGGCACGGCTCCCGCACCGACCTCGGTGACGTGGATTCCCTCGCCGCCTCCATCGAACGGGTCGGACTGCTCCATCCCATCGTTGTGGACGCCGACGGTCGCCTGGTCGCCGGTGAGAGGCGTCTGGAAGCCTGCCGCCGTCTGGGCAAGCGCCGGGTCCCCGTCACGGTCGTTGACAACCTTACGGAACTCGCAGACATCCTCATCGCTCGTCGTGATGAGAACGCCTGCCGCAAGCCATTGACCCCGTCCGAGGCTGTCGCCTTGGGGCGCATCATGGAGCCGCTCGCCAAAGCAGACGCCGCCAAGCGTGTCGGTGGACGCCCGTCGAGGAAGCAGCCACAAACCGAGGGAAAGCTGCCCTCGGTTCTGCAGGGGCGTGTCCGTGATGCCCTGGGCGTTGCGCTGGGCATGTCGGGGCGCAGCTACGAGAAGGCCAGGGCAGTGGTATCGGCAGCTGAGGAGGACCCGGAGGCGTTCGGCAACCTCGTGGCGGAGATGGACCGGGCGGGCAAGGTGGACCATGCCTACAAGCTCTTGCGGCGAGTGCAACAGCGGCGGGAAGCGATCCGGCGGGCAGAAGCGAGTCCCGTTCTTCCAGAGGGCATCCACGTCACCCATGGTGACTTCGCCGAGCAGATCAAGGAACTGCCGGACAACTCGGTGAGCCTGATCTTCTGCGACCCACCCTACGACTCAGCATCCGACCCTCTACCCATCTACGAGAAGCTCGCCCAGGAAGGGGCTCGGGTCTTGGTGCCCGGCGGCTCCCTGATGTGCTACGCCGAGCGCTTCGTCCTGTTCGACGTGCAGCCGCTCATGCGGAAGCACCTGACCTACTGGTGGTTGTGCGGCGTGCGGCACACAGGCAAGAGGACCATGCTGCGAGTCTACCGAGTGGTCGTGAACATGAAGATGCTCCTGTGGTTCACCAGAGGACACCGCCGTCGGGACACGCACCCCATCGCCGACCTGGTCGATTCCACGCCGCCCGACAAGGGGCTGCATCCGTGGGCTCAGTCCACGACGGAGGCGGGCTACTTCATTGAGCACCTTACGCAGCCGGGTGAGTTGGTCGCTGACCCATTCTGTGGGTCGGGAACGACACTCATCGCAGGGGCGAAGCTGGGTCGAAGGGCATGGGGGTGTGAGAGCGACCTGGAGCGGTACCAGTTCGCCATTGCCCGCCTGGGTGCGGAGGCTGAGAACGAGGGCAGCGCTTCAGCGACGGCCGTGGCTCTGAGTGCTGGTTGAGCCATGCCAGATGGGGCGGGCCCGCCCGTACTTCCGCCTCTGCCAGCCAACCGCAGCCATTCGCCCAACCACTCCGTCCCAGTCGGCCGCCGGTCCACGAGGCGCTCCCTCTCCGTCCGGCGAACGAACACCAGCAAGATGCCTGACTGCCCTGAGCCACCCATCGATCACGCCAAGCTCCTGGAACTCCTCGCTCACCCTCGGGGCAAGGAGCTGGGGATCGGCTTCGCCCTGCTGGACTGCCGCCGCCGCAACGCATTCCCTGGCAGTGCTCCAGACGGCTCAGCCTTCGGCTCACTCCACGACTGCATCACGCAGGGAGTCCCCCGAGACGCCCGTCCCGACTACTCGACCATCATGCGCTGGGTGAAGGCGGCTGAGTTCCTGAGTGGTCAGGGAGACTGGCGGGTGAAGTGGGGCTGGGCGAAGATCGCGGAGGTCCTTCGCATCAAGTCTGACGGCGAGCGGCAGGCGTTCCTGAAGGACCACCATCCCGGCCGCCTGTCGTTCCGAGGGCTTAGGGAAGCGGTCTCGGCCTACCTTGGCAAACGTCGCAGCCTCACGATCCCAACGGAGCCTCACGAGGTACTAGAGCGCACGGTTCGCCTTGCACTGGAGCGGGAGGGGCTGGGCGGCTTCGCCGAGAGCGTCACGGTGACGCAAGCCACGAACTCCCGTGACCGTCTGAATGTTCACTTCGGGCTGCCCGTCAACGACGCACGCTCAGGGGAGGTCATGTCCGTCGCCTCTCGGGTCGTCGGGGCGGTGGCGCTGGCAAGGTCAGCTTGGCGGAAGACGGAAGAGTCGAAGCCGCACTACCCCAAGCAGCCGTGCACGGTGGAGGAGATCGCCGTACTTCCCCCGAGTCCGCTAACTGCGACATGGGAGACCGCTGACCTTGTGGGCGTCCATAGGGCGGGGCATCTGATCCGCCTCCTGCCAGTGGCTCGTGAAGAGCGCAGCCGGATATGCCGCCCAAACGGGAACTCGAAGACCCGCGAAGTGGTGGGCGTGGTCAACTCGGTGCACAAGGGCTGTCTGCGGGCGGCAACGGGGCTTGGGCAGGCAGACGTTCCGTGCTACGCCGAGGCGGATGGATCAGGCGGGTGCTACGTCGGGCGGGCCCCCTATGCTCAGACGGTCGAGATGCAGCAGCAGCAGCGCTTCAGCGTCGTGCACAATGGACTCAGAAACGAGGTCCTAAAGCTCCGCCTACCCACGAGTGGGTCCGCCAGCCTTGCCAAGTGGCCACGGAAGCTGTGGCGAGTGGACGCCGAGTCGAGTGACGGGGCTCTCAGCATCTCGCTTGGGGTCTTCCAGATGTGGGCCGAGGCGAATCCTGCAAAGCGCTTCGTGACCATCTGCAGCCATGGCTTCCGGCCCAGTGACGAGATGCTCCTGTGGCTGGCCGCCCTGCCCAATGTCTGGGTCGGCAACACCCTGAGTGCCTGGTTTGCCGAGGACGAACTGGAGTCGAGGGTGGCGGCAGTCCGCCGGTTCATCGGGTTCGGAGTCCCCACCGTCATCTGGATCACCACTCACCCTCAGTGGGACAACAAGCGGGTCCTGCGGCGGGCCCAGGAGCTAGTGGACGACGACCACATCATCGAGTACCCCTACAACCACGATGGCGTCTATCAGCCACCCGTCCTCCACGTGAACCGTCGTGGCGCTTGCGGGCAACAGCACTTCGACGAAGACAAGCGTCAGGTGGCCATCGAGTGGGACGAGCACGGGAACCGGACCGCCCGCCTGACCAAAGGCCCTGGTGACCCCTACAAGGCGGTCTGGACCAAGTGCCGTAAGTGCCCCCTGCTGTGCGGCTACCCCGCTGTCTGGTCCGCCCGTACGAGGCAGCAGACCTCGTAGGCCCGCCCCACAACGCCGCAGCCTTTGACGGCGCTGCCAGGACCAACCCCCCCAAGAGAACGCCCCTGGTGCTGTCGAGGAGAGATCCGCTCCTCAACGGGTGCTGTCCGCTGGAGCTGCGACAGCGTAGCGTTTGGCTGCGCCTCCAGACTTCATGGGTGATGCCCAATGTCCGCTCATTCGCTGACGGCACCGCCAACCCCCAGTTGCCACAAGAAAGCCGGGTGGTCGTGGATCGAGGAGAGATCTCTTGCTCACGGACTCATCGCTCAGCTCCCTGCGGCTCGCAACCTCTCGCTGCGCCGCCAAGCCCAGTCTCGACGCTCGACTGAGCACACCGCAGGAGGCACACGCCGTGCCAGGACGAGAGCAGAGTGGGGGACGGGTTGGGCACAGACCCTATCGGTCGGTCACGGTCGCCCGTTCCCTGGCTCCCCCGCAACACCCGCCAGACCCCATGACTGGAGCCCGACGTTCGCCGGCATCTGACGGCGCTGCGACCGGTCGCCCCTGCCGATTGGGGCGGCTGATTCGCTTGAGGAGAGATCTACTCCTCGCAGGTTTGCTCCCCCCGCCTCCCGTGGCCCAGCGCCTTTCGCTGCGCCGCCAAAGCCCAGTCTCGAAGCTCGGCTGGGCACACCGCAGGAGGCGAAGCCCATGCCAGGACAGGAGCGGAAAGGAACCGACAGAGCCAAGCCCGTCGCCCCACCAGCCAGGACTAGAAGCAGTTTCAAAACCAGGATAGCAGTGCTCTGAGCACGATCATGATGCAGGCGAGATGGAAGAAGGCGCAATAGACATGGAGCTTTCGCTCGTAGCGGACG